>Ga0126371_10002487_pt1 | contig 15873 bp, 15 predicted proteins | sample PanSoiMetaPlot_4_FD_110145 | JGI IMG/M metagenome (GOLD analysis project Ga0126371, IMG submission 110145) | Tropical forest soil microbial communities from Panama - MetaG Plot_4 | ecosystem: Environmental > Terrestrial > Soil > Tropical forest > Bulk soil | place: Panama | collected 2016-02-17 | reverse complement strand
GAATGCCCGTACACAAGACCGTAGCTATTTTGAATCGTCACCGTTACGGGAATGAGATTGCTCTGAATCACATCGAACGATGCTGCGTTTTTCACCCAGTCAAAGTTCTCCTGCCCGGCCCGGCCAAGCCAAGCAGCCACAATGTAAGAACCGGGCATGAGCATGACCTGCGGTATGCGCATCTCAATGCAGAATTCGCCAGCGCCATTTACACGGAACGACTTGAGCTGATCAAAGACCCACATTGCGACCGTGCCGGTCGAGGTTATAAACTGCACAGAAAAGTCAAAGTCAGTTCCAGCACGTTCAGAGGTCCCACTTGCGCGAATCCGAATGTCACAACCCATAGGTATTGTTGTGCTGGCATTGCCCTGACCATCTCTGACTTCGACGGTTGTGAGTTTTACGATTCCGCTGCCCGTGCGTTCCCAGGCTTGGGCCTCTGAGCCCTTCGTGACACCCTTCACATACTCCGTGATGATTGCGTCGGGTTTCCCGTCAGTCACTGTGGTTCCCTCGTCCAGCCAGATAGTCCGCTGACACAGCTGGCCTATGGCACCGAGATTGTGGCTGACCAGAATGACCGTGCGGCCAGCGCGTCCAACGTCGCCCATCTTGCCGAGACATTTTTTCTGGAAATTGATGTCGCCGACGGCGAGGACTTCATCCACGAGAAGGATTTCGGGCTCGAGATGGGCGGCGACAGCAAAAGCTAGGCGGATGTACATGCCCGAGGAGTAGTACTTGACGGGCGTGTCGATGAATTTTTCTAACTCCGCGAAAGCCACAATTTCGTCGAACTTCGCGGCAGTTTCGTGCCTGCTCATCCCCAGGATAGCGCCCGAGAGGAAGGTGTTCTCGCGTCCGGTCAGCTCCGGATGGAATCCGGTGCCGACTTCCAGTAGAGAGCCCACGCGTCCATGAATCTCGGCCCAACCCGTTGTCGGGCGCGTGATGCGGGACAAGATTTTGAGGAGCGTTGTCTTTCCGGCGCCGTTGCGGCCGATAAGGCCCAGGACTTCGCCCTCGAGAACATCCAACGACACGTCCCGCAACGCCCAAAAAGTTTCTTCTTTGTTGGCGTGAAACACCGAAAGAGGTGCTCTCAGCGCCCGGCTCAGTTGATCGCGTAGCAGCGTGCTTTGCTGCAGAGCCCCGCGCCGGTATTTCTTTCCCAGCCCTTCGCCGTGAATGACCGTTTTACTCATCCCGCCGTTCATTCTAAACCGCATCAACACTTCCCGCTACGTGCGCCGCGACTCCATCGAAGGTGAGCGCAGGACCGTCAACGACAGGCTTCCTTATTTCCCGCTGTCGCAGCAATGCTCGATTGATCGGGTAGAATGCAGACCCACAGTGAACCGGTCGCAAATTTCGCCTGAGGATCGATCAATGAATCGATAGGGAATTGTGAGGGCGTATCATTGCTTAATGGCGATTCGACCGGTGTAATCAATACGATTCAGCAGAATCGGGATTCGGTTTTCGGCAAAATACTCATCACAGGCCTTTCTCGCGCCTTTCCAATGCCCATAATCATCAATAATCAGGACGCCCCCGCTACGTAGGCGCGGGAATAGATGTATGAGCTCGTGCTTTGTTGACTCATACCAGTCGGTATCGAGCCGAAGCAGAGCTATGGATGCTGGCGCGCTATCGGGTATGGTTGCTTCTACGGTCCCAACAACAAAATGCATTCTTTCGGAAGGATAGCCGGTCTCTGCCAGAACATCTTTTACAGTCTCTAGCGGAGCTCCGTCACATTGGAAATCCGGATCGGCTCGGAGAAGTGCTGCAGCTCCTTTCCCTTGGTAATCAACGTCATTCTCCGATGGCTCCGACATGCCCGAATATGTATCAAAAAGATATAGATCTCGATTGACGTCGCTCAGTTGAAGGAGAGTCCTCGCGGCTGCCGCCATGCTGCCTCCTCTCCAGACCCCGCATTCAACAATATCGCCTCCGATGTGGTTCCCGCTCAGATATCGAACGGCCTGGATCAGCGCAGCAATTCGTTCCTGACTTGTTTTTGTGTACGCCTGGACTTTTCGTATGATGTCCACATCCCCAGCTGCAAAATCGGGAGGATAAATCTCGTCAGATTTCTGAATCCGCGTGATGTCGAATCCGAATCTTCTAAGTGATTTGTGAATCGTGTTCTTGAGCATGTCAATTTGTAGACGTGAATTTTCTCCTTTTTTGTTCGCCCGGGCCAGCACATAATTGTCATTGACAATCCTCAATTTATCAAAAGCAGCTAGGCGATGCGGTAGCTCGAGAAATAGTCTGTCTGCGATAGAAGAACGACACCACTGAAACGCCAGGTGTACGCACCTCGGGCACCATCATGAAACGGGGCTTTTGACTTGAATAACGAAATTTTCATACTCACAACCGGACCGATAGAACGACTTGGGGGGATGGAGCGGTTCTTACAGTACCTTGCGGCCGGTTTCGAACAGCGAGGCTTTGGTGTGCGAGTCTTTCACATCGAGAACACCGTTCCGGAACCTTGGAGGCATCCTGCCACCGAAAAAAGGAGCAAGCGGCTCTTATCCGACGTTCTAGCAGGAATTTGCATCGGGCGGGCGGCAAAGAAAGCGCTCCACCCAGGCGTTAAATTGGTGCTGTCGAATTCAACGACGGGTTGGTATCCACTAGGAGCTGGGGTCAAACGTGCTCATTTTTTCCACGGGACATATCGCGGACAGGCCGAAGCCATTCGCCAATTTATTACACGTCTTGGGTTTCTGAAGCTGAAATGGTGGGACGCAATGCTATTTGAACGTTTTTCGGGGAAGAATAAGATCGCGTTGTGTTGCTCTGAGCAGATTCGCGGGGAGATAGCCCGGTACTTCGGGTACGAGGCCAAGGTTGTTTGGTATCCGATTGACTTGAATCACTTTCAAAGAATGGATATGAACAGCTGCAGGAAACGGCTCGGTCTGACCGAAGGACCGGTGGGACTCTTTGTCGGCAATTCTAGCCCGATGAAAGGTATGGTTGTCGTCGAGCATATTGCGCAAAAATTCCCTGAAATGACCATGTTGATGGCGGTGCGTGGGCCCATCCCGGAATCCTTCCGGAAGCTTGCAAACGTTCGCCTTTTTCACAACGCGGACTACGATTTGCTACCAATACTATACAACTCGGCGGATTTTTCGCTTTGTCCGTCGTACTACGACCCTTTTCCGTTCGTCGTTTCTGAGGCGCTCGCGAGCGGGACTCCGGTGATCTGCTCGCCCCACGGTGCCAGTTTGACGTTCTACAGCCATCCGGACTTGCAGCCACTGTTGACGACATCCACCAACGATCTCGAAGGATTCGAACGGGCGGTCAGAACAGTACTTGCGGACCCGGCAGAGTGGCGGAATCGGATCCAAACCATAGTGAGACCTCAACTCGAGGAACGCATGGCCCCAGAAAATTGGTGGCGAAGGTTCGAAGAAATTGTACTTAACTAGCGAAGTCCTTTTCGTGACCCTTTTTCGGTGCGACCCATGACCATAAGCGACGTTCGACTGCGGCTGTCTCAGGAAGTTGCCCCGCGCGGGTTCCTAGGTCACCCTGTTTTCGCCTGGCTGGGCCTTCGCCCGGTGTGGGGCCAGCACACCGCCGCCGAGGGGCAGGTCTTGAAAGACTGGGCGAAACGCAGTTCGAGACTTGTTGAAATCGGTGTTGCGGAGGGGGCTTCGGCTGCTGAGATTCGCGAGGCAATGCCCTCAACCGGAACCCTTTGGCTCATCGATCCGTTTCATCTAAGCCGATTGCCGGGCGTCAATGCCACAAAACGAGCCGCTCACAGGATTGTGGAGAATCGGAAAAACGGTTCAGTCGTTTGGATCGAAAAATTCAGTTTCAAGGCGGCGATTGGCTGGACGAATAAAATTGATTTCTTGTTTTTGGACGGAGACCATTCAGAACAGGGAGTCCAAAAGGATTGGGACGATTGGCAAGGATTTGTAATTCCGGGTGGGATCGTGGCGTTTCACGATGCAGCTGTTTTCCCGGGCGGCTGGACCCAGCCGGATTGGGGGCCAGTAAAACTCGTTGACCGGCTGTTTCGGAATTTGGCTCTCCCTGAATGGAGAATCGTTCAGGAAGTGGATTCTTTAGTGGTCGTACAACGTCGGTTGGATGGTGACCCCGCCAAACCATAGCGCGACGACTTTCGTCCCTTGCCTAGGCTAGCCATAATATGGTTTGAGCTTCCGTCGAGTGCGCAGGCCGAGCCGGTGTCGAATCGGCCGAGTGACGTTCAGCGACAAGAACCACGCCCTATATACAAAGGTCAGAAAGCGCGCCTTGATCGGCCCAATCCACGCGAGTCGGTTGCTACGCAAGCGGGCCCGCTCGAGGATGACAGTGGCCGCGTCAGCCGAGTAGTAATGCCAGTCCGAGTCTTTTAGGAGATTCCAGTTGTAATCTGCCTCGGCGGAGCTTTGCTTTGCAGCAAACCCCTTACCCAAATATGCATAATCATGGTTTTGATGCACTGCCACAACTGATTTGCTTGCGTCGATCAGCGGCACTTTGCTGTGCCGAGAGAACCATATAAGCCAAGGGTCCCATCCGTGTCGACCAATCAAAAAAGGGGGCATTTTTTTGTAATATAGATCTCTTGAGAAGCAGAAGTAGTCTATCCAACTTGGTCCGTTTTTCTTTCCGTTTCCCAAAGCGAATGATCGCAAGTTATGGTCCCAATCGGCATGGTTAAAGTCCCACGGTGTTGTGATGTCCGTATCCCATCGACGTCCAATCAGCAGGAATTCGCCAAACGTCTTTGACGTTAGCCCGAGAGCTGCGAGGAAATCGGATGTCAACATAATGTCGCAATTTGCGTAACAGAGAATCTTGTGGCGGGCGATTTCGCATGCACGGTCGAAAATGTGGTTGAGATACTTGGTCCCGTTTTCGTTGCGGAGTACGAGCGGTTCGTGTCTTATGCGGAGTTCCCTACAAGCCTCGGCCGCTCCTTCCTCGTCTCCAAACAAAATTACCTCAACTTCTGGGTGGAGGAGCGACCAGCTCTTTAGCGCATTTCGCTGGATCACATTGCTGTGACCGTGAAACGACTTGGCGGTGGAAAACAAAGTTAACATTAGATTTCCAGCGATGGCACTTTGGACCTTATCCGCACAACATTCTAACGCGCCCCTGAATGGCAATCCACAGCCCCGATCGCAGTCTCGGTCGGCTAAGTTTTCATTTTCGTAGGCCCACCTGAGTCGGAAACTCATTTGGGGCCAATGAGTTCCGGCCTCCCGCCGGCTCGGCTGACCTAGGGGTCATTCCGGGGTTCGGCCGGCGAGCTGTCACTATTGCCAGTTGCGCGGGCCGCCATTTGGGTTCCAAGTGATCGCGTGGTCTGCACAATTGGCTGACGACCTGAGGGCGGGTGTGCGGGCCGGGGGGACGGTATGAGCGCTCAAAGAAGGAAAGCTCTTTGCCTAGTGGCAGGTGCCACGTTTTTGCTAGGCTCAGTTACTTTTGCGCAAAACGCTAAACCCGGGAAATTGAAGGTGTCGGTGACACCCAAGCAGGCTTACACGTTTGTCGACGGAAAGGCCATTGGACCCGGAAATCGCATCATCAAGCTCGATGTCGGCACCCACCATGTGGTTGTTGCCAACTACGGGTACAAGTTTGTCGAGCAAGAAGTCTCGATGGATTCGGACAAGACCGTACCTATAGATATCAAGTTGGAACCGGTTGGAGAAAACGTGCCAGGGCCGCGTGGTCGTATCCAGATTGAGGCTGGGAGGGTCCACGGGGCAACCGCCGCCGCCGTTCTTTTGAACGGCAAGAAGCCCCTGTACTTCGTAGGCCATGTGGATGAGTTCGATCACGACATCAATTGGCACCAGGAATTGATTGTGCCGCCCGGAACCCACCAGGTGACGGTCACCCGAGAAGGCAAGGAATTGTGGTCCGGCCCGATCACGGTCGCGGCAGACCAGCGCGTGATTGTGGATATCTCGAATGGAAAGGAAAAGACCAAGCCCTGGCCGCGTGGTTCGTCGTGCCCAAGCTATCGGCCTTCCTGCGAAATGGCTAAGTTGGCGCCACGCTTTAAGGCCGGTATTGCAAGCGCCAGCGTCGTGGTGGCGCCTGTCAGCGGGTCGGTCTCTGCCAATCCTTCGAAAATCGATTGCAACCAAAACACGCAGTTAGCCTGGGTTTCCAAAGAAGCGGTCGAAGCCGACATGAGCGGCATGAGTTCGGTTCCTACCTCAGGCGAGAAAACCATTTCGCCTCGGCAAACCACCGTCTATCAGCTCACAGCGGCCGGACCCGGGGGCGTGATCAAGCCCAGCACGACCGTGGAAGTCAATTCGGCCGTGCAGGCATCGCTCAACGCTTCACCGGCCGAGGTGAAGTACCGTAGTATCGGCGACAAAATCATCGAGCAAGGGAGCACTACACTGAATTGGTCGTCGTCCAACTCCGACGCGGCTTCGCTGAATCCGGGTGGCTCGGTTGACTCGAGCGGCACCAAGTCCATCACCCTCAGCCCAACACAGAGCGCCACTGGCCCACTCGATGAGGAGTTCAAATACACTCTGAACGCGTCTAATGCATGCGGAGGTTCGGAAACCAAGACGGTCGTGGTACACCTGAAGGGTTCGGTTGAGCCAGTTCCCACCGTGTTACTCCACAGCGTTTTCTTCCCGACCGCTTATCCTACCGACGAGGACCCGGCGCTGGGACTCGTCCGCAGTCAGCAGGAAGCACTGACAAGCCTCGCCACCGGATTCAAACAGTTTCTCGAATACGACCCTAACGCGAAGTTGTCGCTTGGCGGTTACACCGACGAGCGCGGTGCGGATAAGTATAACGACTCCTTATCCGAACGTAGAGTTCAACGTGTCAAGGATTTCCTGGTCTCGCAGGGAATCTCTGCAGAAAAGATAGAAACCTCGGCATACGGGAAACAAAAGCCTCTCGACAAAGCCTCGGTTAGCAGTCTACAGACGCAAAATCCGAACCAGCCTCCTGACAAGTGGGAGCAAAATCCCCGTGCGACCTGGCTGGCTTACAATCGCCGTGTCGACATCGTGCTCATGCCTACCAACGCCGAGTCGGTGCGGTTGTATCCTAATCAAGCGCCGGATTCCCAGATTCTTTGGCAGGTTCCCAAACCAGCCCGTTCCGCGGTTGAAGGCTCCAATTAAGCGCTCGCGGCCGGCAGGTGCGTCGGGCCAACACTCGTCGATTGCCGCTAATTGGGAACAGAATTCGCTCAGAAGAAGCGGGAAACCAGAGCATTGGAGCCGGCGCCGCCCTCCAGTTGGCGAAGATAACTAGCTGATTTGTCTGTTAGATAGAGTGGCCGGCCGGAGTCTCGCAACCTCGATCGCGGGTCTTCGGAGTCTGCTAACTTACCAGGATTGACACTCCCTGCCATCAGGCGCACTCTCTTAGCGCGGGGAAACCCTGCCCAGCCCTGCTTTCGCATTCCATCCTATGAGACGCAAGTGCACTGGCTTGTTCTGGCTGTTATTCCTCCTTCCCGGGGGAGTGCGCGCCCAGTGTAGAGATCAGCTGTGTTCGAGCGTCCAAAAAATCCTCGACGAGGCGGCCATCGATTTCCGCGGATATACCGCGCACACCGATGCGCTCCCGGAGGTATCTGCGGATTCGGCAAAGATTCCTTGCGCCATGTCCAGATGGGCCAACAACGTCCCGATGTTGATCTGCTACGCCGAGATTCCGCTCGGCAACGCCGCCAGCTGGTATGCTCGCGCGATGGATGCGCTGAAACTCCTCAGCCCTTCCTGGCATTTCAACGTCAAAACGTCCGGTGAAAGTCGCTACGTCGATGGCGGTCCGCCGGATTGCGAGCCCACTCCGACCGAGGGCCCTTACATCGGCCAGTGTCCTCTTCATCTTGAATTTTCTGGACAACCGAACGGCTCGGCGAAGACCTACTTCATCGTCAATTCGTTTAACTCTCCCTACCTGTTGCATCGCATAGTGCCAGCATCGAGTGTCGCGAAACCCGAGCAACCCAGTGCCGCGAAAGCAGAGCAACCCAGTTCCCCGAGTGTCAGCCAAGGGGGCTGCGACGAGTTTTGCCAGGATCTCAAAAAAGCATTTGAAGGCCGCAACAACAATTACGACGGCGCACCTCCCGACAGTCTCCCCGGCGCGAAAGATTGCCTGGTTAAGAAATCCTCCTCTGCCGACACCGCAAAATTCGTCTGCTATTGGCAGGAAGTTTCCGCTGCCGCTGGCGAAACACGCTTTCGCGATCTCGTCGCCCGGTTGCAGGTCCTTGTGCCTTCCGACTGGTCCTCGCATCAGGAAAACGAGCTCGACGAACAGACTGGTGTGCCGCTCACCGCCTGGCGCGCCGATGACCCCGGCGCCAAACAGAGCGTCCGCATCTACCTTTCTGCCAGCGCCGTCGCCCTTCATATCACCACCTCCAAATGAACCCGCTCAGTAAGCGGACTTGAATACCACGCGGGTTCATTTCGCCGAGCCAGTCCATGCCATTCCCGGGGCCCGCAAAAATTCGAATTCCAGCCATCCAAAGGTTGCGTTTGCCGTTGATTTCCAGGCAGAGCACTATGGACGGCAATTTCTCGGCCTGGGAGGTCTCTGGTGGATTACGTTCAGCCAAAACAGTTGGTACGTGAGGCCCTCGAAGTGGCGGCTCGCAAAGCGCATCTTTCGGGGCGTGACCTGCTCTTGCGTGGTTTCCTTGCGGGGGGCATTCTCGCTTACGCCACTTCTCTGGTTTTCGTCGTGGTCTCCCAGGGTCAACCGCCCGTGGTTGGGGCTCTTCTGTTTCCGGTTGGTTTTGTGATTCTAGTGCTGCTTGGCCTCGAGCTGGCTACCGGAAATTTCGCTCTGTTGCCTGTGGGCGTTGCTGACGGCCAAGTTTCATTTTTGAGTTTGTTGCGAAACTGGGCCTGGGTCTACCTAGGCAATCTCATCGGAAGCTTGTTCTATGCGGCGTTGTTCTATCTGGCCATCACCAACTTTGGCACGACACCCAACAACCCGCTTGCCGAACTGGTAAAGGCCGCGGCCCAGAAAAAGACCCTCGGTTATATGGCCATGGGCGCAGCTGGTTGGGAAACAGCCTTTCTCAAGGGAGTGCTTTGCAACTGGATGGTTACCCTCGGCGCGGTTCTTGCGCTGGCCTCACGCTCGACCGTCGGGAAAATCGTGGCCATGTGGCTTCCTATCCTCACATTTTTTGCGCAAGGCTATGAACACTCCATCGTCAACATGTTTGTGATTCCCGCCGGGAGATTCCTGGGCGCACCGATCAGTTTCAGCCAGTGGTGGTGGTGGAACCAGATTCCGGTCACCGTTGGGAATATTTTCTCGGGTGCCTTTTTGACTGGTCTGGCCCTCTACTATACCTTCCGGAGCGCGACGCCCGTTCCGGCGGCGCCGGTCGTGGAACCGGGGTCCCGAGAGCCATCGCTCGAACAGGTTCCTACTCCCGGCTGATCAAGCTGCAGTTTGTTGTGCGAAAAGGAGCACTTTCGGTATGGAAAGACTCGTCGTTGTTGGCAACGGCATGGCAGGCACGGCGTGCGTCGAGCAGGTGCTGAAATACGCGCCGCGGTTTGCCATTACCATGTTCGGCGACGAGACGCACGTCAACTACAACCGCATCTTGCTTTCCTCTGTGTTGGCCGGCGAAAAGTCTTCCGAAGAGATTGTTTTGAATGGCCTCGACTGGTACCAGCAGAATTCGATTCACTTGCGACTGGGTGTGCGTATCACCGACGTCGACCCTGTTGCGAAAACCGTGACGGGCGATGATGGGAGCGTTACGCTGTACGATAAACTCCTCCTGGCCACGGGAAGTTCCCCGCTGATCCCTCCAATCGAAGGCACGAAAAAGCCCGGCGTTTACGTCTTTCGGAATCTAGACGACACGCGTGACCTGCTCGACCGCGCTCACCAGGGTGCACGCGCCGTTGTGATTGGCGGCGGACTGCTGGGGCTAGAAGCGGCCCGCGGACTACAGGTGCGGGGCTGCGAAGTGACCGTCGTCCACCTGATGGACACGCTCATGGAGCGCCAACTCGACCCCACCGGTGGCAGCTACCTGAAATCGAAGATGGAGTGCATGGGCGTAAAGGTCCTTTTGCAACGCAACACCGCCGCCATCGTCGGCGAGAGCAAAGTCGAAGCCGTCGCGTTCAAAGACGGCTCGCAGATTCCGGCCGATTTTGTGGTCATTGCCGCGGGTATTCGCCCGAATGTTGAGCTGGGCCGCAAAGCAGGACTGCGAATCAATCGCGGCATCGTCGTCAACGACCATCTCGAGACTTCCGATCCCGACATCTTTGCGGTTGGTGAATGCGTGGAACACAAAGCTGTCTGTTACGGACTGGTGGCTCCGCTGCTGGAACAAGGAAGGGTGCTTGCAGCGACCATCACGGGCAACAAAGGGCCCACCTACCAAGGCAGTGTCCCAGCCGCAAAGCTGAAGATCATGGGTGTCGAGGTTTTCTCCGCCGGCGACTTCAGCGAGTCCAGTCCCGGCAATGATATTGTTCGCTTTGAAGACGCCGCCCTCGGTACCTACAAGAAATTGATCCTTCGCGACAATCGTCTGGTCGGGGTGATTCTGGTCGGGGAAACCGGCGACAGTCACCGCTACATGGATTGGCTCTCGACCGGCGCCGACCTCGGCGAACTCCGGCGCCAGCTTCTGTTTCCCCAGCCTCTCGCAGATACCGGTCTAGACATCGCGCAACTCCCCGACAACAAGGTTATCTGCGGCTGCCACGGCGTTCTGAAAGGCTCTATGGTGCAGGCGATTCGCGACCGCGGGCTCGCCACGCTGGCTCAGGTCAAGGAATGTACCCGTGCTTCGACCGGGTGCGGAAGCTGCACCGAACTCTGCCAACAACTTCTGAAGGCTGTATCTCCACAGTCGCATGAGGAAGAGCGGAAGGTTCTTTGCAAATGCTTCTCTCACAGCGAAGACCAGCTCCGCGAAATCGTTCGCAGCCAGCGTCTCCGCTCCGTGCAGCGAGTGCTCGATATTTATGGCAATGGCATCGGCTGTGAAGTGTGCAAACCCGCTTTGAGTTACATGCTGGATGTAATTCGCTGCGGCACACATGAGGAGGACCGCTCGGCTCGCTTCATTAACGATCGCGTACACGCAAACATTCAAAATGACGGAACATTTTCCGTCGTTCCGCGCATCCGAGGAGGCGTAACGTCGCCCGAGGAATTGCGTCGCATCGCCGACGTCGCGGAGAAATACAAAGTCCGAATGGTCAAAATCACCGGAAGTCAACGGATCGACCTTCTGGGCGTCGAGAAAGCCGATCTGCCTAAAATCTGGGCAGACCTTGGTATGCCTTCCGGCCAGGCATACACCAAGGGCGTTCGCATGGTAAAAACCTGCGTCGGCACGGAGTTTTGCCGTTTCGGCGTCCAGGATTCCATTGCCGCCGGCGTCGAGCTCGAACGGCGGTTCGAGAATCTCTTTACACCTCACAAACTGAAAATGGGTGTTGTCGGCTGCCCTCGAAATTGCGCGGAAGCCACCGTCAAGGACATCGGCTTGGTTGGTCAGGAAGGAAGCTGGCAGGTGGTGATTGGCGGTGCAGCCGGCAAGAAAGTGCGGAAAGCCGATCTGCTGGTCACCGTCGAATCCACCGAAGAAGCCCTGCAGGCCGCAGCTCTATTTTTCCAGTACTACCGGGAAAACGCGAACTATCTCGAACGCACCTACGATTTCGTCGAACGCCTGGGCATCGAGCGGGTGCGGCGCGAAACCATCTACGCGCCGCTGGCAGTTCAGCAGGGATTACGAGAACGCTTGCGCAAATCCAAAGCTATTTCACGTGACGCCTGGCTGGAAGGCGATGAACCCCGCCACCCCACGCAATTTGTCCAGATTCAGCCCATGGAGAGCCTGCAATGAGTGACACCAACACGCACTGGGTGAGCATCACGTTCTGCGGGAACATTCCGCCTCGCGAGGGACGCGCAATCCGCGTCGGAGGACGAGAGTTGGCCGTCTTCAATCTGGGCGAGCGCTTCGTCGCCACGGAAAATCGTTGCCCCCACCGCCATGGCCCGCTGGCCGACGGCATCATTTCCGGGCAATCCATCGTCTGCCCTTTGCACACCTGGAAATTCGATCTCGAGTCGGGCGCCTGCGTGAACCATCCCGGATCAGAAAGCTGCCTGAGCACGTTTCCAGTGCGCATCGAAAACGGTATCATTCTCGTTGAGCTTCCCTGCGCGCCTTCGCAGGCAAATGCGGCTCCTATGCAGTCGGCTCACCGAGACCGCCCGCTGCGCTGGGTCCAGCGCAAGCCGTCTATGCCTTCCGATGAACACGCCGCCGAAGCCTGAGTTCTCTGGAGAGTGATCGTGCCCGCTCAAGGCTTTCAAGGATTGCATGTTCTGACACTCGAGAGCCGCCGCGCGGTGGAGATTTCGCGTCTCATCGAGAGCTACCAAGGAAAGCCGTTTTCCGCGCCCGCCGTCCGGGAAATTCCGCTGACGGAAAACGCGCCGTCGCTGCGTTTCGCGCGGGAGCTCATCGCGGGTGGCGTGGACATGGTCATCTTCCTCACTGGCGTGGGCGCCAAAGCCTTGCGCAACGTGATCGAGGGTGCGCAGCTGGTTGACCCCTTTCTTGCGGCACTGCGCCGCGTGAAGGTCGTGGCGCGCGGGCCGAAGCCGCTGGCGGTTCTGCGAGAGTGGAACGTCACCGTCCTTTTTACAGCGCCGGAGCCTTCGACCTGGCGCGAGGTGCTGCGGGGTCTTGACGATCTGCGGGGAGGGATTCACGCGCAGCACATTGTGGTGCAGGAGTATGGCGCTTCAAATCAGGAGTTCCTTTCGGCCCTGCGGGAGCGCGGAGCTAGGGTCGACGCCGTAGCCGTCTATCAGTGGGCGCTGCCGCTCGACACCGAGCCCCTCAGAAACGCCTTCAACGCGCTGCTCGAACGGAAACTCGATGTTGCTCTATTCACGACCGGCGTGCAGGTTGCCCACCTTTTTGAGATTGCCAGGACCTCGGGGCACGAAGAAAGACTCCGCGAAGCGCTTTCGCAGGTGGTTGTCGCCTCGATAGGACCTTCTACGTCGGAAGCCTTGCGGAGCTTTGGAATCCCCGTAGACCTCGAGCCCTCTCACCCCAAGATGGGCGTGCTGGTGAAGGAAGCCGCGGAGTCAGCTGCGAGCCTGCTCTCGGCAAAGCGGCCCGTTTGATCAATCCGCGGAGATGTTCTCGCGTTCGGGATCCAGGAAAAGAATTTCTGTCACCGCTGCGGCAAGGGGAACTTCCTCGCATCCGCGGGCCTGTGAGGCCGCTTCTCCGATGATGAGCAAACTCGGCGCAGCGACAGGTGGCGCCGTCAAGAGCGCGCGTACCACGGTCTTTACCATGGTTTGATCAACACAAGACACCCGGGAAATCAAAAGGCACGGAGTATCTTCACCGATTCCACACTCACGCAGTTCTGCGTACAACTCCGTGAAATCGCTCCCCGGCATGTAAAAGACGAGCGTGGCGTCGCTGGCCACGCTCTGGTGCCAGGTTCGCTGCGTCTTTTCCGTTCCCGGATGGTTGCTCATCAACACCAGTTTGGACGCAGTTCTCCGCTCGGTAAGAGGAATCTGCGCCTCTGCAGCGGCCGCCGATACGGCGGTGATCCCCGGGACAATCTCAAACGGAATCCCGGCCTCCACGAGGGCCTGGATCTCTTCCTGTGTACGCCCGAAAATCAGCGGATCGCCGCTTTTCAACCGCGCCACAAAAAGCCCGGCTTTGGCCGCCAGGATCATCCGGCGGTTGATCTCTTCCTGGCTCACTTTCTTCTGTCCGCATCGTTTACCCACATTGTGGACGGCCACGCGCGGGGAGATCCGTGCCAGAACCTCGTCTGACACCAAATCGTCATGCAGTACTAAGTCTACCCCTTGCAACAGTTCCAGCGCCTGCAATGTCAATAGCTTCGCCGACCCCGGTCCGGCTCCTACAAGAAACACCTTTCCTGGCATTGTGTACGGTACTTTCATGGCAGTAGCGGCTCCTTCCTAGGAGGCTAGCACCGGAAAAAGGGCCTTGATTTGCGGAAATTCTCATTGGCTGGATCCAAAGCTTGGATACTTCCCGGTGACGGAGCGGTGGGTTGGAAGCTAGGTTTTACGGCTCGGGCGCGCGCCGCTTATTTACGGTAGGCCTTTCGAAATTTGGCAAACGCTCGAGCGCTCGCCTGCTCTTTGAGCAGATCCCTTCGTTCCGAAATGGACATTGCTTTGCCAAAGATCCTCTGGCGTTTCCTAGAAAGGATGCGCAGCCAGGCCTCATATTCCGGCCCGAAGGCCGTCTCCAGCTCTTCTCGCAATCGCTTTGCAAGCGAGGGGCTGGAACCGCCCGTGGAAATGGCAATTTGCAGATTACCGCGGCGAACCACCGCCGGATAGTAGAAATCGCAGAGCGGCGGTACATCCACGACGTTGCACAAGACCTCTCGTGCCCTCGCTTCGCGAAAGATCTGCTTGTGTAGTTTCGGTGAATCGGTGGCCGCGACCACCAGAAGCGCTGCTTCGAGGTCGCTCGGCCGGAATTTCCTGCGGTGCCAATAAAGCTTTTTTTGTTCCTGCCATTTTTTGATTTGAGGCGTCGCTCGTGGTGCAACGACTTCCACTTTGGCCCCAGCACGAATCAGCCCAGCCACTTTGCCCTCGCTGATCTCTCCCGCTCCCACTACGAGGCAACGCCGTCCGCTCAGCTTCAAGTAAACAGGAAACAGGTAGGTTTCTTTGCGCATGGGGTTCCGCGGTCAGACAGGCATCTTAACCGCCGTGGAGGGCGGAAGGAAGAAGATTGGCTGCAAGCGACCCACCCGCGATCTCCCCATAAAGCAAAAAGCCCCGCCCTTAGCGGAGCGCGGCTGTCCCGCATGCCCGCAAAGACGTGGGGCTCGAATTTCGGGAGATCGGTTAGGCCCTTAGCGGGATCGCGCGGCTTTTCGCAAACATCAGGAAAGCCAAAAGGAAGATCACGCCCAAGCCAACCAGGGTCAGCGAACTCGGTTCCGGCACACTCGGAGCAGCAGAGGTCGTCAGGCTGACGTCGTCCACGTCGAGTTGAACGGTGTGCCCGGAGGTAAATAACAGGTACAGGTCGCCATCTGGCACGGCGGAGCCGCTCTGAAACATGCAACTCTGGCTCTGGAAAGTTCCCGGAGTGAAGTCCAGGGCATTCCCGGAAACCGTGCAAAGGGTCGTCGTAACCCCATTTTGGATGGTGTCGAGAGCCAGCGTGAAGGTTCCGCTAAAACCGTCTAGGCGATGCCCCACAAAGGCGGTCATCGTATAAACGGTGTTTGGCAAAACCGTCGACGTCAGCGTCTGGGCGATGGTTCCCCCGTTTGTGTACCCGACGATGCTGCCATCGGGAATGGACGAAAAAAATGTCGCATTGGGCTGAAAGGAGCCTCCGGTGCCCTGCCAGCCGGGAATTGGGCCAGAGTTGAAGTGGCAACCCACGCCGCAAGTGGCGGTGAGAGGGTTGAACGTCTCAAACGACGAGTTATCGATTGGGATGCTGTCCGCATAAGCCGTCCCACCCAAGATCGAGAGGGCTAGGCCAACGAGCATGGCTATCGTTAGATGGTTTTTCATTTTGATATGGGTCCCACCGGTGAATCGCAACTCTTTAGAGGTTCGCAAGCCCCTCAGCCCAGGCGAACAGAAAGCGACTCGATTCTGTTAAAGCACGTCGGAATCCAAATGAAACATCGGTAACTTATTGAAAATAAAGCGCGAGGTCAGAAAGGGGGCCGGCAGAGGCTGTGGACATTGCTAGTTTGGGTGAGAATATGTGAAAAGATTTATCCCTTGCTAGGTTCCCGACAG
>Ga0126371_10002485_pt1 | contig 15877 bp, 8 predicted proteins | sample PanSoiMetaPlot_4_FD_110145 | JGI IMG/M metagenome (GOLD analysis project Ga0126371, IMG submission 110145) | Tropical forest soil microbial communities from Panama - MetaG Plot_4 | ecosystem: Environmental > Terrestrial > Soil > Tropical forest > Bulk soil | place: Panama | collected 2016-02-17 | reverse complement strand
TTTCAGCTTCAGAGCATGACGTAATTCTGGGACGGCCAGGTCGAATTTTCGTTCCTCAAAATAGATCAGTCCCAGGTTGGCATGGATTTCGGCAATCTCGGGATGTGCCCGCACAAGTTGTTCGAACGCTCGTTGCGCCTCTGGATAGTTGCCACCTGTGAGGGCTCGCTGGGCCGCCTCGTACTGCTGGTCGAGCGCGGAATCTTGGGAGCTCGAGAGCTGTAGAAGCAGACACAGATTCCCCAGACTAATAACCGACAGCCTTATAAGCCAGTTCACAGTGCGAGTGTACTCCAGGAGAAACAAAAGTGCGCAGCCAGACGCCCGCGTTTATCAGCTGTGCGCGCCCTCACTCGGGAGTCCGAGTCAAAAAGACGACCCGCCAGGGGGTGAGCTGGCGGGTCGTTGATGATTGCATAGTGCGGTCAAAATGTAATCTTGCCGCTCAACTGCAGAATTCGGCCGGGAGCAGCGCTAGTAATCTTGCCGAAGGTCGGGCTGCCCAAAGTGTTGCCGGGGTTTGTGCCGCCGCCGCTACCGAAGCCGATCAAGCCCCCCGGAGGGAGCGCAAACTGTGTGTGGTTGAAAGTATTAAAGGTGTCGACGCGCAACTGGAAACCCGCTCTCTCCGTGAAAGCGAAGTTCTTGGCCAGACCCATGTCCCAGTTGTTGATGCCCGGCCCGATCAAGAAGTTGCGTGATGTTGTACCGTAAACCCCTGCGGGTGGATTAACAAAGCAAGATGTGTTGAACCATTCGTTTACGCTCTTGGTGAACCCGCTGTTCGGATCACAAGTCTTATTTGCACGCTGGAAGAAGGTTCCCAGCAAACTATTCGTGTCGGTAGCTGCGATGGAGTACGGAAAGCCACTCTGGAAAGTGGTTACGCCTGAAACTTGCCAGCCTCCAATGAAAGCATTGGCAGCCTTGTTGATGTCCCCCAATAGCCGCTTCCCGTGTCCGATAGGCAATTGGTATATGTAGCTGGCCACAAAACGATGTTTCACGCTGAAGTCAGATGGGCCGTAGTCACGATCGGGGTCATGATTATTCATGAATCCCTGCCATCCTGTTCCTGCGGTAGCGCCAATTCCTGCTGCTGCCGATTTATCATCCATGCTCTTCGCCCAAGTATAGAAGGTGCTAAGGGCAAGGGACGAGGTGCGGTGCTCCAGCTTTACCGTTCCAGCGTTGTAGTTGGAGTATCCACTCCAGTCACTGTTGATGTAAATCCCAGGGAAGTTTTTGTACGGTTTGCGTTGCGACTGCAGGCAATTGTGCGTCGCATCGTTGGGGTTGGCTTGACAGAACGGAATGTCTGCATCCGGAATCGGCAGGGCCTGTGCAATGTTGCGACGGTCCAGCAGATGTGTTCCCTTGTTCCCGATGTAGTTGACGTCCAGCGTGGTGTTGCGGAAGAGCTGGCGCTGGACTGATAAGTTCCATTGCTGCAAATAGGGATTGCGTGGGTTGTCAGACTCAATGACGGCAAGGAACGTGAGCGATTTCGGATCAATGGGGTTGAGCGCAGTGAAACTCGGGAACAAATTGTTGGTTAGCTTGGGCGCTGTGGGATTCGAGTTAGGGTTAAGGCTTTGCCTCACCGCGTAGGGGTACAGATCCCCAGAGTCGTCGATCTCCCGCCCTTCGGCGGAATCCCAGAAAATGCCGTACCCACCGCGAACAACGGTCTTGTCTCCAAATGGTCGATACGCAAAACCGACTCGCGGAGCAAAGGGAGTCTTCTGACCAGGGTGCGGAACGTTCGAGCCACAATACTCGTAGACGCCATTTCCCGCTGGTGCAACACCGTTAGTTAGCAATGTCTTGTCTGCGAAACAGAGACCTCCCTGCGGGTTCTTGTCGTCCAGCCAGAAGAAGTGATTGCTGGCTTCGTAGGCTGCGGCCCGATAGTCCCAACGCAAGCCAAGGTTCAACGTCAGCCGGTTACTTACCTTCCAGTCGTCTTGCGCATAAGGAGCGAAATAACTGAAAACATGATCCTGCGGGTTGCCGGCGACGGTGGTGCTGCTCAAGGGAGCCGGAAAGAAGCCACTGGCCCCCTGATAGTAGCCGAGCAAATAGTCGGCGATGGCATTCCCTGTGCCGCAGAGGCCTGTAGCATTCGGGCAGTTCGCTCCATTGCTGAGAATAAGATCATTTCTGAATGTATAATCGCCAAAGAAGTCGTTATCCAAATTTCTAATTAGATGCCAGCGGCGGTAGTCCGCGCCCACGGAGATGGTGTGTCGTCCCCGAGCGATATTTAAGGAATCGGCAAACTCCCACATGGGTTGATTACTTGAGGTGTAAGCATTGATTGGACCGCCGAAATTGCTGAATTGGGAGATACCCATATTGGGCCAACTCTTCTGTCCGCCGGCAAACTTGGTAAATATGCCGGTAAGCCCCAGCGCGGAGATCGCAGAATCAGGCGGGGCGGGAGCGCCTTCATTGGCAATGGCTCTGAGAAACCCAAAGCGGAAGTTGTTGATAAGATTACTGCGCAAAGGTAGGGTGTGAGACACCATCCAACTCTTGGCAGTTTCCTCAAAGGAAAGGTCACCTTCGGGCTGCGTAAGCGCTCCATTAAAACTGGTATTCGTATAAGTAGCGTACGTTCCCCGTCCGAAGATCGAGCCCCATCGACCCAGATTCTGGTCAAGCCGATAAGTCTGCTGGTTGGAAGTAAGCGGGAAGGCCCCGGTTACCAGGAGATTGTTTCCACCATTGGTCGCGGGATTCGCATTGGGCGTGGGAAAAAAGAGTCCAGCAGTCACTTGCGCCAGGCGGGAAAAACTCGACGATGGGACTTTGTTGGATGGGAAAGGCAAGCCCGTAGTCGGGTCGACTGGCATGCAAGGCTGATTTTGCGCAAGAGCCGCGGTACAGGCTGCCGAGCCAAATGCGGGTAGGCCCGACGCAGAGAAATCTCCCGTCAGTTGTGCCGGGTCCGGAGCATTACCTGTTATACTGAACCCATTGCGAATGCGCCAGCCTTCATAATTCGCCAACCAGAATGTCTTGTTTCTTCCATCATAGAGCTTCCCGAAGTAAGCGGGCCCACCTACCACAAACCCGAATTGATTTTGCCGCAGCTCCGGAATCTTTGTCTGGAACGCGGACCTTGCGTCAAACGCGTCATTCCTGGCGGTCTCGAATACGGTGCCATGTAATTGGTTGCCGCCGCTCTTACTCACGATATTGACCTGATTGGCGCTGAAACCGAACTCCGCCGAGTAAGTGCCACCCACCTCTTTGAATTCTTGAATTGCATCCTGTGACAGGATCACAGCGGGAGTGTTCAGGGAAGTATCGGTGTTGACCAGACCGTCGAGCGTATAGTTGTTCGAAGTCGGCCTGCCTCCGTTAATACTGATCGCGTTACCCTGCCCTTGCCGCATCGTGCCTTGCTCACCACCTACCGTGACCGCGCCTTCGCCAAGAAGGAGAAATTGCACAAAATTCCGTCCGTTAAGCGGCAGCTCCTCCACCTGCCTTTGTGTTATCAAGCTCGAGACCGCGGAATTGTCAGTATCGAGAGTAACTGCACTAGCCTGTACCTCCATGACTTCTGTGACTGCACCAGGCTTAAGTACCATATTCACGCGGGCCTGCTGGTCCACCGCCAGGGTGAACTCGTTTGACACTGAGGTTTGGAATCCTGTTGCGGTCACAGTTAGTTTGTAAGTTCCAGGATTGAGATACGGAACTGTATAGTCTCCCGTCGAACTAGTCTGCGTGTGAATCACAACTCCCGTCGTTGTGTTCGTCACGTCGACCTTGGCGCTAGCAATGACCCCACCCGAAGAGTCCGTGACCGTTCCCAGGATAGTGCCGTTCGCTCCGCCTTGTCCGTAAAGGAGTCCCGCCGCCGAAATGACCAAGAAGCACAGAAAGAGAATACGCGTCGTCGCGGACATGTTTTTTTCCTCCGGGTGCCACCCCAAACTTGGTGGAAACTTGACAGCAATTCCGAATATCAGAATCACCAGTCTCGGAACCTGCCATGCCCCACACGGTTGTCGCCTGTACTTGGTCGCGGATACTCCCACTGCGCGTACATATCGTCAACTTGCAACAGGCAAACTTTTCGCATTTCGCTATGAAAAACCGGTGACCTGCCCGAAGGGATGCCCGCCAAATCGCTATTTCGCAGGCAATTCAGGGTCAATTTGAGTGCGATCCGCCATGCTGCCGATGTAGCCGCACGCTGCATGTCGTTTTGCAGTGTAGAAACGGGCTTCTCGGGATCTTCCTGTGTAGGGAAATCCCACATCCGCATTTTGTCGACGGACAGCCCTCTCTTCAGTGTGCCAGAGGTTGGGGGGATGATTCGTGAGGTTCTGTTCGAACCAGCTGCGCCAGAGCGTCGTTGGGATAGTAATGATCGACGGAAGCAGGAGTGATCAGCTTGTGTTCTACGAAAACCGCAGGGGGAACTGGACGCTGGTTAAGGATATCCAGGCCGACCCGAATCAAGTTCTCACCGTAGCGCTCAGGGAAGTAAGCCACTGAACCGACAAACCGGGTTTTGCTCTGACGGAGTTCCGCTCGTCCTTCCGGCGACGCATTCTGCCCCATGACGACGCAGTTCTCTGTCCGGCCCGCCTCCTGAAAGGCACGCAGCGCGCCGAGTGCGCTCGGATCATTGATAGCTCCAACAACCACATGCCGGGCGTGCGAGAACCTCAAATGTTTGCGTACTGCTTCAAAGCTGGGACCAAGTTCCCCATCGCCTTCCAGATAAGTCACGCGGCAATTCGCCGCGCTCGGCAGTACTAGATTGATTCCCACCAGCAATCCCGACAATCTCATGTGTGGAACATTTCCGGCACGTTTCAATTCGAGCAAAAGAATCTCGTCCACTTCAGAGTGCCAGACCTCTTTGACCCAGCGTCCCAGGTAACGCCCCCCAATCAACCCCGCCTCATAATTGTTCGCGCCATAATACGTAGCTCCGGGATGAGGAATATCAATCGCGATCATCGGAATGCCAGCCTCCCGATATTTCGCCGCTACGATTGGCGCGACCTCTTCGTTAGTTTGAAATTCGATCGCCAGGTCGACTCTTTCGCGCACCAGCAAGTCGGCGTTGCGCTGGGCAATCTTGGCGCTGTAGCGGTTATCGAGGCAGATGAGTTCGATTCCCTCTGCAGCTGCGGCTTGCCGCAAGCTCTCGGTCACTTCTCGGGAAAACTGATAGTCGGTTCCCTGGGCAGCGTATCCTAACCGGTAGAGCCTCTGCTTCCACGGTCGTACACGTGATTGATAGAGATTCTGCCCGACCTTATCGATCATGCCGCACTTCTCGAGTGTGTAGAGAAGACGAAATGCCATCGTCTTCGGCAGGCCACATCGCGCGCAAATCTCTTTTAGCGGCAGAGCTTCCCCCGGAGAGTGAAACGCGCTTAACAACTGCGAGGAGTGGACAAGGGATTTGACGAGGTATCGGTCTCGAGTCTGAACGGCGGAACTCATACGGTGCGGACATAATGATTTATTTTGTCGATTTTGCAAAGCGAAATTTGCGATTGGTGGGCATCCAGCGGCGTAGGTTCGTTTCTTGTACGCCCTGCGCGGAACAACTGCCGTTGCCACAACGAAAGCCTTGAGCGAAAAGCTTGGAATGCGAGGAGCGGCATACCTCTTCACGAGCTTCAAGAAAATCGATAAGCTGTGAGATGCAGTGAATTGCTAAAACAAATTGCTTTTCGGCGCGGGCATAAAGGGGTTCTACAAAGCGAAATTACAGAGTCCCTTTTGTGTTCTGCAGCATCGTATGCAGGTTTCGATCCTGAACCCAGCAATGCCTTTGCCTTGTGACCCATTTGAGGAATTCGGTCGACTCTAGTTTGCATTTCGCATTGCAAAACAAAAGAATTTGCCAAGGAAAAGCATGACTGCTTTGAGGAAACGATTGTAATCTTCCGGTCCCGAAAGAGGTTCGCATGAACTCACCGACGAGTGACAAGGTTTTCGCTGCGCTGGAGACATTTCGCATCGAACTTCCATCCTGGGGCTTCGCCAATACAGGAACTCGTTTCGGAAAATTCATTCAACCTGCCGCCGCCACCACTACCGAGGAGAAGTTCAGCGATGCTGGTCAGGTGCACCTCCTCACAGGAGTCTGCCCATCGGTAGCTCTGCATGTGCTATGGGATTGCCCTGAAGGCGTACAAAGCACTGATGAAATCAGGCGCTTCGCTAGCCGCTACGGCATCGCGCCAGGATCAATCAATCCCAATCTTTTTCAGGATCAAGAATACAAGTACGGATCGTTCGGAAATCCTGACAACTCCGTCCGGCGGCGCGCCTTGCAGCATACGAAAGACAGCGTCGAAATCGCGAAGCGCCTCCACAGCAGAGACATATCGCTCTGGTTTGCGGACGGTTCCAATTATCCCGGTACTGCGAACATTCGGCAGCGCAAGAAGTGGTTTGCGGAAGCGCTGAAGGAATCGCATGGAGAGCTATCACCAGACCAGCGATTGCTCGTTGAGTACAAACCCTTCGAACCAGCCTTTTATCACACGGATATCGCCGACTGGGGAATGGCGCTCCTCCTCGCGCGTGCGGCAGGCCCGCAAGCCAAGGTCCTTGTTGATACGGGACATCACTACGCAGCGCAGAACATTGAGCAAATCGTAGCCTGGCTGCTCTCTGAGGACATGCTCGGAGGTTTTCACTTCAATGACCGTCGCTATGCCGACGACGACTTGACGATGGGATCGATCGACCCCTATCAGGTCTTCCGTATCTTCCACGAAATCCATTTCTTCGAGTGGGAGACTGGTCAGCGAGCGGACATCGCGTATATGGTAGATCAAAGCCATAATCTCAAAGGCAAGATCGAAGCCATGATTCAAACGGTGGCGATGGCGCAACAACTGTTTGCCAAAGCAGCATTGGTTGATGCGAAGAAGCTCGCAACGGCGCAGAAGAACTGCAACTTAATCGCAGCAGAGTCGCTTCTGCAGGACGCTTTCGCGACCGACGTCCGGCCGGCTATCCACGAGTGGAAGGTTTCCAAGGGATTGCCCAAAGATCCCTTGGAGGCGTTTCGGCAGAGCGGCTATCTCGATCGCATCACGAAAGAGCGGGCAGCGAAGAACGCCCAAAACGTTTCATCTTATGCCTAACCTCCCTCGATCCAAAACCTATCTGGCTTTTGATTTCGGAGCTGAAAGCGGACGCGCGGTTCTTGCCCATCTGCATGCGGGAATTCTCACAACGGAAGAGGTCCACCGCTTTCCCAATGAGCCGGTCGAATACGGAGGTTCGCGTCATTGGGACGTCTCACGGCTCTGGCTGGAAGTGCGCAAGGCTCTGACCTGCGTGGAGGAAATGGAGCTGGCGGGTGTCGGTGTGGACGCCTGGGGCGTGGACTACGCCTTACTCGGAGAACGTGGAGAATTGCTTCAGAATCCCTATCATTATCGCGACCGCCGCACGCAGGGCATAATGGAAGACGTATTTCGAAGGGTATCCAAGGAGGAGATCTACGCAGCGACGGGCATTCAATTCATGTCCATCAACACGATCTACCAACTCTTCGCTGCGCTGCGAGACACGCCCAGCATAGTCGCCGCCGCCAAACAACTGCTTACCATCCCGGACCTCTTCAATTACTGGCTGACGGGAAATGCTGTTTGCGAATTCACCAACGCAACCACAACCCAGCTCGTTGACCCCTTCCGCCGCAATTGGGTAGTTGGCTTGATGCAAAAGGTTGGGCTTCCTCCGGAACTCCCGGCATCGATCGTCGAGCCCGGCACGATCCTTGGAACTTTGCGATCTTCGATAGTTCAGAATGCTTCTTTGGACCACACACCGGTTATTGCTCCTGCGTGCCACGACACTGGTTCGGCCGTTGCTGCGATCACAGCTCGCGATGGCACTGCATTCCTCAGTTCTGGAACTTGGTCCCTTATTGGCATGGAACTCGACGCGCCCATCGTGAATCCTCAGGCTCTCAAGATGAACTTTACAAATGAAGGCGGCGTGAATGGGACCACGCGCCTTCTCAAGAATGTGATGGGACTCTGGATGCTACAAGGCTGCAGGAATTGCTGGAGCGCACGAGGCCAGCGTGCCGACTACGACGAACTTGTCGAACTGGCGGAGCGCGAGCCAGCCTTCACACATTTAGTAGATCCTGACGACGAGTGTTTTCTGCGAACGACAAATATGCCCAACGCTATCGATGATTTCTGCAGGAAGACAAATCAGCCAGCACCATCGAGCCTGGGTGCCTACGTGCGCTGCGTCTTGGAGAGCCTGGCATTGAAATATCGGGCAGTTCTGCACAGCCTGGAGCAGCTTTGCGGAATGCGCATCGAACAAATCCGAGTTATTGGTGGCGGGTCGAAGAATCGCCTTCTCAACCAGTTCACCGCCGACGCGACTGGCCTAGCGGTTTTGGCCGGGCCTGCGGAGGCAACCGCTTTAGGCAACGTGGCGGTCCAGATCCTGGCTACCGGCGGCGCCGGTTCACTCAAGGAGGTTCGCGCAATCGTTGATCGCTCTTTTCCAACCGAGGTGTTCAACCCCATTGATCCCAGCCGATGGGACGAACAGGCTAAGCGCTTCCAACACTACAGTGAGATGACCTATGCCTGAAATCAAGGAAACTAGCCGACTGAAAGATTTGTGGAATGAAGAAGACGCGAAGAAGATGGCCTCAAACCAGCTGGCAATGCTGCGTTACAGGTCGAACTTGTTGGGTGCCGACTTGCGCATCACAAACTTTGGCGGAGGAAACACAAGTTCCAAGATTGAACTCCCTGATCCATTCAGCGGCAAAAGCGCGCAAGTGCTCGCCGTCAAAGGCAGCGGCGGAGATATCGGCTCAATCACGGAGGCAGGTTTTGCCTTGCTCTACCTGGACCGTTTGGAAGAACTCAAGGGCCTATACCGCGGCGAACAGTACGAAGATGAGATGGTTGCCTACTATCCTTTGGCGGCATTTGGCAACAACCGCGTTGCGGCATCTATCGACACACCCTTGCATGCTTTTTTGCCGTTTCCCCATGTCGACCATCTGCACCCCGACTGGGCGATCGCGCTGGCCGCAAGCGCTAACGGCAAGAGCAAACTCGACGAATTCAACCGAATATTCGGCCACAAGCTTGTCTGGGTCCCCTGGCAACGTCCCGGATTCGAACTCGCCCTCCTGATTGAAAGAGCGGTACGGGAAAACCCTGGGACCGACGGCATCCTTCTCGGCGGTCACGGGCTTTTCACGTGGGGCATGACACAACGCGAGTGCTACCTGAACTCGATTCAAACGATCGAGCAGATGGGTGAATTCATTGAGCGGCATCAGGCTAGAAAGGGGGTTTTGTTCGGTGGGCTTGATTACGCGCCGCTCCAAGATCGCCAGGCAATCGTCGCTCAGATTTTGCCAACGCTGCGCGGGGCTCTCTCGTCAAATCGACGCGTGATAGCTCACTACTCTGAAGACCCGGACGCCTTGACCTTCGCAGGTTCAAAGTGGTCGAAAGAGTTGGCAAGGCTTGGGACAAGTTGCCCCGATCACTTCCTGAGAACACGCGTCTGCCCGATGTTCTTAAACTGGGATCCTACGAAGGAGACCGTCGCAACTCTGAATGCCGCCATCAAGGAACACGTCGTCGAGTATCGAGCCTCCTACAACCAGTACTACGAGGCTCACGCAAAGCCGGACTCTCCCCCGCTCCGTGATTCTAATCCCTCGGTGGTGATCATTCCCGGATTAGGGCTGCTTGGCTTCGGCAAGAACAAAAAAGAGGCGCGCATCACCACCGAGTTTTTCATCAACGCCATTCGTGTGATGACGGGAGCGAATGCGCTTGAGGGCGACAAAGCACCAAGTCCGCTGCCGCAGGCTCGCACGGCAGAACAATCAAAGCAGTTCACCGAGCTTCACAATTACGTCGCCCTTCCACGGTCAGAAGCCTTCCGTATCGAGTATTGGGCATTAGAAGAGGCGAAGCTGCAACGCATGCCTGCGGAAGCCGAGTTTAGCAGGAAGATTTTTCTCGTAGTTGGCGGTGCGAGTGGTATCGGCCGAGAAACCGCGCTCATGCTTGCGAAAAAGGGCGCCCACGTAGTCGTCGCCGATTTTGATGTGGAAGGCGCCAAGAAAGTTGCGGCTGAAGCCGGGGCACTCGGGTCTCCTGAATTCACAGCGTACACCGCGATTGATCTCAGTTCTTCGCAAAGCCTTGCCGCAGCGACGAAATGCACTGTGATGCAATTTGGCGGCATCGACGGAATAGTGAATACCGCCGCTATCTACCCCGTAGCAGGAACAGATGGAGAGTTGGCCGATGCGCTCTGGGCGAAAACCTTCCTGGTCAACGTCACAGGAAACTATCTGCTGGCCCGCGAAAGCGCTCGGGTCTTCGCCCACCAAAATCTGCCAGCTTCAATTGTCCTCACCAGTTCTGCCAATGCTGTCGTACCTAAAAAGGGCAGCGAAGCTTACGACACCAGTAAGACCGCCTTGAACCACTTGATTAGGGAACTCGCGATCAAACTTGGGCCGTTGGTTCGGGTCAACGGAATCGCTCCTGCCACGGTGGTTGCTGGCTCCACGATGTTCCCACGCGACCGCGTGATCCAATCGCTGCGAAAGTACAAAATCGCTTTCTCGGAAAGCGAATCTACAGAAGAGCTCCGCGTGAAACTGGCCGACTTTTACGCGCAACGCACCCTCACCCAGCGCCCGATTCTCCCGCAGGACTGCGCCAACGCGATCATATGGCTAGCCGGCGAAGCGAGCGCCAAAACGACGGGACATGTCATTCCCGTTGACGGTGGCCTGCCGGAGGCCTACTTGCGGTAACGCGTGGCTTAAGAGAACCGCTGGCCGCTGTCGCGCGCGAGCAAGTCTCGAGGTAACTACATGAGGCGAATTTGCTTTGTTCTGCAAGTAAGACCAGATCGGCTGGAGGAATACAAAGCCCGCCACCGCAGCGTGTGGCCGGAGATGCTGGCGGCTTTGCACGAAACAGGGTGGAACAACTATTCCCTGTTCTTGCGGCCAGACGGATTGTTGGTTGGGTACCTCGAAACGGAAGACTTTGAACGGGCTCGCGCCGGCATGGCCAGCCGCGAAGTTAACGAACATTGGCAAAAAGAAATGGCCGGCTTTTTTGTCCAGCCAGCTGGTGTCTTGCCCGATCGGGCCATGGAACCACTCGAAGAGGTGTTTCATCTTTAGCTCAAATTGTTAAGGACCGACATGTCAGCTAATCCTGCACTTGGCGTTTTTTTTCACTGGTTAGGTGGGCTCGCTTCGGGCAGTTTTTACGTTCCTTATCGCGGCGTCCGCCGTTGGTCGTGGGAAACCTATTGGTTGGTCGGCGGCATCTTCAGCTGGATTATCGCTCCCTGGTTTCTCGGTTACCTCATGACCCGGGACCTGCTTGCCGTCTTATCAGAAGCATCTACGAGCACGTTGTTTTGGGCCTTCTTTTTCGGCCTTCTATGGGGGATCGGGGGGCTGACATTCGGCCTGACCATGCGTTTCCTCGGTATTTCTCTCGGGATGGCCGTTGCGCTCGGCCTGTGCGCGGCGTTCGGTACGCTAATGCCTCCCATTTTCAGCGGAGTGTTCGTCCCTCAGGTTCTGAGAACAAGTTCCGGGCGAGTTATTCTCCTCGGGATCTTTGTCTGTCTGCTGGGCATCACGGCTGCTGGTCTTGCCGGGATTTTCAAAGAACGCGCTATGTCGCCGGAGCAACAGAAGGCCGCAATTCAAGAGTTTGACCTGAAGAAGGGCCTTGCTGTCGCAAGCCTGTCGGGAGTCATGAGCGCCTGCTTCGCATACGGACTCGCGGCAGGAGCACCCATCAAGGCGCTAACCTTAAAACACGGTACTCCACCCCTGTGGCAAGGGCTCCCCGTTTTGGTTGTTGTACTGATCGGAGGCTTTACGACGAATTTTCTATGGTGCCTGGCGCTCCACACTCAGAACCGTACTGGCTATCAATACTTCACCTCAGATCCCAAAAGGTATTCGCCGATGACAGATGAAACGATCGTCGAAACCGCCATCGACGCCCCGAGCCGCGAAGTGGTGGAACACATTCCTTCAAGCAAGAGAAACAACAGCCAGGAACCCGCACCGATGCTGGCCAATTATCTCCTTTGCGCCCTGGCAGGGACGACTTGGTACTTCCAATTTTTCTTCTACACGATGGGCGAAACTCAAATGGGCAAGTACGGATTCTCCAGTTGGACTCTGCACATGGCCAGCATCATCATTTTTAGCTCCCTCTGGGGCATCGGGCTCAAAGAATGGAAAGGCGCGGGTGCGCCGGCAATGCGGCTACTTACCCTGGCACTTTTCCTGCTTGTGGGATCCACGATGATCGTTGGCTACGGAAATTACCTCGGACTTGCGCACTAACGGTCTCGTTCGGAGGACACCTGCTGCATTGCGGCGGATAGGGGCACCTCAGACACCATGAAACTTCAAAGAAAAAACACCGTCATTTTTCCAACTTGCTTCGTGCTTCTGCTGCTTCTGCCAAGGAACCCCGTTTCCGCTGCGGTCAGGTCAAAAAGGCCGACAGACCTCCGTGCCGATTCGCTGACGCATCCGCTTGGCATTGATTCACCGAGACCAATGCTTTCGTGGCGCTTGCAGGACGATAGCCCCGGGGCAAAGCAAACCGCGTATGAAATCTTCGTCTATAGCAAACGACCGACGACAACTGAGACGAAGCCAGATATATGGGACAGCGGGCGTGTTGCCTCAAGCACTTCAACGGGAGTTTCGTATGACGGGGCTGAGCTCGAGCCGGAGAAACGCTATTTCTGGCGCGTCAAGGTATGGGATAAAGACGAAAAGCCATACCCGGTCAGCGACACTACTTGGTGGGAAACGGGCCTGCTGTCGCAGTCAAACTGGCAGGGCAAGTGGATCGGCTATGAATCCCCAGAGCTGCACAGAATCCGTGAATCTGGCGCCATATGGATCACCAATTCTACGCCTCAACCTTCGGAACCAAATGATACTCAGCACGATTTCCGCTTCGCCTTCACGCTTGACCGGCCGGTCCAGAGTGCGGCTCTCTATGCCACTGGAGCGGACACAACTGCAGCGTGGGTTAATGGCAGGCAAGTGCGCCAAGCTCAACCGCTCGCCCCATGGCAGCAAATGCCATGGGGAGCCTACATGCGCGTCGACGTGACTGCAGCGGTGCACTCTGGCGTCAATGTTTTGGCGATCGGTGTAACGCGATTCCTTACAGCGAGACAAAAGCAAGTCTCTACTCGAACACCAATGAGCGCATGTCTGTTCATCGCCTTTACCGATGGCTCTACTGAGCTGTTCATTTCCGGCGCCAAGGGATGGAAGGCAGCCTTAAATGCACCCGATGCGTGGTGGCGTGAGGATTTCTCGGATGCTTCATGGGAAGCGGCGGAACCCTACACACCTGCTCCAGGAGGCTTTGATGACCACCCCGGTCTACCTTGGCCGACCGGAGCGGTTGCCGCTCTTCGGCGCAAGTTCCGAGAAGACAAGGCGGTCGTCTCCGCCCGGCTTTACGCCACTGCACTTGGTGCGTATAAGTTTCGTATCAACGGAGAACCAATTGGCGATGAGATTCTTGCTCCGGGATGGACCGACTACCGGCAGCAAGTGCTGTACCAGACCTATGACGTCACGATACAGATCAAGCAAGGCAACAACGCCATCGCAGCATATCTCGCCCCCGGCTGGTACAGCACGCCGCTACGGTGGTTTCGCCAAGGAAACAATTATGGCAGTACGCAACCGGCGTTGCGCGCACAACTACGGCTTGAGCATGCGGACGGTTCGGTTGACTGGATTGCGACGGACGAAAACTGGAAAGCGGATCTCTCTCCGATTTTGCAGGCGGAACTGTACGACGGTGAAACATTTGACGCTCGTAAGGTGCAACACGGTTGGGATACCGCAAACTTCTCCGATGCACATTGGCACGCGATCATGCTGGTCAATCCCAACGAACCACGCATCGTCGCGCAATACTTCCAACCGATCCGTGCCGAGCGTGTGATGCTGGCAAAGACAATCACCACCCCGGCTCCGGGCGTTTACGTCTTCGACTTTGGCCAGAACATGAGCGCCTTGCCTCGGCTGCGCGTCGGCGGAGTTCGCGGAGACGATATCAAGCTGCGCTTCGCTGAAGTGCTGAACTCGGACGGAACACTGTATGTGGAAAACCTTCGCACAGCCAAGGCCACCGATCACTTCATCCTTTCTGGCACCAAGACCACCGAGGATTTTCAGCCAGAGTTTACGTTCCACGGCTTCCGTTATGCGGAAGTGTCGGGGCTGCGCGAAAGGCCGACAACAGAAACACTCAAGGCTGTTGTCCTTCACACGGATGCACCCTTTACCATGCGCTTTAGTACGCGCAACAGCATGGTGAATCGGCTCTGGAGCAACATCCTTTGGGGACAGCGTTCCAACTTTGTGGGTGTTCCCACCGATTGCCCGCAGCGGGACGAGCGCCTGGGATGGAGCGCGGATGCTCAGGTCTTCTGGCGTACCGCTTCTTACAACATGGATTTATCGGCCTTCAGCCGCAAGTACGCTGCTGATCTGCGGGGAACGCAGGTCGGGACTGCAATGTACGGCATTTATGCGCCTGGAGTCGATTCGCCGAGTCCCTTTTATGGCGCTGCGTGGAGTGACGCCGGGGTCATTATTCCGTGGACCGGCTGGATGCTGAGCGGTGATCGCCGCATCATCGACGAGAATTGGGACGGTATGGAGAAATACCTCGCTGAGATCGAAACCAAAAATCCAAATCACCTCTGGCAAAATGGATTTGGCGCCGCTTTTGGAGATTGGCTTACCCCAACAATCACCACACCTGAAGATCTGTTGGCTAGTGCGTATTGGGCCTACGACGTTTCGCTGATGAAGCAGATGGCGCTAGCCACGGGACGCACGACCGACGCGGAGAGGTACGGGACATTGTTCGGCGAGATCAAAAGCGCCTTCCAGAAGGCATACGTCCGGGCCGACGGCTTTGTGGGAACAGTCGATCATTACCCCAGCATTCCCCCGCCTAGCGTTCATCCCGACGAAGGCCCTCAAGACAAGGACCGGGTAGTCGAGACGCAGACCGGCTATGTGCTTGCTCTTTATATGAACCTTGTGCCAGACGACCTGCGTCCGGCTGCGGCACAAAAATTGGTTGACCTCATCAAAAACAATCACTGGCGGCTGGGCACAGGATTCTTGGGGACACCCTACCTCTTGGAAGTGTTGGCGGACACGGGCTATAGCAACGTCGCATATAATCTGATGCTGAACCACGAATATCCATCCTGGGGATATGTTATCGACCACGGCGGAACGACAACATGGGAGCGATGGGATGGGGATCAAATGCGCAACGATCCGAGTATGAATTCCTACAACCACTACGCATATGGCGCAGTTGGAGAATGGTTGTACCGCTATGCCGCGGGCGTCGATACCGTGTCAACTGATCCCGGGTTCCACACCGTTTACCTTCACCCGAACTTTGACGCTCGGCTGGGAAGCCTCACCCTCGATTATGAATCTCCGTATGGCGCGATTCAGTCGCAATGGAGCGTCCAAGGAAACCAAGCAACTTGGAAGGTGACAATTCCGCCAAACGCGACAGCACTCCTATCACCCCGTGCGACCAATGCGGCATCCATACCTTTCAAAGGGGCGCCACTAGAAATGTCTGAGTTCCACGCCGATTCCTCTGGCCGCTTTGAGTTGCCTGCGGGTTCCTATACCCTTATAGCGACACTTAGGAAACCAGCGTCTGGGAGAGGTGGCGCACAAGACTGAGTGGTTTTGATATCTGTGGGCCTGGCCACATCGCGGCTATTGCGTAAAGCAACTCCA
>Ga0126371_10002484_pt1 | contig 15878 bp, 7 predicted proteins | sample PanSoiMetaPlot_4_FD_110145 | JGI IMG/M metagenome (GOLD analysis project Ga0126371, IMG submission 110145) | Tropical forest soil microbial communities from Panama - MetaG Plot_4 | ecosystem: Environmental > Terrestrial > Soil > Tropical forest > Bulk soil | place: Panama | collected 2016-02-17 | reverse complement strand
TTTACGAAAAGCTGATTCGCAAAATAAAGCCGCCCATCATGATCGATACCACCGATCCGGCGGCCATTGAGCTGGCGCTGACGTATTGCCAGGGCAAGTCCATCATCAATTCCATCAACCTGGAAGACGGCGAGGAGAAATTCGAGCGCACCGTACCGATCGCCCACAAATACGGCGCTGCCGTGGTCGTCGGCTGCATTGATGAGGATCCTGTGCAGGCGCAAGCGTTTACGCGCGAACGCAAGCTGGGGATCGCGCAACGCTCGCACAAGCTGCTCACTGAAAAGTACGGCTTGGCGCCGGAAGACATCATTTTCGATCCGCTGGTGTTCCCTTGCGCCACGGGCGACGAAAATTACATCGGTGGCGCCGTTGAAACGATGGAAGGTATTCGCCTGATTAAGCAGGCGCTGCCGGATGTGCGCACAATTCTCGGCATTTCCAACGTTTCTTTCGGATTGCCATCGGGTGCGCGAGAGGTCATCAACTCTGTTTTCCTTTATTACTGCACGAAGGCTGGGCTGGATTTGGCAATCGTGAATACGGAAAAAATCGAGCGCTTTGCTTCTATTCCGGCAAACGAGCGCGAACTCGCCGAGAATTTGCTCTTTTCACATCCGCCGAAAAACGTGGACGCCGACCATCCGAATGCAAGCTTCTTGCTCAATGCCCCCACGGATTGGCGCCAGCAAAGCAAAGAGCAGCGTGCTGCAGTGAATCAATTCTGGATTGCCGCCATCGCCGAGCATTTTCGCACTACCAAGAAAAAGGAGAAGGCTCGCGGGGCCGATTTGCCTCTCGATGAACGACTGGCGAATTACATTCTTGAAGGGACCCGTGACGGTTTGATCGCCGATCTGGAACGCAAGCGCGCCGAGGGGGCACTGCCGCTCGACATCATTAATGGCCCGCTTATGGTCGGCATGGCCGAAGTCGGGCGCCTCTTCAACGCCAACGAGTTAATCGTCGCTGAAGTGCTGCAATCTGCAGAAGCCATGAAAGCCGCTGTCAGCTATCTCGAGCAATTCATGGAAAAAGCAGATTCCGCCAAGCGCGGCAAAGTCGTTCTTGCGACCGTCAAGGGCGACGTCCACGACATTGGCAAAAATCTTGTTGAGATTATTTTCAAGAATAATGGCTATGACGTCGTGAACCTCGGCATCAAGGTTCCGCCAGAAGATCTGATCAGGGCGTACCAGGAACATCATCCCGACGCCATCGGCCTTTCTGGCTTGCTAGTGAAAAGCGCGCAGCAAATGGTGACGACTGCCAGCGACCTGAAAGACGCGGGCATTGAGGTTCCCCTGCTTGTGGGTGGAGCGGCGCTTTCCGCCAAATTCACGCAGACCAAGATTGCGCCCAGTTACGGCAAAGCCGTCTGCTACGCGAAGGATGCAATGACCGGATTGCGTTTGATGAATCAGTTGATGGACCCGGCGACGCGCGAAACGGTTTTGCGCGAGCACACCGCGTCGGTAAATGGCTTCAAGGTGTCCACCACCGTTAGCGTCGCGCCCCTTCAAAAAGGGATGCGCTCGCCGCGAGTGCGAGTGGATTTGCCGATTCCGCTGGTGTCCTATCTCGATCGCAAGGTTCGCCTGGTGCCCGATCTGCGCGAGGTTTGGGGCTACATCAATCCCTACATGCTTTACGGACGGCACCTGGGTTTTCGGGGTGACTTCGAAAAGCATTTCGGGGAGCGCGATCCGAAGGCCATTGAGCTGTTCGAAAGCATGGAAGAAGTGAAAAAGGAAGCTGCTTCGTTCATGAAGATTCGCGCTGTCTGGGAATTCTTCGAAGCAGAATCCGAAGGCGAGTCCTTGCACCTTTTCGCGCCGGGCGCGAAGGAGCCGCTGCACACGTTCCGGTTTCCCAGGCAGCAACAGGGCGATTTTCTCTGCTTAAGCGATTACGTCCTGGCGCCTCGGGACGGCCAGCGGGACCACCTCGCGCTTTTTGTGGTCACCGCAGGCGAAGGGGTTCGCCAGCGCTCCGAAAAGGCTAAGAACGAAGGCTACTATTTCTTAAGCCACGGGTTGCAAGCCCTTGCCATCGAAACGGCGGAAGGCTGCGCCGAATGGCTGCATCGTCGCATACGCGAAGATTGGGGCTTCCCGGATTCGCCCGAGATGACCATGGCGCAGCGCTTTACTTCGCGGTACCGCGGCAAGCGCTACAGCTTCGGCTATCCGGCTTGCCCCGATCTGGAAGACCAGTCCGGCATTTGGAAATTGCTGAAGCCTGAAGAAATCGGCGTCCAGCTCACCGAAGGCTTCATGATGGATCCTGAAGCCAGCGTTAGCGCGCTAGTCTTCCAACATCCCGACTGCGCCTATTTCTCAGTCGGCGACGCCCCCGAAACGCGGTAGCTGAATCTACGTTTCACGAGGACACCGAGGGATGAGGCATAACCCTTGCGTAGATATCAACGCACAAGCTCCCAAACATTTTGCTTACCCAGGACTAAAGACTGGGAGCTAACGACTGAAGAATTTAGAATTTAGTAAGCGCCGTCGCCGCTAAGAACGGCTCCGGGAGTTTGCAGGAGGATCTTGACGTCCAGCCAAATGGACCATGATTGCGAATAGCGCAGATCCAGGCGAACCATGTCGTCGAAGCAGGTGCGGCTCCGGCCACTGACTTGCCACAGCCCGGTTACGCCAGGTTTCACTTCCAAAACGCGGCGCCGGTGCCAGATGTCGTAGATTTCGAATTCATACGGCAAAGACGGGCGCGGGCCAACCAGCGACATCTCGCCCATCAAAACGTTCCAGAACTGCGGAAGCTCGTCGAGGCTCGTTTTGCGCAGCAAGCGGCCCATCGTCGTCACGCGCGAATCATTCTTGATTTTGTACACCGTGGGCTTGCCGGATTGCTTGTTGGCGGTTTCCGCCTGGCCATTGATAAACCTTTGCACGTATTCTTGGTGGATCCTGGGATCGTTGTTCGCGTACATCGTGCGGAACTTCAGGCAGCGGAACTTCGAGCCGAACTGTCCCAGGCGTTCCTGCTTGAAGATCACCGGTCCCTTGGAAGTCAACTTGATGCCGATGGCGATAAGCGCAAGGAGCGGACTCAGAACGAGCAGCAAGAAAGAACTTCCAAGGACATCTATTGCGCGTTTCACCACTTGCGAAGCTCGCTTTATCGGAGTGGTTTTCGCAAGATCTGGATAGAATCGGCTGTCGGCGACCTTTTGGCCGTTGTCTTGTCCAGTTTTTTCGGGAAAAAGGTGAGTTGTCACTACCAAGCTGGATAGGACTTTCCGGCCAAGTTCGCCCTCCAGGGCATCCACAACCTTGGACCGCAAAATCTCCGTGATTGGCGTTTCGCCCTCGCAGCTCACTTCCGTGAAAATCACGCCAAGGACTGCGCCCTTTTCGTACCAGCCAATCAAGTCCGTTTCGCGGGTCGATTTCAGCAGCACCGACGAGATACGGCTTAAGAAACGTTCGCAGGTCTTTTCCTCGATGAACGCGCTGGCGTCCAGAAGCATCAGCACAAACGGCTTGCGCGACCGTTCCGCACGTCGCCGCTCCAGGGTCAGCATGCTGCGGAACGATTCCTCGAGCAAAACCTCATCACGGCCATCCATCAGTGAGCCGACCGCCGACGCGGCTCTGCGCGTTGTGGTGCGTAGCACTCTCTGTTCCCACAGCGCCGGAATCCTTGAGTAGCCGTTTCCCATTTAGGTTCAGACCTCGCGAAATCCAAACTCTTTGAAACTTAGGCAACCACCGGTTCGAACGACGGCACTATTACGCGCCCTTGGTCCGCCCCGCCCTGCTTCGGCTGAACTGCAGAGACCGCGCACCGGTCAATTTCCAGAGCCACGGACCGGCGCAGCAGCGAAATCGAAACCACGATTCGCTGGCTTCCCTTAAAACTGGTCAGAACGCCTTCGACGCCGCTCAGCGCTCCGTCTTCGATTCGAACGCGTTGCCCCACTTCTAGGTAAGGACACGGCTCTACATGCATGCCCGTCGAAACCATTCTCTGAATCGCTTCAATTTCCGATTCCTCGACCGGAATCGGCATCCGCCCGGTTCCCACCACGCTGATCACACCCGGCGTAATCAATACCGGCAGGCGGTCGCAAACGTTAAACCGGCAAAACAGGTACCCGGGGAAAAGAGGGGCCTGCACTTCTTTCGAACGCGCATTCGAACGCTTTGAATTCTTGTAAGTCGGAAGAAAAGTCTGGTATCCCTTGCAGGAAAGCAATGACGCTGTCGAGCTCTCCCAACGGCTTCTCAGCTGTAGCGCATACCACCGGTCGACATTCGGATCGGTGCTCATCCTCGACTCAGCCTCCTTTGAAGGCTCCCTGTTGGCGAAGTGCTGAAGTATTCGCAGCCGCAGTTGATAGAACCGTGAAGGACACTTTCACGGCGGGACACTCAGGGATAACGCAATCCACCTGCCAATGGGGGGCAATCTATATTGCTGATGTGTTAAAAGAAGCGCCTGTAACTTACTGAAAATAAGATCGTTAGGTAAGGTGACTGCTATAGAGCCGATCTTGGTCTGAACTTCCGTTACGCAGAGACCGAAAAGAGAAGAAAACCATTGCCCACATTTCCCACTTGTCTTCCAAAGGTCTCCGCCCGCACAAACCTACGCTAAGCTGCTTGTATTGAAGAACTTAATGCTAAGAAATAACGTTTTTTCTAGGAATCCACGGTGGGTTCACTCCGCAGTCAACACTCAAGCGATTAACCGATCGCGCCCGAGAGTCCTACACGGCAAGGCCGCGCTAGCGCTGCTTGGGAGTTAGAAGGTACGCGCGTGTCGTGGGGCCGTCGAGGTTGGCTTGCTGCTCGACCACAATTTGGCCGGTGCGGTTGATCCCTGTGGCGCGCGTTAGCACCAATCCAGTTTGAGGGATCAAGCTGTTCAGGTCGGTAACCTTGCCATTGCTCCAAACCACTGCATGGGTTTCCCCGGCCGAAGTGACGCAGGATCCAACAATCACACCGTTGTCGTTCACTGCGGTCGCTTGCGTTCCATTGCCAGAAGAAGTCACACTCCCAGGAAGCGAAGCGAGCTGGCTCATCTTTCCGTTTTGCCATTGAAAAGCGGCGGTGGAGCTGTCCGCAACTTCGGCCCAACCGACGACCAAAGCTTGCGCGTTGATCGCGTTGGCCGTGCTGTGCAAGCCGCCGAGCGCGCCTAAGTCACTAATCGCACCGTTGAGCCAAACCACGGCGCGAACGACGCCCTGATTTGACGAAAATCCGCTCGAAACGCCGGCGATTTGTCCTTTGTCATTGATGGAAATCGCGGTACTCCCGCTGCCGCTCGGTCCCAGGTCGCCCAGCGATTGCCTTTGCCCGCCGCTCCAAAGGATGGCGCCGCCACGCACATTCTTTGCATAGGCCACACCCACAATGTCGCCTTTGGAATTAATCCCGCGAGCCGCACTCGTTTCGCCTGCAACACCGAGGTCTTTCATTACTCCGTTTTGCCAGACAAACGCGTGCATTTCACCGGTCATGGTAGCGGCTTCGCCGACCACAACGCCTGAGTCATTGATCGAATACGCCATGCTGACGCTGCCGCCGAGCGTGCCGAGGTCGGTCATCACACCGTTTGACCATAGAAACGCATGGTTTGCCGAGGTCCCGACGATTTGCCCGCCCTTGTTGATGTCTGCGACTTTCGCGGAATTGGAGCCGGAGAACGTGCCCAGGTCCGTCACGGTGTAGCTCGATTGCGCCGTGGCGGCGCCTGCAAACGCGCCGCACAGCACCACAAGACTCACAATTTGCCTGGAGAAATCTCTCATCATGCTCTCCTTAACTGGGACAGCGATCTCTTGTTTGCGACATGCATTTTCGGCAGGGACCGCGCGGGACCGTCTTAGTATCCCCTGCCTATGGATTTCGCAGGGCGGTAGGTTTCAGCTCGCGTATCCAATGAATCATTTACTCTTGTTGATGGGCTCGCTTGTTGGCCTGCTTTTCCGACCGCGCTCCGGCGGGATGGAGAGTAAGTCAAGCCGCAACGCGCGGCTAGAATCGAATGACCTTAGGTCTTCGACGCTACGGTTGCGGTAGCTGCCGTGGCAGCCCCATCTTGCCAAACCTTCCAAGGACGCCTGCCGGAGGACCACAATTCTTCGAGCAACATTTTGTCGCGCAACGTGTCCATGCTTTGCCAGAAACCGCGGTGGCGGTACGCGCTGAGCGTGCCTTCCTGCGCTAGGCGCTCCATCGGTTCGCGCTCCCAAACCGTTTTGTCGCCCTCAATGTAGTCAAGTACTTTGGGCTCCAGGACGAAGAAGCCGCCGTTAATCCAGCCGGAGCCGCCTTCGGGCTTTTCCTTGAAGCTGGAGATCACAGTTTGTTCGTGGTCGAGGCTGAACGCGCCAAACCTGCCGGCAGGCTGAACTGCCGTGAGCGTTGCCAGTCCGCCCTGCTGCTGGTGGAAAGCAATCAGATCCTGAATGTTGAGATCGCTGACACCGTCCCCGTAGGTCAGGCAAAAGGTTTCGCCATCCAAATGATGCCGCACGCGCTTCAGGCGGCCGCCAGTCATCGTGGATTCCCCGGTGTCCACCACAGTGACGCGCCAAGGCTCGACGCCGTTGTTCAGGAAGCTCAGCTTGCGCTCGCGCATGTCGAAGGTCACATCGCACATATGCAAGACGTAGTTGGCGAAGTATTCCTTGATGTAATCGCCTTTGTAGCCGCAGCAAATGATGAAATCGTTGATCCCGTGGTGGGAGTACAGCTTCATGATGTGCCAGAGAATCGGCTTGCCGCCGATCTCGACCATGGGCTTCGGCTTGACCTGGGTCTCTTCGCTCAAGCGAGAGCCGAAGCCGCCGGCTAGGATCACTGCCTTCATAGAGAGCCTGTCCTCCCTGGGTATTGGGCTGGGGACCGGGCCACTGTCGCCTCGCGCGGCTGGGGTGCGCGAGGCGGTCCCGTAGGGAGAAAAGCAAATTGGCGGCCACGGGGCTTTCAGGGCCTGCTGTCAGGTGTCGTTAGACGCCTGCTGTAAGTCATTATTTATAAATGACTTACGAATGGTTCCCAATTGGAGCTCGAATGGGCCGCCACTGTGGTGCTGCTTGATCCCGTGCCGTTCCTTGAGAGTTGGGAAAAACATTGCCACTATTTCCCCACTGCAAAGCCTGCATGAAGGCGTCAAAAGGCCGCCGCTGCGAGGTACGATGTCTCGCGCCCCTAACTAGGAAACAGGGCGCCTTTATGCCCTGATGGCTACTGGGCAGTGAAGGCGATGCCGCTAACTATGGTTTGATTGTTCTGTGGATTCGGGTAGTGCGGAGGGGCACCGTCCTTGGTGTTCAATAACGCCACGTTCGCAGCTTGCCCCACCCAGAATTGCGGGCCGTTTCCCAGGTTGTACGGTTGCGGGTACAGGCTGTTTCCCGAAGTCCCGCCGGGAACATCAATCGATTGGAATATCACATCACTGGTTCCCGTCAAGGTCAGCGTGACACCGGCCGGGTCCAAGCTTGTGGCATTCACCATTGCGACGGGATTCCCGTCTAATACAAAACCTCCACTCGTCGCCGCGACCTCCCAAATGGCAAAATAGTTGTTGGAACTGCCCGCCATCGTGACGTTGACGGAAGTTGCCCCCGCGGTGCTGGAAAGCACATACGCGCAGCTAAGAGCATGCGCCGGCGATGCTCCGCCGATTTGGCAGCCGTTCGGAACCACCCAGGTTCCGCCTCCACTGACAGACGAGATAAAGATGGAGGAACTCTGGTTCGCCGCTTCAAGATACAGCAAGTGGCCGGAAACGGTTGCGGGGATGGTCAACGCGCAAGTGTTGCTGCATTGGACTGCCTGTGGATTCGTGTAATTCACCACAGAAAACTTCGGAGCCGGTGGAGTAAACAGCCCCTTGCTGGAGGTGAACGCAAGAGCGTTGATCACTGCTCCAGCCTGGCTGTTCGCCATTATCACACTCGGCGCGGCCAAGGCTCCCGCTGGAGCGTTGAGATACAGCCCGTTTCCCTCAACGTCGGTCATCCATGGCGAACTCCAGGCATTCCATCCGTTCGGATCGTGAAGCCCTTGAAACTCGATGACCGCATCGGTCCCCGTAAGTGCCATCCCGACTCCGGTGCAGGTAATGCAGCTCGCCGAAGAGACCGCGCCGCCCCCGTCGAATGATGCGCTGGACCCCGCTGGCGGTAAAAGCTCGATAAGGTCGGCTTTGAGCAAGCCCGACGAGGCACCCGAGAGAGTCACCGTAATCGAGGTCGTTCCACCGGTTCCCGCCAAACTGTACCAAGCGTCTATGTTGCGGGCAGGGCTCGCCAGGAAAACGTGGCAGGTAGGACATTGCGTCCATCCCGAGTTCGTGACGGAGCAGGAAACTCCGCTACACACCCCGGTAATCGTGACGTCGTTGCCCGTACTTACAATCACCACCTGCACGGATCCGGCGGTGGTCGGAATCATGTTGCCGTTGGAAAGCGCTATCGTGCAAACGCTTGCCCCCGTGGCGCAAGTTCCCCCGGCGGTTGTGATGTTGTCCTGCAGGAAAGTCCAGCCCGTGGCGGAGCTGCTTGAATTCACGGTGAGCGTGGCAGCACTGCTGGTGGCGGAGCCTGCGGCGTTGCTAACGACAACTTTGAAAACGGAACCGTTGTCCGAGGCGGTGGTGGCTGGAGTGGTGTAGCTCGAGGAAGTTGCCCCGGAAATATCCGCGCCGTTTTTCTGCCATTGATAGCCGAGCGGCGCGGTACCGCTTGCGGTCACAGAGAATGTGGCGGTTTGACCGACGGTCACGGCTTGATTTACGGGTTGCGTGGTGATGTAAGGCGCGTTTCCACCGCCACCTCCCCCGCCACCGTTTCCATAGCCGCCGCAGCCGCTGATGGTCAAAAAAAGAGGCAGAAGAAAGGCGAATAGCGAGGAATTGCGGGCACCTGTGCTGAGCCGTGCTGCGTTCATCAAGAACTTCCCTATTTGCTATGAATGGCGGCCGCATGCCGGGGACACTCGCAAATGCGGCCGCTGCACGGGTACTTGCATTCCCGCGGGCCAAGCCAGGAAAAAAGAGAGGGCGCCCGTGGGCTGAACACGGTCTTCGAGGCCGGCAAGTAAGAACTCTATAACAGGGGAAAGAGAAAAGTCACGAGTGGAAGAGAAGCGGCCGACTGAGAGTCTCGCCGGGATTCCGCAGGACTCTTTCATGCGGTTCCAGAAATAAGGTAATCGAAGAGCAGGAAATTATTGGCGAGTAGGGATGATTCTAGTGAAGGACGCAGCAGGGACAGGGGATTCTCCGCGCAAGGGAAAAAGATAATAAGAGGTGTTGCCGATCTGTTGCCATCCGGAAACGCGCAGAGTCTCGCCGGACTCGGGATAAACAACGCTGGCAGGCACCGTATCAGTGAGGATGGCGACAGCGCCAGTTTGCGCGAAGACCGATCGTACCTTTTCCTGCGTTTCCGGAGAACCGAACCAGTATTGATTAACGTTAGGCGATGGGACTTCGGAGATGACGCGCACTTGAGCGAGGCGCGCCCAGTAGAAGCTATCGCGGGGAATGCCGAGCGTTGCAAGCGGCTGCCCCTCAGCAACGCCGAGATTGCGCAGGCCCGCGGCCACCTCGCGTTGTTCGCTTTGCAAACCGCGAACGATCGCGTGAAAGTCCGTCACGGACCCGTGGACGATACCGAGTCCGACAACGAGGACGGCGCCCATCACGGCGCAGAGAGCGAACTGGCGGGAAGAATCCACCTTCGACAAACGCACAGCAGAAAAAAGGCTTAACCAGAGCGGTACCAAAAAAGCGGCAACGTAACGCGGTTCGACGCGAACCAGCGCATACATGGCCAGCGCAGCGATTGCCGGAAGCCAAAGAACCCATCGGGCAAGGAAGGATTTCAGGTATCCAACAAGACTTCCTTCGAAGACGATTAGCACGAGCAGCAAAACGAGGAACTCTTTTTGGTGATCGAGGATCTCCCAATAGGTGCTGTAACTCTGACGCAGAATACGAATCTGACCGGCGCGAGAAAAGGGGAAATTGCCCTCCAGCCAGTAGCTGCTGCCATACCACAAAGGAAAAGTGCCGGGGATGGGAGTCGCAAACTCATAGACCGGCGGGTTCTCTGAAAGTTGGCGCGGAGGATGTAGGAAAGTTTCGCCGGGGAGCGTCTGCCCGCCCCACTCGACGGGGTTGGCGCGAGGTCCAGCGAGCCAGCGATAGGTTAACTTTCCTGCATCTCCGTAGCAGAATCGTCCTTTCGCGTGAGAAAGCAGGGCAACCCAAGGCCCCGCGATCATGACAAAACAAAGGGGTGCGAGCAGGTAGGCCAGTACCTTGCGTTGCCGAAGAGAAACGAAACCGGCAAGCGCCAGGAAAACGAAGGAAAGAGGAAACATGGCGGTTTTGGCGAAATAGCCGAAGGCCAGGGCCGCGCCAAAGAGGATGTACGTGCCTGAACGGGCTTGACCAGCCTGCATACGCAGCAGAAGCCCTGCGGCCAAAAACACGAAAAGCAAGACGAAGATATCAGGAGTGGAACCTGGGTCGCCCTGGCCAGAATGACCGCTGACATTGGCCATGAACAACGTGCAGTAAAGGAACAATCCCAAACCCAAGGTGTGCCAAGCAGCCTCGGAAAGCCCAGCCGTGTCCTCGGAATCGAGGGTTTCTTCGGCTCGAAGCAGTTGCACCAGAAGGAACTCAAACGCTGCATACGCACCGAGGTAGCCCGCGAAGTTGACAAGATGGAGGAGCGTTGACTCCCATGAGAGGGAAACCTTGAAGAGATACTCGGGAATAGCAATCAGCCAAGAATACAGGGGGCTGTAATATGTGTTAAGGGCGGCGGTCCAGGCTCCGCGGGCGTAATAGGCTGCAATGTCAAGATAGGCCACAGCGTCATGGTCGACGAGAAGGCGGCGCGACCAAGCCTGGTTAAGACCAAGCAGGACCACGACAATCCAGAAAACAATTCGCCGCGTTCTAATTTGCGAAAACCAGACCGGCAACCGGTGCTGGCCAGAGCCGGAATCGGAAGAAACCGACAGACCATTGCTCACAACTTTGTCCATTAAGCTTCTGCCTTTTGAAACAATTCTCTTGCGGGCGCTTTTTCTGTCTGAGTCGTGTAGCGCAAGGAAAACCGGATGGGATGAACCACCTACCGGCAGCGTCGCGAATGTGCAACGCTACGTCAGCAATCCGTCCCATCCGCAGTCTTGAAGTCCTTCGCCGGGGGTTACGGCAGCAGCCCGTAGACCGAGAACATGAGCTGGCCACCCACGTATACCCTGCCGTTGGCCACCGTCGGTACCGTGAACTTCACAGCGGGGCCAGCGGAGCCGGCACCACTAGCCGGGCTGCTGTAAAGCAAAGTTCCCACGTTGGTCGCGTCGTAAGCGTCGAGGATGGCAGCTGCTCCATTCTGCCAACCGGTGTAATCGATCACCCATACAACGCCTCCGGTGGTGCCATTGGCGGAGACGGCTGGTACGCCGCCGCGTGGCGGGAATGTGTTACTCGATTTTGACGCTTGCGGTGTAGCGATGACGCCATTGGCAATCGTGAACTGGCTTAATGGGAAGTTTTGACCGGTAGTGTAGAGGTTCCCGTTCCAGTACGCAATGTTGCTGTAATTGCCGCCATCGAGCAGGGTTGTGTTGGGTGGTGGCACGGGAACCACCTCCTGCACGTCGTTGTTGCTGGAAGAATTGAATTTGCCCATCTTGGTTCCGCCTGGCGCAGGAGTTCCAATATCCAGGAGGTACAAGATAGCGACCTTGCCTGTGGCGATGGCCAAGTTCGGATGGGCTGCGGACCCAACGGAGCTGGGAAGAATCGTGATGCCCGCAGAGGCCAAGTCGATGTCGTTGGCGTTGAACGTAGACTGGTTGAACGGCGTAAACCAGTCGAGAATGGATCCGGTCGGACTGAGCTTCACGGCGGTGTCGCCAAAATTCTGGGCCCCGTCGTAGCTGCCGTTGCCGGTCGAGACGTAGACATTTCCGCTCGCATCAAGGGCGGGACCAGCGCCGCTCATCCAGATGCCTCCGCGGTTGCAGCCCTGGTTGGCTGCCGGATTGGTAAGGACAGTTGCAAACTTCTGGGTCAAGGTTGCGGCATCGTACCCCATAACCCAGCCCTGATACTGTGGCGAGCAGTGATCACCGTGAGAACCGAACGCAAGATAGACGGTTCCGTTGGCCAAGAGCAACCCAGGACGCTGCATGTGCGTGAAGGGATTGAAGTTCGTGGCCGAGATAACCACGGGGCTATTAAAGCTAGTCTTTTCTGTGCCGGTCGCCAGGTCCAGCGCGTGCAAGCGGTGGACAAAGCAAGGCGCAGCCGACGAGCAGGCCTGACCATTCACCGTGCCGGCTGTTTCCTTAGTCTTGGGCATGACGTAGATGGTGTTGGTGGCCGGATCAATCACGGGCGTCGAAGTGATTCCAATTTCCGGCACGATGTCTCCGTTGCCGCCAAGGTCGGACGGAGTGAGCGTAGTCACATTGGGCCCGAGGAAGTTTACCTGCCAGTATTGAATGCAGGAAGGCGAGTCGGCGTCAAAGGCGTAGATACTGTCGTGTTCCGTAGCGATGATGACGACGTTGTGGGTTGCGCCAGCGATATTCGCATTGGCGACCCAGAGCGGCTGAGCGTAAACATATCCATCGACCGGGCAAGAGAAAAGTTCGCCAAACGTAGAAGAGGTCACAGTAGATGGAGTCAGACCATACTCCCGGACGTTCTGGCCGGTACGGGCGACGTCGTTGTGGTGAGTGTAGACACCGGTTAGATCGGTAACTGCAACCGGGGCGGATGCGGTGACTGAGGCGTTGGCATTGCTGACCGCGGTTACGGTGTGCAGTCCTGGCTGGGTACCGGGCGTGAAAAGCCCGGTCGAAGAAATCGTACCGGTGGTCGAATTGCCGCCGTTGTTGTTATCGACCTGCCACGTCACGCCGCGGTTCTGCGTGTCGTTGTAGACAGTATCGGTAAACTGGATCGTCTGTGAAGCAGACAGGGTCACCGCGGCGCGTTTTGGGCTGAGCACAACAGTGAGTACGCCTTGCGTAATAGTGATGGTTGCGGAGCTAGACTTGGTCGTATCCGCGATGGAAGTGGCGGTTAGTGTGACCGCAGCCGGGCTGGGCACGTTCAGCGGTGCATTATAGATGACCGATGTCGTTGTGACTCCCGTGAGAGTGCCACAAGTAGCCCCGCTGCAACCGGCGCCGGAGAGGGCCCAACTTACGCCCTTGCTCTGGAAGTCGTTTGTCGTGCTGGCTGTAAAGTTTTGCGTTCCATATCCTGAGAACACGGAAGCCGAAGTAGGCGAAACCGTGACCGTGATCGGCGGCGCCGCGCCAGCGATTGAGCGGAAGGCCGCAAGACCGACGGCCCACTCGTCCGAGGGAGAAACCGTTGCCGTAGCGGAAGTTGTTCCGGCGTTCGTCTGGACCTGATCTTCGACGATCATCTTAGGGCCCGGAGACGGCACAGACTCTTCAATGATATAGCCCGTGCCTGCAGTGAACGCATCGCCGTTGGGCGTTACGACGGTGCCGAGCAATAGGTCTCCGTTGGTTGCCGTCGTCATATTGCCGCTGCTGGCGGAAGCGCTTTGACCCTGCGCAATCACGGGAACCGCGTCAATAGAGTTGCTCGCCGCGACACCTGAATACTCGAGAATGGAGAAGCGCAACGGGCCGGAAACGGTGTCGGTTATGGACACAGTGTTCGGTCCACCTTTGATGTTTTCTGCGTAGTACAAGGCAAAGACGATAGAAGAGGGAGATGTAGCAAACTGATATGCCTGCTGATAGGTGTTGCCGTTAGTATCACTGATCGTGAACGTCTCCGAAGTTGTACTGCCGGCGCGGATGGCAACAGCAATCCAATTCCCGGCCGTGTTACTTGAGGCGAAGGCAAGAGAGCCGGAGGTTGCAGTCCCGGCGTCGACGCTCTTGTGTTGTACGAGCGAGACCGTACCTGTACCGGAGGTGACGGTGAAGTTGACACCGTTGCTCTGGACGCCACTCTCGGTGACTACTACGGGGCCGCTAGTCGCGCCGTTGGGAACGGGAATCGTGATGCTCCCGACGCTCCAACTCGTCGCTGTTCCTGCGTTAACACCATTGAAGGTGACGGTGCTTGTACCTTGCGAGGAACCGAAGTTTGCTCCAGCGATCGTCACGGAAGTCCCGACGGGCCCAAAGTTCGGACTTAGGCTGGTGACGCTGGGCGGCGGAGTTACAGTGAAGGTCACGCCGTTACTGGACACACCGCCAACGAAGACGAGGACGTTGCCAGTGGTCGCGCCAGCAGGCACAGGCGCAGTGATGCTGGTATCACTCCAATTCGACGCGCGCGTTTGCGTGCCGTTAAAGGTGACAAAGCTCTGTATCGTGCCCACGGTTGGGCCGAAGTCGGTGCCCGTGATGATGACGTTGGTCCCGATAGGGCCGGATGTCGGAGCGATGTTGATAATTGCAGGAGGAGGTGTGACGGTGAATTGCATTCCGTTGCTGGCTACTCCGCCGACCGTGACGACAACATTGCCTGAAGTTGCGCCAGAGGGCACAGTGACATTGATCATGTTGGCAATCCAGTTCGTGACGGTCAAAGGCGCCCCGTTCAATGTGGCCGTGCTGGTTCCCTGACTGGATCCAAAATTCGCGCCGTTGATAGTGAAGCCGGCACCTACAGGTCCTTGCGTGAGGCTCAGGCCGGAGATGCTTGGACCGGCGGTTGTAACCGTAAAGGTTATATTACTGTTACTGGACGTACCAAGTACGGTAACAACCACCGGACCGCTGGTGGCGCCATTGGGCACGGGAATCGTAATGCCCCCGGCGGTCCAAGCGGTTGCCGTTCCAGCGTTAAGACCGCTGAACGTGACGGTACTGGAGCCTTGGCTAGAGCCAAAATTCGCACCCGAGATGGTTACAGAAGTTCCGATAGGCCCCGATGCGGGACTGATGCCACTGATGCTCGGAGCCGGCACAACAGTGAACGTTACGCCGTTGCTCTGGACGCCGCCAACGGTGACGACAACTGGACCCGTGGTAGCGCCGTTGGGGACCGTGGTGATGATGCTGGTTGCGCTCCAGTTGGAAACGGTCGCTTGAGTTCCGTTGAACGTGATTGTGCTAGAGCCTTGGGTTGCCCCAAAGTTGGTTCCAGTAATAGTCACGGAGAGACCCACTGCGCCACTGGTCTGGCTAAGGCTGGTGATGGATGGCGTCGGACCGCCGCCGGCGCTAGCAGCCTTAAAGGCTGCCAAGATTGCGCCCCAATTGCCTGAGGCGGATAGCGTTGCAGTGGCGGCAGCCGTGCCCGCAGCCGACTGGACCTGGTCTTCGGTGATGAACTTGGCGTTAGGTGGTGCGGGAACTTGATCTCGGAACGTGTAGCCTGTTCCGGCAGTCCACGTGACGGAATCTGCCGTTGAAGCGGTACCAAAAAGCAAATCGCCGTTCGCAGTGGTTGTCGCGTTCCCGCTATTTACCGCAGTACCTACATTGGTCGCAGATGCCGCTGCGTCGAAGGAGTTCGAGGCCGCCACACCGGAGTATTCGGAAATAGCGAAGCGCAGCGGACCGGAAACACTCATGGAAACAGTAACTGTATCTGCTCCGGCCTTAATGCTTTCTGCGTAATAGACGGCTATCGACACCGAACTTGCGGTGAAACCGAGTTGTGAAGCTTTTTTGTAGGTGTTGCCGTTCGAATCGCTAACGGTAAATACCTGAGAACTGGAGAGACCGCCGCGGATGGCAACGGCAATGAAGTTTCCTGCGGTGTTGGAGCTGGCAAACGCAAGCGTGGACGACGTAGTCGTGCCCGCGTCTTTGCTCGTATGCTGCACCAAGGCAATGTTTGCAGCGACAGAA
>Ga0126371_10002483_pt1 | contig 15879 bp, 16 predicted proteins | sample PanSoiMetaPlot_4_FD_110145 | JGI IMG/M metagenome (GOLD analysis project Ga0126371, IMG submission 110145) | Tropical forest soil microbial communities from Panama - MetaG Plot_4 | ecosystem: Environmental > Terrestrial > Soil > Tropical forest > Bulk soil | place: Panama | collected 2016-02-17 | reverse complement strand
GTGAGAATCCCAAGCGCGTCTATGGCACACGCAACCAGTTGCCCTCCACCCGCATGGGCAATTTTGCCGTGATGCGCCAGGCTTTCACCGAAGCCCGCGACTACATGCGGGAGTGGGACGACTACAACGCCAAGGTATCCAAAGGCGACAAGGACGCCAAGCCGCCCAAGAAGGACCTGAAGCTGGAAGCGCTAGCTGACATCCTGCGCGGGAAGCTGCTGGTGCAGATCCACTGCTATCGCGCCGATGAATTCCTCACCGAGATGGCCATCGCCAAGGAGTTCGGCTACAAGATCCGCGCTTTCCATCACGCTTTGGAAGCCTACAAGGTGGCCGACAAAATCGCCGCCAACGGCGTGGCCATTGCCACCTGGCCTGACTGGTGGGGCTTCAAGTACGAGGCCTGGGATGGAATTCCGTGGAATGCGGTTATCTCCATGCACAATCACGTGCGCGTGGCGCTCAAGAGCGATTCTGAGGACGTGACCCGCCGCCTGAACCAGGAAGCGGGAAAGATCATTCACTACGGCGTGCCGGAAGACGAGGCGTTGAAGATGATTACGCTGAACCCGGCATGGATCATCGGCGTGGATGACCGCGTGGGCTCGATCGATGTCGGCAAGGACGCTGATATCACCATCTGGAACAGCTATCCGCTATCGTCGGTTGCCCTGGTCGATCAGGTATTGATTGATGGCGACGTTTACTTTGACCGCTCGCTCGCGGGCCTGGGCCTGACTCACTACAAGGAGGGCCAATAGTCATGTTGAAGAAAATCGTTGTTGTGCTCGCTCTGTTGGCCGCGTCACTGGCGCAAACGAATAAAAAAACGCAATCGGAGTCAAACAGCGGACCCATCGCTCTGCGCGGTGGCAGGCTGCTGACCATCACGCACGGCGTAATTGAGAACGGCGTGGTGGTCATGCAGAACGGCAAAATCTCCGCCATCGGCGGTGCAAGCTCGGTCTCTATCCCGCGCGATGCCAAAGTGATTGACGTAACCGGCATGACCGTTTATCCGGGCCTGATCGATTCCGAAACGCATCTGGGATTGACGGAAATTCCCGCCGACCAAATGACGGATGACCTCGTCGAAACCAGCGACGAGATTATGCCGCACATGCATGTCTATGACGCGTTCCATGCTGAGACGCAGGTGATCCCGGTCGCCCGCATCAATGGGATCACTAATGCCATCATTGCTCCTGCCGCCCAGGACACCCTGCCCGGCCAGGACTCATTCATTCAGCTCGATGGCCGCTCGGCGGAAGAGATGCTCATGGTGCGCGATATCGCCATGCCGTTGAACTTCACCGGAAGGCAGCGCCGCAACCAAGGCCAGTTCCAGAGCTTTAAGTTTCCCTCCACCCGCATGGGTCTGGCGGCGCAGCTGCGTCAGGCGTTTCTGGATGCCCAGGACTACGAACAGAAGCTTGCCGCTTACGAAAAGAAGAAATCCGGCGGCGGTGGTGACGAAAAGGACAAAGACAACAAGGAAAAAGGTCCTGCAACGCCACCCAAGCGCGACTTGAAGCTGGAAGCGCTGATCCCTTACCTCCGCGGACAGAAGCCCGTGGTGGTGGCAGCGGAGGAACCCAACGACCTGCTCACCGCTATGGAGCTGGCCAAAGAGTTTCACCTCAAGGTGATCCTCAATCATCTTGGCCACTCCAGCAGCCTGCTGGATAAAGTTGCGGCCAGCGGCTTTCCCGTGATTGTCGGGCCAATCTACGAGCAGCCCAAAGAGTGGGAACGCTATGATGCCGTCTACAAATTGCCGGCAGAGATGGCGAAGCGAGGCATCAAAATCGCCTTTGCTTCTTACGATGCTCACAACGCACGCAACCTGCCCTATGCAGCCGGTTTCGCTACTGCCTTTGGCCTGCCGCACGATGAAGCGCTCAAGGCCATCACCATCAATCCCGCGCAGATGTGGGGAGTGGACGACCGTCTGGGATCGCTCGATACCGGCAAGATGGCCAATGTGGTTGTGGCCAACGGCGATCCGCTGGATGTGAAGACTGATGTGAAACACGTCTTCATCAACGGTGTAGAAATTCCCCTGGTCAACAAACAGACGGAATTGAGGGACAGGTACTGGAAATAGTGCTTTTGTAATTTACCTCGAAGCGTAGCGAGAGGTCTCTATTTGTGCGAGCATGCTTTGCAGCGCATGGCACTCAAAGGGATGTGTGTGCGTGGGCCTTGCGGTTCCATATCCCGAGTCTCAGGCATTCCCTGAAACTGTGTTTAAGATAAGTAGGGTTCCCTCCCTTCGGTCGGGATAAACTACAAAAGCGGCATGTTCGAACTGGGCAAATTGCTGCTCCTGGTTGGCGGGATCATCATCGTTCTGGGGTTAGTGTTGCTGTTTGCGGGCAAGCTCAACCTGCCGCTCGGACGCTTGCCCGGTGACATCGTCTATCGCGGGAAAAACACGACTTTTTATTTCCCGCTGGCTACCTGCATTATTGTGAGTCTCATACTTTCTCTAATCCTCTGGCTGATCGGCAGGGGGCGGCACTAATGGCCCCCGGCGAGCCTGGACAGCTCGACTTCACCTTTTCGCAGTTGCCGCAGCGACGTGTGTGGCGCGTTGCCGACCTGGTGGGCGCAGTACGCACGCACGTGGAGCGCAGCTACACAGACGTCTGGGTGGAAGGCGAGATATCCAATTTCCGCATGGCCGAGTCCGGTCATCTGTATTTCGCGCTCAAGGATGGCGACGCTCTTCTGCGCGTCGTGATGTTCCGTTTGCAGGCGCGCCTGCTGCGCTTCAAGCCTGACAACGGCATGCAAATCATCGCCCGTGGTCGGGTCACGATCTATGACCAGCGCGGAGAGCTGCAACTCTCAGCCGAGTTTCTGGAGCCTGTGGGAGCGGGCGCGCTGCAGCTCGCCTTCGAGCAGCTCAAGAACAAGCTGGCCCAGGAAGGGCTGTTTGATTCCTCGCGCAAGAAACCCGTGCCGCAGTTGCCGCGCAGAATCGGCATTGTGACCTCTCCCCGCGGGGCTGCCCTGCAGGACATGCTGAACGTGCTTGCCCGCCGCCATGAGAATGTCGGCATCTTGATCTATCCCGCCCAGGTGCAAGGCGAGTCCGCGGCGACGGAAGTCGCCGGCGGAATCAGGTACTTCAATCGCGTCAGGAATGTTGACGTGATCATTGTGGCCCGTGGCGGCGGCTCCATTGAAGATCTGGCGGCGTTCAACGATGAAGGGCTGGCGCGAACCATTTCCGCGTCAAAGCTGCCTGTGATTTCGGCCGTCGGCCATGAGACGGATGTCACAATCGCAGATTTTGCGGCTGACCTGCGCGCAGAAACGCCTTCTGCGGCTGCGGAACTGGTGATTAAGTCCAAGCACGACTTGGCCGAGCGCATCGCTCACTTGCACCAGCGGCTGGGGCGTGCAGCGCGCTACCGAATGCTGATGGCGCGGTCGCAGCTCAATGATCTGGCGCAGCATGGTGCTTTTGCCCGCATCCAAGACCTGATTGCGCGCCGCGCGCAGCGCCTGGACGAGCTGATCTATCGCATGGGCTCAACTCACCAGCGCCTGCTAGGCGAGTATCGCCGGCGCCTGGAGATCGCGGCGTCACGAGTGCGCCATTTCGATTTTCGCCGCTCGCTCGCAGTCACTCGCACCAAGCTTGAATCCGGCAGCGACGCGCTGGCGCGAGCGATGCGCTCGGTGCTCACGCAGCAACAGGCGCGCCTGAATCAAGCGGGGGCAACGCTCGAAGCGCTTTCTCCGGTCAAGATCCTCGAACGCGGCTATGCCCTGGTTTTCGATAGCAGCGGTGCTCTGCTCAAAGATGCATCGCAGCTTTCACTCGGCGAAAGCGTTTCCGCCCGAGTTGCCAAAGGCAGCTTCACTGCCACGGTAAAGAAAATCGAGAAGTAGCGCGTCATGGCTCACCGTTATCGTCGTGCTCTACCACCATTTCGATCTGCGTTTGATTCATTCCGTCCATAAGCTCCTCGATCTCCTGCGGGTCCATGGGTAAACCGAAAAGCGAGTTGTAGCCCAGCACCAGGAGGAGCAGTATTTCGCCTAATTTTCGTTTCATAAGCATGCCGGCGGGAATACCCGGTTACGAGCAGAGACAACTTGCCCGCAGCCGAATGGGTTCAAAGAACAGGCGCAGCTTTGGCGCCTGGTGGTTGTGAGGAGTTATCGAGCCGGCGGAGGACGAGGCGAGAAAAGCGGCAGAACAGGTGAGGCCGGAAGAGCCCAGGATTCGCGACTGCAGTGGTTGGGCCTGCATACAACTACCGCGACGAATGCGCAGAAGGGCAGGAGAATCGCAGCGGTGGCAAGAACGCTGGGTTGCGTCAGCGCGGCAAACAACAGCGTCGTCAGGCACAGACATACGACGAACCGGAACGCGCGCGAGAAACGTTTCATTTCGGTTTCATTGTATCGGGTGTGAAACGCTCTTTCCATACCGGGTCGCCTTTCAGGCCGTTGGCCATAGGTTCGTGGCCTTCAGCCCATGACCGCCGCCCGTGCGTTTTGCAACTAGTCAAAGTCGTAGACCGATACGGATTCAGAGGTCAAGGACATGTCCTTGAGTAACGAGCATATTTTCATCCCTGGGTGCATTCTTAGAATCAAACCAAGATAGGAGTCGTGTATAAATGTCGGGCCGAACCAAACCTTCCCCAACTCCTCTCAAGGAGCGTCTCGCAACAATTGCCGAAGAATTGATCGCTTTGCACCGCGACCTCTACTGGCTGGTTCAGGGTAACGATCTGGCCGAACAGGAAACGAGCCTGTCTAATTTGAGCGTTGATCAGATCATGGCGCTCAAGCTGGCGGTCGACAACGTGCGCGAACTGCTTTGGAAATATGTTGATGCCGTGGCGAAAGTAGAACCTGAACTGATCGAGGAAGCCATGCAGACCCACCGCATGCAGCGCGTGACCCAGTTACTGGAGTTACTGCGCGAACGGCTGGGCCAGTATTCTGAACAACAGCCGGTTTCCTTTATCGAAAGGATCAGCGCAGCTATCAAGGAGAAACTTGCCGGTGGCAAGGCTGAAAGGGCCGCCTGAGACTCAGGCAAACCCCCTAACTGGCGCAATACTCCCTTCGCAGGTTTTGGGATGGAGCTTTGCCGCGTACTGTAAAATTGATCGTGAGCAGGAAATGTTAGCTGCTCTTCAGCAGAGTTCATCGTCTAAATACTGACGGGCGCGGTTCCCCCCGAAGCTGCGCCTAAATCCTCCTGACCTTTCGTCAGGGTTCGAAGGAATATGGACAGTACGGCAGGCAAATCCCGGAAAGCGCGTTTTTCGTTGCTGGCCACCGGTTTGGGGCTTGTCCTGCTTACTTCCTGCGATACTCGCGAAGCCAAAAAGACCACCGTTCCGGCTCCGCAGGCCCTGGCGCCGACGATCCAACAGCCAGCTCCAGCCCCGGCGCCACTGCCTCCATTGCCGCAGGCTAAGGCTCCAGAACCGCCAAAACCTGATCCCATTGTGGCTTTGATAGCCGATGCGGAAAAGGCTTACCAGACCGGGCTGGCGGATTATCAGGCCGGGCACCTGGACGCAGCCAAGCTGGACTTCAATAAGGCCGTGGACATCCTGATGCAAGGCCCAGTAGATGTGAAATCAGACGAGCGCCTGCAGCAGGAATTCGACAAAGTCACTGAAGAGATCCACAAGCTGGAGATGCAAGCCTTCAAGGCCGGCGATGGCTTTACAGAAGAGCAGTCGGAGCCTGCGCCAATTGATGAAGCTAATGCCGTCACTTTCCCCGCCGATGTGAATGTTAAAGCCAAAGCCGAAGCCGAGCTGAAAACCACGGAATCTGATCTGCCTCTGATCATCAATGATTACGTGGCCGGCTACATCAACTACTACTCGACGCGCGGCAAGGGCACCTTTGAGCGCGCGCTGGCCCGTTCCGGCCGCTATCGCGAAATGATCCTGCGCATCTTCAAGGAAGAAGGCGTGCCCAAGGACCTGATCTACCTGGCTCAGGCTGAATCCGGCTTTATTCCCGTGGCCCTGTCGCGGGCCGGCGCTCGCGGCATGTGGCAGTTCATGGCCAGCCGGGCCAACGGCTATGGGCTGGAGCGCAACTGGTGGGTCGACGAGCGCCAGGATCCGGAAAAAGCCACTCGCGCCGCTGCCAGGCACCTGAAAGATCTCTACAACGAGTTTGGAGATTGGTATCTCGCCATGGCCGCCTACAACTCCGGTCCGGGAAACGTGCAGCAGGCGGTCAAGCGCACTGGCTATGTCGACTTCTGGGAGCTGTACAAGCGCGATGTGCTTCCTGCTGAAACCAAAAATTACGTCCCCATCATTCTGGCCATGACCATCATGTCCAAGAATCCGGCTCAGTATGGCCTGGACGATGTGGTTCCCGACCAGCCGGAAAAATTTGACACGGTCACGGTTGATTATCCGGTTGATCTGCGCCTGGTGGCTGAGTGCATTGATGTTGCCATCGAGAAGCTCGTAAACCTGAATCCCAGCCTGTTGCGGCGAACTACCCCGAAAGATCAGCCTTTTGCGCTGCATCTCCCGGCAGGAACCTCCGATAAATACGAAGCCGGCATCGCTGCCATTCCCAAAGACAAGAGAGTCTTGTGGCGCTATCACAAAGTTGAATCAGGAGACACGCTCGCCTCGCTGGCCAGGAAATATCACACCAACGAACGCGCCATCGCATCAGCGAATGGTTTGGAAGGCCGCGAACTGCTCGCGGACACAAAACTGGTCATTCCCATGACCGGAGCTGCTCCGGGCGAAGGGGTGACCACTTATTCCAAACGCCCGACCCGCTACAAGGTGCGTAAAGGAGACACCGTACTTTCCGTTGCCGATGATTTCGGCGTTCCCCCAGATAAAATCCGTCGCTGGAACCGGTTGAAAGGAAACCAGTTACGACGCGGCCGTTTGCTCGTGATCTATAAGCCGCTGGCTCCGGGAGAGGTGGAACGCGCCAGCGTCCGGCGACACAGGAACAGCCATAAATCTGCCAAGAGTTCTCACAAGCCTGCCGCCAAAAGCGCAAAAACTAAATCTGCCGGCAAATCCACATCGAGCGCTCTCAGTGCTCGCAATCACTGACTTGATTTATTAACCAGCCAATTGCACACTGATCAAGCTGCGGATTTGACATGCAATTCCTTTCTGTTGCTATAATCCGCGCCTGTCTGTTCTTTGCGGTGGATGTGATTGCAGGGCCTAATTCTGGAGGAAACGATGAGCTTTTACGATGAGACCCTCTATGCACGACATGAGGATGATGAGGATGACTACGGCGATGAAGGCGGCTACAGTGGTGGAGCCACTGAAGAAGATTATGACGAAGAAGAGGAGGAATCCATCGGCGCGGAAAACGACGGTGGTGAAGAGCACTCAGGCGGCGGAGGAGGAGTAATAGCACCTCCACCATCAGGCGGCGACTATAGCGCCCCCAAGCCTCCCAAGCCAAAACCCAAACCGAAACCCAAGCCAAAGCCGAAACCGAAGCCGAAGCCAAAACCAAAGCCAAAACCAAAGCCGAAAAAGAAGCCGGCCAAGAAAGGCGGAAGCAAGAAGAGTTCCGGCAAGAAAAAGGCGAAGAAACGCCACTAACAATTCTTCCAGCGATAACTCAGAGCCGCGAAGCAATTCGCGGCTTTGTCGTTTTTGCGCAGCCTACTAAGCATGCTCGAATTATTCTGGCGGAGCCTAAAATACTCCGTCTCTCGCGCCACCATTACGACCAGCCTAAAAACCGCGGCGGCGGTCCCGTTTTTGGAGTGCCTGCGCCGTTACCCCTGGGGCTGTTGACTTGCCCTTACCGCAAGGATATTGTTCCAGCCACACTCAAAAGTTTCGTCTCAAGGAGAAATCGATGCGTCTCTTTGCCGTCATCTTGCTGGCCGCCACCCTGGTTTGCAGCGCATTTGCCCAAACCGGAACCAAACCCACCCAGGGCGGCGGGAAATTTGTGCCCGGGTGCACCATGCCGTTTGAAAGCAAGCGAACGCCATTCGACAGTAAGTGCAGCATCAAAGGCGCGGGCACGGCGACGGACAAAATTTTGGAAAGCAAGGCCAAGAACAATTTTTGCGGCAACGCTGATTCACCTGTCAGGCTCTCGTCCGATGACTTTATGACCTTGCAGAAGGCCAGCGATGATCTGGGCCAGAAGAAATTTACTGACCGCTCGGTACTGCACAACATCGCGACCATTGGCGACAGCAAGGTGGGCGAGGGAACTGTAGTGGAATTCATCGCCTTTGTTCTGGATGCGCATTACTCCAACGTGTCCAAGGGCGAAACCGTGAATTGCAAGATTTCCGGCAAACCCAACAACGATATTCATATCGTGCTCGTCCAGGACCCCAATGACGAGCCCTGCACCAGTGTGACAGCAGAGATGAGCCCGCATTTCCGCCCTGCTGGATGGACAGATGCCGCGGTCAATGGCGCGAGCAAGCATCCCATTCGCGTGCGCGGGCAGCTCTTTTTTGATAGCAGCCACACGCCTTGCAGAGGAAATAAGCGCGCCTCCCCACCGCGCGAGTCTGTGTGGGAGATTCATCCCGCATATTCCTTTGATATCTGCAAGAAGACCAGCATCGAGGCCTGCAAAAACGGCACTGACGATGACTGGGTGCCGGTAGATCAGTGGAACGGCACGGAAGGCGAGGAAGAGGGAGGAGGCAATTGAGCTGGAAAAGCCTTATCGTCGCTCTCCCGCTGTGCGGGCTGGCCGGGTGTATCCACATCAATCGGCCGGCAGTGCCTGTCACGGTGTCGCCCAGAGGGCAAGGCGCTTACAGTGCCGCAGACTTCAAGGCTGCGTATGCGCAGTATCAGGCGGCGGTGAAGGCAGGCCAGTTTGATCAGGCCAAAGTGGAGCGCGATGCGATGATCAATCGCATTGAAGTGGATATTGAAAGCAACTATCGCGAATACGAAGGTAAGCTGGAAGCCACCCGTGCCGCATTGACCACGGTCGGTGACGCGACTGAGCTCGGTGTTTCCGCCGCGATCGGAGTGGTAGGCGCTACTGACGTTAAGGACCTGCTCTCCGCAGCTTTGACCAGCCTCAAAGGCAGCAGGCTCTCGTTTGACAAGAACTTTTTCCGCGAAAAAACCACGGAAATTCTCATCTCTAAAATGGAAGCTTCGCGCGACGCCATTCGGAACCGCATCACCCAGAAGATGGACCTGGACGTAGGCAAGTATCCGTTCGAAGAGGCCTGGCGCGACCTGGTTGAGTTTTTCTACGCGGGGACTCTGCAGTCGGCAATCGTGCAACTGGGCAACGATGCGGGAGCAGCGGCTGCCGCCGCGCGCAAGCAGGCTGAAGACATTGACGTGAGGCGGGCTTTTACCGCGCAAGAGGCCTCTGCCTCCGCCCGGATCGCCAACAACTTCCTTGCTCTCAGACGGCAGGCGCTTGAGGATCCTGATCCAGCTCGTCGGGCGGCCGCTGTAGAGAAAGCCAAGGCTGTCCTCGCCCAGATGGGTGCTGCCGAAAAGGTTACTCCCACCTCTACCCCAGCAGATGTCATGAATGCCCTCGAAAACCGCATTAAGGCCACTTTGGACCATCCCGAGGACATTCCCAGGCTCGATCAGGCACTCATGCCAAAGTGAAGGAGCAGAAAATGGCAACCAGTCAAAAAACCCTCGATGGCAGCTTCACCCTGGCGCAATTGCAGAATACTCTCACTGTCGAGGAGAATCTGGGATTCAAGCACACAACTGATCTGCAGAAGCGAGATGCTCCCCCTCCTGCCAACGTTGCTACTTTTGAAGATGATGCGGGATACACGCCAAAAAGGCCGCTGGTGCTGGTCCACCTCAAGCCCGGCGAAGATCTGGAAGCGGTGAAGGCTGCGCAGAAAAAGCAGGGAAGGAATTTCCTCTTCAGCGGCGCGGTGTTCATCAACAAAGCCGATGCCCAGGTGGCCGGATTCAGGTAGGAATGATTATTTCTTCTCGATCCTCTGCAACGTGAAGGTCACAGTGCCCCAGAATAAATGCCCTTTCAGGCGGACGGGCATCCGCAAATCTTCGGCGTACCAGATCCAGATTTTTCCTTTGCCTTTGAGCACGCCGGAGGGGATGTCCGGCTGAATGCGGATAGTGCTGAACGTCCCGGCCGGGGTCTTGATCTGCTCTTTGGCTTCGGCGTGCACATCCACGGTCACGGTCTTCCCGCCATCATTCAACGGGAATGAAAGTGTTTTGCCTACCTGCAGCGGGAGAGAGCCGACATAGTAAAACGCTGAGAGCACATCGGTGACGCAGGCGGGAATATCTTCTTCAGTGTGCTTGATGTCACCCTTCTTCAGATTCTTCTGGTCAAGCACTGCCTTGTGACGCGAATAATCGAACTTGATGTCCAGATTCACGCGCCGCGAGCCCTCTTCAATCTTTTTGGAGATGCCCTTGGAACAAAAGCTGGAAGTGTTGAAAAACGATTCGTAGCGATCATGCACGTGATACAGAAGCGCCACAGCCCCGGCAGCATCGGCGACGGCGGTCACGTGGCCTTCTGGGGCATCACCTGCTTGAGTGGTTTGCTCCAATCGCAGCGTTGCTGTGCCGGCGTTGAATACACGCCATTCGGCGCCATAAACCAGCGTTTGGCCTGCGGGGGGATGATTATTCGGGTCAGCCTTCGCCATGGGCGGAAAGGTTGGCGTTGGTGGCGGATTTTGAGCGCTCTTTGTATCCGGCTGCTGCGGGCCGGCTCCCCAGACCAGAAACAGAGACAGTGCTAACAGGCCGTGATGAAATCGAATCAATGGCTCACCAGTATCAATTTCAGAATTAGAGCGGCCAGCATCACGGCCGAACCCAAAGCTGCATTGTACTCGCGATGGCGCATGTAAAGCTCGCGAGAGAACTGCGGCAGACCCGCCTCACCTGCGGCACGATACGGCGTGGGCCGGGGCAGGAAACGAGGCACCTCCGTTGCGTACTCTGCGTATTGAGGAAAGGCAGAACGCAAATACTTCTCTTCCGCAAGTGTCACAGGCAAATAGATAGCCAGAAACATAACGCATGCGCCTGCGGCAATCCACCAGTCGCGCGCGGCGACAATGAATCCCGCAGCCATCATCACCGAGCCCAGATAGAGAGGATTGCGTGTATAGGCGTAAGGGCCTGTGGTTGTGAGCTGAGCGTTCTTGCGAATGTGTCCGGATGCCGCCGCCCTGATCCCTAGCCCGGCCAGAATGAATGCGCAGCCGGCAAGAACTGACGCCCACAGTGGATGAGCAAACCAGATATAGGCCAGGGCAAAGAGAAAGCCCAGAGGCACGCGCAGCCGGGTGGCGATGCGTGAATAGCTAGGCACGACTCAGCCGCGAATTCACGCGAATCAACGCGAATTTAGAAAAAAACAAAAGCTTGAACCACAAAGGACACAGAGGAGCACAAAGAAGAAGCGAAAATTGCCAGAGTTCACAAGCAGGGATCAATCTCATTATTTAAATCACCAAATTACCAACTTACCCAATTACCAAATCTTCTTCACGATACCAGAAGGTGTCGCGCTGCCGATATCACCTCATCGGCCGTGATCTTCAGCAGGCCTTCATCGGGTTCACGGTGATGCGAAAAAGTTGTCTTGCTCTCCGGATTACGCAGCGCTACCGCTTTTGTGCCAAACGGGCCTGTGCGCGCCGGATCGGTAGGGCCGAACAGTCCCACAACGGGGACACCTAATGCCGCCGCTAGGTGCAAGGGGCCTGTATCAGGTCCAATGAACAGCCGTGCACGGCGCGTGAGCGCAGTGAGCTGACCAATGGTGGAGGAGATCACAGACGCATTGCCCTTGCTGTTGGCAATCAGCGCCTGTGCCAGCCCTTCTTCTCCGGGAGCGGCATTGATCAGGGTTTTTAAGTTATGCGCGGCCAGGGCCTGAGCCACCTGCCCATAACGTTCAGCGGGCCACTGCTTACCCCTCCATCCCGCCCCGGGGTTCATGATGGCAAAGCTGGCAATGCCCAAATGCCTGATCTGTGTGTCCGCCCAGGCTTCGGCCGTCGCATTGAACGGAAGCTGCGGTGGGAGCAACCGGATATTTTTCTGGCCAAGTTGCTGTTTCAGTGCCTGCACTGCCAGTCCGTAGTTTTGCTCGATTACATGATCGCCGCTGCGCGGAAATTTCGCAGAATAAAAGAGCCGCGCTGCTGATTCGCGCGGATTCACAAAGCCCGCTCTGCTCTTAACGCCGCAGATGGAAGCCAGGAATGCAGATTTGATTGCACCTTGAAAATCCAGCGCAACGTGATAGCCCACGGCGCGAACTGACTTGAGCACCGCGCGGATCTCGCCCAGGATTTTCGGGTGAAGAAAAGCACTGCGCCACCGCCTGGTATTGACCGTATGAATGAGATTGACGACCGGCTTGTTTTCACCTGCGGCCAGAAGCTCAGTCCATCTTTCCTCAACCAGCCAGCCGATGGTGGCGTGGGGCAAAGCCGCGCGGATTCCCGTGACCGCCGGCAAGGCATGCAGGATGTCTCCCATTGCGCCCAACCGCACGATCAGGATTTTTGCCATTCTCCCCGTCTCAGCAATTCACGCGTGGAATGATCTTTGGCATCGCCTACAATTTCAACCCGGCCGCCGCAGGCCACTACTACATCGCGCTCGGGAACAGTATCAACCGTGTAGTCGGTGCCTTTGGCATGGATATCGGGCCGCAGAAGCCGGATCAGCTCTCTCACATCAGGCGAATCGAAAATGGTTACGGCATCCACATCTTCAAGGGCGGCCAGAATTTCAGCGCGCTCCGGTGCTGGCGTCCGTGGACGGCCTTCTCCTTTCAGCTGGCGGACGCTGGCGTCAGAATTCACGCCGACTACGACCCTGCCGCCCAGTTGCTTGGCGGCGCGCAGGTAACGCACGTGGCCGACGTGCAGGAGATCAAAGCAGCCATTGGTGAGAATGATCTTGTCCCCTGCGGCGCGCCACTGCTGCACGCGGGAGGCGAGGTCGTGTTCCGACAAGATCTTATTGGTCATAAGCAGAGGCTAGCTCGTCACGGCACGCAGTAATTCGTCGCGAGTCACGGTTGCCGTACCCCGCTTCATCACCACCAGCCCACCCGCATAGTTCGCCAGGCGCGCAGCAGATTCGGCATCCGCGCCTGCCGCCAGCGCCGCTGTATAGGTGGCGATCACAGTATCTCCGGCGCCGGTGACGTCGGCTGGTTCCTCGGATCCATGAATGGGAATGAACAACGGCTTCTGCGCGCGCGCAAATACCACCATGCCGTCTTTTCCGCGCGTGATCAGCAGCGACTGTAGCTTCATTTTCTGCAGGATCATTTTGCCCGCAGCCACCAGGCTCTCAGTGGAATTACCGATCTTGATGCGCAGCGCTTCTTCAATCTCCGGTTCGTTGGGCGTGGCCGACGTAACTCCGGTGTATGCCAGGGTGCGATAGCGCGAATCCACGGTGACAGGGATTGAATTGAGCGAGGCGCGGGCGCGAATGCGATCGAAGATATCTGGCGTGGCTGCGCCGTAACCATAGTCGGAAAGCAGCAATGCGTCAGAAGCGCGAACATAACCGCGCGCCTGGAAGATCAACTCCTGCACTGCAGCGCGATCCAGTGCGGTCTCCGGTTCGCGATCCACGCGAATCACCTGCTGGCGCGGTGAATGGGTCATGCCCGCCAGGACGCGTGTCTTGGTGATCGTCATCCGTCCCTTGATTCGCCGGATTCCGCTGATCGAGATGTGCTTCTTGCGAAATGAATGGAGCAGCAGGCGTCCGGCCTCGTCGTCGCCCACCACTCCCACTGGAAGCACCGTCACTCCGAGGTCGGCGAGATTGTAGATGGCATTGCCTGCGCCGCCGGGAACCACCGTGCGGTCGCGATGCCGGAGGATCAGTACCGGAGCTTCGCGCGAGACCCGGGAGATTTCGCCGTAAATGAATTCATCGGCAATCAAGTCTCCCAGCACTGTGATACTGAGCTTGGGAAATTCCTGGATGATTCTGACCAGCCGGTCCACCGACTTTGTATTCTTCTGCATTTTCGTGGAACAAAAATTGTCTCATGCCGGAGCTAGAATCGGCACCCACAACGTTGCTCCAGCGTGCGCAGGAGCGTATCCAGCGCCTCCGACTCGTTTTCCAGTTGCAATTCCAGCCCGGCGGCTTCAAAAGTGCGCAACCGACTTATCAGAGGGCCGAGGTTGATGGCATCTTTTTCTGTTGTGATGAAGCCCTGCGCCGCCGTCCGGGTTTTGGCGCCCAGAAGGCGGTTGATATCGCCCTGGGTATAGCGATGATGGTCAGAAAAAGAGATTGTGTCCGCCAGTTCCATGCCCAGCTTTTTCAGGCCGGCGAAAAACTCGTGCGGCCGGGCTATTCCACAAAACGCGATAACCCGTTTCATAGGCACGATGAAAAGAATGTTCCGCCGGATTCGCCACGTCGGGAGTCGCGGTGGAACCAGAGTCGTAACCGGTGGAAGCACGATTACGTCCGCCCTGCGCAATGCTGACATTGGTTCGCGCAGCCTTCCCAGCGGCAGCAGCGAGTTTCCCAGATCTTCATCCGCAAGCAACACAATATCGAAATCGCGATGAAGCTGGCGATGTTGAAAGGCGTCATCCAGCAGGTGCAGCTGCGTCTTGGAAGAATTCTTTTCCGCCAGCAGTCCCGCCTGATATCGGTCAGCACCAACGATCACCGGCGCCTTGAGCTTGCGAGTTATCAGCAGAGGCTCATCCCCGAACTGCTCGGGGGAGCCTTTGGGATCTACGACTGCGACTTCCCTGGAAGCGCGGCCATAACCGCGAGAGAGCACATCGAATTCAATTCCGCGCTCTTTCAACAGGTTGCCCAGAGTGATCACAAAAGGGGTCTTGCCGGCTCCGCCAACAGAAATATTGCCGATGCTGACCACGGGACGTGACAGACGCCGGCTCTTGAGAATCTGGCGGTCATAAAGGGCATTCCTCACCCCGACCCCGATTCCAAACAGCGCCGATACAGGACTCATTGCCGTCTCCTCCCTTTTTCCTGAAACAGGGGCTGCAAGGCTTCTAGAGTCTTCCGTGTCGCTCCGGAATAGCGTGTAAACAGTTCCCGGGCGCGGTTTCCCACCAGCTTGCGCTGTTGCCCATCCTGAAGCAAAGCGAGCAGTTCCTGAGAGAGAGTTTCGGGAGTGACGGTTCTGAGCGCCTCGTCCTGCACAAAAAGGCGGATGATCTCGCGAAAATTGAAAGTGTACGGGCCCGTCATAATGGCCACGCCGTGCTGAGCCGGTTCCAGGATATTGTGCCCGCCCAGCGGCAACAGGCTTCCTCCCACAAAAGCCACTGAGGCCAGAGCATAAATCGAGGCCAGCTCGCCCACGCTGTCCAGCAGGAAAACGCAGCCGGAAACCCGGCGCGAGCCGTTCCATGAGCTGCGCCGCACCAGAGGGATTTGCAACGATGAAATCGATTCGGCCACGGCATCGAACCGCTCCGGATGTCGGGGCGCCAGCACCATAACTGCCGCCGGATATTTTTGCAGGCATTCTTGAAATGCCTTAAGCAGAATCGGCTCCTCGCCTTCCGCCGTGCTCCCGCAGACAATCACCGGCGAATCCGGCGCGAGCGCCTGGCGCAAATCGTCGGTGAGGGCAGTCGAGACGGAAGGGCGCACATCGAATTTCAAGTTCCCGCTCACTTGTACCCGCTCAGCCGGAGCGCCGATGGCGATCAGGCGCTGCGCGTCCTCCTGTGTCTGCGCCAGAAAAAGATCGATCTGGCCCAGCACGCGCGAGAAAAACCAGCGAAAGCGGCGATAGCGCGGAAATGAGCGGTCGGAGATGCGCGCATTCACCGCCGCAATGGCCGCTCCGCGTTTTTTTATCAGGTGCAGCAGATTGGGC
>Ga0126371_10002482_pt1 | contig 15882 bp, 28 predicted proteins | sample PanSoiMetaPlot_4_FD_110145 | JGI IMG/M metagenome (GOLD analysis project Ga0126371, IMG submission 110145) | Tropical forest soil microbial communities from Panama - MetaG Plot_4 | ecosystem: Environmental > Terrestrial > Soil > Tropical forest > Bulk soil | place: Panama | collected 2016-02-17 | reverse complement strand
AGTATAAACTCCAAGCAGTCTTTGGTTGGCAGTCCTTGTTCGTTCAATATACGGTGTCCGATACCAGGAGCACCGCACGCCAGCAGCACGTAAGGCTGTGGTAGTCGTGTGTGTTCTTCGGTGACAGTGATCTTGCCGTCTTTCTTCCAGACGTAGGCTGTACCGAACTTGGTTTCCCATGCGGTAGGTTCTTCTACCTTGGTGCCCTCACCATCCCATGCGATGAACTGGGCAGGTGTATTGAATCGGACTCGTTTAACTCTGCTCAATGGAACATTCCTCCATAAATCTCTCTCCAGTATTCCCAGTCCTGGTCATTGATATAACCCTGGTTGTAGAGAGCCATTAGTATGTCGATATTGTCGATGCCGTATCGTTGGAGTAAGTCTTCTTGTGAGCGGAATGCTTCTCGGTACCATTGGTCACCGGTGAAGTGTACCTCTGTACCGTAGACCTTATCGTAGGTTATTGGTTGACCATTTTGGTCGTATAAGGTAACGGTGTCGTCAGGCTCTCCACCGTATAACGGTGAGTCATCATAGACTGGTTCGTAGCCACCGTAGACAGGCTCATACGGTTCGCTAACGTCCTCGTCCTCAGTATCCCACACATACCATTCACCTGCCGGTGACGGTTGAACTACTGGTTCTGGCAGCCAGTACCTTTGTGTGGATGGTTGTACCGGTGCTCGTGGTGGAGGTTCTGGTGCTCCACCACGACGGAAACTTTGGTTAAAGCGATTGACTGCTTTAACTACCTGTTTGACACCAGGAATCCTGTTGTACCAAGCCATACGTACCTACTCCAAAGATACGAATAATCCGGTCCCTATCTATTAGAACAAAAGACCCTCTCTCTACAGGTTATCCTTTGTCGTTCGATAGGGACCGGAAGCTCTATTTATCCTCTTGAACTAGTGTTACTGTTCTAGGATTGAGTCTTGCTATCCTATTCGTTATCGGATTGAGGACTCGTATGAATCCTGCTGCTGTGTGTCCTACTACTTCCAGTGAGGGTGCTTGCCTCAACTGAGCGTAGTAGGTACCGGGTGCTATGCCTACATAGATCACCCGGTCACCTACCTTATACATCAGGCTGCCGGTGGTGCAATCTCGATGTTGAAGAGTCGGGGAGGGTTTTTGCCTTTCTGCTTCTGTCCCTCTCCCCGGTAGCTGACCACGATCAGCACGCCTTTACGCAGTTCCCCGTTGGCGATTTTGCTTTCGACGTTCTTCTTGACTGAAGTGTGGAAAGCGTGAAACCCTCGCAGCGTACCGGAGGGTGCCTGGATGATGATGAGATTGTAGGGTCCGAACTTGTTTTCACCAGCAGCGTTAGCGTTGCTGCCAGTGCTCTCGTCCGGTTCTACCGGGCGGATATCGACCACGGTACCGTAGACCTTATCGCCTACGTTCTCTCCGACCCATGTAACTACGTCAAGGTCGGCTCTCGCCATCATCTTTTGTAGCTGTGATGATGCCATGGCAGCATCAACTTCTAGCGATGCCTGGTTCGGATCGACGTATACCGGGACGGCATTTTCGTCTGCTTGCATGACAGTACCGGTGAGACCAGCGTCGGCTAGTGTGGCGACGGCAGTCTCATCGGCAGAGATTTGCTCTGACAATGTAGCCTCTATTCTGTTGGTATCTACTGATGTACCTTGCTCCAAGCAATCCGATTGCACTCCCTACCATTGGAGCCAACGTCCCTTAGCTAGAGGGTTGGTTGGCTCCGCTGGCAGGAGTAGATACGCAGCCGGTTGCACCCCTATTGTACCCGATCCGGCCCTCGCCCACACGTCAATCCTTGCCCTCCTGCTGTGACGGGTGCTACACTTGGAGTGGCGACTCAAGCTGTGGCGGCAGAGTCCACCAGCAATGGTAGTGATTCGTTAGCAGCATAACTGAATAACCAAACGGAAAGGACACGGAGTATGTCTGATCCCAATGGAAGCGTGACAGCGACCGTAATCGAGTCTGACGTTACGTTAAACGATATCGCACAACGGTTGGATATCATCGGTCAGCAGCTTAACTGGATGACCGAGAACCTCCAATCGTTGTTTGCTTTCGTTAACCAAATGGGTCAATCTGGTGGTGGTATTCGTGGTCTAATGCATATGTTGAAGCAAGCTCCACCAGAGCTACCAGTACAGAATACAGTATCAGAGGGAGCTTAAAATGAGTGATATAAACGTCACCCCAGAGGACCGAGAACGCATTGTAGATATGCGATTCGCAGAACTTTTGCGTAAGCATCTCGCTACAGAGCTTCCGCCTATCTTCGATCAACGTTTGATGGAGTGGGCTGCTCTTGCTACTCCAACCAGTGACCCGGCACAGCAGCCTCGTAGAGCTACACACTCTCAACCTCTTCCACCATCAGAGGGACAGCCTCGTCCTCGCCGACGTTCGGCTTTTGATATTGCCTTGGCACAAGCACTTGGAATGTCGTAATGTCTGACGAACCAGTACGAATCGAACCAGGAGCACTAGAAGATTTCCTTGGTGAGATTACTGATACTGGAACTGATCTTACTGATATGTCCTCTTCAGTATACACCAATGTTACTGAAGAAGACATACCAGGATTCATGCCTGGATCACCAGACGGTAAGGTATATTCTAGTGATGAAGAGTCACTGTTTGGTGATCTAACTACTCCTATAGGGGATGGTGTTTGCGTTGTTTGTGGCTCGCCTACTTTTCGACCGCCGGGTCTTACGAAGGCTGGCCACAAGAAGCGAGCACCTAAGTATTGCGATTTGCACTCCCCGCACGCTTCAGTACCGCAAGATGGACCCGGCGCTCAAAGGTTGGAATCTCAACTACGACGGGTCCAAGAAGAACTAGCAGACGATTGGCGACTGATCGGCGCTGGACTCGGAGTCTTTTATCCAGTCACCGGTTTCTATATGTTCGACAGTGCCGATCCATTCACCATCGCAATACTACAAATCTTCAAAAATAACGCCAGAGCTATGCGAGTAATGCATCGTATGGCAAGCATCGCACCTGGCTATCAAATCATCAAGACCGCTGGTGGGCTCTTCTACTCATTCCAAGTAGACAGGCAACAAGCCGATCCGCACAGCACAATGTCACAGAGGCTTGGTGTAGAGCACGCATTCAATGCTGTATATGGTAATGATTCTACCATGAAAACTGATACAGTATCCAGTAATGGATTCAGCCCACCACCGCACTATGCCACAGTCCAGTAGTGGAGTATCGCAAGAAACTAGAGAGTTAGAAGAACTACTCTTCACCGATCGCATACCTAGAAAGCCTTGGAATGAAGTCGGACAAGATATCTACAAACGGTGGAAACCGCAAGACTCTCCTCACCATTCCATCATCTGTCTTAGTGGCGGCGGCAAATCCTTTCTCGCCACTAGAGGGCTCTTGCCGATGCGTGGCTGGCGGAGAACACTTATCATTGACAACAAGGGTGATGATCCCACGCTCCGACATATCGGTAAACGAGTCAGGCAGCTTCCCCGTAATGATCCTTGGCTCCAGTCAACAAAACATCCCGATCATTCCTGGTATCGTCTGGACGTATATGACGATTGGGGTCGAGCCAGAGAACAAGTAAAAGCAGCATTAGCTCATGTCTACCGTCAAGGTAACTGGACAATCTTTGTTGACGAAACCAGACACCTTACCGACCCTAGAGTACCATCGCTTAACTTACGCACCTATGTGGAGCAGATATGGTTGCGTGGCAGGAGTAGGGGAGTGGAGCTAGTATCCATGACACAAGCGCCACGGTGGGTACCATCATCATTCTACGACCAACCCTCTTTCGTCTGGATTGGTCGGATCAATGATGAGCGTGCCCACCAGCGTTTAAGAGAAATAGGAGGGCTACGTCGCGCACATCTACCTATTATTCAGCGACTACAAAAGAGAGAGTTTTTGGTAGTGGCCGATGGCGGCGACTACACAGCCATAACCAAAGTACCCGCAGTCCACAAAGGATAAACATGGACAACGACCTTAGCCACGCAGCACTCATCCGGTTCGACAACCTGAACGAACGCTTGACGTATGTCGAACAGCAACTTGGCATCAACACTGGTGAAGACGACGGAGACGACCAGGGAGAAGACCAACAGGATAGCGGAGAAGAGGGAGCCTATCCAATCGATACACCCGCTCCAGCAACCACATCAAAGAGAGGACGAAAATCACAAACGACTACAGTAGAAGACCCAGTAGAAGATACAACAACAGTATCGGAGTATTAGAATGCTAGGTATCCTGATCTACTTCATAGCACTGATGGTAATAGTAAACTTCCTCTTCAGAGGATTCCTCGCCCATCACGCCGATAACCCTGCCGCCGCTGGTTTGGCACCTCTACTTTAAAGGAGACCACTACATTGCCATCTGCCGTCCAAACTCTTCAGGTTGCGAATCCGAGTCAGTCAACTGTATCTCGGATGCCGCAAACGACAGCACAGCCGACAACACCTGCCGGTGCTGCCCCATTTACTAGACTGTCTCGACAGGGACAAATCCTTGGACCCGCACAAGCAGGCTTGGCCTACGGTTCATTGTGGACACCAACCCTGAAACCCGTCGGAGGATACCTCCGATTCCTGTCTTACACCGTTACTATGCAAGGTCAGAGCGGTGCTGCCTCTGCCACACTACAGCAAGACGCACCCTACAACATCATCCAAAACCTGTTTCTCCGTGACCCATACGGACAACCAATCTTGCAAGCCGATGGTTTCTCTCTGAACCTCATTGACTTCTACGGGGGTCAGAGAGGAATGCTTGGCTTCAACAATGATGTTGGTGCAAAACCATCCTTTGTCACTCCTGTCCAAGCTGCCGGAGCATCCAACTTCAGCTTTAACCTTGAACTTCCACTCGAAATGGACAGTTCAGGTTATTGCTCATTGGCATCTATGAACGCTGCCAGCCAGCCACAGTTGCAAGTACAGTTCAACCCTCTTGCCTCAGTCTACGGTGGTACTGTACCTACCACTCCTGGCACAAACCTTAGCCAGATCAACGAGACATTCTGGATGGCACCCGTTGACAACCCACAGATTGCACCACCGGATATTGGCTCATCAGCACAATGGTCAGTCACCAGAGCGCAGACACTCATCAGCAGCAATGCTTTTCAGCGTATTGTGCTTCCTAGGGTTGGTACTTTTATCCACACTCTTATCCTTATCCTTAGAGATACTGGTACAACACCTGCTAACAACAGGGTAGAAGCATACCCTCCAAGCGACCTGTCATTGTGGATTGATGGTGTACCAATCCTCTTTGAACTGCTGGTAGAACGTCGTGATTTGATGTACCAAAACTTCGGTGCCTACAGCTACAACCCGATTACCGCTGCCGCTGGTAAAGCTCCTGCTGGCGTCATCTGCTACTCATTCCGTGAGTCCGTACAGACCGCAGTATCCACAGCCGATACCTACGATCTACTTCTCCCAACAACACCAGCAACCTTGCTGGAAGTAGCAGGCACATGGGGAACATTCACCGGTACCGGACAGCTTTACGCCCTCACTGGTGAACTGTTCCCTGTCTCCGGTATCCCCTACACGCACCTTGCCCAATAGAAAGGCGAGCAATGGCTACTAGTACCGCTGGAGTCCAATCCACCATTGACGTAGAAAGCTCTCCAGTAATCCCCGGCATGTCTGCCATATCACAACCACACGTATGGTCATGGATATGGTTCATTGTTGCCGTCCTCATCGTGCTCGGATTTCATATCCGCATGTTCGGGCGTGCAATCCCACCCGACGCACGCTTCCCATAAAGGAGAATCATGGCTGGTAACATTATGAACCTCTTTGTCATCATGGCAATAGGTGTCATCCTCGCCGACCTTGTTGCACACGCTGCTGGCACCAACGCATTGTTCAGCGGTACTGCAAACCTCTGGAAAATCGGCGTCAACGGTATGCTTGGCAAAACCTCATAAGGAGTAGAAATGAACCTCAAGTCTCTCGCAATCCTCGTAGCAATCATCTTCGCAGGCTACTGGTTGTACAAGCGTGTAGCCTAGATGCTTTCGCCATTCCAACGATCTAATAAGTTTCGCTCCATACCATCACCCGGCGGCGAGACTGCTCAAGAAGCATCATCTATCTACAGTGAACGCTATGGACAGTTACCCATACCGGCTACAGCTTATGCCACATCGACAGCAGGACTACGCTCTATCAATAACCCATCGGCCCTCGCACCACAATGGGAATCATCAGTAGTCCAACGTGCTAATAAAAGAGATGGCATGATAGCGACTGGTGGACGACAATACGTCGAACTTGTTACACCACAAGTTATGGACCCACCCGACTCGTCCAAGTTTCAGAACTGGTTGATCGGTCCACAAGTAGACTATATCCTCAATGGTTTTCTCTACCGCTGTGGATTTCCTGCCGCACTAGCACCAGGACGAGACCCTCTGGACTTGTCTACCAGAGTCGATCAGATCCCTACGAGGACGAGTGGTGGACCGGGACCAGGAACCATGCGATCTGCGCCAAGGTTCAAGGCTGTACAAACCGTTCCTAGATATTCGACGATGCCGCCAACATACCCTACAGCATCCAGTAAAGGATAGAGTAATGGCAGGCATGGGACAAACACTAACAACACGACTAGGACCGCTACCGGTTTGGGCATGGACAGGAATAGGAGTAGGTGGACTAGGACTGTACCTTTACCATCAACGGAGCAAGGCTGCTGCTGAACAAGCAGCACAAGCCAATGCTGACAACCAAGGTCTAGGTTCATCCAATCTTGGTACCGTACCGATTAGCAATCTCACGACTGCTGCTCAGCCTATGCCTATTCAAATGGGTGACACCTTTGTCGATGTTGACGTTAATCAACCTCCAGACGTGCCACCACCAACTGACAAGAAAGGACCACCAGTACCCGCACCAAAACCAAAACCGACACCGGCACCACCGAAACCACCAGCAGCGAAGCTACCTGCCGCACCCAAACCAGCACCACCGAAAGCGCCAGCCCAAAAGACGGTAACAGTCTGTCCTTGGCCACAATGGTGCGGCTCGCTGTGGGGTATTGCACAACACTACTATGGTAACGGTGCCGACTGGCCTAAAATCTACAATGCCAACAAAGGCAAGATCGGAGCCAATCCTAACCTTATCCATCCTGGTACTGTGTTGGTGATTCCCTAATGCCAGACATTAGCGATCTTCGTAACGGTGACAAGGCACTCAAGGTAGCAGTCTACGCAACCCTCACCTATGACATTATCTCTGCTACCAACAGTTCACCACAGACAACAGAGATTAACGTCAAGAAGCGTGGACCGACCCTAATGAAATGGGTATATATCGGTCTCGTTCAGGCTGCTGGATTCGCTATCCTTGGTGCCTATCTGGATGAAGATACCTGGCCACCGTTAGTTGGTGTCGGTATCGCATCCGTCATTCTCTACGCACAATACCACTACGCTTACCAGTCAGGACTTGGCAAACCTGGCGTGAGCACGGAGACATATTAATGCCTAATCCTGGTATCCAACCTGGCATAATGATGTACGGTCCAGTCACACAGTATGGACCTAATCTACTGTCTAAAGCTGCCTCTAGCTTTGAAGATGGTAGCATCGGAGCATGGATTAATGTCTTCAATCTAGTGCCTACTAACACAACAGCACAAGCCTTTGACGGGACACATTCACTTCTAGGCACAGCGAGCGTTGGCAGTACCGTATACTTTGGCTCACCCGTTCCGCCTGGTGCTGGAGCTATACCAGTTTCACCTAATATCGCCTATTGTGCCACAGCATATCTTCTTGCCGGTCAGGTAGGACGTACAGCACTAGCACAACTACGATGGTATGATAGCTCCAACACACTCTTAGTATCTTCTCCTGCTGGTCCGACTATTAATCTAAGCACTACGCTATGGAGTCTGATCTATGCTAATGGCGTCGCTCCTAGTAATGCTGCTTTTGGGCACGTAGTTATCGCTTTAGGAGCTACTGCTATTAACGATACCATCTATGCTGATTTGGTGTCTTTCAATCAAGGAGCTTACTATCCAACATGAGACAAGCGCTTGATTGGGCTGCCAAACGAGGCTTAAAGGGTCCATGGCCATGTGAAACTTGCGGTCAACTATCACAGTATGCCGACGTAACTAAGGGAATCAACCGTATCTTTTGTCGTAACGAACGCTGCCATTTTGAGCGTATCGTAGACAAGCGTCGTGGTCGAGTCCTAGAGAACGACGGTACCTGTTGGGAATATGACAACCATGGAAACAAACGTCAAGTGAGAATGAGAGCATGACAGCTACCAGTTCAAGTAAAGGCATGACCTATGCTGATGTAGAAAACATCTGGATTCAGGCTGGCGGTAACCCTCAAGCAGCCGCTATGGCTGCCGCAGTTGCCGACGCCAGCAGCGGTCTCAATCCAGCAAGCTCACGCTCTAACCCTGACGGCAGTCAATCAATAGGGCTTTGGCTTATTCCGAAAAATGGAATGCCAGCAGGCTCTACCGATCCCATGGCAAACGCAAGAGCAGCAGTCCAGCTTTCACAAAACGGAACCGATTGGTCACAATGGTGTGTCGCATGGTCTGACAATAACTGTGGGCAAGAAAACGGTACCTACCTAGGCGACGGTTCGAATGCTCTCGCATCGTTAGGACAGAGACTTACCCCATCGTCATATAATGTGATCGGTTCTGCTCCCTCCGGTAGTGGTACTGGGGCATCTACCGCCACAGAGACCAGTACCACTACCGGAGCTTCAACACAATCAAAAGGGCATACAGTAATGTTACTCCTAGCACTTATAGCAGTAGTATTACTTATTATCTACTTCGTTCGTAGAAGTCACGAACAAGGAACAGCACCAACCACAATCGAAACTGACACCACTACTGAATAAATGGCTCTCTCCGTTTCCTCCGGTACCGACGCTGTTAAAAAGGCAAGAGCATGGATTGGAACGCCCTACTGTTACGGTGGTGGGCATAGTGGTGCTGTCCCTATCGGTACTTGTGTTGACTGTTCTGGACTCGTCAATCAAGTCTACGGTACGACAGGAAATACCTACACACAAGTAGGTCTAGGAGCACCAATAGCGTCAATCAATAATGCCCAGCCAGGAGACCTAGTATTCTTTGGTGCTCAAGTTCCTGGTGAGCCTCATCACGTAGGTATCTACGTTGGCAACGGTCTTATGATCGATGCGCCACATACCGGCACATTGGTAGGACAACGATCCATTAACGGTTATGGACAAATCAACGCTGTACGTAGACTGGTAGGTACCGGGAGCATGGCAAATGGAAATAGCAATAATCCTAGCGGTGGTGTACAGTTCACATATGCACAACTAGAGGGACTTTGGATACAAGCCGGTGGCAATCCCCAATCCGCTGCTGTGGCTGCTGCTGTTGCCATGGCCGAATCTGGCGGCAACAGTCAGGCAACCGACAATGATAGTAACGGTTCTGTTGATAGAGGACTCTGGCAAATCAATAGCATCCATGGTGCTCAGTCTACCTACGACGTTATGGGGAATGCAAGAGCAGCCGTTGCCATCTCTAACAACGGTAGTAACTGGTCACCATGGGTCACCTACAATACGGGCGCTTATCGAAAATATCTCCAATCTGGAATAGCACCCGACATGAGTGTTCCTATCAATGCTACGAATGCTGCCGCTAATACTGGACAGCCACAGCAAGCAGAAACAATGTCCATATGGGGTGATGTTACTGGCATAGCCAAATGCATCGCCATGCCTGCTCTTTGCGTTGCCGACAAAACACAAGGAGCCGCCAGCGGTTATGCCGGAAAACTAGTGCTAGGCATCATCGGCATGGTACTGAATCCATTGATTCAGATTGTAGCCGGTATTCTCGGTATAACCGCTGGTGCATCGTTTATGATTATCGGAATCTATCTGATGATAATGGACACACAGACTGGTCGTAAAGCAACCGGTCTTGGTCTTACTGCTGCCGGTGCTGCTACTGGGCAACCAGAGCTTATGGCTGCCGGTGGTGCCACTCGTGGCGGAACAATGGGTATGGCTAGAGCAGCAGGATCACAACGTACACAGACTATTCGTAGCCAACAGGTGACAGCACGCCAACAGGCAGGACGTACCGCAGTTACCCAACGAGAGGTTTACCGTCAACAAGAGATGGCTACAAGAGAAGATATGCGGAACCGTGCCTATGCCTATCGTCAAGAGCAGGGACAGCAGCGGACTGCTGCCATGCAAGCAGCACGACAAGCAGCCATGACAGAACGGCAACGCCAGGAACACAGACAGAAAATGTCCAGAGCACGACAGCGAGCCCGACTAGCAGACAGAAACAAATGAGAGTACGTAACGAAACCGAACTAGAACGTTACTATCTCTTTCTAGCAGACTGGCGTGCTGCTACCTGGATGGAATGGTTTGAAGAAGTTCACGAGGCTCCCTGGTTATGGATAGATTGGATGTGGAACTGAAATGGTCTTAGGCTTTGCTCTCTTCGCCATAGGCTATGCCGTCTTCTATTGGGGATTACACCACATGCCACAATACCAGAACGAACGATACAGTCTGTGGTGTCTGCTTGGATTCCCCAATATGACACCAGGAACACCGGTACAAATCTCACCACAACAGAGTGCCGGATGAACAGCAAACTCATAATCGCCAGCAGCTTCGCCGTTACTCTCGGTGTCATCAGCTACATGGAAATCAGCAAATGCAAAGAAGCACCCTGGCCACCACGCATCATAGGTACCGGTATCGTATTCGGCATGATAAGCCTCGCCGCTCTTCTAAGCGAAGAACTAGCCAGTGTCTTTGCTGTCGGATTTGTCCTCGCCGCTCTTGTCAGTAAAGGCTTTAGTCCTAACTGTGGTTGTCCTCAAGGACAGACTCCACCATGCAAACATCCTTGTGCGACCGCACAACCAAGCAGCTACCAATCTCTAGCAGGACCGTCCGCCCAACAACAGCCAGGACAAATCCTCGCATGAACTATAGAGTGATTATCGTATGGAGTATTGTAGTCGCTGTAATCATACTAACATTAGACGAGTTAGGTTACTACTGGTGGCGACAGTTAAACCCTGGTCAACACTGGTCACATCTTAGGGGAGACTATGTACCTGTTGTGGAATACCCGCCATCCCCTAGAACTAACGGTACTCTCAATAACCAATGGAGAAGATGGTAATGCTACTTGGAGACTGGATCGCCCAAATCACACAGAAGATCGGAGCCAAGGGTTGTACCCCATGCCAAGCTCGCCAGGAGAAAATCAACCAACTACATCTGAACGCTATTCAAACTCTGAAGAAAGTCAAGTCGATTGGGCAGCCTGGACAATCCGATTCATCACAATAACCTACCTGACGACAGTCGCATATCACCTTTGGTCAGACGAGACAGTACGAGCATACGCACTACATGTAACTACGCACTTTCTGCAAAGCCTAGCTCGGCTTATCGGTGGCTTGGCGATCAGTACCGAGAACAACTACAACAGTCTCGTGAGTACCTGGCACTAGAAATGGCTACACAAAATCCCTCCCTACCTATAGGACAATGGGTACAGTACAATATCACCACACAATCACCACGCTCTAAACTACCAGCAGGACCGGAACAAGGCATCGGACTGATACGAGGAGCATATACAAAATCCGATGGCTGCTACTACCAAGTAGTCTGGAATCCTGGTTCGCAGAATCCTGTTAGTGGACTCTACCATGAAGACCAACTATGCGCTCTCGACCAACAACAAGCTAGTGATATCCGTAGCCAAATCGCACAAGGCACCTACACTCCAGACACCAGTCAAGCCTCTACCAACTACCAACAACCTAATATCCCGGTACAAGCTGCCCCACCATCACAACAGCAGCCAGGAATGGAGACCCTATGACTAGTGTAGAAAGTAGTAGTACCGCTACACAAGTACCTAACATTTTTCAACAAGTCCTACAAGACGCCATAGGTTTACTCGGTAGATTCATCAAACAATCCAACCGAGACCTTATCACAGTCCTCCGCCAACCCACCCCTATCAAAATCGTCAGAGTCCTCCAAGCCGACGCTACCGGTACCATCGGTGGAGGTCTCGCCAATCCGTCACCCGTAGACATATGGATGTGTCCCATCAGCCATGAAGCATGGATTAACCGTATCACCATAACCTCACCGAGCGGACAACCGAAAACACCGCTCACTACCGGACAGGTAATGTGTACCAGCGCTGCCGGTGAACCAATCTTTTTTCTACCAATAGTTGGTAACATAGCACCAATCCAGATCACAGAGGGACGACTGTCCGCACCCCACTTGAATCCTGGCAGCCGTCTCGTACTATCTGCCGACAGCCTGCCCGCTAACTGTGCTCTCCGCATCGACCTACAAATCGTACTCGTCACCGGTATATCACCCGACGCACCTACCAACTACACCATCAACGATGCTGAGGTTTTAGACTGATGACCGTCTATCTGGCTGGCGGTGGTGCTAGTAGTGCCATGTCAATAGGACAACTGCCTAGCGGAACCTTTATAGTACCTGTCACCAATGGTGCTAGTAACCGTTCTCTAAGTGCTAATGGTTCAGGGAATGTTGATACTGGCTGTCATCTCTTTGTGCCATATACACAACGGTATGATCAGATAGGAGCAAACGTAACTATCGCTGGCGATGCTGCTGCTGTAATCTTTCTTAGCCTTTATCAACAGCTAAACCAAACACTACAATACAGCGCTATTATCCCTGAACAACAAATCAATGTAGGTGCTGCAACAGGTATTATATTCTCGACCATTAATGTTGTTCTACCAGCGGGACATTACATGGCATGGGCAAGATCTACCTATACTTCACCACCAAATGTTACTGGTGTCACTGTACCCGCCGGTGGTCTACTTTTTGCATGGGATTCTGGTGAGGCAAGCAGCGATCTTGCTCGTGGCGGTATACACGTTGGAATACTTCAAAGTAGTGGATATACAACTGGTGCTCCACCACCATCATATACTATTAGTGGAAGTAGTTTCACTCGTTCTGGCGGTCCCCGTCTCTTTCTTCGAGCCGCATGAGATTTCAGAGTAACTCGGTAGCTTCCTTGCAAGACATCAACACACTTCTTGGTATACCACCACCCACACTAAACACCAACCCACAAACCTATGTTGATCCTACCGGGGAGCTATGGATTGCCGACGCCAACGCTTACAATGGACATTGGAAACGTGCTAGAGATGCGGTACGTTCACAAGTCTACCGTAGCGGAGCTTACACCAGTGTCGCCAACGCAGAAACCGTCTACCCGTTCAACGCTCAAAGCTATAGCGCCTACGGTGAATGGAATCTAGCTACCGGTGTATGGACCGCACCTATTGACGGTATCTACCGTGCAACATGCGATTTACATTGGAGTATACCAGCAGCTACTACAGTCAGAGTCTACGCTAGATTTGCCAATAGTGGTCCCTACGGTGACCATCTATTCAGTGACGGTAACTATGTCGGAGCTATGTCAATGAGCATATCTGGTAGTGCAAGTATAGTTATAAACGCTGGCGGAACTATCAGCGTCAACTACTACACAAATCCAGCCATCAACAGTTTTACTCCATCAGTAAACGATATCTGGTGTGAAATACACTTCGAACAAATCTACCATCTCTAATGCACTTCCAGTCCACCAACATAGCACCAACACAGTTACCAACCCTCTACGGTGTACAGACACCAGTAACCTCCGGCGGCTTTCAAATCCACATCGATCCCATGGGAGACCCTTGGGTAGCCAAGCCTGGCGTCTTCGGTGGACAATGGAACAGACCAGCCGACGTACTACATGCCCGCTGGTACGTAGCAGCAGCATTCAACATTCCCAATACTGCCAACGTTGCCGTACCATATGACACCATGCGTAACGATCCCTACGGAATGTTCAACAACAGCACTAACAACTATGTAACACCTATGAGCGGCATCTACCGATTCTACGGACAAGTAGCACTCGTCCCAACCGCATCCGGTCAGTACATTAACTGTATGCTCCGCCAAAACGGTACGAGAGTAGCACAAACACAATCATCGGGTGCCGGTACCGCCGCTAACATCTACGCCTACATCAACGACACCGTACTTGCTAACGCACAAGACACATTTTTCATGGAATCCTACACACTCCCCAACCAGCTTGCCGGTACACCAGGATCACATATCACCTTCTTCGGAATCGACTATCTCGGCCATGGTGAATAGAGTACCATCCACTATAGAAAGGCACTAACACTATGTCTAACGTACCTCCTGCTCCTACACCCGAACCAGACGAAGAGCCCACCCATCCTCCTACGACACCGGACGAGTGATGACTCTCAAGCGAGTACAGATACTTGGACCGAACTACTCTAGTCGTGGTGGTGCTACGGTACGACTGATCGTGCTTCATACGGCAGAGGGCGCTACTACCTATCAATCACTTGGAAACTTCTTCATCAACAGTGCAAATACATCTAATCCAACCTCGTCGCATGTTGGCATTGATGATACTGTTAATACTGTTGGCGAATATGTTACAAGAGATATGAAAGCTTGGACAGCAGCTAATGCGAATCCTGTCGCTGTTCAAGCAGAGCTTTGTGCATTTGCTGCATGGGATAATGCTACCTGGCAAAGCCATAGCCAGATGCTACAAAACTGTGCTCAATGGATCAAAGAAGAAGCAGCAACTTTTGGAATACCTCTCACCAAACTCACTCCTCAGCAAGCGCAGTCGAATGGTCGTGGTATATGTCAGCATGTTGATCTTGGTAGTTGGGGTGGCGGTCATACTGACTGTGGTACTGCATTCCCTATAGACCAAGTTATCAGTATGGCAGGAGGATCGACACCACCACCACAACCAACACCACCACCCAAACCAAGTATCACCGTACCTCCCTTTCCATATCCATCAGACAACTATCTCGGACCACCATCAAATGATCCAAAATGTCATTCCGGCTACTACGGCGGCGTGGATAACACGAATGTCAAAACTTGGCAAACACAAATGGCGACAAGAGGCTGGTCAATAGGAAGTATTGACGGAATGTACGGTCCAACCTGCCAGAAAGTCTGTACACAGTTCCAGCAAGAAAAAGGCTTAGGCGTTGATGGACTCGTCGGACCCCAAACATGGGGAGCATCCTGGACCGCCCCGGTTACTTAAATATGGTCGTTCAATCCTTACATTTCTACTAGGTCTAGCCTTAGTTTGGGATGCTGCTTTCGGTAGAGGCAGCCTAGATCGCATCATCGAACTAACTGCTGGTCTCATACTTATGGGCATACTACCGATCGAAGCTATCACCAACAGACTCGCACAACTAGGAGCCAAAGGAGATAAAAACAGTGCATAGAATAGACGGTCGTAATCTAATCATACTAGTAGTATTATCAATAGTTGGCTTCTATCTCACCAGCTATGTACTTGGAAAATGGGGTGACTAGTGTTCCGTAGCTTCCAACAGACACTCGATTCCATAGGATCAGGTAGCATATCGGTAAGACCCTCAGACGTTGCAGTCGAGTGGGATATCTACCAAATCTCAATACAAACACAAGCAACTAACTATCCAACTACCTGCGACATACTATGGAACAACTTCTTTCTCTGTACCAGTTTCCAAGGATGGAAAGACTGTGCAACCGGTCCACCGGATATCGTAGTCGGTCCTAGTGACTTCTTACTCGTAAACTTTTCAGGAGGAAAACCAAGCGATATTGCAAGCATCGGAGTATGGTATAACGAGAATCCTACCGGACAAACCTACTCTACAGCCCACTAAAAATGCCTTGGCGAATCAAACGAATCCT
>Ga0126371_10002481_pt1 | contig 15884 bp, 14 predicted proteins | sample PanSoiMetaPlot_4_FD_110145 | JGI IMG/M metagenome (GOLD analysis project Ga0126371, IMG submission 110145) | Tropical forest soil microbial communities from Panama - MetaG Plot_4 | ecosystem: Environmental > Terrestrial > Soil > Tropical forest > Bulk soil | place: Panama | collected 2016-02-17 | reverse complement strand
CGCCGCCGCGGCCTGCGCGACCTGCTGCGCGTGCAGACTGTGCGGCGTCGCCAGCACGACGGCATCGATGGCCGGATCGGCGAGAATCTGCGCATAGGTGTCGACGAAGCGCAGGTTCTTCTCGCGGCAGAACGCTTCGGCGCTCGCGCGCGTGCGCGTGTGGGCGGCGACGAACGTGATGTCGGCGCTCTTGCCCTGCACCGAGTTGACGAGCGAGCGGCCCCAGCGGCCGAGGCCGAGAATTGCTGCGCGGATCATGGATTCCCGTCCGACTTCCCTGTAATGCGGTCATAGTTGGTGAGGCGCAGCCTGACCAGGGGAAAAGCACGTGCATCAAGCCGCCATCATCGGCGTCGGCCAGTCGGCCTATACGCGGCGTCCCGCGTCCGGGCAGTCGACGCACACCTTCATTCGCGATGCGGTGGTCGCGGCGCTGCGTGACGCCGCGATCGACGCGCGCGACGTGCAGGGCATGGCGGTCGCCTCGTTCTCGCTCGCGCCCGACACGGCGGTCGATCTCGCGTGGAAGCTCGGGCTGTCGCTGCGCTGGCTTCTGCAGGACACCAATGGCGGCAGCTCGGCCATGAACATGCTCGGCCACGCGCTGCGCGGGGTCGAGAGCGGCGCGGCCGACATCATTCTGGTGATCGGCGGCGACGCCACAGGGCTCGCGGGCTACGGCAAGATCGCCGCGAACTACAACATCGCGACGCGCGACCACCTGGCGCCGCTCGGCCACGGCGGGCCGAACGGCGTCTACGCGCTCGTCGCGTCGCGCCAGATGAGGAAGTATGGTCTGGCGAAGTCCGACTACGGCCACATCGCCGTCGCGCAGCGCGCGTGGGCGGCGAAGAACCCGTTCGCGGTCTATCGCGTGCCGCTCAGCATGGAAGAGTATCTCGAGGCGCCGATGGTGGCCGACCCGCTGTCGCGCTACGACTGCGTGCCGGTGGTCGCGGGCGCGCAGGCGATCGTGATCGCGCGTCCGGACCGCGCGCCGCGCGGCCGCGCCGCGGTGTGCGTGCGGGCGCATCGGACGAGCTTCAACTACGACAACCAGGCCGGCGATGGCCTGCAGACCGGCATCAGCACCTTCGCGTCCGAGTTTTGGCAGAGCGCCGGCGTCGCGCCGCGCGACATCGACGTCGCCAGCGTCTACGACGACTATCCCAGCATGGTGCTGGCGCAGCTCGACGACCTCGGCTTGATCCCCGACCACGACCTCGCGCGCTTCTGCCGCCGCGACATCGGCGAGGCGCGGCGGCCGATCAACACCTGGGGCGGCATGCTGTCGGCCGGCCAGCCCGGAGGCCCGGCCGGAGGGCTCAACGCCATTTCGGAAGCCGTGCTGCAGCTGCAGGGCCGCGCCGGCGAGCGCCAGGTCGCCAATGCGCGCCTCGCGGTCGCGACCGGCTACGGCATGACCATGTATCGCTACGGCGGCACGGCCGCGGCCGCGATCCTGGAGCGGGGCGAATGAGCGCGGGCGTCACCGTCTTTCGCTGCAAGGGTTGCGGCATCAAGGTGTTTCCGCAGCGGCTGCTGTGCCCGTCCTGTCACGGCGCCGAATTCGACGCGGCGCAGGTGCACGAGGGCGTGATCGAGGAGATCGCCGTGATCCGGCACATGATCGGCCAGGAGAACTGGCGGCCGCGATGCATCGCCAATGTGCGTACGAAGGATGGGCCGATGCTCACGGTGGGCCTGCGCGACGAGGCGGGCGAGGGGGCGACGATCGAGCTGTTTGAGGAAGAGGGTGCGCCGTTCGGACGCTCAAAAAATTGATTCCGTCATGCCCGGCGAATGCCGGGCATCCACGTCTTTCTTCCGTGACGTAGCAAGTAAGACGTGGATGGCCGGGACAAGGGCGAGCGAAGCGAGGCCGTTCTTCGAACGGCTATGCCCGGCCATGACGCGATTAAATTAGCCCGTCTTCGCCCACGCCTTGTCGGCCTCGATCACCCGGCGCGCCGCCGCCGCCATGGCGACGTCGATCATCTTGCCGTCGACCGTGGTCGAGGCGTGGCCCTGCGCGACGGCGGCATCGTAGGCTTCGAGCACGCGCGCGTAGTAGTCGAGCTCGGCGGCGCTCGGGCGATAGAGCCGGTTGCACGGCTCGATCTGCGCGGGATGGATGAGCTTGCGGCCGCGATAGCCGAGCCGGCGCGACAGATCCGTGTCGCGCTCGAAGCCGGCGGCGTCGCGGATGTCGGCGAAGACGCCATCGAGCGGCGTGTCGAACCGCGCGGCGCGCGCCGCGATCAGCACCTGCTGGCGCGCATGCAGCATCTCGGGGCCGTCGAGCGACCAGGTGCAGCCGAGATCGGTATTGAGGTCGCCGTCGCGGGCGCCGCCGTAGGAGAGCGAGACGACGCGCTTGGCGGCGGTCGCCATCTCGTAGGCGAAGATCACGCCGCGCGCGCTCTCGACCGACGGCACGAACTTGGTCGAGCCTGGCGCGACGCCGCGCGCGCGCTCGAGGTCGCCGATCAGGCGGTCCCACAGCAGAACCTCGTCGCGGCTGTCGACCTTGGGTGCGATCAGCCCGACGAGGCCCGGCACGCCGATGATGGCGTCGAGGTCGGCGCGGCCGTGGTCGCTCTCGATCGCGTTCGGCCGCACCCAGACGCCATTTGCGACCTTGGGCGCGAATTCGCGCACCGCCGCGCGTGCGACGGACTTCTCGGCCGGCGGCACCGAGTCTTCCAGATCGAGCAGCAGCGTGTCCGCCGGCAGACCGACGGCCTTGTCGAGGAATTTCTCGCGGTTGGCCGGGACGTAAAGGAAGCTGCGGGCGAGGGGCATCGATAATCTCCTCCTTTGACCCGTCATCCTGAGGTGCCCGAGCGCAGCGAGGGCCTCGAAGGATGATCGGCCGCGGTGACGTGGCAAGTGAGCAAGGGGCACCGCACAGGCCCTTCGAGGCTCGGTCGCTGCGCGACCGAGCACCTCAGGGTGACGGCGGCGGAATATTACTCGGCCGCGACCGACTTCTCCTGCGCCAGCCGTGTCACGCCAGCGGCGACCAATTCCGCGATCGCCGTCGGCGCATAGCCGAGCTCGCGCAATATCTCCTCCGAATGCTCGCCGAGCAGCGGCGAGTAGCGGTTGGTTGTCGGCCCGTCGTGATCGAGCAGCACCGGGTTGCGCACGGCCTTCATGCGGCCGAGGCGCGGGTGCTCGATCTCGCCCACCACGCCGCGCGCCTGGATGTGCGGGTCGTCGAACACTTCCTTGAAGTTGTTCACCCGCGCGCACGGGAGGCCGGCTTCGTTGAACGCGGCCTCGAGCTCGGCGGCGTCGCGCATACGCATCGCCGGCTCGACCAGCGCGAGGAGCGGCGCCTCGTTGGCCTTGCGGCTCGCGTAAGACGCAAAGCGCGGGTCGGCGACATGCTCGCCGAGGTCGAGCACCCCCATCAGCTTGGCGAACAGGCCGTCGTTCGGCGTGCCGAGCGCGAGGTAGCGTTTGTCGCGCGTCTCGAACAGCTGATAGGGCGCATTGAGCCGGTGCCGGTTGCCGAGCGGCTGCGGCACATTGCCGGTCGCGAGATATTCGGCCGCCTCCCAGGCGGCGGCCGCGATCGAAGCCTCGACCAATGACACGTCGGCGATGCGGCCTTCGCCCTGACGCGCCGCGCCGACGAGGCCGGCGAGCGTCGCGTAGGTCGCAAACAGTGCGCCGAACACGTCGGCTGTCTGCACGCCCGGCCGCATCGGCATCTTGCCGGGCTCGCCGGTGACCGAGAGCGGACCCGCGAACGCCTCGATGATGAGATTGACGCCGGCGCGCCGGCGATAGGGCCCGGTCTGCCCGAAGCCGGACACCGACGTGTAGACGATCTTGGGATTGACCGCCTTCAGGTCGGTGGCGCCGAGGCCCATCTTCTCCAGTGCGCCGGGCCGATAGGCCTCGAGCAAAACGTCGGACCTGGCGGCGAGCTTCAGCAGGATCTCGCGCGCCGCCGGCTGCTTGAGATCGAGCACGAGGCTGCGCTTGTTGCGGTTGAGCGCCGCGAAGCTCGTGCTCTCGCCACGCGTCTGCGGCGGCATGGCACGTCCCATGTCGCCTTTCGGCGGCTCGACCTTGATGACGTCGGCGCCCATGTCGGCGAGCAGCGTGCCGGCGAGCGGCCCCGCGATGAAGTTGGCGAGCTCGATGACCCGGAGTCCGGCGAGCGGCTGCGACATGGGAGGTTCCTGAACCGAGTTGCGCGCCCTTCGAGGCTCGGCGCTTCGCGCCGAGCGCCTCAGAGTGACGAGTCCTATTTGATCTTGAGGCCCGCCTTGTCGACGATCTCCTTGTACATCGGCAGCTCGCGGGCGATGCGCGCGCGGAACGCCTCGGGCGGCTCGGCCGTGACCGGCAGTCCCGACTTGGCGTAGCGGTCGCGGACGTCCGGACGCGCCAGGATGGCGGTGATCTCCTTCACCATGCGGTCGATCACCGGCTGCGGCGTGCCGGCCGGCGCGAAGACGCCCTGGAAGGTGTCGCTCGCGGCGTCGTGGATGCCCTGTTCCTCGAGCGTCGGCAGCTTCGGCAGATCGGGCCAGCGCTTGGGCGACGTGACGGCGAGCGCGCGCAGCTTGCCGGCCTCGATCATCGGCTGCAGCGAGCCGAGCGCCGCCGTGTACATGTCGACCTGTCCGCCGAGCGCGGCCGTCAGCGCAGGACCGGCGCCCTGGAACGGGATGTGCACCATCTTGATGCCGGCGCGCTGCTGCAGGAGCTCGCCCGCGAGATAGGGCGTCGTACCGGCGCCCGGGCTCGTCCAGTTGAGCTTGCCGGGCTCGGCCTTGGCCTTGGCGATGAGGTCGCCGAGCGTCTGGTAGGCGGACTGTGCCGGCGTGACGAGCGCGTTGGGCGATGCGCCGAGCACCATCACGGGCGAAAAGTCCTTGGGCTCGTAGGGTGGATTGGCATAGAGGCTCGGGTTCACCACGAACGCGCTGGAGCAGACCAGGAACGTGTAGCCGTCCGGCTTCGCGCGTTTAGCGGTCGCGATGCCGATATTGCCGCCGGCGCCGCCGCGGTTCTCGACGATCACCGGTACCTTGAGCGCCTCGCCGAGCGGCGGCGCAATGAGCCGTGCCGCGATGTCGGTGCCACCGCCGGCCGGAAAGCAGGCGATCAGCGTGATGGTGCGGTCGGGCCACGCGGCCTGCGCGTGCGGCATCGCGCTCAACGATGCCGTTGCGGCAAGGACCGCCGACGCCGCCATTCGCCGCATGAAAATTCCGGCTCGCGTCGTCGACGCCATTGGTATCTCCCTGAGATCGGTTTGCATGCCGCGGATTATGGCAGCGATTGCACTGCGCGTCATGCATCGGCGCCGGCATGGCCCCATGCGCTGGAGGCGCTTTGCGATGCCGTTACGGCATGCTTCAATCGCGCCAAGCCGCGCTACCGATACCAAAGCGGCGCGAGCAGCAAATTCCGCGAGGGGAGGCCGCGCATGCCGCATCTGACGACCGACGACGGCGTGAAGCTCTACTACGAGGAGGTCGGCGCCGGCATCCCGATCGTGTTCGTGCACGAGTTCGCCGGCGACGTGCGCTCGTGGGAGCCGCAGCTGCGCTATTTCGGGCGGCGCTACCGCTGTGTCGCGTACAACGCGCGCGGCTATCCGCCCTCCGACGTGCCCGATACGGTCGAGAAGTATTCGCAGGATCGCGCCCGCGACGACATCCGCGCGGTGCTCGATGCGCTGAAGATCGACAAGGCGCACATCATCGGCCTCTCGATGGGCGGCTTTGCCACCGTGCATTTCGGCTTCACCTATCATGACCGCGCCCGTTCCCTGGTGATCGCCGGCTGCGGCTACGGCGCCGAGCCGGGGGCGCGCCAGCAGTTCCTCGGCGAGACCTCGCAGACCGCCAAGCGCATCGAGGATCTCGGCATGCAGAAGGTCGCGGCGACCTACGCGCTCGGCCCCTCGCGCGTGCAGCTGCAGAACAAGGATCCGCGCGGCTGGCAGGAGTTCTACGACCAGCTCAAGGAGCACTCGACGCAAGGCTCGGCGCTTACCCAGCGCGGCGTGCAGAACCGCCGCCCGTCGCTCTACGACCTCGTCGACAAGATGAAGACCATCACGGCGCCGACCCTGATCATGACCGGCGACGAGGATTTTCCCTGCATCCAGCCCGGCGTGCTGATGAAGCGGCACATCTCGACGGCGGGTCTCTGTGTGATGCCGAATGCGGGCCACGCCATCAACCTTGAGGATCCTGCCGCGTTCAACCGCCACATCGAGGAGTTTCTGCACGCCGTCGACGTCGGCGCCTGGCGCAACCGCGACCCGCGCGCCATGTCGGCGACGATCCTGGGAGAGCAGAAATAAAGAGTGGGCGGCAAAAGTAGGGTGGGCAAAGGCGCGCAGCGCCGTGCCCACGCGGTGGTGCGCACGCTTCGCTTTGCGCACCCTACGCTCCTCTGATCCGATCGATCACCGCCATCGCATCATCCGCCGCATCGCCGTGCCAGGCGATGTGCTGGTCCGGCCGCACCAGCACGAGCTTGTCGCCGTAGAGGTCGTTCGGCGCGAGGCGCACCACCTTCAGCGGCACGCGGCGTGCGGCCGCGGCCTGGGCGAAAGCGTCACGATCGACGGCGTCCGCGCCGAAATCGAGCAGCGTGAAGCCCGCGCCGAACGCATCGAACAGCGCCTCGCCGGGCGTGAGCCAGTAATGCGGCGCGCGCGCGCCGGCACGCACGTGCGGCACGTAGCGATCCCAGTGGTCGGGCGGTGCAGGGGCTTCTTCCGGCCATACGATCCGCGAGCCCTCGTAGCGCTCGCCGAGTTGCAGCCCGACCGTGAGATATTGCGGCCGGTCGTCCTCCATGATCTGCGCGCCGAACGCCTGCCGCGCCGCCTGCGCGGCGGCGTCGTCCTGTTCGCAGTCGGCGGGTGGCGCCCAGCGGTCCATCACCTTGGTGCATTGGACGCCGAGCCGCGAATTGCGCAGGCCGAACGGCCGCCGCTCGCCCTCGTATGTCTCGACGAGGTGCGGCCCGGCCCAGCCCTGGTGATCGGCGGCGATCTTCCAGCACAGATTCATCACATCGCCGATGCCGGTGTTCATGCCGATGCCGCCGAGCGGCGTGAACAGATGCGCGGCATCGCCGGCGAGAAACGCGCGGGCCGCCTGGTAGCGCTCGGCGACGAGCGCCAGCCCGCCCGTCCACGGGCCGCCCGAGATGATCTCGAACGGCACGTCGGCGCCGAGCATCTTTGCGATTACGGCGCGCGCATCGACGGCGCGCCAATCGATGCCCTGCGGCACCTGATAGTGCACCACCCAGGTCTCGCGCCCGTCCTGGGAATACATCATCCCGCGCATGTCGCGGTTGATGATCCAGGTCATATGCGTCGGCGCGCGACGGCTCGCCGCGATCAGCGTGGGCGCGCGGATGAACGTCGACAGCATGGTGCCGCCCATGAAGGCGCGCTGCGTGGTGCCGTCCTCGCCGACCATGCCGATGCCGAGCGCCTTGCGCACCGTGCTGCTCGCGCCGTCGATGCCGAGCAGGTAACGCGCGCGGATTATCTGCGGCTCGCCGGTCGCGACGTTCGCGAGCTGCGCGGTGACGCCGTCGGGGTCCTGCGTGAAGCATTGCAGGCGCCAGCCGAAGCGGATCTGGGCGCCCGGCGTGCGCTCCGCGCAGCGCTTGAGCGCGCGCTCGAGCACGATCTGCGATACCGTGTTGGGCAGCTCCGGCGTCGGCCAGTCCGAATAGGGCCGCGGCAGGCGGCCGTACTCATGGCCGCAGAAGCGCGTCACGTACGCGCTGGCGCGCGCGAGCGTCGGCGGCAGGCCTTGGCCGCGCAGCTCGTCAGCGATGCCGAGCCGGCGGAAATGCTCCATCGAGCGCGCATTGGTGTTGTTGCACTTAGGGTGCCTGGCGGTGTCGAGGTTGTCGTTCACCAGTACATAGGGCACGCCGCGGGCGCTGAGCTCGATCGCGGCGGCGAGCCCCACGGGTCCGCCGCCGACGATGAGGGCGAAGGTGCCGGATTCGATCATGATGCGAAGTTATTGCAACCGAAGTCTCGTGTCCCGGGCGCATCGCAGCGTGGAGCGGAGCGAAACGGTGCGGTGCAGACCCGGGACCCAGAGGTCACGGATGGGCCCCGGATCAGCGCTGCGCCAGCGCGCGAAGGCGCGCGCCGCTGCAGAGCATCCGGAGCACGAGGCAGAGGCCTTGCGGAGCAAGGCGCCGCGCAGCATGCTCGCAAACTCAACCATCTAAAGGACCCCTCATGTCCGTCGACACCCGAGCCGCCACCGACCGTCTCATGCGCTTCCTCGCCGTGGAGGGCGTCACCGGGAAGGAGGCTGCGATCGGACGCGAGATCGCGGCGGCGCTCAAGGACGGCGGCGTGCCGGCGGATGCGATCCGTCTCGACGACGCGAACACGCGCATTCCGGTCCCGACCGAGACCGGCAACCTGATCGTCGATCTGCCCGGCCGCGGCGCGATGCACAACCAGCCGCGGATCATGTTCATGACGCACATGGACACCGTGCCGCTGTGCGCCGGCGCGAAGCCGAAGCTTGCCGGCCGCAAGATCGTCAACCAGGCAAAGACCGCGCTCGGCGGCGACAATCGCGCCGGCTGCGGCGTGCTGGTCACGCTGGCGGCCGAGCTCGCAAAGCACAAGTCCGATCATCCTCCGATCACGCTCCTGTTCTGCGTCCGCGAGGAGAGCGGGCTGTGGGGTGCGCGCCACGTCAAGATCGGCGATCTCGGCGCGCCGGTGATGGCCTTCAACTATGACGGCGCCTCTGCCGCCAACGTCACCATCGGCGCGGTCGGCGCGGATCGCTGGCAGGTCGAGATTTTCGGCCGCGCCTCGCATGCCGGCGTCGCACCGGAACGCGGGATCAGCTCGACCATGATCCTTGCGCTCGCGCTCGCCGACGTGAAGGCCGGCGGCTGGTTCGGCAAGGTGGTGAAAGGCAAGCGACAGGGCACGAGCAATGTCGGTCCCGTCACCGGCGGCGAGGGCCGGCCGGCCGGAGACGCCACCAATGTGGTCACCGATTATGTGCATGTGCGCGGCGAAAGCCGCAGCCACGATGCCAAGTTCATCAAGGAGATCACCCGCGCCTACAAGGCGGCATTCGAGAAGGCCGCCAAGCGCGTCAAGAACAGCGACGGCAAGTCGGGCCGCGTGCGGTTCAAGGCCGAGACCGATTACTATCCATTCCGCATGAAGGAGAGCCTTCCCATCGTCAAGCGCGCGATCGCGGCGGTGTCGGACAACGACGGCGTCCCGAACATCCGGGCCGGAAATGGCGGGCTCGACGCGAACTGGATGGTCCGCCACGGCATTCCGACCGTGACCTTCGGCGCCGGACAGAACGAGGCGCACACGATCGACGAATGGATCAATCTCGACGAATACGACCGGGCGTGTGCGCTCGCCGTGCGGCTCGCGACGATGCGGTGAGCCGTACGCCATCTTGGCGTGCTGATCACCGGCGTCACGAACCGTTGTCCATGCTCACGATCACCGCCGCGTTGGCGATGGTGATCGCATCGCCGCCGCTTTCCGCCGGAATTTCCAGCCCGCCTTTGACCGCCGTCACGGTCACGGTCCCGTAGGGCAGCTCCTTCGCGACAGCCTTCGTGTCCACCGCTTCCGGGTTCGGCACCGCGATCGTGACATCGACGAACATGTCGTGCGGCGTCTTTCCCAGCATGCGGACGAAACCCAGGCTCGAGTGGCGGATCGCGTCCGAGATCGCGCGCCTGGCGGCCTTGGTGGCGTCGCGGCCATGGACATCGACACCCATGCCCATCTCGGTGATGCAGCGAATGCGTGGCATTTGTCGTCTCCAGTTATTTGCGGAACGTACCACGATCTGGGAGAGTGATTGCGGCGTCGGTTCAGAGGTTTGCGAATGACGAACGAGCGCACCTTGGCACGTTGTCGCTATGGGACGGTAGAGCTCCAGGTCGTCGGGGCTCCGATCTTGCGATGCATTTGCTATTGCGCGAGTTGCTAAGCGCCCCGGCATCCCGAACCGTCCATATGACGCGAGCCACGGGGCAGGGTTGGGCCAGATCTTGTTCAGATCAGCCGGCGACCAATTCAGGAGCGGACCGGAGCATCCTTCGGCGTTTTCGGCGCCGCGGTTTGTCTGCCGCATTCGTGGAGCTCGGCAGCGGTTCCGACTTGGACCGCAGGGCGGAGACGGCCCTCACGCGCTCGGCCATCTCCATGACGCGCCGCTCGGCTTCCAATCGAAGCAGAAAAATCTCCGCCAGCATCGCACGATCTCCGCGCCGAGTCGGAGCTTCCACCGAAGTCGCGCCGCTGACCAGTCATTGCGCGTGGGAACATCCCGCTATCCACACATGGCCGAATGCGAATACCTACGTCAGCAAGTCGGCGCATCATCCTACCGAATTCGGAGATTCGTTTTACATTTTCGCCGATCACGAGCGTGCGCGAGCCTCCATGCGCTTGGCGCATTGCGCTCATCTCGTCTCAGCACGATGCGTGTCGCACAACGGCAACGCAACTGTCACAGCCCGACGTTAGCGTGCCCGCCTCGTTCCATTAATTGGCAGGGAGGCGAAACCATGCCGCGAAGCGACGTCGGAAGAAAGCGCCTGATGATGGCCACTGCGCTTGGTGGCGCGCTGGCGACGTTGATGTCCTTGAATCCAGCCTCGGCCGATGACGGCGGGCCGAGGACGGCGACGCCGATCAAGCACGTCATTATCCTGATCGGCGAGAACCGCACGTTCGACAACATCTATGGCATGTATCGGCCGCACGGCCGGCAGACCATCGGCAATCTGCTGTCGCGAGGAATCGTCAATTCCGCCGGCGACACGGTGCTCAATACCATCGCGCAACAGTTCTCCATCAACCTGCCGCTCAGCTCGCCGTCATATTTCATCGACTCGAGCAAAACGCCCGGCAAGACGGTATATCCATTCCTGCCGCTGCCCAATGTCGCCTATGCGCCGCAGGTCCCGACGACGCCGGCCGACTGGGTCAATCCCGCCAATCAGATCGCGCAGGCGCCGTTCGACAAGGCCACCGTGCCCGACTCGCAACTGCCGATCATCGAGCCTTCGTTCGAGGTCGAGGACCTCGGCCTCCTGCGCCTCGGCGCGACCGGCCTGCCCATGTTCACCACCGACACGCGGGTGAAGAATTTCGATCACCTGCTCAACGGCGAGTTCCAGATCACCGGTCCGACGATGCCCTATTCGAGCCTGACCGGCGACATGGTGCATCGGCTCTTCCACATGTGGCAGCAGTCCGACTGCAGCATTGCCAACGCGACGCGGGAGAATCCTGCGGGCTGCCTGAACGACCTCTATCCGTTCGTCGGCGTGCAGCGCGACGACGGCTCGGGCGGCAACGCGATGGGCTTCTACAACATGCAGCGCGGCGACGCGCCCGTGTTCAAGCGTCTCGCCGACGAGTACACGATCAGCGACAACTATCACCAGCCGGTGATGGGCGGCACCATGGTGCAGCACATCATGCTCGGCACCGCCGACGCGATCTCGTGGGACACCTTCACGGATCCGAATACCCATCAGGTCTTTACGATTCCGCCGGGTAACATTGCCAATCCCAATCCGAAGAACGTCAACACCACCGCTTTCACGGCCGACGCCGCCTGGACCAACTGCTCCGATATCTCCCAACCCGGCATCAAGCCGATCGTTGACTATCTCGCCTCTCTTCCCTGGCACCCGGCGCCCAACTGCGCGGCCGGTCGCTACTACGGGATCAACAACATGAGCCCGGGCATCCGCGCCAACGGCACGCTTGACGCGGCGAGCATCGAGACCGGCAGCAAGGTTCCGCCGTCCAGCCTGCGCACCATCGGCGATGCGCTCAACGAGAAGGGCATCACGTGGGCCTATTACGGCGGCGGCTACAACGCGGCCGTCCGCGTCGCCAACGGCTCGACCGCTCCGATCGATGTCCTGCGGGCGACCAATTATTGCGACATCTGCAATCCGTTCGGCTATGCGAGCTCGATCGCGGGCAACCCGGCGCAGCGGGCGGCCCACATCAAGGACGCGATCGACTTCTTCGCGGCGCTCGACCAGGGCAACCTGCCGTCGGTCGTCTACGTCAAGCCGGACAGCATCGTCGACGGCCACCCGGCGAGCTCCACCCTCGACCTGTTCGAGGCGATGACGGAGAACATCGTCGACAAGCTCAAGAAGCACCCCGACCTGTTCAAGGAGACGGTACTGTTCGTCACCTTCGACGAGGGCGGCGGCTACTGGGACTCGGGCTTCTTCCAGCCGCTCGACTTCTTCGGCGACGGCCCGCGCATCCCGCTGGTGGCGGTGTCGCCTTATTCGCGCGGCGGCAACGTCGTGCACAGTTACAACGATCACGCCTCGATCGTGAAGTTCATCGAGCGAAACTGGGGACTGAAGCCGCTGACGGATCGCAGCCGTGACAATCTGCCCAATCCGAAGCCGCAGGACGACAACCCCTACGTTCCGCGCAACATGCCCGCGGTGGGCGACCTGTTCGACATGTTCGACTTCGACCACGGCGGCTGAAGCAGGTCGAGGAGAACGCCGAGCGTTTGGCAGGAGCCGGCAGGCTCCTGCCAAAGTCGTTGATCGCCCGCAAGTTTGGACAGTGCGGATCGATATCGCAAACAGGAGCCGATCAATCGCCGCGGATTCCGGAAGCCTTGATGATCGGCCACCATTTTTCGATTTCTCCCCTGTGGAATTCCGCAAAGCCCTCCGGGGTCTGCTGGCGAGGCGGGGCGATATCGAGCCCGAGGTCGGTGAACCGCGTACGCACCTTCGGGTCGGCGAGCGCCGCCACCATGGCGCCGTTGAGCCTGGCGATGATATCCGCCGGCGTGCCTTTGGGCGCGAACAAGCCGAACCATCCCGACATATGAAGGCCCGGCAGGCCGGCCTCGTCGGCCGCGGGAATATCGGGCATGGACGGCGAGCGTCGAGGTGAAAGATTTGCCAGCGCTTTGACCGCGCCCGCTCGCACCTGCGGCAACGTAGCGGCGGCCTGGGCGACGAGCACGTCGACTTGTCCGGCGAGAAGATCGGTCATCGCGGGACCGCCGCCGCGATAAGGAATGAACAGCAGCCGGCTTCCGGTGAGTTTTTCCAGCAGCAAGCCGGCAAGTTGCGCGGCCGCGAACTGATTGACGAACTTCACCTCGCCGGGATGCGCCTTCATCAAGGCGGCAAGCCCCTTGAGATCGTTTGCCGGCAGTTTCGTGGTCGCCACCATGAGCAGCGGATTGATCGAAATGAGCCCGATCGGCGCAAAGTCGCTGCGCAAATCGTAGCCGATACGGTAGATGATCGACCCGACATGCGTGTCCCACTGGCCGATGTCGATGGTGTAGCCATCGGCCGGCGCGCGAGCGAGCCGTCCGACGCCAATGCTGCCGCCGGCGCCCCCGACGTTTTCGACGATGACCGGCTGGCCAAGGGCCGCGCCCATCCGTGCCGCCATGATCCGCGCGGTCACGTCCGTGGCCCCGCCGGGCGGGAAGGGCGTGATGAGCGTGATCGGGCGGGTCGGGTAGGCCTGGGCGCGAGCGTATTGCGGAGCCGCAAGCGAGCTCGCGGCGGCGGCCGTGAATTTCAGAAATTGTCGGCGAGCCGGGTCCATCGATGCCTCACACCGCGTGCCTGTCGCCGCGGTCGTTTTTCGGTAACCCATCCGATCGAGAGAATCGAGCCTCCGGGCGTCTCGATTCAGAACGTTTCAGGACTTAAGCCAAAGACATCACGGCAGCCGCGTGGCAGGCTGCGCATCAGGCAGACTGGCGCGGATTGCGCGCATCGGTGCTTGCGATTGGCGGTCCTGTCGATGGGAGCAGGCAGAATGTTCGATGCGCGACGGCGCGAGTTCATCGCGGCGCTCGGCGCCGCCGCCGCCTGGCCGCTTGCGGCGCGCGCGCAGCCGCGCGGCGCGGTGCCGGTCATCGGAATTTTCGTGCCCGGCACGAAGCAGGCCTGGGGCGCCTGGATTGCCGCACTGGTGCAGCGACTGGCGGACCTCGGCTGGAGCGATCCTCGCACGGCCAAAATCGATATTCGCTGGGCCGAGGGCGACAAGCAGCGTTATGCCGAGATCACCGGCGACTTCGTCCGCCGGAACGTCGACGTCATCGTCACGTCGTCGACCGACGCGGTGATCGCCGCCAAACGCGCGACATCGACGATCCCGATCGTATTCGCGACAGCCGGAGACCCGGTCGGCGCCGGTCTCGTCGCCAGCCTGGCGCGGCCCGGCGGCAACGTCACCGGCGTGTCGAACCAGTTCACCGATCTGTCCGGCAAGCGGGTCGAACTGCTGCGCGAGGTCGTCCCGGATCTTCGCCGATTGGCGATCCTGGGCGAGCATGGCAATCGCAGCATCGCGCTGGACATGAACGCCGTTGCCGAGGTCGCGCGCTCGCTCGGCATGACGGTCCTCAAGTCGGAGATCCAGCGAGCGGAAGATATCCCGCCCGCCTTCGGCGTATTCCGAGGCCAGGCGCAGGCGTTGTATGTCGCTTCCGGCCCCGTGGTGGACAGCAATCAGGCCCGCCTGAGTGCCTTGGCGCTCGCCGACCGGCTGCCGACGATGTTCGGCTCGCGCGAGCATGTCGAAGCGGGCGGGCTGATGTCCTATGGGGCCAACCGCCTGCGCCAATACCGCCGTGCCGCCGAACTGGTGGACAAGATCTTGCGCGGTGCGAGCCCCGCGCAGATCCCGGTCGAGCAACCGACGGATTTCGAGCTGGTGCTCAACCTCAAGACCGCAAAGGCGCTCGGCCTGCCTATTTCGCCGACCTTGCTGGCACGCGTTGACGCAGTGATCGAATGAGGCCGGTGCGTGTTGCCCGGCATGATTCGGTCATTGAGCGATAGCTGCGGGGCCGATGCAGATGTCGCGGCCGCCTTGTGGACGATGTCCGCTCCCGCTTGAAGTGGATTGCATCTGCTCACCTTGATGTATCGCGGCCCATATTCGCACGCTCGCGCAATGGCTCTGCGGTAAGTTTTTGAATCGATCAAAGCGCCACATTGGCAAGCGGGATAATCGACAAATAACCTCCGCGTAAAGATTAGAGAAAATCCATTAGTTAAATGGCGCCTTTTCATCGCGTCACGCTCGCATGCGTGCTAGTCGACAACGTAAGCCCCTACTAAACATTAGAGGAGATCTACAATGAAACGGATCCTTCTCGTCGCATCAGCCTTGGCGATGTTCGCCGGGGCCACGGCTGCCAATGCGTTCGACCAGCAGTCGACCGAGGAGCAGATGACGTATGCGCTCAGCCATGGCATCACCGCCGGCGGAGGCGCCGGAGGTGGCGTGGTGACGGCGTATGCGCTCAGCCCTGGCGTCGCCGCCGGCGCAGGAGCTGGAGGAGGCGGCCGGTTGATCGCCCAGCCGCGCCGGCTGCCGCGCCGGCCGGTGCGTTGAGTTTGCAGTCAACATGTCGAACAGGCAGGAGATGAGCACGCAAGGTCGTGCATCATCAGACCGGTAAGCGAGCGAGAGGCGGCCGCAAGGCCGCCTCTCTCGGTTGGCGCTGGACGCCGCGCGCCGCTGCAGCGCGTCCGAGGCGCGCGCCAGGGCCTCACATCCACCCCGTGGGCGGATACTCGATCTTGCGCCAGAAGCGGGGGTCCCGCTCGGCGACCGGCTCCGCGAAGGTGAGCGCGACGGCGTCCCACTGGTCCGGGCTCGCGGCGCCGCGGCGGCGCATGTCGTCCTTCTTCTCCAGCAGCAGGCGGGTGTTGCTGTCGTAGCCGTAGCCGGGGCCGCAGGCGTCGGCCTGCAACTCGTCGCTGTCCGGAATCTGCGCGCCGCCGGGATCGGCGAGCCAGTCCTTCGACTTCATCCACAT
>Ga0126371_10002480_pt1 | contig 15887 bp, 10 predicted proteins | sample PanSoiMetaPlot_4_FD_110145 | JGI IMG/M metagenome (GOLD analysis project Ga0126371, IMG submission 110145) | Tropical forest soil microbial communities from Panama - MetaG Plot_4 | ecosystem: Environmental > Terrestrial > Soil > Tropical forest > Bulk soil | place: Panama | collected 2016-02-17 | reverse complement strand
TGGCGACTGCGGCTGCGAGGCCTGCCATGGGGCATGCGCCTTCGGCTGGGACGACAGTGAGCAAGACGCACAGCGCCGCATCGTTCCGAACTTTTCACGTGTATGGACTCATCCCGCCTTTCCGTGGTTCGAGCCGCCCGCGTTTGGCCCCGGCCCGATCACGAACCTGTCTCGCTGGCCGGAGCAGCGGCCCCAAACCGAGGGCGGCTCGGCGGCTTTGCCAGCCAGCAAGGTGGGTGTCAGCAACTACGACCAGCTGGTCGGGGATCACAAAAGTCCGATCCTGCAGCCCTGGGCGGCGGAGGTGGTCAAGCGGTTTGGCGAAATGTCGCTGGCCGGCATCACGTTCCCCAACCCCTCGAACCAATGTTGACCTTCGCCGATGCTGTTCATTTACAAGTTGGCTACGCACCGTGCGTCTGAACGAGCCTCATCCGTCACCCGTAAGGCCCTCCTGGTACGGAGATTCCGTCGGCCATTACGAAGGCGACACGCTTGTGATCGACGCCGTCGGCGTCAAGACCGATCGCAAGTATGCCATGATCGACCTGTTTGGCGCGCCTATACGGATAAATTGCACATCGTGGAACGCTATCGGCTGCGCGATTACGACGACGTGAAAGACGCGCTGGACAGGAACAGGAAAGAGAATTGGGTGGTCAACGGTGATGTCTGAACAGGGCGCCGCAACGAGAAGTTTTTGCAGCTGCATGTGACGATCGAGGACGAGGGCGTGTTCACGACGCCTTGGACCGCGACCCTGACCTATGCGCTGGGGGGAGACCGCGTGGCAGAAAACGTTTGTGCCGAGAATCCGTTCGAGTACTACAACAACAGGGAGTCGGACGTTCCGAGCTGAGAAGCCGGACTTCTGAGGGGTAGGGCGTGACGAGGATGAATCACTAGTTCGGCCTGCCGTCACCGCGCTTCGCGAGGGGCTGGCGGTGCTCGGCTTGGGTCGCGGAGGTGACCGCACCGTACGGCAGGCTCCCGGAATGACCATCCTGGCTATCTGCCAATGCCGAACATCGGTATCATCAACGCAAACTCGAGTGGGAGTAACAAGCTGAACGCAAATGGAGGCTATCATGCGCGAGAGGTTCTCAGGTTCGATGATTGTGGCCGTCATTGCTACGTCCGGCGCCGTCATTTCGGGGCCGATCGATCCGACAGCCGCCCAGGCTCCGGCACCCCCCGCTACCGCGTCAGCGGCGGCGTTGACTACACCATGGGGCGAACCGGACCTTCAAGGCATTTGGACCGACGAAACTGACACGCCTTTGCAGCGCTCGCCGAAGTATGCGGGACAGGAGTTCTTCACGGAGGAACAGCGCGCGGGATTGGATAGGGTGCGATCCGGCTTCATCGGCCGGGACCGGCGCTCGGAGCGCGGCACCGAAGCCGACGTCGCCGGCGCCTACAATGCGGTGTTTACGCCCCTGAAGCCTCCGGGCACACGCACTTCGCGCATCGTGGATCCACCCAACGGCCGCCTTCCACCGATGACTGCCGAGTCGCAGAAGCTCGCCGCCGCCGAGCGCGATTTTCGTGTTGCCCTGCTTCAATCGACGGAAACGTGCAAGAACAACGAGGCGGCATGTAGCGGCGGCAAGTACGATGCCAAGCCCTCGCCGCGATTTGCCGAGCTTCCTCCGCGCTACAATCTAGGACGCATGAATCGCCATGATGGTCCGGAGGATGGCACGCCGCCTGACCGCTGCTTGACCCCCGGGCTGCCTGAGTTCGGCGGCGGCATTGGCAGCTTCCGCCGCATCGTGCAGACCCTGGGCGGTATCTCGATCTTCTACGACGTCGGTCAGGGCCAAGGTTGGCAGCGCAACATCGTCATGAACGGGAGCCGGCACCTGCCGACCAGCATCCGCCAGTGGTATGGCGACTCGCGCGGACACTGGGAGGGCAGCACCCTCGTCATCGATGTGACGAATTTCAGCCCGAAGACCGACTTCCAAGGCTCGCGTGAAAACTTGCACTTGGTCGAGCGCTGGACGCTGACGGGGCCGAACTCGCTCGCATACGAGGTTACCGTCGAAGATCCGACCGTGTGGACACGGCCGTGGACCGCCAAGCAGGAGTTCACCCGCCAGAGCGATCAGCAGAACAGAATTTACACCGAGCCGCGCTGCGTCGAAGGAAACTTTGGGCTCCCGGGATTGCTGCATGGACGGCGGGTCCAGGAGCTCGCTTTTGCGGCGGGACGGGGTGCCGACCCCAGAACCCAGGATAGCATAAAGGGCGTTGAGTTTGAGCAGGACCCGCTGCAGTAACGCCAATTGAAGACAAGGGCAGACCATATGCGCAACGGGTTCTCAGGCTCGGCGGCGAGCTGACACCCGAGGCGCCGGCGACCTAATAATACGGCTTCAAAACCGGCACGCGTCGCGCCTGCGACGCGCGCTCCCCGTAAACGCCTGTATTTCTTTGGTTGTTCTCATAATCTGCGCGTTACTGCAATCTGTTACTGAGCTTCATACGCGCGGGCGGGCAAAGATAACGCATACGCCATATGCTTCTCCTCCCGACGAAGTTTTTAGGCGAATGGTGCGGCGTTAATAGTTCTGATGATGTGACCCGATCCGGTCATGCATTCGTCCATGCCAGCCGCATGGCATGCGTAGCAAACGACGTGCCCGACAGAAGGCACCAGAGGCATACAAATCGAGTGCAAATGCCGACACTTTGAGCACGGTGGGTTAGAAGCGCGGCGGTGCGCCGGGTCGGAAAGCCCAAATGCACAACGTTTAGCTACGACTCCCGGACTACACTTTGCAAACGATGTAGTAGCATTCCAAAGTCAGGGAGCCCTCCATGAGCGAGTTCGATCTGGTCATTGCGAACGGCACGGTGGCGACGGCGTCAGACACTTTCAAAGCGGATGTCGGGATCCGCGATGGCCGGATCGTCGCACTGGCGGACGACCTGCAAGGAGGCATACAGACGATCGACGCCACGGATCACCTGGTGCTGCCCGGCGGCATCGACAGCCACGTCCACATTTCCCAACCCAGCGGCCCCGGCATTGTCATGGCCGACGATTTTGAAAGCGCTACGCGGTCAGCCGCATTTGGCGGCAACACGTTGGTCATGCCCTTCTGTCTTCAGACAAAAGGCGCGAGCCTGCGCCAAGCAGTGAGGGACTACCACGCCCTGGCGCACGGAAAATGTTACGTAGATGTGAGCTTTCATCTGATCATTTCGGATCCCCTGCCGACCGTGCTCGGTCAGGAGCTGCCGGCGCTTGTTTCAGACGGATACACGTCGTTCAAGGTGTTCATGACCTATCAGGACCTTGCGCTCACAGACATCGAACTCCTCGAAGTATTCTCGACGGCGCGCGAAACCGGCGCATTGGTCATGGTTCACGCCGAGAACTACGATGCCATCCGCTTTCTGACTGACCGGCTCGAACGCGCGGGCAAGACGGCGCCTCACTACCACGCGACATCACGCCCGATTCCGGTCGAGCGCGAGGCAACATACCGGGCCATCAGTCTCGCCGAGCTTGTTGATGTGCCGATTATGATTGTGCATGTCTCCAATGGAGAAGCCATCGAGGAGATTGAGCGCGCACGAGCGCGCGGCCTCAAGGTCTTTAGCGAAACCTGCCCGCAATACCTTGTGCTGACCGAGAAAGACCTGGAAGGGTTGAATATGGAAGGCGCAAAGTATGTCTGCAGTCCGCCTCCGCGCGACCGCGCCAGCCAGGAAGCGTGTTGGTTAGGTTTGCGGCGCGAAATTTTTCAGACATTTTCATCGGACCACTGTCCGTTCAGATACGATGATCCTGCCGGCAAGCTTACGCCCAAGGCTCGCACGACTTTCCGCTGGGTGCCGAACGGCATACCGGGCGTGGAGACGCGTCTGCCCATCCTGTTTTCCGAAGGCGTCGTGAAAGGCCGGATCACGCTGAACCAATTCGTCGCCTTTACCGCGACTAATCATGCCAAAGTGTATGGTCTTCATCCGCGAAAAGGTACGATCGCCGTAGGCTCCGACGCTGACATCGCGATCTGGGCTCCGAACCGACGCGCGAAGATCACCGCGGCCGATCTGCACCAAGGCGCCGACTACACCCCGTACGAGGGCTTCGAGGTGACGGGTTGGCCGGTGACGACCGTCGTACGTGGGAAGATCGTCGTTGACTGCGGAGAGCTTGTCGGATCGCTCCAGCATGGAGCCCACATAAAGCGCGCCCGCTCGGATTACGCGGTGCCAGCCGATGTGCGCCTCTGATGTCGAAACCGTTGGCGAGATCGTAGTAGCCTATCGGGCGGGTTATGCGACGCCGACGGACATCGTGGCCCGCAGCTATGCCCGAATGAGGGCAATCAACGATCCTGCGATCTTCATTTCGACACGCGAGGAAGGGGAAGCGCTAAAAGAGGCGCAAGCGCTGGAGGCCAACGGCGATCGCAATTTGCCCCTGTTCGGCATTCCGCTCGCCGTGAAGGACAATATCGACGTGCACGGCCTCCCGACGACTGCCGCCTGTCCGGATTTCGCCTATCGTCCCACTGTCGATGCTGCCGCAGTCGCACGCCTGCGCCAGGCTGGCGCGATCATCATCGGCAAGACCAACCTCGACCAGTTCGCGACTGGGCTCGTCGGCGTGCGGTCTCCGTATGGCGTGCCGTGCAATCCGCTCGATTCGACGCTGATCCCGGGCGGGTCGAGTTCCGGCTCCGCGGTTGCGGTCGCGACCGGCATCGTGCCGGCGGCACTGGGCACCGACACGGCCGGCTCAGGGCGGGTGCCGGCGCTGCTCAACAATATCGTCGGCCTCAAGCCCAGCCTTGGCCTCGTCTCTACGGCCGGCATTGTGCCGGCCTGTCGCACGCTGGATTGCGTGTCGGCATTTGCCCACACGACAGACGACTGCTCGACCCTGCTCGCCGTGATGGCCGGCTTTGATGAGAAGGATCCCTATTCCCGGCGTCGGCCTTTCCACATCCAGAGCGCACTGCCATCGCTTCGACTGGGCGCACCGCAGCGCGGCCAGCGCATCTTCTACGGCGACCAACGTGCCGCAGCAGATTACGCTGAGGCACTCGATCGCTTGGCGGGGCTCGGCGCCGTCATTGTGGATATCGACATCGAGCCGTTCTACGAGGCCGCGCGCCTGCTCTATGAAGGTCCGTGGCTGGCGGAGCGCTACGCGGCGACCCGCGACTTCATTGCGTCCTCGGCGGAGTCGATGCATCCGGTGACGCTCCAGATAATCCTCGATGGCGCGCGGCCGTCGGCGGCCGATGCCTTCACGGCGTTCTATCGGCTCGAATACTTGCGTCGCATTGCGCGGCGGCAGTTCGAGACCATAGATGCCTTGGCGCTGCCGACGGCGCCGACGCTCTACACCGTCGACCAGGTTCTGGGCGATCCGATCGGGCTCAATTCCCGCCTGGGCACCTACACGAATTTCGTCAATCTGCTCGATCTCTGCGCGCTTGCCGTGCCGGCCGCGCTGCATCCTGCCGCTTCAGGCACGGCGCCGTTCGGCATCACGCTGGTGGCGCCCGGCGGCAATGACGGTCTCCTCGCTGCGATGGGCCGCCGCTTTCATGCCGACACCGCGCTGCCGCTTGGAGCGCTCGGGCGCAAGCAGCCCGCCTTGGCTGCATCCCCTCTCTACCCTCCCCCATCTCCGGCCAAGGAGCGTAGCGAAGGCGAAATCGGCGATGCCGTGCTGATGGCAGTGGTGGGCGCCCACCTCTCCGGCATGCCACTCAATCACGAGCTGCGCGCTCACGCCTCCCGCTTCATTACTGCGACCGCCACCGCCCCCGATTACCGGCTCTACGCGCTGCCCGGCACCCTCCCGCCCAGGCCAGGCCTCCTGCGCGTCGTCGCCGGCCAGGGCAGCGCCATTACGGTTGAACTCTGGGCGATGTCGCCCGAAGCCTTCGGCCGCTTCGCCGCCGCCGTGCCATCGCCGCTTTCGATCGGCTCGATCAAGCTCGCCGACGGGAGTTGGGTGAAGGGTTTCCTGGTCGAGGCGGAGGCCGCGAACGAGGCGCGGGATATCTCCAGCTTCGGCGGGTGGCGAGAGTTTGTGCGGCAGGCGGGATGAAGGCAGCCCACTTTTCTGCAATCGCGCTCACATGCGCGCACCCAGGTCTGCATCTGCCGGCAACCTTCCCAGGCATCGTGGAGCGATGAAACAGAGTGGAGGCTACCGCAGTGTCGCGGCCACAGGCCGTGATCACGGTGCGCGAGAGCGTGCGGTCCGGGCATGCCGGCGAGCGCGCGGCACGGAAAGCCTTGATTTCGGCGTGTCCGAGTAGGTTTCTCGCCGCCGCCAAACCGGTTGATGCGTGGGTCCATCATGGAACATGGCATCGAGTGCCGCGAACATCATTTGTGACGAGGGCGTGTTCATAGGCCTCGAAGACCGCCGTTACTTCGGCGATGACGGCCCGGAGGTCGATTGCAGACCCCGCAGGAGGGTTGAACGACAGCCAAACTCATCGTCGCCGCGGCCAACGGTGTGTTTCGTTCGGCTCAATCCACCCTCCGCGCCGGCCTCGGCGCCGCCACCACGCCTTCCTCCTCTAACGCATGGGCGATCCGTAACGCCACGTCCTCGCGCCATGGCGCGGCGACGATCTGGACCGCTGTCGGCAGGGGCGCGAGCGGCACCGGGGCCGCCACCACGGGCAGACCGATGAACGAAATCGGCTGGGTGTAAATACCGAGGTTGGCCCGCACCGGCACCTCCAGCCCATCGAGCGTGAAGGTCTCCTGCCCGATCCGTGGGGCCGTGCAAGGGGTTGCTGGGAGCAGGACGGCATCGACCTCCTCGAACAGCTCCAGAATGCGCCCCTGATACCAGCGCCGGAATTTCTGCGCGCGCATGACCATGCTGGCCGGCACCATGGCACCCGCGATCAGGCGGTCGCGGACCGCGGGATCGAAGTCCTTTGCCCGGCTACGCAGGCGATCCATGTGCAGCGCCGCGCCTTCGGCGCACGTGATCACGTAAGCGGCCGCGCGCGCTTCTGCTGCCCCAGGCCACTCCACCTCGCGGGTCACGCCGAGCGCCGCCGCAACTGCGGCGAGGGCGGCGTGCCCCTCTGGCGACAGGCCGTGATGAAAATAGCCGCCAGCGGTGGCGACGCGCAGGCCGTCGAGCCCGATCGCAAGTGTCGGGACCGTGGGCTGTGCCGGTCGCGCGGCGCAAACGGGATCGTCCGCGTCCGGCCCCTGCAGGGCGTCGTAGCAGACCGCCAAGTCGGCGGCCGAGCGGGCAAACGGCCCCACATGATCGAGGCTTGTGACGAACGGGAACGTCCGCGCTCGCGTAAGCCGCCCGTACGTCGGCTTGAGGCCGAACACCCCGCACAGCGAGGCCGGCACCCGGATCGAGCCGTTAGTATCGGAGCCGAGCGCCAGCGGCACCAGCCGGCCGGCGACCGCGCCGCCTGAGCCGCCGGAAGAGCCGCCGGTCATGCGCTCCGGGTCGTGCGGATTGCGCGACGGGCCGTCGTGGATGTTCTCGCCTGTGAAGTCATAGGCGTATTCGCCCATGTTGAGCGCGCCCACCAGCACCGCTCCCGCTGCTTCCAGCCGCTCGATCAGCGGCGAATCGCGCAGGGCGGGCGGCCGGTCGCGATTGATCTTCGAGCCGGCCCGGGTGGGAAGCCCGGCAACGTCGAACAGATTTTTAGCTGCGAACGGAACCCCTGCGAGAGGCCCGACCGGCTCGCCGCCGGCGCGGCGCGCATCGATCGACGCCGCACGCGCGCGGGCGCGGTCGGCCGTTATGTCGCTGAAGGCATTGAGCAGTGGATTTCGCGCAGCGATACGGGCGAGCGCTGCCTCAACGACCGCGTCGGCGGTCGTCGCGCCCATTGCCACTGCGCGAACAATATCGAGGGCCGATGCTTCCGTGGGGTCAAACATCTTTCAGGCCCGGAATACCGGTGCAGGCTCGGCATCGTCAGGCAAGGGAAAAGCAGAGACGAGGGTCGCGAGCCGGAAGGTCACTTCGAGATTGAAACGAACCGCCGGATACCAGGCCGGGTCGACCGACAACGCGAGGGCGCGAGCGGAGGCGGCGATGAACTCATCGAGGTCAGGGGCGGACATAGTACGCAGGGTTTATCGCATCGAAGATACCAAGTTCGCAACACTGCGCAATCGCGCGACGCCGACACGAGGCCTCTCGCCTGCCGCCGAGGGAGTTCCTGCCCCGACCGGCGGGGAGCCTCGATGGCATACTTCTTGCGAAGTTTTGCCGAAGACCCGCCCCGAGGAGTGCGGCATGCACACGATCACAATCCAAGCCGAACCCGCGTCGCTTGACATCGATCTTGCCCATGCGGCCCTCATCTTCATCGACATGCAGCGCGATTTTCTTGAGCCCGGAGGTTTCGGCGCTGCGCTCGGCAACGACGTGTCGCGGCTCAAGGTTGCGGTCGAGCCATGCCGCAACGTGCTCGCCGCGTTCCGCAAGCGCGGCGTGTCGGTGATCCACACCCGCGAAGGCCACCGTCCCGACCTCAGCGACGCGCCCCGCCACAAAGTCGAGCGGGGCGATCCGTCGCTGCGGATCGGCGCAACCGGTCCGATGGGGCGCATCCTGGTGCGCGGCGAACCAGGCCACGACATCATCCCGGAGCTTTATCCGATCAGCGGCGAGCCGGTCATCGACAAGCCCGGTAAAGGCGCGTTCTATCAGACCGATCTCGATCTGGTGCTGCGCAACCGGGACATCGACACGCTTTTCGTATGCGGCGTTACCACCGAGGTTTGCGTCAACACCACGGTGCGCGAGGCCAATGACCGCGGTTATCGCTGCGTCGTGCTGTCGGATTGCTGCGCATCGTACGTTCCGGAATTCCACGACATGGGGCTGAGAATGGTGAAGGCCCAGGGCGGCATTTTCGGCTCGGTCGCGTCCTCACGAGGGCTGCTCGCCGGCATGAAATTAGCGGTTGCCGCTTAAGTGCCCGTTATTTAAGACGCACGCCAATAAATCATCACCTGCGAAAGCCGCTCCTCGGCACGCGGGCCGGGCGAAACCACGTTCGCCGCGCGCCAGAATCCTCAACCCTCGGGCGCGTTCCTCGGTGGATTGAGCGCTGCGAAATCGGCATCTGCAGGGAAAATCCGGGATTTTTGTCCGCGTATGCGCGCCGCTGCCTCAGGTTTCGTTGCGCTCAAACCCCGGCTACGCGGCAAGCCCGCACGCAAAACGCTGCCCTCCTGCCAAAATGGCACGCTCTTTGCGAGATGGAAACTCGTCGTGAATTGGCGACGGGTGATTACGACGCGGAGCTAGGACGAGAGATCGAACAGTCTGCCGATGTGCGATCGGATCTGCCGCTAACGGAGAGGTCGATGATGAAATCGGCTGAGCTGTGGCGCGACTTTGTATGCTTCTTGCAGCTCAAGCTTGAGTTCTCCCCGCCAGCGGGCGGGTGTCGCTCAAGAGCTGTATTCCGGCAAGCGGGCCTGTGCTGACAGTTCGCCCCCTTGGTTGGAGACCTGCTTTCCCGATTTGGAGATCTCGATGACGAATTCGACTTATCGCCCGACGTTGTGGGCACCGGGCGATTGGAATGCCTTCTTCGGCTTCGGCACCAACATCCTCGTCAACATGCTGACGCTTACCGCGCTCCTGCGGTTTGTCCTTAAGATGCCTGACGCGCTCGTGTTCGGCCGCATTCTGCCGGCTGTCGGCCTGATGATGTTTCTGAGCACCATGTACTACGCCTTCCTGGCGTATCGCCTGGCCCGCAAGACCGGGCGCAACGATGTCTGCGCGCTGCCGTCAGGCATCAGCGTGCCGCACATGTTTATCGTCACTTTCGTGATCATGCTGCCGATCTCGCTCAAGACCGGGGATCCGGAGAAGGGCTGGCAGGCCGGCCTCGTATGGGTGTTCTTCCAAAGCTTCATCTTGATGATCGGCGGCTTTATCGCGCCTTACATTCGCCGGATCACCCCCCGCGCGGCCCTGCTGGGCACGCTGGCCGGCGTTTCGGTGACCTTCATCTCCATGCGGCCCGTGCTTGAAATGTACATGACGCCGGTGATCGGCCTCACCTGCTTTGCCATCATCACGGTGAGCTGGTTCGGTGGCGTCAAATACCCCAAGGGCATTCCGGCGGGCCTTGTCGCAATCATTGTCGGCACCGCAATCGCCTGGGGATCGAACGCTGTCGGCCTCAACTACGGCGGCTTGACCATCCAGAAGCTCGTCGAAGCGTTCGCGGGCTTCGGCTTCTCGGTGCCGCTGCCGGCTTTCAACACGGTGTTTTCGGGATTCGACTTTCTCGGCGTCATTCTGGTGACCGCAATACCGTTCGGCATCTATGACCTTGTCGAGGCGATGGACAACGTCGAAAGCGCGGAAGCGGCCGGCGACGCCTATCCAACAACCAGCGTACTGACCGCGGATGGCGTCGTCAGCCTGATCGGTTGCCTGATGGGCAACCCCTTCATCAACGCGGTCTATATCGGCCATCCCGGCTGGAAGGCGATGGGAGGGCGCATCGGCTATTCCGCCGCTACCGGGCTGATGGTGATACTGTTGGCGTGGTTCGGCATCATCGCAGTGCTGCTCGCGTTCATACCGGTGGTGGCGATCTCGCCGATCCTTCTCTACATTGGCATGCTGATCGGCGCCCAGGCCTACCAGACCACTCCGTCGAGGCACGCGCCGGCCGTCGTCCTCGCGCTCACGCCGCATCTTGCAGCGTGGTGCAAGACCTTGATGGACGGCGCTCTCGGCGCCGCCGGCACCAGCGCGGCGGCGATCGGCATGGAAAAGCTCGGCGCTGTCGGCGTGCTTTATCACGGCCTCGAAGTGCTGGGCGGAGGCTCGATCCTCGCCGGCCTCGTGCTCGGCGCCATCGGCGCCTTCGTGATCGAGCGCAAGTTTACCGAAGCCTCAGCATTCGCGGCGGCCGGCGCCGTGCTGACTTTTTTCGGCTTCATGCACGGAGAGTCGATAGGCTTCGCCGTAACCCCCACCGTGGCGGCAGCATACGCCATTGTGGCGGGCTTTCTCTACGCTCTGGTCCGCTACCCAGAATTCATCTCGGTCGAGATTGCGCCGCCCAAGGAAGCGATTGCGCATCCGGCCGAGTGATCGCATTTGGCCGTGCCCTATACCTCTCCCGGCTTGCGGGGAGGGTCGGAATTGCGCGCTTGTCGCGCAAACTCGGGGTGTGACAGACTCCTGCGGCCGGCTCAAGTCGAAGTGCTGCTCAATTTATTCGCGACTTCGGCGCTGAGATGCTTCGCACCTGCCGCTCGGATGGCAGCGACGATGCGGTCCGGCGTGGCCGGCGACACCAAAATCTCCGCGCCGAGGCCCTTCAGGGCATCGTTGATGGCACTGGTGATCGCAGCCGGAGGAGCTATGGCGCCGCCTTCGCCAAGGCCCTTTTGTCCAAACCGGCTGTAAGGCGAGGGCGTCTCCATATGGATGATGCGAACCCTTGGAATCTCGGGTGCGCCCGGAACCAGATAATCAGCAAGGTTACCGCTCGACGGCTGCCCCTCGGCGTTGAAGCGCATCTCTTCGTAGAGGGCCGTCCCGATGCCCTGGGCCAAGCCGCCGTGGATCTGACCATCGACGATCATCGGATTGAGAAGAACGCCACCGTCCTCGACGACAATATAATCGTGGATGTCGACTGCGCCGGTTTCCGGGTCGACGAGGACGGCAGCTGCGTGGGCGGCGTAGCTGAAAGTCCCGGTGTCGCGCTTTGCCTTATAGCCCGCGGTCACTTCGAGTCCGCCGGGATCGACATCGGCGGGAAGGTCCTGCGGGCGACGATACCAAGTGCGGGCGATCTCGACGACAGAGATGCGGCCGTGGTCGGCGGTGACCATGCCATCGGTCAGCCTGACATCGTCGGGGCTGGCCTGCAGTAGCGCGGCGCCGAGGCGCTTTATGCGGGCCGCCAGCTGTTCGCAGGCCGCGGCTACCGCGCCGCCCGACATGATGGCGCAGCGTGAACCCCAAGTGCCCGTCGAATAGGGCGTCTGCGCCGTGTCGCCATGGATCAGCGTGATCCGGTCGTGCGGCACGCCGAGGATCGTATGCGCGACTTGAGACAGCATCGTCTCCAGTCCCTGGCCGTGGCTGTGCGCACCAATCCGGAGTTCGAGCCCGCCATCGGGCGTGAAGCGCGCCTGGCATTGTTCGTACCCCGGTACGAACGGAATTCCCCAGCCGGCGTAGACGCTGGTGCCGTGGCCGGCCTGCTCCGAATACATGGCGGTGCCGACGCCGAGCAGCCGGCCGTCGGGTTCGCCATGCCGCTGGCGTTCGCGCAGCGCAGCGAGGCCGATCGCATCGACCGCCTGCCGCAGTGCTGCGGGATAGTTGCCGGAATCGAAGTGCCGTTTGGTGATGTTGTCGAAAGGCATCTGCTCGGGGCGCACCAGGCTGCGCAGACGGAGGTCTGCTGGCTCAATGCCGAGGTCTCGCGCCAGGGCATCGAGCGTCAGCTCCAAGGCGAAGCAAACGCCGGTGCGAGCTACCCCTCGATAAGGCAGGATTGGAGGTTTGTTCGTCGCGACCGAGTAGGTGCGGCATCGATAGTGAGGAAAGTCGTAGACACCGGGAAGGATGCTTCCGATCTGGCCGGCCTCCAGACATGCCGAGAACGGATACGCGGAATAGGCCCCGGCATCGACAGTCGCCTCGCAATCGAGCCCGAGCAGGCGCCCGTCGTGATCCGCATAAGCGGTCAAGCGGTAATGGTGCTCGCGACAGTTCGCGCCGGCCGTCAGATTCTCGCGGCGATCTTCGATCCAGCGCAGCGGGTGTCCGAGTCGGCGCGTTGCCCAAGCCAAGGCGACCTCTTCTGCGAGCAGAACGCCCTTGTAGCCGAAGCCGCCGCCGACATCAGGAGAGATTACGCGAATCCGGCCCTCGTCGATCCCGAGGCACTCGGCAAGCCCCGAGCGGACGATGTGCGGCTGCTGCGTCGCACTTATGACGACGAGTTGGTCGAGGCGACTGTCCTGGTAGGCCACGACGCCCCGGCCTTCCAGTGGGCTCATCACCTGGCGGGACGTCCGCAGTTTCCGGACGACCGCCCTCGCCGCCTTGGCCTTGAGCGCGGCGAACTCCACGTCAATGTTGGTGGTGAGGAAGACGTTGTCGGCCCACGTTTCGTGCACGAGTGGTGCCCCCGCCTGGCGCGCCTCCAGCATGTCGTGGACTACGGGCAGCGGATCAAAATCGATCTCTATTGTCGAAGCAATGTCCTCCGCCTCGGCGCGCGTCGGTGCGATGCACATCGCTATGGGCTCGCCGACATGGCGCACCTTGTCGACTGCGAGCACCGGCTGCACTGATGACTTGAAACCGGGCAGCGCGGTGTCGGCCCTGATGGCGCTTACGCCTTTGAGATCATCCGCGATGACGATGCGATGGCGAAACGCCTGCGCAACCCGAATCGAACCGATGCGCGCATGGGCGAGTGGACTACGCAGGAACGCGACTTCTTGCATTCGTGGAAGGTGAATGTCGCCGACGAATCCACCCTGCCCGCGAAGGTAGCGACCGTCCTCCTTACGCGGGAGCCGCGATCCAATACCTTGCGGGGTCACGCCGACCTCTTTGCGCGACTCGGCAGCGGTCCCTTTCGTACGGTCGCTCGTGCCCATGGGGATGACATGAATTCGCGAATTGCCGCCGCGTCAACCGGGAAACATCGCTTGGAACCCCGCCGCCCTCGATTAATGAGGCACAGAGCAAAAATAATCGAGGGCCCCGACAAGCTCGGCCACGACTCTCGTAGAAGTCCAGTCGTGAACGAAGCCCCCACCTACGCAACGCCGCCAAGATGGCAGGCATGCCGGATGAGATCGGCGCCTTGAAGCCGGGCGTGGCGGCGGACGTCTCTGTCCTCGATGATTTGCGAGGCCTTTTCAAGCTGCAGGACAACGAGAAGACCGAGGTTATCGCCGAACGGTCTGCTGGTACCCGCCTTTTGCCTGCGTGCGGGACACCGCTACGACGCGATGGCGCCTATTCCGCCCAGTGCGGTGGCGCCCTAGCCTGTGCAATGCCCTCCGCTTTCAGGAGTGGGACGGGCCGGGTTTGCTCTTGGTACCACGGTTGCCACCAACGCGGTGCTGCGAGGCTCAATTGACGGGCTCGGAGTGGTGTTAGGTAGGCTTTCGCCACATCCTCGAAATCGGTCGCAAGCGGTGCGCTGGGCTGCGGCAATTCCCATTCTCGGTGAAGCCAGCGCGTATCGTGTCGTTGCGGTTAGTGCGCGAAGTGGGTGGCAGGCTCGATTTCCGCGGCAACGAACTGTGTACTCGCATCTGGTCGGCCTGGGCGCAAATTCACAGCCCGCTACAGTAGTCGAGAGCACCGGGCTGGGCAACGGCAGCACGTCCCGCGATGATACTGCCGACGTTGACTGTCCAGGTCGTCAACTCTCGAACGAAAATCCGTGGGATTTTACGTGCCGGCCGAAGGATGCGCCTTCGGGCTCAGCGGCTTGGCGGGCCTTGTCTTCCGACCAGCCATAGAAATCCGCATAGCCGAACAATTTCGGGTTCCGCTGCTGCTCGCGTTTGACCGCATGACGGGCCGCACGACGCCGATCGTAGGCGTCTATCTGCGCCTCGAGCGCGGCATCGTCATAGGTATCCGTGTGAATCGTAATCGATGGGGACAGGCGCATGCTGACATGTCCTTTGCCGGCCGGATAACCGACGCACAAACCCGCCACGGGAAACACGCCGGCAGGCAATACAAGCTCGTGCGCGACGGTCTCCATTTGATTACGGATGACGCTGATCGGACAGCAGCCAAGGCCTGCAGATTCGGCCGCCAGGATGAACGTCTGCATTGCCAGCGCGGCGTCGACCGAGGCGTTGAGAAAGGCCTCGAGGTCGCCGTTGTGGCGGGGATGATTGCGAATCGTGCAGATGCGTTCGAGGCGTCTTGCGTCTGCACAGAAGACCAGGAACACCGGGGACGTACCGATCCACGGCATGAGCGGAAAATGCGCAGCGATCTTCCCACGCTTATGCGGATCTTTGAGCCTGATGATCGATACCTGTTGGAAATCCGACTTGGACGAGGCGGAAAGTGCGACAGCGAGTAAGAGGGCGATAAGTTCCTCGCTGACGGGTTCGTCCGTGTAGGCTCGATGGGTTCGCCTGCTCAGAATCTTCACCATGACCGGCGTCAAGGCATCCGACGGCGGAAGATCCGGATATTCGCCGAAACGATCGGTCAAAAGTTCCTTTAGGTCATCTCCCATGTCGTCTCCGTGGTGTTTGAGAGTGTCGGGGCGTCAAGACCATCGCGAGGCTTAAGCGATCTTTGCAATATTTGCGCATCGCAAATCCTTGTGACTTGCGCTGGCGCGGGGACAAGGACGCCGCGACCACATCGGCGGATGGTGGCCGCCGGAAAATTAAGCGATTCATCAAGGACAGTTGATGAAATCGTCATCACGCTGCCCGTTCCACTGGCGGCGCACTCAAAAGCAAACCAATCCTACGATGGCATATCTCTTGCTACGAATTTACTGAATCAGATTGATCAACGGAGAAGCATAATGGCCGGAGTCTCTGGACGGTGGCCCAACGCGTTGGGCATCCTCGCGGTTGTCGTCGCGATCGCTGCCTTCGTTCCTAAGATCATGGTCGGGCCCGCAAATGCCGCATCTCTCGACGAGATCAAGAAGCGTGGCTTTCTGGTTGTCGCGACAGAGGATGATTTTCGCCCATTCGAATTCGTCCAGGACGGCAAGCCGACCGGCTTCGACAACGAGCTTTTGGCGTTGCTAAAAAGCTCGGTGCCATTCCAGATCAATCAGGAGATTATTCCCTGGACCGGCCTCCTCGCCGGCGTGACGACCGGCAAATATGATGTCGCG
>Ga0126371_10002479_pt1 | contig 15891 bp, 13 predicted proteins | sample PanSoiMetaPlot_4_FD_110145 | JGI IMG/M metagenome (GOLD analysis project Ga0126371, IMG submission 110145) | Tropical forest soil microbial communities from Panama - MetaG Plot_4 | ecosystem: Environmental > Terrestrial > Soil > Tropical forest > Bulk soil | place: Panama | collected 2016-02-17 | reverse complement strand
GTCTTCGAGGTGCGAGGCGGTGTGCATGAACAGCGACGCGTAGGCGACCTCGGTGAGCTCGTGCGGGGTGATGCCGCCGATGCGGAGGACTTCCTCGATCGCCTTCTCCGGGTATCCAATCGCATTCTTACGGCGGACCAAGCGCTCCTCGGAGACCGACGCCAGGATCGCGCCGCCGCGCGTGAGCGTCGCGCCGCAATTGTGCCCGTCGTGAATCCCGAGGATGTAGCACTCGCCCGTCTGCATGGCTCGCAAACTCGCGCACCGTGGTTGAACCGATCCACTTATCTACCGGCGTCCGCCGGGCAATGAAAGCGAAAACAATATCGTCCGCCGAACTGAAAGATGCGATGCCGAACTCCGGTAAACGCGGAGCGATAGCCTATTTCGCGCTCGATCTGCCCCACAAAGGGCAGGCGAGCTACGTCCACATCAACGAGATCATCGACAATCTGCGGCGACTGGGGTGGGCCGTCGATCTGTTTGCGCCGCGACCGCGCTCTCCGGGCGATCGGCGCAATGTCGTGGCCAAGGCGTTCGAGTACATCGGGGCGACGTGGCGCCTGCTGCGACGGCTGGGAAAGTATGACGCCCTTTACGTGCGCGCCCACGCGCTCGCCTGGCCGGTATCGATGGCGGCCGCGGTGCGCGGAACCGTCATGGTTCAGGAAATCAATGGGACGGAGCTCGACCTCATCGTCGGGCGTCCGTGGCTGCGGCCGTTTCGATCGCTGCTGCGCTGGCTTTATGTTTCGCAGTACCGGCGGGCGAACCATCTGTTTCCCGTAGCGAAGGAGCTCGCGGAGCTGCTTCGCGCGCAAGTCGGCCATGATCGCATTTCGGTGGTTCCGAACGCAGCAAATACGGATCTGTTTCGCCCGATCGAGCGCGAGAAGGTCGATCCGTTCGTCATCTTCTTTGGCGGCCTGACGGACTGGCACGGGATCGACGTCATGATCGACGCCGTCCGCCATTCGAGCTGGCCGGCTGGCCTTCCGCTCGTGTTGATCGGGACCGGCGCGCGCCAGAACCTCGTGGAGGCGGCGGTCGGCGCGGGATTGCCGATTCGATGGCTCGGATATCGCCCCTATGAGCAGATTCCCGGCCTGGTCGCCGGGGCGATTGCGGGCTTGATCCCAATGACCAATCCGCTCGGTCGATCCTCCACCGGAATGAATCCGCTCAAGCTCTACGAGACGCTCGCCTGCGGGGTGCCGGCCATCGTCAGCGATCTACCCGGCCAAGCCGATCTGGTGGCTGCCGGGCGATGCGGCATTGTGGTTCCATGCGGCGACGCGGCCGCCCTCGCGCGTGCGGTTGCGCAACTGGCGTCCGATCCCGCGCAAGCGCGCGAGATGGGGGCGCGAGGAGCCGCCCTGGTGCAAGCCGGGCATTCCTGGCATGCGCGCGCCATCGACATCGACGGGGTTCTGCGCACGTGCGTGTAAGCACTGATCTGTCACTGATCTTCTTCTTCTGATGTGTGGAATTGCCGGCATCTGGCACCCGAGGGGCGCCGCATCCGAGGACCTCGCCGCGCAAGCCCGCGCGATGACGGACGCGATCGCCTACCGCGGACCGGATGGCGACGGGCATTGGCTCGACGCCGAAGTCGGCATCGCGCTCGGCCATCGCCGCCTTGCGATCATCGATCTGACGCCGACCGGCATCCAGCCGATGACAAGCGCGGATCAACGCATCGTCATCACCTACAACGGCGAGCTCTACAACCGCGCCGAGATGGCCGCGGAGCTCGACCGGCCGTGGCGTGGGACATCGGATACCGAGGTGCTGGTCGAGGCGATCGCCAAGTTCGGGATCGACGGCGCGCTGGCGCGCGCTAACGGCCTGTTCGCCTTCGCGGCGTTCGATCGCGCGTCGCGCACGCTGCATCTCGCCCGCGATCGGCTCGGCATCAAGCCGCTGTATTGGACTCGCCAGAACGGCGCCTTTGCGTTCGCATCGGAGCTCAAGGCGCTGCGGACGATCGCCGGGCTCGCCTTCACGATCGATCCCGGCGTGATCGCCTCGTATCTGCGCTATGCCTATGTGCCAGCGCCCGCGACCGTGTTTCGCGAGGTCGCGAAGCTCGCGCCCGGACACCGCCTGGAGGCGGGCAGCGGCGGTGTGGCGGTGCATCGCTATTGGGACCTCGCCGGGATCGCGCGGCGCGGGCAGCACGACTGCGACCGCCGGCCGGAGGCGGAGATCGTCGGGGAGCTGCACGATCTCCTGGCCGATGCCGTCAAGCGGCAGATGGTGTCGGACGTGCCGCTCGGCGCCTTCCTGTCGGGCGGCATCGATTCGTCGACCGTCGTCGCCCTGATGCAGCGGGCCGCGAATCGCCCGGTCAAGACGTTCTCGATCGGCTTCCGCGAACGGGGCTTCGATGAGGCCGCCGACGCCAAGGCGGTGGCGCGCCATCTCGGCACCGATCACACGGAGCTCACACTTTCGGCGGCCGACGCGCTGGCGATCATCCCGCAGCTTCCCGCGATCTACGACGAGCCGTTCGCCGACAGCTCGCAGCTGCCGAGCTTTCTGGTGTCGCGGCTCGCGCGCAGCCAGGTGACCGTGGCCCTGTCGGGCGACGGCGGCGACGAGGTGTTCGGCGGCTATGTGCGCCACCTCGCGGTCGAGCGCCTCGCCGGCGTCGCCCGCCGGGTGCCGGCAACCGTGCGACGCTTCGCGGCCCGTTCGATCGAGCTTCTCTCGGCCGATGCCTGGGATACGGTCGCGCGCGCCTTGCCGCGCTCGCTCAAGCCGGCTCACGCGGGCGACAAGATCCGCAAGGGCGCGGCGCTGCTCGTCGCCGCCGATCCGCTCGCGATGTATGGGCGCGTGATATCCCAAACGCCGCAGCCTACACGTTTCCTGCCCGGGGTCACCGAGCCGGCGCAGGTGGTCGGGCGTCTCGGCGAGGAGACGCGCGGGCTCGACATCCCCGCGAAGCTGCGTCTCCTCGATATGCTGACGTACCTGCCGGACGACATCCTCACCAAGGTCGACCGCGCCTCCATGGCCGTGAGTCTCGAAGCGCGCGTGCCGCTGCTCGATCACCGCGTGGTCGAGTTCGCGTGGCGGATTCCCTCGACCACGCTGATGGCGAATCGGAGGGGGAAGCGCCCGCTGCGCGCCGTGCTCGCCCGCTATGTGCCGAATTCCCTGATCGAGCGGCCCAAGATGGGCTTCAGCATTCCGGTCGGCGACTGGATCCGGGGACCGCTGCGGCCGTGGGCTGAGGACCTCCTGTCTTCCGGGGCGCTCGCCGACGGCTTGTTCGACGGCGGGGCAGTGCGGCGCTGTTTTGCCGAGTTCCTGGCCGGCCGGCGCGACATGCAGCACGGGCTCTGGGCCTTGCTGCAGTTCCAGGCGTGGCGGCGTGCCTATGCGTGAGGCGGCGGCCACGCTTGCCGATGCCGATCGATACCCGCTAGACAACGGTCTCGCGCGGAGGAGGGAGCTTCGGTTTGGCGCACGATCGTAAGATTGCGGTCATCGGCCTCGGCTATGTCGGCTTGCCGGTCGCGGTTGCGTTCGCTCGCGTGGGCACGCCCGTGATCGGCTTCGACATCGAGCGCTCACGCGTCGAGGAGCTGCGCGCCGGCCACGATCGCACCCGCGAGGTGGACGAGCTGGCGCAGCCGAGCCTTCGCTACACGGATGATCCGGCGGCGCTTGCGGGGTGCGACTTCTTCATCGTCACCGTGCCGACGCCGATCGACGTCGCCAATCGTCCCGATCTATCGGCGATGCTGGCCGCGTCGAAGACCGTGGGGCATGCGCTCGCGCGCGGGGCCATCGTCGTGTACGAGTCGACCGTCTATCCGGGCGCAGTCGAAGAGGACTGCGTTCCGGTGCTCGAGAGCGCTTCCGGCCTCGCCTGCGGACGCGATTTCGCCGTCGGCTATTCGCCGGAGCGCATCAATCCCGGCGACAAAGCGCATCGATTCGAGACGATCACCAAGGTCGTCGCCGCGAGCGACGAAAAGGCCTTGGACATCGTCGCGCGGGTCTACGCATCCGCCGTGACGGCGGGAATCCATCGCGCCCCGTCGATCAAGGTCGCCGAGGCCGCCAAGGTGATCGAGAACACCCAGCGCGACCTCAACATCGCGTTCATGAACGAGCTCTCCGCGATCTGTCATGCACTCGGCATCGATACCGGCGACGTGCTCGCGGCGGCGCGCACCAAGTGGAATTTCCTTCCGTTCTACCCCGGACTGGTCGGAGGCCACTGCATCGGCGTCGATCCCTACTACCTCACGGATCGGGCCGAGCGCGCCGGCTATGCGCCGCAAGTGATCCTCGCCGGCCGGCGCATCAACGACGGCGTGGGGCAGCGGGTCGCGCGCGAATGCGTGCGCATGCTGATGCGGCGCGGCAATGCCGCGCCGATCGTCACCGTGCTGGGCCTTACCTTCAAGGAGAACGTGCCCGATATCCGCAATTCGAAGGTCATCGACATCGTGCGCGAGCTCACGTCGTTTGGAATCGCGGCGCAGGTCCATGATCCCATCGCGCTTGCAGACGAGGCGGAGGACGAATACGGCGTGAAGCTGATCGGGATGCCGGAGCTGCGCCGCGCCGATGCCGTGGTCCTCGCCGTCGCCCATGCGGACTATGTCAGCGGCGGATGGTCGATGATCGAAAAGCTGCTCAAGCCGGGCGGCGTCGTGCTCGATGTCAAGGCGGTGCTCGATCGCGGCGCGACGCCCGCCGGCGTCGAGCTATGGCGTCTGTGACGCACCGAATGCCGAAAGACTCCGATGCCGAATGAACCGATTCTCGTCACCGGCGCTGCCGGGTTCATCGGGTTTCACGTCGCGCGCCGGCTGCTCGCGGACGGCCGCAGCGTGGTCGGGCTCGACAATCTCAACGCCTATTACGACCCGGCGCTCAAGCGGGCGCGGCTCGCTGAGCTCGCCAAGGCGCCATCGTTCAAATTTGTCAGGCTCGATCTTGCCGACCGCGGCGGCGTTTCCGCGCTGTTCGCGACGCACGCATTCCGCCACGTCGTGCATCTCGCGGCGCAAGCGGGCGTGAGATATTCGCTCGTCGACCCGCATGCCTATGCGGATGCCAATCTGACCGGGTTTCTCAACGTTCTGGAAGGCTGCCGAGGCGCGAAATCACGTCATCTGGTCTACGCCTCGTCGTCTTCGGTCTATGGCGCCAATACGCATTTCCCGTTTGCGACCGCGCAGAATGTCGATCATCCGCTCAGCCTCTACGGGGCGACCAAGAAGGCGAACGAGCTGATGGCGCATGCCTATGCGCATCTCTTCGGCCTGCCGGCAACCGGCTTGCGCTTCTTCACGGTTTACGGGCCATGGGGACGCCCCGACATGGCGATGTGGCTGTTCACCGACGCGATCCTTGCCGGCCGCCCGATCAGGCTGTTCAACCACGGCAACATGCGGCGCGACTTCACCTATGTCGACGATGACACCGAAGCGGTGGTGCGCCTGATCGATCGTCCGGCGGTTGGGAATGTCGAGTGGACAGGCGATCGCCCCGATCCCGCGACGAGCCGCGCCCCCTGGCGCATCTACAACGTCGGCAATCACACGCCGGTCGAAGTCACCGAGGTGGTGCGCCTGATCGAGGAGGCGGTCGGCAAGCGGGCGATCCGTGAGCTCGTGCCGATCCAGCCGGGCGACGTCCCGGAAACCTGCGCGGACGTCGCGGATTTGCGGCGCGACGTCGGGTACGCGCCCGACACGCCGATCGCGGAGGGGATCCGCCGCTTTACGGCCTGGTATCGCGACTATCGAAAGCTCTGACGCGGCGGACCCATGGAAGCGATCGAATCCAGGAAGGTCATGAAGATTCCTTCGATCGTCAAGGCGCCGGCCGACGGCGGCGTGACGCTTGCACGCGTGCTGCTGCTCGCATTTCTCGTCACCTTGGTGGCGTCGACGTCGCCGGCGGTGATCCTCGAGGTCGTAATCTACCTCGTGTTTGCGTTCAGCCCGGAATTGCGCCGGAGGCTGCGACGGGCGTTCATGCATCCGGTGGGGATCAGCGTGTTGCCGTTCGGGGCGGTGGTCGCTCTCGGCGTGCTCCATGGTCCAACGTCATGGCACGACGCTCTCGGCAACCTGCTGGGATGGCGCCGCTTGCTGCTCGTGCCGCTTGCGCTCGCGGTGTTCGACGACGAGCAATCGAAGCGGCTTTTGCTCAAGGTGCTGATCGGTACCGGGCTGGTAGGGACGCTCGCCTCGGCGATCGGCTTCTTCGGTCACATGCCCGGCTGGTGGGGGCGCGGCGTCGTCTTCCACAATTACGCCGCCCAGGGCATCGCCTTCGCGTTGGCAGCGGCCGCCTGCATGGCCGCGGTGATGCGCCCCGAAGCTTTCACCGGCGACGCGCTGCTCCACGACCGCCGCATCACGGGCGCGGCGGCGGTCGTGCTCGCGGTCGATGTGGTGTTCATTCTCGACGGTCGCAGCGGCTATGTCTCGCTCGTCGTCATGGCTGTCGTCCTCGCCGCTTTGCTCGCGCGGGGCTCGTGGCGCGCCAAAGCGCTGGCGGGCGTCGGCGTCCTGCTCTGTGTCGGCGTGCTGCTTGCATCGAGCACGCATGTGCGCGACGGCATGGCAAAGGCCATCCACGAGATCGAGACGGTCGACGAGGCGCCGGGCGGCACGTCGGTGGGGCAACGGGTGGTCATGTGGCGCAATTCGCTGCGCATGATTCGCGACCACGCCGTGTTCGGCGTCGGCAGCGGCGGCTACCAGGACGGCTACCGCCCCTATGTCCGGGGCGTCAGCGAATGGCAGCGATTCGAAACCGACGACCCGCACAACCAGTTCCTCAAGATTCTGGGCGAGCAGGGGGCCATCGGACTGGCGGCGTTCCTGTTCTTCATCTTCCGAGCGCTGACTGCGCCGGGCGCGACACCCTATCGCGAGCTTGCAACGGCCGCCGTGATCGGCTGGTGTGCGACGAGCCTCGCCAATTCCCATTTCTCGACCTTCGTCGAAGGTCAGCTGCTGTTCTTCTGGGTCGGGGCGATGTTTGCAGGGCCGCGACCCGCGAGCGCTTTATGGCAAAACGCGGGCGCCGGGGCGGCTGCGCCCGGAGCGGGCTGACGCCATGGCGCTGGTCCCCGCAACCGCCCCGATCGATTTCGATCCCAGGCCCGGCCGCCATGCGGCCGACGAAATTGGCATGCCATGCTGCGGCGAATGAATCGCGGGCGGCAACGCGAGTCGGCAATGAGCGGACGTTTAATCGGTCTGGTCGTCGCCCTATCGGTCGGGCTGCTGCTCGCAGCATGCGCCTCCGTTGGCGGCTTTATTGGCGATAGTCTGCCGACATGGGCCGGCGGCTTGCCGCGCGGCACGCCGCCGCGCGCGGGTGCGCCGGGATACGATGCGTACCTGAAATCCGTCGGAGAGGGGCAGGCCCCGACCGCCCCACCGGCCGCGGCACCCGATACGCCGTCGCGCAAGGCCGCCGAGCCGGTCGACCAGCCGGTTCATTGAAGCCAGTCCCGAGTTTCGGTCGCATCATCACATGCCGATGATCCATCGTTCGACGCTGCTGCTCGTCGCGTTCGGCGTCTCGCTGGCTTGCGGCCTGCTTGCCGTTTGGGGGCTTTTCGCGAAGCCGGGACGGGACTTCGCCGCCGCAGGCCTCGGGATCAACACGTCCTCGCATGAGGAATCGTACCGGTACCACAGGCGTCGTGTGATCTGCTTCAGCATCGACGACCTTGATGCATGTCTCGGCCCGCCGTCGCATGCGCGCAAACGTGTTTTCTGGCTCGGATGGTCTCAGCTCTATGCCATCAACGACTATCATCCGGGCGATCGAACGGCGCCGGCCCTGGTCGCCGAACGCCTCGATGCGGCGGGCATCGATCTCATCGCGGTTGCGATGCCGAACATCAATCCACGCGAGGAATTGCTCGTCTACGAATACGTGCGACGGCGGGCGAGCCTCGCTGGACTCGTTGTGCCCGCTTGGTTGCAGGGGATGAAGCAGGAGGGCATCCGGTCGACGTGGCTTCCTGCGCTCGCCGATCCTGCGATCAGAACGCAGCTCAGCGCGCTGCCGTCGGGCGCATCGATCCTCGCCTCGCTTCCGGCGGAGGCGAAATCTGCGCAGGAGATCGCCCAACAGGGCCGCCAGCCGGAGGAGCAAACCACGCAGCAGCGCGTGGAACGCCGGCTCGTTGCCGCGCTCACCGATCTCTTTCCGCTGTGGCGGCTGCGGGGCCAAGCCCAGGGGGAGATGAAGCTCGCACTGCTGTCGGGCAAGGAGCGCGTGCTCCGCCTGCGCAATCTTCTCCTCGGGACGCGCGCCAGCGACTGGATCAACGTCATCCCGCCGGCACGCTATGCGATCAACATGCAGGCACTGACCGACCTCGTCCGGATTGCGCGCGCCGATGGGCTTCCCGTGCTCGTCTACGTGCCGCCGCGGCCGAGCGAGCGGCGATTTCCGTTCGACCCCACGATCTACGGCGCATTCAAGGCCGAGAGTGAGCGGCTGGCGCTCGCCTCCGGCGCCTCGTTCGTCGACATCGAGGACAGCGTCGGCGACGGCGTGTGGGGCGAGATCGACAATGGCGCGGGCGAGATCGTGACCGACTACAGTCACTTCACCGCCGCCGGCCACCGGCAGATGGCCGAAGCGATCTACGGGGCGCTCGCGTCGACGATCCTGCCGCAGATGCAATGATCTTCAACTCATTCACATACGTCTTCTTTCTCGCGATCGTCACGGTCGTCTATTGGCTGCTGCCGCGCCGGCCACGCCATCTTTTTCTGTTCGCGGCCAGCATCACGTTCTACGGATTTTGGCGTTTCGACTACGTCTTCATCATGCTGGCATCGGCCTTCACCGACTTTTTCGCAGCCATCAACATCCACGCCGCGAAGGAGCCCACGAAACGGCGTCTTTGGCTCGCCGTGAGCCTCGCGGTCAATTTCGGCCTGCTGTTCTATTTCAAGTATGCGACGTTCCTGGTCGGAAATATCAACGGCATAGCGCACCTGCTCGGCCGAGACGATCTCCTGGCGACGTGGAGCGTCGCACTGCCGGTCGGAATCAGCTTCTACACGTTTCAGACCGTCAGCTACACGGTCGACGTCTATCGCGGGCGCATCGCCCCGATCCGCGACCCTCTGCTCTACGGGCTGTTCGTTACTTTCTTTGTTCACCTCGTCGCCGGGCCCATCCTGCGCGCTATTGAGGTCATCCCGCAGCTCGACCGCAGAAAGCCGTTCCAGCTCGAGTTTCTCGCCACTGGCCTGTGGCTCATTCTCAACGGCCTGTTTCTCAAATGCGTGCTCGCCGACAATATCGCCGGCTATGTCGACGAGGGATTCGCGGCGAACACGTCGACGCTATCGGCGACCGACGTGTGGGTTCTGGCCACCCTGTTCGGGTTCCAGATCTATTTCGATTTCGCCGCCTACAGCCAGATCGCGATCGGTTCGGCGCGCCTGATGGGCGTGATCTTTCCGCCGAACTTCTATTTTCCCTACGTCGCGAGCTCGCCGCGTGATTTCTGGCGCCGGTGGCACATCTCGCTGTCGAGCTGGATCCGGGACTATCTCTATCTGCCGCTATGCGGTGTTCGTCCGCATGACGAATCGCGCGGCGGCCTCGTTCCGGTCGGCGATCAGGTGAGCGCGGGCCGGCGCAATGCCGCCCTGGTCCTGACCTGGTTCATCATGGGCCTGTGGCATGGCGCAGGGTGGACGTTCGCGCTCTGGGGCCTTTGGCATGCCGCCCTGATCCTGGTTCAAAGAGTAATTGCGAGCCTTGGCCTGTTGCGACGCCACGCGCGGCTGCGTGGCGTGCTCGGCTGGATGGCGACGTTCCCGGCCGTCATGCTCGGGTGGGTATTCTTTCGCGCACAAAATCTGGAGCAGGCTGGCGCGATGTTCGGCAAAGTGCTCAGGCCCGACGAATATCTGCGGTTGGACGGCTTGCGCTCGGGCTACGTGTGGTCGGCCCTGCGGATCGGCATCGAGCCGACGGGCTATCTCATCGCGGCGATCCTGCCGATTGCGACCCTCGCAGCCTATTACATCTACCACGATCTCTGGCCTCGCTGGTCGCAGCGCTCCGCAATTGCGCTGCCGGCGGCGGTTGCTTACGGCACGCTGGTCGCAGCGCTGGTGTTCATCTATCTTCAGCCTGTTCGACAATTCATCTACTTTCAGTTTTGATCGCTTGCCTCGACACGCGCCGCTGAGCGGCATCATGCGCCAGGCACGAATCGTCATGCGTCCCGTCACAGTGACCAATCCGCCGCCGGGGTGATCTGATGTCTGCGTCTCGCATCGTTCCGTTGGTGCTAGCGGGCGGCGCCGGCACGCGCCTGTGGCCGGTGTCGCGCGACGCCATGCCCAAGCAGTTTCTGCCGCTCGTCGGCGAGAAATCGACCTACCAGCAGGCGCTGCAGCGCGTGTCGGCGGCCGACCTGTTCGCGCCGCCGATCGTGATGACGAGCGATCCCTTCCGCTTCTTCGCCCGCCGCCAGGCCGAGGAGCTCGGCATCGAGGCGATCGTCGTGCTCGAGCCGATACGGCGCGATTCCGGTCCCGCGATCGCAGCCGGCGCCGCTCTCGCGCGCCGGCGCGATCCCGACGCGATCGTGCTCGCGCTCGCCGCCGACCACGTCATCCTCGACACGGATCTGTTTCACGATGCGTGCCGCGCCGGGCGCGATGCCGCCGCGGCGGGCCACATCGTCACCTTCGGCATCCGGCCGACTGCGCCGAAGACGAGCTACGGCTATGTACGGCGCGGCGAGGCGCTCGCGGTCGAGGGCGCGAGCCGGGTCGCCGCGTTCGTCGAAAAGCCGGACCCCGCGACCGCGGCGCGCTACGTGGCCCAGGGCTATCTGTGGAACTCCGGGAACTTCCTGTTTCGCGCCGACGCACTGCTCACCGAGCTTGCTCGGTTCGAGCCCGCGATGGCGAAGGCGGTCGACGATGCGATCGCGGCCGCCGACACCGACAGCGATCTCGGCTTCGTCCGCCTCGACGAAAAGGCTTTTGCCCGCGCGCCTCAGAAATCGATCGACTACGCCGTGATGGAGAAGACGACGCACGCTGCCGTCGTCGAAGGCCGTTTCCGCTGGTCCGACATCGGCAGCTGGGACGCGGTGCTCGAGGTCGCGGCGCGCGACGCGCAGGGCAATGCGGCCAGCGGCCCGGTCATCGCCGTCGATGCCGAGGGGTGCATCGTTCACGCCGAGGGACGGCTCACGGCGGTGCTCGGCGTCGCCGATCTGATCGTGGTGACCACGCCGGACGCCGTCCTGGTGTTGCCGCGCGCGCGCGCCGAGGACGTGAAGGCGCTGGTCGCCGAAATCCAGCGCCGGGGGAGGGCGGAGGCGAAGGAGCATCGTCGCGTCCATCGCCCGTGGGGCTACTACGAGTCGGTCGACGGCGGCGATCGCTTTCAGGTCAAGCGTATCGTGGTCTACCCCGGCGGCAAGCTGTCGCTGCAGAAGCACCATCATCGCGCCGAGCACTGGGTGGTGGTGCGCGGCACCGCCGAGGTCACGATCGGCGAGAAAGTCCAGATGGTGCACGAGAACGAGTCGATCTATATCCCGATTGGCTCGGTGCATCGCCTGGGCAATCCGGGCCGCATCGGCCTCGAGCTGATCGAGGTTCAGACCGGCACCTATCTGGGCGAGGACGACATCATCCGGCTGGATGACGTCTATCGTCGGACGTGAACGCGATCGTTGCGTTTCTTGCCTCGGCGGCGCCGCGTCTGCAATATGCGCGCAGATCAGGCCATTGCCGTAAGGGCGGGTGAGACATGCGTACGGTGACGGAAGGTCAGCGGTCGGAGGACGATGTCCGTCCCGGTTCCGATCGCAATTTCGGCCTCGTCATGGCCGCCGCGGCGGCCGTGTTCGGCTGCCTGCCGCTCCTGCGCGCCGCGCCGCCGCATTGGTGGCTGCTCGCGTTGGCGGTAACCTTCGCGGCCCTGGCGCTCCTCGCGCCGCGCTTGCTCTTTCCGCTCAACTATGCCTGGTTCCGCTTCGGGCTGCTGCTGCATCGCGTGATCAGCCCGCTGGTCATCGGCGCCGTCTTCTTCCTTTGCGTCACGCCGATCGGCGTGATGATGCGGCTCTTCGGCAAGGACGTGCTGTCGCTGCGCCGGCGCGATGATCTTTCGAGCTACTGGATCGTGCGCAAGCCGCCTGGTCCCGAGCCCGGCACCATGACGAACCAGTTCTGATCAGCCTGGAGCCGCTGCACCATGTCGTTTGTTCTCGAACTCGGCCGCTTCCTGATGGCGCGCAAGAAATATTGGCTGGTGCCGATATTCCTCATGCTGTTCGTGTTCGGCGGCCTGATCATCCTGGTGAAGGGCTCGGCGGTCGCGCCGTTCATCTATACGCTGTTCTAGTGCCGCGAACCCGAAGTTCGCATGATTCCTCGGCAGGCGGGATTGCGAACTTCGGGTTCAAAAGCGGCACTAGAGTCATGGAGTTGCTAGTGTCCTTTCGATTCCGAAGTTCGCTAACAACTCGCCGCGAATGCTTGCGAACTTCGGAATCGGGACACTAGCGCGGATGCGGATTCTCGGCATCTCGGCCTTCTATCACGACAGCGCCGCCGCGCTGGTCGTCGACGGCCGCATCGTCGCGGCGGTGCAGGAGGAACGATTCACGCGCGTCAAGCAGGATGCCGGCTTTCCGCGCCATGCGATCGAATACTGTCTCGCGGCAGGCGGCGTGACGCTCGAGCAGATCGATCATGTGGTGTTCTACGAAAAGCCGTTCCTCAAGTTCGAGCGGCTGCTCGAGACCTATGTCGGATTCGCGCCGCGCGGAATCGCGTCCTTTGCGACCGCGGTCCCGATCTGGATTCGCGAAAAGCTGTTTCAGAAAGACCTGCTCGCCCGCGAGCTCAAGACGTTCGATGCCGGCTTCGACGCCGCGAAACGGATGCTGTTCACCGAGCACCATCTGAGCCACGCGGCGAGCGCGTTCTTTCCGTCGCCTTACGAGTCCGCCGTCGTTCTCACCATGGACGGGGTCGGCGAGTGGCCGACCACCACGGTGGCGCTCGGCGACGGCAACCGGCTCGTGATCGTCAAGGAGCTGCACTTCCCGCATTCGCTCGGGCTGCTCTATTCCGCCTTCACCTACTATGTCGGCTTCAAGGTCAATTCGGGCGAATACAAGCTGATGGGCCTCGCGCCCTACGGCGAGCCGAAATACAAGGATCTCATCATCGAGCGGCTGATGGACCTGAAGCCGGACGGTACGTTCCGGCTCGACATGAGCTACTTCAACTACTGCACCGGCCTCACGATGACCAACCAAAAATTCGCCGACCTTTTCGGCGAGCCGGTGCGCGAGCCCGACAAGGCCCTGCTGACCCAGTTCCACATGGACCTCGCGGCCTCGATCCAGGCGGTCACCGAGGAGATCGTGCTGCGCCTCGGGCGCTCGCTCGCGCGCGAGTACAAGCGGCCGAACCTCTGCCTCGCCGGCGGCGTCGCGCTCAACTGCGTCGCCAACGGACGACTGCTGCGCGAGGGATGCTTTGACAACATTTGGGTGCAGCCGGCGGCGGGCGACGCCGGCGGCGCACTCGGCGCCGCGCTCGCCGCCTGGCATCTCGAGCTGGGCAAGCCACGCAGCGCCGACGGCAAGCGCGATGCAATGGCGGGCGCGCTGCTCGGGCCGGAGTTTTCGCAGCCCGACATCGAGCGGCGCCTGCAGGCGGCCGGCGCACGGTTCACGGTCGCGAGCGACGAGAGCGTGATCAAGGAGACGGCGGCGTCGCTCGCCGACGGCGAAGCGGTCGGCTGGATGCAGGGCCGGATGGAATATGGCCCGCGCTCGCTCGGCGCGCGCTCCATACTCGCCGATGCGCGCTCGCCGAAAATGCAGAAGTTGCTCAACCTCAAGATCAAGTATCGCGAGAGCTTTCGGCCCTTCGCCCCCGCGGTTCTACGCGAAAAGGCCGCCGAATGGTTCGAGTTCGACGGCGATTCGCCCTACATGCTGTTCGTCGCCGGCGTGCGGCCGGAGCACCGCCGCGCCATGACGGCCGAGGAGCGAGCCCTGTTCGGGATCGACAAGCTCAACGTCGTCCGCTCGGAAGTTCCGGCCGTGACCCATATCGACTACTCGGCGCGGCTGCAGACGGTCGACGCCGAGACCAATCCGCGGTTTCGTGCGCTGCTGGAGCGGTTCAACGCGGTGACCGGCTGCCCGATCCTGGTCAATACGAGCTTCAACGTGCGCAGCGAGCCGATCGTGTGCACACCCGAGGACGCGTTTCGCTGCTTCATGGGCACCGAGATCGACCTGCTGGTGGTCGGCAACTGCATGCTGCGCAAGGTCGACCAGGATCCGCGGCTCGCCCGCGACTACAAGCACGAGTTCGCGCCGGATTGAGCGACGGAGCCAAGCGCATGTTCTCCGCAGGCGATTTTGGACCGGGCTTGTTTTCCGAGGTGCTCGCGGCGACGCAGAACGCAGGTTATGCCTTTTCGCGTTTCGACCGCGTGCTCCCGCCCGGCAAGGTTTTCTTATTGCGGCATGATGTCGACATCTCGCCGCGCAACGCGCGCGTCCTCGGACGGCTCGCGCGCGAGCGCGACGTCACGTCAAACTTCTTCTTTCAGCTGAATGCGGAAACCTACAACATTTTCTCCGACGAGGTGATCGACATCATGCGCGAGCTGCGTGGGAGCGGGCACTGTGTCGGGCTGCACATCGACCAGGCGAGGTTCGGTGAGGACGAGGGCACGATCCGGCGGACGATCGACTGGTTCTCGTCCTCGGTGCTCACGATCGACGATGCGGTGAGCTTCCATCGCCCGTCCGAGACGGTGCTCGGCAAGCGCTACACCGCCTTCCACAACGCCTACGAGTCCCGCTTCTTCAGTCCGGAGACGTACCTTTCGGATTCCCGGCGGTCCATCGCCTTTCTGCCGGCCCTCGCGGACTGGCTCGCCTCCGGGCGGCCACGCATCCAGCTCCTCCTGCATCCCGAATGGTGGGCGGGCATCAACAACAATCTCGGCGTGTGGACCGAGCTGCGCGCCCGTCGGCAACATGAGCTCGAGCAATACCTGATGATCAATTGCCGAAAGGTGTTCAGCGATGTCATCGCCGCTGAAACTCGCGATTTTAGGATCTAAGGGCACCACCCTCGACCTGATCGCCGGTCTGCATCAGGCCGGGACGTGCCCGATCGACGCCGTCGTGACCCTCAATGCCGATACGGCGCGGCGGAACAACGTCGCCTTCTTCCGCGGATCCGACATCGCCGCCTATTGCGGCGAGGGGGGAATACGGCTCTACGAAACGCGCTCGTACGGGCTGAGCGATCCAGCCGATCTCGCGTTTTTCGAGCGGGAGCGCTTCGACCTGCTTTGCGTCCTCGGCTGGGAGCGGCTTATACCGCCGGACGTGCTGGGGATGCTCGGAAAGTTCGCCTGCGGGATGCACGGCAGCGCATTCGGCCTTCCGCGCGGACGCGGACGCTCGCCGATGAATTGGTCGATCATCACCGGGCAGAGTCGGTTCATCACCTATCTCTTTCGCTACACCCCGGGGATCGACGACGGCGACATCGTCGGATCGCGCGTGTTCGAGATCAACGAGCACGATACCGTCGAGAGCCTGCATCAGAAGAACCGCATCGCGATGCTGCAGTTGCTCAGCGAATGCCTGCCGAAGATCGCGGCCGGCGAGGTCGCATTCGCGCCGCAGCCGCCGGGGCTGCCGACCTACTATCCCAAGCGCATTCCGGCGGATGGCCTGATCGACTGGACGGCATCGACCCAGGCGATCCATCGGTTGATTCGTGCGGTCGCGCCGCCCTATCCGGGCGCATTCGCCCACTGCGAGGGGCGGCGGATCGGGATCCTGGCGGC
>Ga0126371_10002478_pt1 | contig 15895 bp, 9 predicted proteins | sample PanSoiMetaPlot_4_FD_110145 | JGI IMG/M metagenome (GOLD analysis project Ga0126371, IMG submission 110145) | Tropical forest soil microbial communities from Panama - MetaG Plot_4 | ecosystem: Environmental > Terrestrial > Soil > Tropical forest > Bulk soil | place: Panama | collected 2016-02-17 | reverse complement strand
GGCGCCGTTTGCGATATCGGCTGCAGTTTCACTATTCCTGATCAGTCCCTCATTTTTCGAGCTCGAAACACACTCGATGGACGAGGATCTAGGCACATTTGTACTCGGCGTATGCGCACTTCTGTTCCTTGCAGCGGGTTTGTTTCGCGTCATCGCGGCAGAAATACGAACTCGCCGGATTATATCCGCGTGTTTGGAGGGTGAGGTCCGTTTAGAACAATACGGCGTTACCGATGCGACCATTTCACGTCAAAGTGCGGCGCCGCTGATTCTGGTCGGTATTCGCGTGCCTCGAATTTTGATCGCTCAGTCAACCCAAAACGTTCTGAGCAACGAAGAACTGCGAGCCGCCGTGCGTCACGAAGCAGTACACCTGCGTGCCCGTGACAATTTGAAGAAAGCAATTTTCAATTTTCTTCTATTCCCTGGCATGAAGTCGCTGCAAGAAGCATGGCAGGAAGCGGCGGAGTTGGCTGCGGACAACGGGGCGGTATCGAGTCGCAGAGAGGCGCTCGATCTGGCCTCGGCACTGATCAAGCTCTCCCGCCACTATCCTCAACAAGTGGTGCCTGATTATGCAACAAGCTTTGTCAGTGGCGGCGAATCAATGACCAACCGAGTCGAACGTCTGCTGGCTTGGGAGAAGGCGCCCGACGCGCGTGCGAACCGGTGGGGCTACGCAACCTTCATAACGTGCACCGCGTTTCTGGCCGTTGCGCTGAAGCTTGGTTCGGTGTTGGCCCTGATCCATTCGATTACTGAGCGCTTTGTACCCTGAATCGTCTGTCGCTATCGTGTCCACGTTAGGGCTGCGCTATGTCCCAGACACCAAACCCGGCCACTCCGCAGCAGGTGACACCTCTGCTTGCGTTTGCCACGAAGTTGCTCCAGGAAGGGAAACCAGCGGATGCGATCGCCCCGTTGCGCAATGCAGCGCTGCTGGAGCCGTCCAATCCAATCATCCAGCACGATCTCGGCCTCGCGTGCCTCGAGGTTGGCCGCGTAGCAGAAGCCATCACGGCTTTGCAGCGAGCCATCGCCAGTAATCCCCGGTACGGCGATGCACATTTCCGCATGGGAATCGCTTTGGAGAAGCTGGGCGACATTGGCGCGGCAATCGCTGCTTACGATCGCGCCACCAGGCTGCTGCCATCCCTCGCGGAAGCGTGGTTCCGAGCCGGGGCCCTCGTCCACTCGCTGGGCCATCGTGACGAGGCGATTGGCTGCTTCCGTCGCGCGGCAGCAACCGCCAGCAAGACCAGCTATGGACGCTTGGGCAAAGCACGGGCTCTGCTGATCGAGGATCGCAATCAGGAAGCCGAGCAGGTATTGCGACAGGCGCTGGTAGCCGACCCCGAGAATGCCATGGCGTACGATCTGCTGGGCAATCTTCTTTCTGAGTGTGGACGTTTCGACGAGGCCCGGGCTTGCTTCGAACGAGCGATCGCGATCGCGCCGTTGTTGGCGGGAAGCTACTACGATCTGGTCCGCTGCCACCCCGTCACAACCCGTGACGAAGGCCTCCTTCAACAGATGCACTCTGCGCTGGCCACGCCGGGACTGGAAGCCGAGCAACGCCTACGGCTCCATCTCGCGATCGGCAAGGCAGCGGAGGATCTTGGCGACTACGCCCTCGCCATGCAGCACTTCGACGCCGCCGATGTGGTGCGCAGGGACACGAAGTCGTTCGACTCGGCCGCGTTCTCCACTGAAACCGAACGTCTGATTTCGCGCTGCACGCCGGAATTGATCGCGCGGGCCTCGGAACTTGGCAGCTCAGACGCGACGCCCGTGCTCATCGTGGGAATGCCGCGATCCGGAACAACTCTCGTCGAGCAAATTGTCTCCATGCACCCCGAGGTCGGGCCCGGCGGCGAATTGAACTTCTGGAATGAGCGCGGAGTGGCGTGGCACCGCAACGCGGATGCCCGCGTCGAGAAGCCGTTCCTCGTCAAGGCAGCGGCCGACTATCTTCGCGTGCTGCGCGCGATCGCGCCGAGGGCAGCGCGAGTCACCGACAAGATGCCGTTCAACTTTCTATGGGCCGGACTGATCCACTTGGCATTCCCGCGGGCAACGATCATCCATTGCCGACGCGCTGCCGTGGATACGGCGTTGTCGATCCATCAAACTTTTTTTCATCCGACGTTGGCGTTCCCAACCGGGGGCGCTGAATTGGTCGCGTATTTCAACAGCTACCGGCAACTCGCCGACCATTGGCGGAGCGTGCTGCCTTCTGATCGCTACATCGAAGTTGATTACGAGGAACTGACCAGCGCTCCGGAGCCAATCATCCGCCGGATCATCACTGCTTGCGGTCTGCCGTGGCATGATGCGTGCCTCCGCCCTGAATCCAATCCGCGGGCTGTAAAGACCCCAAGCAAGTGGCAAACCCGGCAGCCGATCTATCGCACTTCTATCGCACGCTGGCGGCGATACGAACCCTGGCTCGGTCCCCTGCGAGCTCTTGTTAATGACGGGGCGGAGCCAGACTCGGATCTCGCCAAATCGTGATTGATGTGAAGTCGCCTCACCGGAAAAATCTGATCCCACACTCGAGAAACTCTGCTTGACGATGGAGTTGCGCTTTCCACAGTCCGCGACAAAAGTCCCCTCCGTGTAACGGAAATTTCACACGATCTTCATCTGAGCGTCACAAGCGGTCTGTAAGGTTCGCTGACTATGATCCGCGGTAATACTTTTGCTCTGATGTCGCATCCGGCCCCGGTTGCGTGAAAAAAAAACTGGAAGGAGAACGGTACATGTCCCGAAAGGCGTCTCGAAACAAGTTTCGAACCAGATCTCGGAATAAGTCTCAGATCAACCGTCTGCGTCCGCTCGCGGGCCTGGTTGCAGCGGGTCTGAGCGTTCCGGTGATCGCTGCTGCTCAGTCGAAGCCGTACCCGACATACGTCACCGGCCCGCAGCCGAACGGCTCGTGGGTTGTCGGCAATGGCCAGGTCATCACCCCATCTGGTATCCAGGTTGATCTCGGCATCCGCGTTCGCGCGAAGGCCATTGCGCTGAACCCCAATCTCAATACTCATACCGCGGCGGTCCTTACTCTGGGTACGTCGACGTCCAATGGCAACGGAGCCGTCGAGGTGTTCGACACCAACACCGGCGCTGTCCTGCAAAGCTACAGCGCGTTCGGATCAGATTCGAGCGGCAGCTATAGCGGCATAGCCTATTCGGCCGATGGCAAGCAGCTGGTATTCAGCCAGGACAGCAGTAATGTGACCATCGCCAACGTCACCGCAGCCGGCCTGCTGGAAGACAACGGCCAGATCAGCGTGCCGGCCGACAGCTCCTTCATCACCTGTTTTCCGAACAGTCCCATAGGCCCGTATGCCAGACCGTGCGCCACGTTCTACAGTCCGTGGACGTCTTATCCCGGCGGCGTCGCGCTCTCGAACGATGGCAAGAGCGCTTACGCCCTGCTGAATCAGAACGACACGCTGGCCAAAATCGACCTCGGGTCGAAGCAGGAGACTCAGCAGATTCGCGTGGGCAACGCGCCGCACAGCATCGTCATCAGCAGCGACGGCGCAACCGCCTACATCAGTAACGAGGGCGGCCGAGCCGCTACCGAACAGGATTTCCAGATCTATTCCGCCGGCACTAACATCGTCGCCGATCCGGTCGTAGGTGCCGCAATCACTGGCACAGTCTCGGTGGTTGATCTGTCTTCGATGGAGGTCACCGGCACCATCTCAACCGGTCTGCACCCGACGGGGATGGCGTTCTACGGCCGAAAGCTGTTGGTCGCCAACACCTATAGCGACACCATCTCAGTGATAGACACGACCAGCAACAGGGTGGTGCGAACGATCGACCTTGGGCTGCCGATCCGAGTGCCCGGAGATCGCCGAGCGGCTTATGGCGCCGCACCGAACTCGATCGCCGTTGACGCCCAGCGAGGCGTTGCGTACGTTGCGCTCTACAACGCCAACGCGATCGGGGTTGTCGACCTCAAAGATGAGGGCAGGCATCCGCTCAGGGGCATGATTCCGGTAGCCTATGCGCCGAGCTCAGTCGTACTGGACGGCGCTAATAACACGCTCCTCATCGCCAACGACAAGGGCATCGGGGCGCGTAATTCGTTTGAGACCGACTACGGCGTTTCAAGCTACAACACTCACCAGGACAATGGCACCGTCAGCATCGTACCGGTGCCGGACAACGGAACTTTGGAGGCAATGACCAAGCAGGTTTTCCAGAACAATCACTGGGATCTTGTGCAGAATATTCAGTCAGCCTCCGGGGGGAGCCCGAAAGCCAAACCGGTCGCGATTCCAGCCAACATCGGCGATCCTTCCCTGATCAAGCACGTCTTCCTGATCATCCGTGAAAACCGCACCTATGATCAGATCTTGGGCGATGTGGCCGCCGGCAATGGCGATCCGTCGTTGGCGGTATTCGGCGGCAATATCACGCCGAATGCGCACAAATTGATTAAACGTTTTCCTCTTCTCGACAATTTCTACGATCCAAGCCGGCAGTCGGCGGACGGTCACCAGTGGATCTCCGAGGGCATGGCACCGTACGCCGACGACATCCAGTCGCCTGACTGGAACCGGAGCTATCCGGGCGGCAACGCCGGTGACGCGCTTGCCTACCAGAAGAAGGGCTTCCTCTGGTCTGAGGCGACGGCCGCCGGTCTGCCGGTGAAGATTTACGGCGAATACGTTGAGAACGATACGTTCTTGCAACCGAACGGGTCGACCAGCGAGCCGAGCTGGAGCGAGTTCTACGCGGACTCCAAAAAGTTCGAGGCGGGGCAAGAGAGCACACTGTACTACCAGAATACGGTCCAGGCAGAGTCCTCTGTCCCGGCAGTGTCTAACTACCTCGTCAAGAACTTCCCGCAGTTTGATCTGGGGATTCCTGATCAGTTCCGGGTCGACCTGTGGGTGCAGGACTTCAAAAAGGACTTGGCCGCTAACAAGGTGCCTGCGTTAAGCATCCTTTGGGTAATTGACGATCACACTGGTGGGCCGCCAACCCCGGAAGCACAACAGGCCGATAACGACTTGGCCACTGGGCGCATTATCGACTACATCAGCCACAGCAACGTGTGGTCCACGTCGGCGATCTTCATCGAAGAAGACGACGCGCAGAACGGCGTCGACCACGTCGACGGTCATCGCAGCCCGGGTTATGTCATCAGCCCGTACGCTGTGCAGAACGGATCCACCGACCACACCTACTACACGCAGGTCAACATGACGCGGACGATCGAACAAATCCTCGGTCTCCCCCCGATGAATCAGTTCGACCTCGTGGCGTCACCCATGAGGACAGCATTCGTCAAGGGCACACCACCGAAGGACAACTTCAAACCGTGGAGGCACGTGGCGAACCAGGTCCCACTGGACGAAGGCGTGGTAGCGAGCGCAGCCCCCACAACGGAGAGCCCTGCAATCCAGGCTCTGAGAAAAGCTTGGCTCGAGAAGAAGAAGCAGATCTTCGCCGGCAAACTGACCAAGCCTGACGCCGAAGACCCGGAGGCTGTAAATCATTTCAACTGGTATATGACCACCGGGTTTAAGCGGCCCTATCCCGGTGAGAAGACGATTCTCCCGCCGAGCGCCTTCAACAACCCGGCGCCCGCAGGTGACAAAGACGACGACGACTAAGAAATACGCTTCGATTACAACAACCCTCTCCCCGATGACTGGGGAGAGGGCTGTTTGTTTACTGCTCGACCGCACAATCCCTAGCTGGTTCAAAAGCCGACTCTGTCTAAAAGCGAGTAACTCTTGACATTGCGAAGCGCGGCTGTTACTAGCCCATTGCAAATCTACTAAAACTACACCTCAGCGGCTACCTAACTGTGAATAAGTTTTTATCAAATTTTCATCCGAGCACAACATTCCACTCTTATCGTCGATAAGAGTTGCTTCGCTGAAGCTCTCCCCGCTCCTCTACCTCTAGCATTCAATCCACTCAACCAGACTTTCTTTTGGAGAAGAGAAATATGAAGAGCATCAGACTGTTCAGGTTGGACGAGCTGCACAAGCTCACAGTTCTCGCGGTGACCGTTCTCGTCATTGCGGGTTTTGTGAACGCGCAACCCCGCAACGATGCCGATGACAAGACGCCCACGCCCCCAGGTCTGTATGTAACACCAACGGTATTGGCTAACGCGGTACAGCAGCCATTGAACCCAGGCCTGACTAACTACCCGAACTTTGTTGCAGGCGAGGCAGTAAAGGTAGTAGTAAGTCCTGATGGAAAGACTCTCGCTATCTTGACCGCGGGGATGAACTCACTTTTTGACTCGGCGGGAAATGTTGACACAGCTGCTTCCACACAATTTCTTTTCCTCTACGACATTTCAGGTGCGAACAAGACCAGCCCAGTCCTGAAGCAAGTCATCCAGCAGCCGAATGCACACGTCGGTCTTGTATGGGCGCCGAACAGCCAGACGCTGTACGCCTCAGGCGGATGTGACGATGCGGTGTACGTCTACAGCAGCACGGGCAGCAGTTTCGCACTAAGCAGTAAGATCAGCCTTGGCCATGCTTCTGATGGCTGCGTCGCGAACACCGCCAATCGGACCGGGATTGGCCTTAGCGTCGAGCCCAACGTGGCCGGACTCGCCCTTTCCGCTGACGGAAAGACCCTTGTAGCCGCCAACAATTACAACGATTCGATCAGTGTCATCGATACCGCAAGCGGAACGGTCCGTTATGAATATGATCTTCGTCCCTTTGCAACTTCGGGCGCACCGAGCGGGACGAAGGGTGGCACCTTCCCATACTCCGTAGTTTTGAATGGCAACGTGGCTTATGTTGGCTGCGACCGGGACCGCGAGATCGTCGCCGTCAATATTGGAAGCCCAACGGCGGGCTCATTGGTGGCGCGCATCCGCCTGGACGGCAATCCAAACGGTATGACGTTGAGTGCGGACGGTTCGACGCTCTACGTTGCGCAGGACAATCAAGACCAAGTGGCAGTAATTCACACCGCAAACAACAGAGTGATCCACAAGATCGATACTCGCGGTCCGGGCTATCTGGGTTTTCCTGCCAACACCACGGGTGCGGCGCCGACCGCTGTTAGCATCAATCCAGCAACCAGGACACTCTATGCAGTGAATGCGGGCTCGAACTCGATTGCAGTAATACCTCTCTATGGGGAGCACGCTCTCCGCACGATCGGTTTGATCCCGACGGCATACGATCCTACCGATGTTGCATTCAGCGCCGACGGCAGCTGGATATACATCATCAATGGCAAGAGCGACACGGGCCCGAATCCGGGCTATGGATTCGGCAACTTTGCCAACATCCAGTACATCACCCCGCCGGGCGGCCCGTTCCCAGGAGGCAATGCGGCCGAGTCCGCGATTCTGAGAGCGAACAACCAGTATCAGTTTCAACTGGAGCACGCGACGCTTGTCAGCGCCAAGGTTCCAGCCAGCCAGTCTCTGTGGGATCTGACTTCCGCCGTCGCCGCCAACAACGGATACCAGATCCAACCCTCTGAGTCGGACGCGGAAGTCATGAGCTTCCTCCGTTCCAAAATCAAGCACGTCATCTATGTCGTGAAAGAAAACCGCACCTTCGATCAGATCCTGGGCGATCTCGGCAATGGGTCCAACGGCGACCCTTCGCTGGCTCTCTTCCCGGAACAGGTGACGCCGAGTTTCCATCGCATGGCGCGAAATTTTGTGACCTTGGATAACTTCATGGATCCTGGCGATGGATCGATGGACGGCTGGTCCTGGTCCATGCGTGGCCGCGTCACCAACACCGAAACACTCACCCAGCAGATCAACTATGCCCGCGTGAACCGCGGCCTCTCCTACGAAGGCGAAGGACAGAACCGAAACATTCCAAGCAACCTTAAGACGACCGCCGCGCGGGACTTCTTCTTTGACCCAACCGGAGCAACCACACCCTATACAACCGCGACTGCATCGCTCAGCGGAGGCACAGCCAACATTCTTGCCGGCGACGGCGACCACGCGGCGACCGACGGTCCAACCGGCTATCAGCAGGGTTACATCTTCAACGCCGTGCTGAAGGCCGGAGGAACGGTTCGCAACTACGGTTGGATGGCCAACACTCCAGGCAGCATCGGCACCATCGCCAATCCGATCATCGATCCTTTCGCCGCCGGTGTCATCCAGACCACGGCAGCCAACCAACTGATCTATCAGAACGGATTCTATGATCCCTACTTCCGCGCTTACGACCAGTCCTACCCGGACTATTGGCGCTTCAACGAATGGAACCGCGAGTTCCAGCAGTTTGTTGGGAACGGCAATCTGCCGTCGCTCGAAATGATTCGCGGCCTAAGTCACGATCACACCGGGAATTTCGCGCAGGCGCTGGGAGGAGTCAATACTCCTGAATTGCAGCAAGCGGACAACGATTACGCTGTCGGCCTGCTGGTTCAAGCTGTGGCGAACAGCCCATATGCGAAAAACACCCTGATCATCATCATCGAAGATGACTCTCAGGATGGAGCCGACCACGTGAATTCGCATCGTGCCACGACCTACTTCGTTGGTCCCTATGTGAAGAAGCATGCGGTCGTAAGCACCCGGTACAGTCAGCCCAACGTTCTCCGCACGATCGAGGACATTTTCGACACGGAGCATCTCAACTTGAACACTTATTATGCCAGGCCGATGGCGGACGTTTTCGACATCACCTCGTCAGGCAAGTGGACCTATCACGCTGTAGCCTCAACGCTTCTGAAACTGACCACGCTTGGAATCAATCCAACGACCGCGGAATTCACACCCGGTCCCGACTTGAAACCGACTCATGACGTCAAATACTGGGCGGAGAAAACCCGCAGCTTCGACTTCTCGGAAGAAGACCGTGTTCCTGCCGAACTCTACAACAAAATCTTGTGGGAAGGTCTGAAGGGAACGCCTGCTCCCGTCACGACCCCTTCTCAGGTAACAAAGACTGACAGAGACAACGACGGCGATTAGAACAACCCACTCACGATTCGATGGACCGCTGGTTCATCGCTCTGGACGCGCCCGAAAGGGCGCGTCTTTTTCTTGCGAATTATTTTGGCGGAATGCGAATTAGAGTCAATCTGATTCGGTGAACGAATCCATCCAGAATGCAGACCGGCAACTTACGCGCCCTCGACTAATCTTCGTTCCCCTGCTTTCGACTATGTGGATAAGGCTTGTTTCCCATCACTCCGCGCCACAAAACTCTATTGAAGGCTGCGGAGTCCAGGTCGTCGGGACGCTTGAAGTCGAAAGTGCGCGTAGCATTCGCCCACCAAGGACCATCATGCAGAGACTGTAGAGGATGGGTTCGTGGAGTCGACGCCTGCTGGCATTCGGTTGGTGCTTGAGCCTAATGCGAATCCTGCCGCAAAGGCTTTTCAAGAAGCGATGTTTCAGCAAGGCATCCCTCTCGCAGCGTTTGAGGTGGACGATATCGAAGCGGAGGCAGATCGACTGAATAAGCGTGGCATCAAGTTCACCATGGACCCGACGCAGCATGGGGCGGTGAAACTCGCGATTTTTTCCGATACCTGCGGCAACCTGGTCCAGATGTACCAGCCGCTTCAATAGAGGCCAGATTTTCGATTGGGACTCGTCGATTTCACTACCAGAAAAATGCTGGGGCGGGTTGTAGCCAAGTCGGAATGACAATAGGTTCCGGTTAGTGCGTTCCGATTTGTTCGTTACCACCCGCAACAATCCTGTGTTATGAGAAGAGTCTGGAGATCACGGAAAGCTTCTTTTCCCGGAGGTTGACTCCAGGATTTTCGTTCCAGAGCCCGGGATGGCAGCCTGGGTCGTGTGGTGAAAAATGGTCGGGAAATCCATAGAAAATCCGATCTGGCCGCCGACTCTGGGACTGGCCTCATACTTACCGCCGAGTAATCCGAAGGTAAAACTGAAACCGTTGCGAATCCCGTACTCACCGCCGATCAGGCCTTGAAGCTGTGTCCTTCCCAGGCCGGAAGTGTCGGCAATGCCGGCATAGCCCTCGATCCCGAGCGAAAGACGCGAGTTGAAATCATGCAGCAGCGACAGGCCGCCGGTGAAGACGTGGCCGCGCTTGATTTGAATTCCAATCGCGCCGGTGCTCGTGTTCCCGGCGAACAGAAAACCAAAATTCGCGTTCATGCGTGTTTTTTCTGTGAAAGGCTTCTGCGCAACCATGTTCAACCAGTAGTCAACCAATCCGGAGCCCAGTCCGTTGCGTTCGTCACCCGTCGGAAATTCGACGTAGAAACTCGAACCCAGAGAAGGAACCCATGATTCGGCAGATGCCTTGTGAAAGTTCCACTTGATGCCGAGGTCGGTATCTCCCAGGCCACTCGACGACGCAGTTCCGGCGGCGCGGTAAATGCTCAGATACGGAAAATCCAGGTCGAGTTCGAGACTGTGCTTCAATCCGTAGTTGATCTTAAAGTTGGAAGTGTTTTGGCGGAGGTCCGGAAATTCTGATGACTGCAGCCCGTCGAATTCATTGAAGAATTCGAAGTGTAGTACTCCGGCTTCAGTTACGGCAGGATCGTCGGTGTAGAAGGGAAGCTGCGCTACTCCAGGTTCCGCCATAAACAACACGGCACATCCGGTGAGCACACACAGCAGGTGCGTCTTGAGAAAAGCTGACTTTCTTATCATCGGAGCCCGAAACCGGCACAGAATTGGCCGAAGACACCAGAATGTTTCCTACGGAGTGACTCGGACAAGTTCCCAGCCCTAGGAATACCAAAAAAACTGCACTGATCCCCAATGGGTCGCCACGCGACTCTATCCGAGCGAGTTATTCACGAATTACTGCCACTGTCCTTGGTTGCAGGTTTGCCTGCGAGAGGCCCCCACCCCGTTCGCTACTTGTGTCGGCTCCATCAATTTTCACGACACCGGACAAGGCGCCGCTTTCCAGATTTCCGAGTTGTACTGGGAGATCGTCCGATCACTCGAAAAGTTTCCTGAGCTGGCGATGTTCAGGATTGCCATCCGGGCCCAGGCGTGCGGGTCAGCCCAGACGTGACAGAGGCGCGCGTCGGCGTCTAGATAGGACTTCAAATCGGCCAGATGCATGTAGAAATCTCCATGCATAAGCAGGGTATCGCGCAACGGCGCGAAGATGCCGGGTTCGTGGCGGCTGAAATAGTCGGAGAAGATCAAGTCCAAAGCAGCGCGTGTCTCCGGCTCATTGTGATAATGCCAGTGGGGATCATACCAGCCACGGCTTTCGGCTACCTGTTGCGCGCTGAGCCCAAAAAGAAAGAGGTTGCTTTCGCCCGCTGCTTCCGCCATCTCGATGGTTGCCCCGTCGCGCGTGCCCAGAGTGAGCGCGCCATTCATCATGAATTTCATATTGCTCGTGCCGCTGGCTTCATAGCCGGCCGTCGAGATCTGATTGGACACATCGGAGGCGGGAATCAATCGTTCCGCGAGCGAAACGCGGTAGTCGGGAAGAAAGTAGACTTGCAGCCGTCCTTTCATCGCCGGATCACCGTTGATCGTCCCAGCGAGATTATTAATGAACTTGATGATGAGCTTGGCGAGCTGATACGCCGGGGCAGCTTTGCCCGCAAAGAAGAAGGTGCGAGGCGGCAACGAGATTCCGGGATTTTCGCGGATCCGGTTGTAAAGCACAATGATGCGCAGTGCATTGAGCAGTTGCCGCTTGTACTCGTGAATGCGTTTTACTTGCGAATCAAAGATGCTGTCCGAGTCAACCGTAATACCCTGTGTGGACTTGAGCCAACCGGCGAATTGGATTTTGCAATCATTCTGTGCCCGCTGAAAGAGTTCGCGGAACCTGGCATCGTCCGCCAGGGGAGCGAGCCGGGAGAGTTGGCTGAGATCGGTGATCCATCCGTCGCCTATAGCCTGAGTAATCGCTTCTGACAATGGAGCGTTGCACAGCCGCAACCACCTCCTCGGGGTCACACCATTCGTCTTGTTGTTGAAGCGCTCAGGAAAGATCGTGGCAAGATCTTTCACCGTGGTCGTACGGAGAAGCTCAGAGTGGATGGCGGCAACGCCGTTCGTGCTATGGGACCCAACGATGGCAAGGTTCGCCATGCGCACCTTCCGCACCGCACCTTCCTCAATCAGGCTTACCCGGCGCAAAATTTCCTCGTCACCCGGAAATCGCTTTCGGACATCGTCAAGAAAGCGACGGTTGGTCTCGTAAATGATCTCAAGATGGCGGGGAGCCACAAGCGCAAACCAGTCGACCGGCCACTTCTCCAGGGCTTCCGGCAGAAGCGTGTGATTCGTGTAGGCGAGTGTTCGTCGGGTGATATTCCACGCCTCGTCCCAACCGAGATGCGCTTCGTCCAGCAGTATCCGCATGAATTCGGAGACCGACATCGCAGGATGCGTGTCATTGAGCTGGATGGCGACTTTGTCAGGGAAAGCCTGCCAGTCATCGTTGGCGTGGCGGAAGCGGCGCACCAGGTCGGCAAGAGAACAGGCGACCAGGAAGTATTCCTGGACGAAGCGCAGCGCTTGTCCGATGTTCGTGGAATCGTCAGGGTAGAGCACACGAGTGAGAGATTCTGCCGCCAGCGTCTCGGCGAGGGCTCCAACGAAGTCCCCGCTACTGAATTCCTGGAAGTCAAAGTAATCGGGCGCAGCCGCTGCCCAAAGACGCAGGGTATTGATAGTCTTTCCGCCGTAACCGACAACTGGCCGATCGTAAGGAATTCCGTAGAGGTCCGAGTCCCGATTGGCTATCGCCCGAAGCGCGCCATCGCGCAAAACAAAAGAGCAATTTAGTTTGATCGTGACCCGCGCATACGGGCGCGCCACCTCCCAGGGATCGGGATGGCGGAGCCAGTTGTCTGGCGACTCGTGTTGCCAGCCGTCTCGGATCGTCTGCTTGAACATCCCGTACTCATAGCGAAGGCCGTAGCCCATCGCGGGAAGTTGCATCGTGGCCAGGGAATCGAGGAAGCACGCCGCGAGGCGGCCTAATCCTCCGTTGCCTAGACCAGCGTCAGGCTCTTTTTGCAAAAGCGCCAGCCAATCCACATTTTTTTCATCGATAACGTCTGCCATCAAAGGGTCGAGCAAGAGGTTCGTCACGTTGTTCGCAAGCGACCTGCCAATAAGGAATTCCATGGACAGGTAGTAAATTCGCTTGGGATTGACGCGATGATAGCTTTTGTTCGTCTGCACCCAGCGTTGCGTCAGAATATCGCGCACGGAACGGGCGAACGCTTCGTAATGTTCGCGTGCATTGGTGACCGACGGCTCGACCCCATTATCAAGAAGGAGGTGGCGGTCATACATGGCCTGCAGAGCCATGCCGAAGCCAGCCGACGCTGTGTCGTGCTGAGAATCAAGTTGGGATAGCACCTCCAACTCCTTTTGCTTGGAAGGGATTGGCATGCGGTGTGCGCTCATAGAACCTCGATTCTGCGAATCGGCATGAGGCCGACTTCCCGTTAAAGCCGCTTGCAATGGCTATCACTCATGAAAGGAATGTACGACCGTCGAATTTTTGGGTTGCGACTGCTATCCAAAAAGCATAAGCGAACCCCTCCCGGACCGACAATCAATTCATCAAAAATTAATCTCAGCGACTGCTTTGAGGACCGAAAGAATGGAGACGCCGAAAAGTCCCCAGCGCTAACATCAGCGAAAATCTTTTTTCTTCGGAGCCATCTATTTCGCACCATCGGGATGCGCGGACAGACTATTAAGTTTTCGTGAAATTCGCTGCTGGGAAATTGACCAGTCCTTCAGATCCCACTAACGTATGCGGGCATGAATACTTCTGATCTCGATCAGCTACGCGTCTCGTACAAAAAAGCGGTGGATGATTGGGTTAGTACTATCAGGTCAGAAGAGGCATTGGCAACACCGGACCACTCCATGACGGCCATGGAAAAGTGGGACGAGGCTCGCTTCACCGAACAGGACGCAGCGACGCGTGCTAGCGAAGCACGGGAAGCTTACAAATCTGCGTTACGCAAAGTGAATTACGATTTCTGACCACCCCTCAAACCCGACAGCGAAGAGAGGGATGCTGTAGCCGCAAGCGCAAGTCAAGCGCTCGCTACGGGCAGGTGCACGACGACATCATCTTTCCCAGCAATTCTTTGAGAATTTTCCCCGCCACCGCTGCCGTCAGTTCCGACACGTCGCGGCTCGGGTTGTACTCCACAATATCGGCTCCGACGATGGTTCCGGTAATCGAATGCAGATGATCGATTGCCTCGCGCACCGACATGCCGCCTGGCTCGCGGTGTGAAACGCCGGGCGCGAACGCTGGATCGAGGACATCCATGTCGAAGGAGACGTAAACCGGGCACCAGGTTTTCACTTCTTCGAGCGCACGTTCGTGACCAACGTTGAAGATCTCGACGCCAAAGCGGGCGGCCTGTTTTTTCTGGTGCGCATTCAGCGTCCGGATGCCCACCTGAATCAGCCGCTTGGTCAGCTTCTCTTCCATGATGCGAGCAAAGGGCGATGCGTGTGAATAACGGTTACCCTGGAATTCGTCGTAGAGGTCGGGATGCGCGTCGAAGTGGATTACCGTCAGATCCTTGAACGTCCGCCCGAACGCTTTCACGATCGGATAAGTGATGGAATGATCGCCGCCCAGGCAAACCGGGCGCTGCCTTTTTTCAAGGATCGCCGCGACGGCATGCTCGATCGCGGGAAATGGATCACCGTCGGCGAAGCGCAAATCTCCTGCGTCTTTGTAGGCACCCTCGGTGCCGATGTCCATGCCGATTTCGGTCCAGGTGTTGGAGGCCTCACTCGTCAGCGCATCGCGGATCAGCGGCGGCGCGGCGGCAGAACCGCGCTTATACGACGAATTTGCATCGAAGGGGACTCCCAGAAGCGTGGGCGCTCCCCAAGGCAATTTTCCCTTTGCCGGACTCGACATGGACACACCTCAAGCGTCCATTACCTTACACCTTTTGGAAGAATTCATGCGTCGGGTTCAATTCCTGCGCATAACCGGATACTAGCCAACAAGTCCGTCAGGCTGACGAAGGACGAACCGGCCAAGCCCCAGCCTGGCCGGTTTCGTTGAGATTACTTTCCAGGCAAATAACTCAACTCCGGGTGGAACTGGATGATCTCACTGGTCTGCCTCTCAATCGAATTGTCGAGGCGACTAATGATGGAATCCGTTTCCTCTTGGCCGAAGGCGTCTTTCAACATATCGCGGAAAGGCTTTACCTCGGGTTTGTCCGCGAAGTCAGCCCAGTTGCTATGCGGCAGAACCAGGACGTAGACGTTGGTGGGACCTCCGCTCCACAGGTAATACCACGTGTAGTTGAGAGGCCATTTCGTCTTCGTACCAGCTTCGTTGACGCGGGTAACCGCCGACTCAAAGTCCGACGATTTGCCCTGACGGACGTAGAAGGTAATAATCTCGGCGAACTTGGACGGCAATTTGTCCGCCGTGGGATTACTCACCTTGGGCATCAAATCGTAGTAGCGGGCGACGACCGAATCCACGAAGCCGCCTACAACCTTCTGGAATTCTGCAACATCGGCTTCGTCGGGGATGGCCGGCTTGTCGAAGTCAGCCCAGTGCTGGGCAAGACGACCCACGACGTAGGTTCCCGTATTTTCGCCGCTCAATATCTCCCAAACAAAAAGAGGTTGAGGATCGTTCTGCTGCTTGTGCCACGCCGCTTTCTGTTTTCGTCCCGCTTCGTATTGCGGCACCATCCCGTTCTTCGGTCTCTGAAACTCCAATGCTGCAACGGTTCCCGGCTTCTCTTGTCCCAAAAGAAAACTCGCATTCCACAGCATCACTCCCAAAGCCAACCACAGGTGTTTGCTTTTCATTGTTTTCGCTCCTTATTTTCGGTAAGTCATGCAAACGTCCTTAGTGGCCCCAAAACGGCTTGTAACAATACACGAAGACATGAATGTTGGGAACATCAAGAGAACTAGTGCTCTGGG
>Ga0126371_10002477_pt1 | contig 15899 bp, 13 predicted proteins | sample PanSoiMetaPlot_4_FD_110145 | JGI IMG/M metagenome (GOLD analysis project Ga0126371, IMG submission 110145) | Tropical forest soil microbial communities from Panama - MetaG Plot_4 | ecosystem: Environmental > Terrestrial > Soil > Tropical forest > Bulk soil | place: Panama | collected 2016-02-17 | reverse complement strand
TTAATCTCATTGACGACATCGTCGGCGTTCGCCGGATTATCGAGCTTTAAGTAGAAGATGCTTGCCTTGTCCTGAGCCCCAATTAAGTCCTGCATGACGCCGAGTTGCAGGAACTTTCGCGCCCCTTTTCCGGGCTCCACGATCCCGGCAACGCGAAAAGTATGGTTCAGGATTTCAATTTTGTCGTTCAACTTGACGTGCTTGGCGCGCGCGAAGAGGTCGTCGACCAGGCAATCATCGGGCGCTTGAAAGGGACCACCCCCCACGTACTGAAACGGCCCGGAGAGCTTTTCGTAGGTTTTGACGTCAATGCCGGCAATGACCTCGATGGCTCCTTGCGTGGAAACGGTCGTTACTACCGGGGCTACCGTGTCGACATGGGGCAACTTTGCAAGAATATTGCCGACCTTGATTGACATCGGGGCGCCCGTCAGGCCCACAATGAACGACGAACCCGGCGGCATGACGATGACATCAGCGCCAATGCCCGCCTGCCGCTGACGTGAGTCGCGTAACAGCCCCAGGGCCAGTCCTACGATTAAGAGAATGAGGGTAACTTCCAGCGCAATGGCAATGATGCTGATCAACGACCGAATGGGCCGGTGTACCAGATTGGCGAACACCATCTTGTTAATCATAAGAAGTTTGTTTCACTGCGAACGTAAGACTCGGTTTCCCTCCGGGCTAAACGTCTCTTAGGTTCGTGTAGTCCAGGCCTAACCTCCGCTGCGTCCCTTCCGAACGAACCAAGGACTCCTACCCAGGCACTTGCTCTAGGGTAGGGATGCTTCGACTCCGCCGGAGTTCCGCTTCGCTGCACTCCGGCTACGCTCAGCATGACAGTATTTGGGTGCGTACATGACCTCGCTTCGGTGCGCAGAGGTCACACTTATTTCTTAGAACACTCTGACGGCTGGAAGGAGACGCAATGCGGTGGTTGAACCGACTGGTGATGCAGATTCGTATGCTCTTCTTCCGTGGAAGTGCAAACGCGGCGCTCAATGAAGAGCTGCGTTTTCACCTTGAGCAGCAAATTGCGGAAAGCCTATCGGCGGGGATGAGCGCGGAAGAAGCTCGCGTTGCGGCTCTGCGAGCGTTCGGAAATCCAGTGTTGGTGCGCGAACAAACAGGTGCCACATGGAACTGGAGCGGGCTGGAGCAGTTCATACACGACCTGCGCATCGGGGCCCGCACCCTGAACCGGACACCCGGATTTGCACTTATTGCAATTCTCATCACGGCGTTTGGCATCGGGGCCAGCGTTACGCTGTTCACGGTCGTACGCGGCGTGCTGCTTAGGCCGCTGCCTTTCAGCGATCCGGATCGGCTCGTGATGCTCTATGAGCACAGTACGATCGCTGCCGGAAGCGGGGACTACCCCTACAACCTTGTCACTGGCGGTGTCTATGCCGGATGGAATAAAGACAATACCAGCTTCACTGGCCTGGCCCTCTTCAAGACTGACAGTGGAGCTCTTTCGGCGCAGGGCGGTCAACTTCCAGAGACGCTCGACAAGGCGAGTGTCTCCTGGAATCTATTCTCGACTCTCGGAGTAAATCCGATTCTGGGACGCACCTTCACATCCGGAGACGACAGCCCAGCGGCAAATCGCACTGTGGTGCTGAACTCGAGTTTGTGGAAGCGCCGCTTTGGGGCTGATCCAGGGATATTGAACCGCACCATCTACGTCGATACGAAGCCGTATACGGTGATCGGCATCATGCCCGCATGGTTCGAGTTTCCGGATTCAAGCACGCAACTGTGGACGTCCGCGTATCACGAATTCCCAGAAGAGATGATGTCCTCTTACCACAACCATGCGTTTCGGGTGATCGGGCGGCTAAAGCCAGGAGTGACGGCGGCGGAGGCGACCGCGAACTTGAGCGTCATCTCGCGCCAGATTCATGACTCTCACCTGGACAACCCGTTTGTGACTGCATCGGCGAGCAGCCGGCCGCTGCTCGAGCACATGGTGGGCGACGTGAAACTCCCGCTTTACGTGCTGCTCGCAGCCACGGTATGCCTGCTGTTGATCGCCTGTCTTAATGTGGCCAACCTTCTGGTTGCACGGGCTGCGGCGCGCCAGAAAGAGCTTGCGATTCGCACCGCGCTGGGCGGCGGCCGTATGCGACTGTTGCGCGAGCACTTGACCGAGAGTTTTCTGCTCGAGATCGTGGGCGGAGGCGCAGGTTTGTTGCTGGCGTATGCTGCCATCGATTGGCTGGTGCACTCTCGTCCCGACATCGCGCGCGTGTCGTCCATCCACATGGATGGCATGGTTGCGGCCTTCACGGTGAGTGTGGTCGTGCTGTGCGCGATGTTTTCCGGATTGGTCTCCGCATTCCAAGCCGATGACAAGCAGGTGCTCAGCGCCCTCCACGAGTCCTCGCGTGGATACAGTGCGGGAGGCACACGAGCGCGGCTTCGCAAGACATTGCTTGCGATGGAGGTGGGGCTCACTGTCGTGCTGCTGATGGGCGCTAGCCTGTTGGTAAAGAGTTACCAGCGGCTCCGGTCTACTGACGTCGGATGCATCACTGACAATGTGCTGACCATGCGCATCAGTCTACCCGGCGCGCGCTATGAGACTCCGGGTCCGGCGCCGGCGAGCTTCTTTGAGACATTGTTGGAGCGAGTGCGGGCACTGCCGGGTGTGGAAGCGGCTGGATTTGTGATCGGAGTTCCGGGGCAGGGCTACATGGGCGACAACGGCTTTGCGATCGCGGAGCATCCGCCGCTACCGCGGGGTAAAGGGACTTACGCGATCTATCGCTCGGCGGATCCCGGGTACTTTGCGGCTATGGGCATTCCCATCTTGCGCGGACGGACGCTTGGCGATAACCAGAAATTCGATCACGCCGACGAAGTGGTGATCAGCGAATCGTTCGCCAAAAAGTTCTTCCCCGGGGAAGATCCGATCGGTAAACACTTGCGGGTGACGGGCAGAACGAACCTTAGTGTGATCGTGGGGGTCGTGGGCGACACCCGCTATGACATCGGCGCGGCGCCTGAGGCCATGCAGTACTATCCTCTATTTGCAGGCACCGAAAACTTCGGCACGCTTGTGATCCGCTCCCGACAGGACGTCGAGCAACTGGCCCTTCCGGCGCAACAGATTATTCAAAGTATGGATCGTGACTTGCCGGTCTCGGACGTCATGACCATGAATCAACTGCTCGGCAAATCTACAGTAGACCAGAGCTTTGATGCCGCACTAATTACCGGATTTGCGGTGCTGTCGCTTCTGCTTGCCACGGCCGGATTGTTCGGTGTGTTGTCTTATATCGTCGCGCAACGATCTGGTGAAATCGGGATCCGCATCGCGCTTGGAGCACAGCGGGAGCAAGTGCTGGGATTGATGCTCGCCGATGGCTTGCGTCCCGCGCTGATCGGACTGGTTCTAGGACTGGGCGCGAGCGCGGCGACGACGCAATTCATCAAGTCCATGCTGTATAAGACCCGGCCTCTGGATCCTGAAGCGTTCGTTGCAGTAGCGGTAGTGCTGATCGCCTCAGCGGCGCTGGCCTGCATGATTCCGGCGTGGCGAGCGTCTCGCCTCGATCCAATGCGGGTATTAAGGATGGAATAAAGGGTAAAGCCGGCCACGGCACGTTCGAGCCGACAGCTGCTTTCTGCGCGAGGATGTCTCGTCCCGCGCCCCACCGTCGCGCACGGAGACAATCAACAGCAGAGGCAAACCGACAAAAAATCGTGAGTCCTGGAATCCCGACCTGGAATCTTTCAGTTCGAGGATGAGCAACATGACCACTCTCGACTCCATCTTGGAACGTAATAGAGATTTTGCTGCCAGCCAGTCTGCGGCGCGCGAACTTATGCCTCGTGCGCTGCCGAATGTAAAGGCCGTGATTATCGGTTGCGCTGATATGCGTGTGGACCCGGCTCATGTACTTGGAATTAAACCTGGTGAAGCCGTCGTGATGCGTAACATCGGCGGTCGAATCACCCCAGGGTTGTTGGAGCAGTTGGGCCTGCTGGGAAGAATCGGTGAGGTTGCCGGAGCGATTCCTGGAGGCGGCCGGGAATTTCATCTGATCGTACTGCAGCACACTGACTGCGGAATTACACGTCTGGCCGGCGATCCGGCCATGCTTACCCGTTATTTTCAAATCCAGGAAACGGATCTGGAGAAAAAAAAGGTCACCGATCCTCGTGCGGCGGTTGCCCTTGACGTTGCCTTGCTCCGGGCGATTCCGGCATTGCCAAGCTCGTGGCTTATATCCGGCCTTGTCTATGATCTGGCCACCGGTCTGGTTGAGGTCGTCGTGCCGCCGGGGTTGATCCGCGCCGCAGCATAATATCCACCAGGTCGAAGGTTCACGGACAAACCACCTCATGAGAGGGCGATGCTCCAGTTCCTGTGCTGCCCTTAATTTCTATGGCACAATGTCAACCCGTGCCAAACGCAAAGACCCAGGCCGCCGGCGGATATGCCCAAAGAATTGATCGGGTCATCGACTATCTTCGTGGGAATCTACATCGCCCGGTGAAGTTGGCTGAACTCGCCAATGTTGCTTGCTTCTCGGAATTTCACTTTCATCGGATTTTTACAGCGGTTTCTGGCGAAACCCTGAATAACTTTACGAATCGGCTTCGTCTGGAAAAGGCCGCCCGTCTTCTTCGATACTCCGAGCAGAGCCTGACCGATATCGCCTTGGACTGCGGTTTCTCGTCGTCGGCGACGTTTTCACGCGCCTTCCGATCCGGTTACGATACTTCGCCAAGTCAGTTTCGAAAAAGCGGCGAGATCAAAAAGAGCAAGATTTGCAAAGAACTCTTCCCGCAAGACGCATATGGTCTCCCGATGAGCGCGGAGGAAAAGAAAGCCGCGTTCCCGGTGAGATTGATCGACATTCCCGAAAGACAAGTCGCCTATATTCGGGTTACGAATGCCTTCGAAATGGACAGAGTACTTGCCGCCCTCAAGACCCTGATCGAATGGGCCAAGTCCCAGAATATTTTTTCGCAAGGAACCCTCTTCGGAATGACGGTAGACGATCCACACGTGACGCCGGCACATCTTTATCGATACGAGGTCTGCCTTGCATCGTCTCTTCCCTTCGAGTGCACGGACGGAATGTCGAAATTGAAAATGCCGGCCATGCGATACGCCGCCATCAAGGTTTCCGGCGATATTCATAAGGTAGCTACCGCTTGGGATTACCTTTACAGAGACTGGCTGATCCACAGTGCCTACGAGCCCGAGCATGCGCCGGCGCTTGAGGTTTTCCTGGACAAAGAAAGCGCAATGGATTGGTCGCATTTTGAATTGGAGTTATGCCTGCCGCTTCGTAAGCCGGCAGAGACCGAGACACGGAGTGGGAGGAACTGATGATCGACGGAATTGGCGGCGTTTTTCTGTTTTCCAACGATACCAAGAAATTGGCGGCCTGGTATCAGGATTGCCTCGGAATAGGTGCTGTGAGCGAAGATCCTGAGTGCAATTCAATCTATGCAACGTTTGACTCTCGGGATCTTGAAAATCCGGAGATCAAAAGAACTATGGCTTGGGCGATTATGCCCACGGACCAAGACATTAAGGATAAGCCACGCACGGGTCAGATTAATTATCGAGTGAAGAACATGAAAGAAGTTCTCAGCCATCTTAAGAGCAAGGGCGTGGCCATCGAAAAGACGGCGGAATATCCCGCCTACGGGAACTTTGCCTGGGTCAAAGATCCGGATGGCAATAAGATCGAGCTTTGGGAGCCATCGGAGAGCGCATAGAAATCCCTTAAGCCGCTTAGTTTTCTTTCTCAAGCTGTCATTCTGAGCGAGTATTGACTTTTGCGCCCAAAGCGCAAAGGTCAACAGCAGTCAAGGATTCCATGCCATTTAATCTCAGTACGGACCCTCCAAGGAGTTTTCGCCACGGATCAGCAGTGTCGTAAGAACTCCCTGAAACGTTCCTCTCACTACACAGGACAAGGGGTCCTTCGGCCCACAAGGAGCCCGGGCCTCAGGATGACAATTCAGGAACGGTGCACACTAGTTTCCCCAATTCAGTGTTTAGCATGGACAACGTGCACGCCAAGGTGTCCCAGCGCGAGTCCTTGAACGGCGGCGCCGAACCTGGACACGATCTCGTGGAAATTGACGTCTTCGATAACAGAAAATCCGTTCGAGCGAAGAATCGCTGCAATGGCCGCCGGCTCGAAACAGGTGACCGAACGTTCATTGATTTTCTTGAGCTGTTCGGTCCGCTCCGTCTCCAACTGCCTCACCTCTTGTGACGATGCCTCCGGAGCTCCCATGTAGTCGAACACCACCTCCGAGTTCTGGATTGAAGACATATAGTCCAGAGTGCGGCCGATAGCGTCCTGTGTCAGATATGGCACAACCCCGAGCCAGGTGAAAAACGCGGGCGAGTTCTGCTGAAAGCCTGCAGCGACCAACTTCTCTCCCAAATCGTCCCGCTCGAAATCGACTGGCACAAAAATAAGCCACTGCGGAAGTGCGATTTGAGCCTCAGCCAGGCGCTCGCTTTTCCATGCCTGCGTCGCGGGGTGGTCCACCTCATACAGACGGATCTGTCGTGCGCCATGCGGATTCCGGAGAGCAAAAGTGTCGAGCCCAGCGCCAAGGATGACGATCTGCCGAATCCCTCTCTCGACGCCTCTTGACAAAGCATCTTCCGCAATCCGGCTTCGTGCGCTGGTGAACAGGCGTCCGAGGCTGCCCAAGGGATTTTGGGTCGCAAATTGAAGCACGTCCTTTTCATCTTCACCGAGAATCTTCATGGCAAATGGGTCATGGAGGATTGATCCATGATCGAGCACCTGATGAGCAGCTCGTTGTCGGGCGACCATCAGGGCTGTGCGGCTGGGTTCATTAAGCTTCAATGGGGGTCTCCGTTCTCATCAAGGCTGATCGGATGGCTGCCGTGCTTATTTTCGGTTGGAATCACTACGGCTGAGAATTCCTAGTTTGGAATCACCACGGCTGTGGGTACTCTGCTCTTGCGCATAAGTCTTTTAGTAGTTTGCCACGGTCGCTCAACAGATTCGTAAAACAAGCAAGGTTGCGTCGTCATGAAAATTTCCGCTGCAGAAATTTGTGACCTGCTGGTCTACTGCTGGGCGTTTAACATGTTGAGTGCTGGCGAGCCGTCGGACCATTTGTCTACTGCTACTAAGAAGACGGACAGTGGCGGGAAGGTTTTGAGTTGTGGGTAAGCCTCGGCGGACATATACCAATAATTTACGGCGAGGACCGGAGAATTCGTTAAGTTGGCGCCCCAGGCTGTGTCGCTTTTGTCGGTCTGAAAGAACATCAGGTGCGGCATATTGTGATTACCATAGTCGGTCAGGTAGGAAGACTTCGACATCATGTAGGAGACAGTTCCCTGCTCGAGCGTTGGCAATTCTTTCTTGTCAATCGCGGCTTTGATTGCGGCGATGACTTCTTGCTTGGAATGACCAGCCAGAATTAATTCGGTGCGCTTGTAGGCGTAGGGCAGAACAGAGCGGGCGGCGGGCGGATTGAGACAGTCTGCGGCACGAACCTTCGGATTCCAAAATTCGGGATGATCGAACATAGCCATCCATCCGCGTCCCACCCAGCATACCCAGCCATTCTTGCCTTCCACCGCGGTTTCGTAGCCGTGGCGGGTCAGGACGATCACTGAGGCGTCGCGGGAGATGGCGTCTGGAGCGGCGCTGCGGGCCGTGGAGATCTCCGCGTCGCGATCCATCAGATATTGTTCGACCGGGGCCATGGCTGGATACGGCGCTGTGGCATCCTGTGGCATCGCCCGGTACGCCGTAGCGAGCGCTACCAGCAGTGCGAAGCTTTTGATTGCGAATGAGCCGAACTTGTCCTTTCGCATTGTGCTCTCTCCTGAGAATGACTTTAAGGCGAGGCCCGCCTTCCGCGTGCGGCGTTTCGGTCGCCGTCGCCGCTCACCGACGTTTATCTATCGTTCAAGTCTGCCGCTCAGTTGCTAGTCGGGGGATGGTTGGAAGAATATCTCCCGTACCTCGCCCTGCCCGCGAGTGGCGGTGACGGCTTTGCGCGCCCATGCCACCGCCTCGTCCATGTCAGCGCATTCCAATATCCAAAAACCGCCGATGTGTTCCTTGGTCTCAAGGTACGGCCCGTCGGTGACGAGGACTCGGCCATCTTTCTGGGCTCGCAGCGACTTCGCGGACCCAAGGCCGCAAGCGAATTTCCTGACGCCGGCAGCAATCATCTCTTTGTTGAGTGCGTGGATGTTGCGGCCCATTCCTTCGTCTACTTGGGACGGGTCGAAGTTGTCGGGGATGTAACCAGCAATCAAATATTGCGGCATCGTCTTCTCCTGTAACGGTCTTCATTCTTTCCTCCGGGAGGCGCCAAACTGTGCAGCCTCGCGTGGATCGTTCATGCTCTCGACCGTTCATCCTATAGTCGTCGCGCAGACAGAAAATCGACAGCAGAGACGAATTTTTTTCAATTCTTGACAAGGGATTCTGTGTGAACTGCAGTCATACAGGGCGTCACCCCGAACATCCGCGTCTTCATCAGCGAGCGAGGAATCTCAGGTAGCACGATGTTGCCGAAAGCATGGGAAATGTATAAAACGCTCATTAATGTCGGGCCTTCCTTCAGTAAAACGGACGTACCTCGACCGGCGCCCGACAGGCGAAGGCAGCCTTTCGCCCCCATCCCAGCGCCTCGTCCATGTCAGCGGCTTCCAGGACCCAAAAACCGCCGGTGTGCTCCTTGGTCTCCAGTTATGCCCGTTGGTAACGAGCACCTTCCCGCCGGATTGCACGCGCACCGACTTGGCGCTGGTTGCTGCACGCAGGCCGCCAACGAAAATCCTGACACGGGCAGCGATCATCTCTTCGCTGAGCACATCGATATCGATCCCTATTCCGCGCGCGGCGTCGTGGGCCTGCCAAGGCGTTTCGACGATGCTTTGGGCCGGTGGCAGAAACTCCATGGCGTGCCCGTGCTTGAATCTAATAGAGAGGGATCCTTCGACTCCGCTCAGGATGACAACACTTGGTAGCGCACAATGTGGAAAAAAGCTGGAGACAGACTGGACGTCCACCAATCTCCACAGCTTCGAGAAAAACCAAGGAACCCTGGCCTTGACGCTATACTAAGATATCTATATAAAGACATCTAAATATGGCTAAGACCGACGCCCTGCAAGGTTCGCTCGATTTGCTCGTGCTCAAGATATTGTCGCGGCGGCCGCGGTTACACGGATACGCCATCATGACTGCAATCGCCGATACGTCGGGCGAAGTGTTGCGCGCAGAGGAAGGTTCACTCTACCCAGCGCTGTATCGGATGGAGGAAGCGGGCTGGATTCGAGCCGAATGGATCAAGAAAGACACCGGTCGCCGCGCCCGAGTTTACGAACTCACGGCCGCAGGCAGAAAGCAACTGGGCGCGGAAGAGTCGCGCTGGCAGTCCGTCAGCATGGCCATCAATCGAGTTCTGCGGGAGGCCTGACATGTCTTTGTGGTCGCGCATCTGGAATTCCGTGCACGGCGAGCAGTTGAACCGCGAGATCGATGAAGAGTTGCAGGCCCACATTGAGGAAGCCATTGCATCAGGACGTGATCCCAAGGAAGTACAACGGGCATTCGGCTCCGCGCTGCATACACGCGAGACCAGTTACCGCATCCGTACTGCCGGATGGCTTGAGTCGCTTCTCTCGGATGTAAGCTTTGGCTGGCGGCAACTCTGCCGTAACAAGCTGGCGTCGACAGCCGCTGTGCTGTCCCTTGCCCTCGGCATCGGCTCCTGTGTCGCCGCCTTCCGTCTTATCGACGCCCTGCTGTGGCACCCGCTGCCCATCTCCGGCTCCAGCAAGCTCTACGTCCTCTCCCACAAGATGCCCGGCTTTGACGGCAAACCTCTCGAGGACAGCCACTGGCCTACGCCGGAGTTCAAGGTAATGCGCGATGCCGTGAAGGACCAGGCCGACCTCATTGCCATCAGCGACGCCGACCGCACCGACATCACATGGTCCACCGACGACGATATGGAAAAGGCCCATGTCGCTTATGTATCGGGTAATATGTTTCCGCTGTTCGGCCTTGAGCCCGCGCTCGGCCGCCTACTTAGTCCCGCCGATGACCGCGGCCCCGGTCTCAATCCCTATGCGGTGCTCTCCTGGGACTATTGGAATCACCGCTTCGGCCGCGATCCTAACGTCCTCGGCCGCTCGCTCCACATTGGAGACCAGGCCTTCGAAATCATAGGCGTCGGCCCTCGCGATTTCACTGGAACCGAAAAAGGGACTGTCACTGACATCTTTTTGCCCGTCAGCATGAACCGCCTCGCCAGCATGGACAGCGTCAGCAGGCACCTCACGTTCCTGATGCTGAAGCCCAACATCAACCCGGCCACGGACCTCGAGCCGCTTCGGCAGCATCTCTCCGCCGTCAGTCGCGCCTTCCAGCTCGACTGCTCCACCTGCTTCCGCGGCATGACCCAGACAGACATCGATCGCTTTCTTAATCAGACGCTTGTCTTCGGTCCCGCCGGTGCGGGCATCTCCGAGCTCCAGAAAGACTATCGCCGATTACTCGGCATCCTCGGTCTCCTGGTCGCTCTCGTCCTGCTCATTGCCTGCGTTAACGTCGCCAACATGATGACCGCTCAGGCCGCCGCTCGCGCCCAGGAGATGGCTCTCCGAATCTCGATCGGGGCCGGCCGTCGTCGTCTCGTGCAGCTCATACTGGCCCAAAGCGCCCTGCTCGCCCTCCTGGCTTCCGTCCTGGGGGCATCGTTTGCGGCGTGGTCGGCGCCCTTTGTGCTCAGCCTGATTAACCCGCCTGATAACCCTGCCCGCCTCGCTCTTCCCGCCGATTGGCGTGTGCTCCTGTTCGGCTTCGGACTGATTGTTCTTGTCGTCTTATTGCTTGGATTGCTTCCTGCTCTCCGTGCCTCTGCCGTCCGGCCTGTCGCCGCCCTCAAAGGCGGTGAAGATCCGCATTCGCCGCGCCATCTCATGCGCGGAGCTATTGCTCTTCAGGTCGCTTTCTGCTTCCTTGTCCTCTTTCTGTCTTCGTTATTCGTCACATCCTTCCAGCGCCTCGAGAGGCGTCCTCTCGGTTTCTCCACCGACCGTCTGCTCCTGCTTGAGGCGGTTGCCAGCAAAGGCCAGCTTCCCGTCGTATGGAATCAAACTGCTGAAGCGCTGCGTGCGGTCCCCGGCGTCGACTCGGTTGCGATCTCGGGCTGGCCTCTTCTCGGGCGCATCCGGATTAACAGTTCGATCTCCATCAACGGCGCGCCTCCCAGCCCGATTCCCGCCTGGTTCCTGAACGTTTCGCCGGGTTGGACCTCGACGATGAAGATCCCCGTCGTTTTCGGCCGCGACTTCCTGCCGCAAGACACCTCGCCGGGAGCCGCCATCGTCAACGAAACTTTTGCAAAGACTTTCTTCCCCGGCCAGGATCCTATCGGCCGCACCTTTGAACTCGGCGCCAATCAACCGACCTACAAGATCGTCGGCGTCACCCCCGACGTTCCTTACCACGACCTGCGGGAGCCGAGCAGCGCCGTCTTCTACGTTCCGTTCGACGAAATCGACGACAAGTCAGATCCCAAAACCGTCGACTTTGCTACCTTCGTGATTCACACCAGCGCCCAGAACCCGCTCGTTCTTGCGAGTTCCCTGCGTCAGCTCATCGCGCAGCGGCACAACGGCCTTCGGGTCTCGAACATCACCACGCAGCTCGATTTGCTCCGCGACCAGACCATTCGCGAACGCTTGATCGCCATGCTCGCCACGTTCTTTGCCGTGGTCGCGCTACTGCTCGCCGGCATCGGACTCTACGCTGTCCTCAACTATTCGGTCCTGCAGCGTCGACGCGAGATCGGTATCCGCATGGCGATTGGCTCGACTCGCGCCGGCATTGTGCGCATTGTGACTCTCGATGCCTTCCTGGTGGTCGCACTGGGAGGGTGCACGGGCGTCGCGCTTGGATTCGGAGCAGCGCGTTATGTCGAGTCGCTTTTCTACCAGGTAAAGGCAACTGACGCAGATATGCTGGCACTGCCGGCGTGTGCAATTCTAGTGACTACTCTCGTCGCCACCCTGCCTGCTGTGCTTCGCGCGCTGGACACCGACCCTACCGAGATTTTGCGCGCGGGATGAAATATGAGGTGGACCGCTGTGATGGAATGATCGGGAAGCGAAGCCACTCTCCCTGCAACCCACAAACCTATTTTTGCGCGTCCTGAATCAGCACCAGATCCGAAGGTGATTCTCCGCGCACGAACGCGAGGCTTTTGCCGTCCTGCGACCACTGATAAGAATAAATTTTCAGCGCAGAAAAATTCGTAATTTGTCGGCCGGGTCCGCCGCCTAGCGGTTGCAGCCACAGATTGTCCACACCTTTTTCGCGGATCGGATATACGATCCCCTTGCCATCCGGGCTGAAGCGCACCAGCCCGACATGCCGAGGGTCGAACTCGAGAGTTCGCAACACGGTTCCCGATTCCACCGAAACCAGCGAGATGTTCGGCCTCTGTGCCTTGAAATCGTAGGTGCCGAGAGCTGCGGTCTTTCCATCGCGAGCAATGTCATACGAGCCATTGGTTTCTGAAAAAACAGGGGAAAGCCGTTGCGCCTCGCCGCCTTCCATGGACACTTTCATATAGGCGTTGGCCGCCAGATCTACAAAAAAGACGGTCTTACCGTCGGGCGAGCACATTGGGAACTGATCGTTCTTGCCGTTCGTCAGCTTACGCAGTCCCGTGCCGTCGGCTTCGCTGCGCCAGATGTTCAGCGCCATGGCTTTCATTACTGCCTGAGTAAAGACGACATGACCATCGCTACAACCTTGCGAATTGAAAGTGGCTGAGCTATTTTCGGGTGTGATCCCGCCTTTGACAGCGCCATCCACATTTACGAAGCGAATGACTGGCAGTTGATCGAGGAGGAGCTTCCCGTCGCTGGTCCATGAAACATTCTGTACTGGCTCTCCAGAACTGATTCGTCTGACGTCAGAATAATCAGACTTCTGGCTGTTGCTTACATACACGTCTCGCACCGACTGGTGCATAACACTGGCGATGGTTTTGCCATTAGACGAGACGCTTGGATTCGTGTAGTTATTGGTATCCGTTGTAATGGCGCGGAATTTGCCATCCGGATAACTTACGAGCCCGAGCTGTTGCTGCGTGAAATTCGTTTCCTGGTTTGAATAGGTCGTCGCTAGAGCTTTTCCGCTGGGCAGCCACGACGCGCTTAGCAGAACTGTATAGGGCGGCCCCGGCATGGCTTTGCGATTGCCAGTGTTGGGGTCAATCGACGCAACGGCGACCAAACTATTCTGCACGTGCGCGAACTCAAGACCGGCAATCGTCCTTCCGTCCGGGGACCAGGCCACATCCATGATTGGTGCAGCCATGGAACCCGTAAGAACTATCTTCTCGTCGCCGCCATCGATATTAGCGACCACCACCAAGTACTTGCCCGGTTCGGGGTCATTGGCTCGGCAAAAAACCAGGCGCTTCCCATCCGGAGAGAAGCTGGGATTGGTATCGATATCCTTGATCAGAAGTTGTGGTGTTCCGCCCAGCACGGGAATTCGGTAGAGATCGTACGCCTGGGATGAGGGCCCGCTTACCGGTTGCGTGTGCGAATAATAGATATGACTCCCATCGGGCGCGAAGCGTAGTGCCCGAAACTGCACCGGCTGCGCTTGCAAGATCTGCACGTTGCTTTCGCTCGAGAGATGCCGCAGCCACAAAGATTCACTGCCCTCGTTGTTGAGAACATAGGCCAGATAGTTCCCGTCGGGAGACATGGCGCCGAGACGTGCATTGTGAGTACCGCTGACGCGCGTTATCTTCACGTTTTGAAAGGGCTGGGCGCGAGCCGTGAAAAACAGACTGTAAACGCCGAAACTAGCAGCGGCGATCAACAGCAATACCACGGCCGCTATGGCACCCAGGCTCGCCTTGTGATGGCGCGCCGCCTCGGCCAGCGCCGCACTGCTTGAGCCGTGCTCGGTGCGGGCAAGCGAGCTGACGGCTGCGGGGCGAACAGCTGTGGAATCCTGGGCCCGCACCGTTCCAGATTCGGTATCGCGCTTCAGCCGCTTGAGATCACCCCTGAGTTCAGCCGCCGACTGGTAACGCAGATCACGATCTTTCTCCAACAGTTTGCTGATGATGTCGTCCAGTTTAGGCGGAACTGCCGGATTCAACCGCACCGGCGTTACTGGAGCGCGGTTTAGTATGCCGTCGAAAATCGTGGCCGAGGTTTCTCCCGGAAATGCTAAGGCCCCCGTCGCCATCTCATACAAGACCGTCCCGAAGGAACACAGATCACTGCGCGTATCGAGTTCCTTGCCGCGCGCCTGCTCGGGCGACATATAGGCGACCGTGCCTACCGCAGAGCCGGGGCTGGTGAGATACTCCGCGCTGTCGATGGTTGCCGCGGTAGCCACAAGCGACACGGCCTTTGGCGTGACCGTAATCTTCGCCAGCCCGAAATCCAGAATCTTCGCGTTGCCACGTTTGGTCACAAAGATATTCGCGGGCTTGATGTCCCGATGAACAATCCCCCCGGTGTGTGCCGCATCAAGCGCGTCGGCAATCTCGATGCCGAGCGACAACAAAGTTTCCATCTCCAAGGGGCCGCCGGCGATCAGTTGTTTCAAGGTCACGCCTTCCAGATACTCCATCACGAGGAAGGTCTGGCCGTCCTGCTCGTCGATCTCGTGAATGGTGCAGATGTTGGGATGGTTGAGGGCGGAAGCCGCCTTGGCTTCGCGGCGAAAACGCATCAGAGCTTGCGGGTCCTTGGCCACTTCGTCAGGAAGGAATTTCAGAGCAACAAAGCGGTCCAGTTTCGTGTCCTGGGCCTTGTAGACGATGCCCATGCCGCCACCGCCGATCTTCTCGACGATGCGGTAATGCGAGATGACTTGATCGATCATGGGTTAGCCCGGGGGTCTCTAATCTTAAGGATGATGGGGAGGCGAGTCAACGCAGGATAGTGCCGACCTTGCACAGTTTCGAAACGGGGATGAAAAACCTTCCATTTGAAAGGCCGGGCCACCCGGCGTGAAAAGCACAACCTGGCGGATGCTCACCGAATTGAGGAAGACACGGGCAGTAACAGGAATACTCTTTTCGTTTCCTAAACTCATCTTCACTTCAAATACTTATCAAACCACTCCACACTCCTCCGGATTGCGTCAATCTGGTTCTCGCGCTTCTCGAAGCCATGGCCTTCGTTTGGATAGTAGTGAGCATCCACCGTCTTCCCATCAGCCTTCAAAATTGCGACGACCTGCTCCGCCTCTTCTTTGGGAACGTGCGTATCGTTGTCACCCTGCAAGACCAGCAATGGGGCTCTCGCATTGTGCAGATATGTGATGGGAGACGAGGCTTCATAGGCCTGCCGATCTTTCCCGGGATCTCCGAGCAAGCTTTTTTCATACTCTTGGAGCGTCGCGTCTTCATGCTGCAGCATCGTGAACCAGTTAATAATGCCGTATTCTTCAACGCCCGCCGCCACGAGCGGTGGCTACCTCACAAAAGCTCGACAACGTCGAATCCGCGGCTTTCGCACACACCGACGCCGCGCTGCGCGAAGCCTTGTACGGAAATTTCCCACTCGCGCGCCGCGAGGCTGCCGCCGCCCTCACTCTTGCACACGATAGCCGGGCCGTGGAGCGGGAAGCAGGCTTGGCCTATGTGCTGGCGGGCGACGCAACGCACGCGCATGCGATCGCCAATGATCTGGCAAAGAACTTACCCGAAGATACCGTTGTGCAGTCCGTGGTACTGCCTGCAATTCGTGCAAAGCTGGAGATGGATCGAAATCATCCTGATCCGGCGGTCACGCTCGTCGAATCGGCTCGCCCATACGAGTTTGGCGACAATCTCAATGGTTGGGCGTACTCGGCCTATCT
>Ga0126371_10002476_pt1 | contig 15900 bp, 13 predicted proteins | sample PanSoiMetaPlot_4_FD_110145 | JGI IMG/M metagenome (GOLD analysis project Ga0126371, IMG submission 110145) | Tropical forest soil microbial communities from Panama - MetaG Plot_4 | ecosystem: Environmental > Terrestrial > Soil > Tropical forest > Bulk soil | place: Panama | collected 2016-02-17 | reverse complement strand
TCAGTTCTCAGTTCTCAGTTCTCAGTTCTCAGTTCTCAGTTCTCAGTTCTCAGTTCTCAGTTCTCAGTTCTCAGTTCTCAGTTCTCAGTTCTCAGTTCTCAGTGTGCTTCGTGGAAAGATTTTTGAGCGGCCCACCTACGGCAAGCCGACCTGCTGAACGAGCTTTTGGAATCGCACATCGTCGCGGAGGACGTCGAAGTCCGGCTCTGCCTTGAGCGTGACCATGGACGAACAGCGGCGCTGCAAGCAACTCTCGAGCAACGCGATCGCTTCCTTTTTCTGCGCAACCTGGGCGTAGCAACGAGCCGCCTGGATCAGGTCCCCGTCTTTCTTGAAGTCGTCACCGTCGCGGCGGAGGACGCTCTGAAATCCGGCTGTCTGAAATTGCTTTTCGAATTCCGCCGCGTGTTCCGGAAACACGGTTTTTCGCAAGTCGATGGCTTGGCGGAACATCTGCTTGTGACGCAGCGAACCTTCCAGCCAGAAGAGCGCGACTGAGAACTTGGGATCAATATCAAGAGTGCTGCGCGCGTGTGCGATCGCTTCGTCATAGCGGCGAGCCCAATAAAGGGCGCGGGCGAGATTGGCATTGATCACGAGCGAAAACGGTTCAAGTTGACGCGCGCGTTCATGCTCATCGACAGCTTCGTTGTGCCGCCCGAGCAGTGACAGATATCCGCCGTACCAATTTCTGCCCAGCGCGTCATCAGGATTAAGAGCCAAAGCGCGCTGGAATTCCTTCTCAGCATTGGTCCAGTCCCAGTCATACCAGGTGTATGCAGTCGCCAATGCGTAGTGGGCGCTGGCGAGATTGTCATTCAACTGAACGGCTTTCTGTGCGGCTGCCTTGCCCTCCGAAAGCGCTTCCTTAGGAGTAAACACTCCATAAGCCCCGGCGACCAGGTACGTGTCGGCCAGTCCGGTGTATGCGGAGGCGAAGTTCGGATCCAGCTCGATCGCTTTTCGGAAATGCTCGATCGCCTGTTGCCATCCACGAGTCGAGTATTGGTAGAAGTAGTATCGACCTTTCAGATAAAAGCCATATGCTTGGGCATTTACGGGGCGGTCCTGCTCAAGTGGATGAACAACCGTATCGACTTTACGCGCGATATCGGTGGCAACTCTGCTCTGTAGATCGAGAGGCTCAATGACGCTCTGTTCATACGCTTCCGCCCACAGATGCATGTCGGTGGAGACCTGAATGAGCTGCGCCGTGATACGCATGCGATTGTCGGACCTGGTGACGGTGCCCTCGATGATGGCGTCTGCGTTCAGATCCCGTCCGATTTCCTGAATGGTCTTGCGCGTTCCCTTGTAACGGAGGACCGAGGCGCGAGAGATCACGCGCGTGCTGCCGAACTTCGCCAGGTCCGTGATGATCTGATCGGTGAGACTGTCGGCAAAGTATTCCTGGTTCCGGTCGCCGGACAGATTGTCGAGGGGGATGACGGCGAGAGAGTTGATGCGCAAAGATGCCTGCTGCGATTGCTGCCAGGGGTGGGGTCGAACGACGGCGATGCCGATCGCGAGTCCAGCAGCCAGAATCAGGCCGGAGACGGCAAGTACGATGCCCCAAGCCCTCTTTTTTGGCATCACGCGGGAGACTTCAGGAGCTTCGTCGGGAATGGTCGCGGTCTCAGCGGGGATGACTTTCGAGATGAAGCGATAGCCTTTGCGAGGAAGTGTCTCAATGAACTGAGGGTGTTCCGCGGAGTCGCCGAGCGCTTCCCGCAAGTGATTGATGGCCTTATTGAGCCCGCGGTCGAAGTCAACGTAGGTGCCCGGAGTCCAAACGCGCTCGATGAGTTGCTCGCGAGCGACTAACTCGCCTGGCTGTTCGAGCAACGCGATTAATAACTGCAAAGGTTGATCGCGCAGACGGGTCCTGTCTCCCTTGCGGGTGAGTTCTCCGGTGTGGGCGTCCAGGGTGAAGTCACCAAAATGGAAGATTCGCAGGCTTGGGCCAGGGTTACCCATCGTTCGCATCCGCAATGGATTGCTGAGGAGTCTACCATCCAGACCGTCTACGCCCAATTGCGCCTTTCCCATCGTGTAACTCCTTCATCTAGCGCGAATAAGGGCGCTGGTTGAAACGGTCCTGATCGATAGTGAGCGTGTCTTATCTGCCGTTTCGCGCGTCTCAATCCCGGAAGGAACATAAATTCCATCAACAGGGAAGCACGGAGGGATTGACCCAAAGTCCCGCGTGCGGAAGAGTCCCAAAGCAACAAAGGCACTTCGGGGTGATGTGTGCCAGCGAAAGCCAACCCCTCTGACAAATCCAAACGTGAACGCGAGCGCCTGGCGCTTCGATCAAAGGAGTCGTAATGAAGTGGATTTCGAACCTCTACTTGCGCGTCGGAGTGTGGATTTTATTCTTATGGATACTCTCAACAACTGTTTTGTGTAGAGCCGCTGAGAGAGAGCACAAGTCGCCAAAGAGAGAAAAGACTCTTTACGTGTGGACTGGTGATCAGGCAAGGATTGCGCCGGACTTTCTGGCCGTAATCAATTTCGACGACGAATCCGAGGACTATGGGAAGGTGATCGGCATTGTTTCTGTTCCGGTCCCGGGCAACGTGGGCAACGAGTCCCATCATTGTCATTTATCGGCGGATAAAAATGTTCTGGCTTGCGGCGGACTGCTCAGCCTGCTGAGCGGACAGAACAGCATTTTCTTTTTTGACGTATCGAATGCGAGGCACCCGAAGTTCATGTTTTCCGCCAACGCCTCGCAATCCAGCATCACCGACGACTTTCTGCCGCTTGCAAGCGGCGGATTCCTTGTAACGCAGATGGGCTCGGCGATGGGAGGGGCGCCGGGACGTCTGGCCGAGTTCGATCGTCACTTGCGACTGATCGAAGAATGGCCAGTGAATCCGCCTGCCGATGGATTCAATCCGCATGGGATTTCGGCGCGGCCTGACCTGAACCTGATGCTGACCTCTGACTTTATTTTGCCGGCGAGCACATTGAATGTTGTGCCGGGCGACCCGGTGCTGCGCGGCGCGATCCGAGTTTGGGACTACGAGACGCGCGAAATCTTGCTGACGATTCCAATCCCCAGTGCCATTGGCACGATGGACGTGAAAATGATTCCGGGTGATCCGCTAGGAAGAGCGATGACCGCCGGAATGTTCGATGGGCTGGTGTACTTGGTAGATCCAATCGGCGGCACGGCGCAGGTCGTGTTTGACTGCGAGAACATTGTCCCGCACATTGAGGTTCCGGTGCGCGGCGGAATGACGCAGTTGCTGGCGATCACTTCAACAGGCGATCGGTTGCTGTTCGGATTGTTCGAGGCGGGTCAGGTCGGGATGCTCGACATCAGCAATCCTGAGGTCCCAGTGCAGGCTAGCATCGTGAACCTCGGCGTCGATGCGGGGCCCCATTTCATCGCACTTACCGATGACGACCAAAGACTTGTTGTTGGCGACTATTTTCTGAATGAAGACACATTCGGCAAGATTCATTTCGAGGGCGATCACCATGTACGCGTCATCAAGGTGTTCAAGGATCATCTGAAGCTCGACCGTCACTTTGACGTGGACTTCAACACTGCATTTAAAACAGGGCCAGCGCGGCCGCATGGCATGGCGATGAAATGAGTGGATCACCATCGATCTTGGTGTGAGGACTCTGCGCTGAGGGCTATTTCTCTTGATCTGCGTCGGGCTGAGGCGCGAAGGGTAGCTCTTCGGTCGTCTCTTCACCCCAGTCGAGGGAAAGGGTGCGTGTAGTGGTCTCGATCTGGTCGATCTCGGGAATTTCTTCGCTGATAGGTGCACCCAGTTCGGGGAATTTGCGAGCGGTCACCATCACGCGGCTTTCCATAGAACCGGCGGCCTTGTTGTAGGCCTCGACCGCGCGGTCGAGGCCTCGACGCAAGTTGTCCATGTGCACGGACATGCTGCGCAGGCGATCATGAAGCTCTTTGCCGAGAGCGCTGATGCGCTGGGCATTCTGTGCGAGCTTCTCCTGATTCCAGCCGTAGGCGACTGCCTTCAGCAGCGCGATCAGCGTGGTCGGCGAAGCGGGAATCACGCGTTGGCCCACGCCATGTTCGATGAGGCTCGGATCCTGTTCGAGCGCGGCGCTGAAGAACGTCTCGCCGGGAAGAAACATCACGACGAACTCGGGATTCGGGTCGAATTGCTCCCAGTAACTCTTCGAAGCAAGAGCGCGCATATGATCCCGAACTTGCCGCGTGTGGTCGGCCAGCCGGGCACAGCGGACCTGGTCGTCGGTCGCTTCGACGGCTTCGAGATACGCCTGCAGTGGAGTCTTCGCGTCGACAACGACGTTCTTTCCGCCGGGCAGTTTCACGACTAGATCGGGCCGCAGTCGGCCTTCGCTGGTACTGACGGTGACCTGCTCATCGAAGTCGCAGTAGGCTTGCATGCCCGCGATCTCAACGACGCGCTTCAATTGAATTTCACCCCAGCGGCCTCGCACCGATGGCGTGCGCAGGGCCTTCACCAGGTTTCCGGTCTCAACTTGCAGAGCCTTTTGCGTGCCGATCAGCGACTGCACTTGTTCTGTCAGTGATCCGTAGGCTTTGCTTCGGTCTTTCTCAAGCTGCTGGATCTGGTTGTCTACCTTGTCGAGCGATTCTTTGATCGGAGCAACGAGGGTTTCCACGGCCTTCTGGCGCGCTTCGAGATCGCCCTTGGCTTCGCTTTGGAATTTCTCGAGGCTAGTCTTAGCGAGTTGCAGGAACGACTGGTTGTTGCTCTTCAGCGCGTCGGAGGCGAGAGCCTGGAACGCTTCACGCAATTCGTCGGTCGCGCGGTCGAGCAGATCAAGTTTTTCGGCCGAGGACTTTCGTTCATGCTGCAAAGTGGAATCAAGTGCAGCCGCCTGTTCGCGGAGTTTGGTATTGGCCTCTTGCTGCCTCAGGACGTCGTTTCGAGCGGAGGCTAAGTCCTTTTCGATGAGGGACAAGCGGGCGAGGGCGCCGGCGTGGCGGGAACGCAGTCCCAACCAGGCAAACACGGTGCCAAATGCGGCACCCAACAACACTGCCATCAGCAGTCCCATGGACATTGGTAATTAGCTGTTCCTGAATTTTAGAGTCTACAGTGGCTGTGTAGCAAAGCAGAAAGTTTGTGCTTGGCAGGACCTCCCAGGGTCTGACGCGTGGGGCACACTACGATGCTTCGGGCCCTGATTACCGTTGCGCTGATCCTGGCTACCCGCGCTGAGCCAGCGCAGGTGAAAGTCGAGCGCACGGCTGCCAAGAGTCCTGATCGCGTTGCCTCGGATTACCAGCCCTCTCCAAATTACGACAGCGAAGCCGAACAGCAACTCCTGGATTACGCCAATCAGGCGCGCGCAAAAACCGGATCTCCTCCCCTACATCTTGATGAAGGCCTCACGGCGGCGGCCCGTGCGCACGCCGACGTGATGGCACGCAAGAAGCAACTCACGCATCAGTTCGAAGGCGAGCCCTCCCTCCCCCGTCGCCTGGCCGCGGCAAGTCCGTTGCACTTTGATCGCGCCGGAGAAAATGTCGCGCTCGATATGACCGCGGAACAGGCGCACGAGCGCTTGATGCATTCCCCGCCGCATCGCGAGAACCTGCTCGACCCTAGCTATAATGTCGCCGGATTTGGTGTGATGCGCAGCGGCGGCGTTTTGTTTGTAGTAGAGGACTTCGGCCACAGTTTGCCGCCATACTCGGTGGACCAAACCCAAGACACGATTGCATCTTCGGTACTTCGCGTGCGCCGCGCGGCCGGACTAGCGGAACTAACACGACACACGGACTCTGCTTTGCAGAGCGCGGTCTGCTCGATGGCGCATGAAGACCGTCTTCAGACCCGAGCCATGCGCGAACTTGCCCAACATTATTCCGTAATCAGCTACACAAATATGCACCCTGAAGTTCTGCCCGATGCCGCAACCCGGCTCGTAAGCGACCGTCATCTCCGGAACATGGCTGTCAGCACGTGTTATGCTCGCACTTCTACGTATCCGACCGGGGTTTACTGGGTCGGACTGCTTTTCTACTAATCAAGGCGTTTTACAAGATAGATTCCGGGGTTCCGAAGTTGTTTTTAGGGTTCCCCGCAAATACCGAATCGGGGGTAAGATTGGCGCATGGCTAAGAAAACTGGAATGAGCGATTCGTCCCTCTGGATCCTCACGATCGTCTTGCTGGCGGTGGCCGTCTTCATGTATTTCCGCAGATAGGCTGCTGCAAGCGGCGGACGGGACAGTCGCCATCTTCTAAACAGATATTTCATCCGGGCTCGCTGGCTGGTTGCAGCCGGGCGCGAAACTCTGTCGCCTGCACGGGCGGGTGCGTGGGCGTGTCTTGCTTGCAGGTAGGTTGATTAGTTTCGGCAATGCAGGTGTGCGCGCCAACGGCTTGCGCTTCAGTCGGGCGTGAACGGTCTAGTGAGCGATCGGGGTCGCGTCCGTCGCGATGCACACCCACTTCCCGCCTTTGAATAACCACGTATCGACGAACTGCTCGCGGCGGGTATAACTCTTCCCGTTTTCAGTCCCTTTCACCCGCATCACTCCAGAAGCGATGGCGACATTGCCATGAACCTTGACGTGCATCGACTCGGGAGATACCTGCTGTTCTTGCGAGTTGGTGGCATGCACGCTCGCCAGAAAATCTTTCTTGCTCTGCACACTGCCGTCATCGTTGATCAGGATGATCGAATCGTCGAGCAGTTCGTCCAGCGCCTTGGTGTCGGCAACCTTGTAGGCCTGGTTCCATGCTTTCTCAAGCGCGACAATCTTGCCCTGGATCGCGGCTTCGGAAGAATCTTGCGCGAGTGAAGCGGAGAGGCAAAGGACGAAGAGCGACAGCAGAGAAACGGTGTATCGCACGGGGGAACCTCGTGTGCGCAGTATAGGACAAAGTTCCTGCGCTACTCGGAGCGGTTTGGTAGGGTTCCGCGTCAGTAACGTCGGCGTCGGAAACGTTAAATAGCCGCGCGTCCCCGATGCGGCGCTGAATGAGAAATCTGGATCGTGCGGCCGCCGCGAAGGGTGTGCTTGATGTACTCTTCGCCAGCGCGCATCATCTGCTTCCACATGGCATACGCGTGGCCTTCCTGATTCAGGAACGCCATGGCCTCCTCGAAGGAGAGATCACGTCCAATACCGGCTGCCACCTGAGTGACATAAGGAAGGGTAATTTCAGCGATCACTCTTTCTCGGGGTTTGCGATCAGCCATGCGACGACCCTCACCTTGCGGAATATAGATACGCCGATCCATTAATCACGGGCTGTGATGTTCATCACGGTCCGTTGTGACCGGGTTGGGTGGTTCGAGCACAGCGGCAGAGGCGCGCTCTGGCGCACGTGTGCTACCCTCCAGCCAAGCCTCTCCCCGCCACTTCGCAAGCCAGATGGACGTCTCAAGCGGAATTCGGATTGGTGTCGCCGGTTGGTCCTACAAGGACTGGGATGGGGTGTTTTATCCGCCGACCGTGTCACGGAAGAAGATTCATCCGCTGGAATACCTGGCGCACTTTTTCGACGTGGTCGAGATCAATACTTCGTTTTATGGCCATATCAAGCCGGAGCTTGCGAGGCTCTGGGTGCGGAAGGTCGCGGTCAATCCGAACTTTGTCTTTACGGCGAAGCTGCACCGGTCGTTTACGCATTCGCCGCTGGCGGTGATGGAGCCGACCTCTGCGGCGTCGATCAAACCGACCGATGAAGACGAGTCGAAGGCGCGCGAGGGGTTGGACGCGCTTGCGTCGGAAGGGAAGCTGGGTGCGCTGCTTATCCAGTTTCCGGTATCGTTCAAGAACACCAGCTTGAATCGGGAGTATCTCGAACACCTGCTACGGCAGTTCATCGAATACCCGCGCGTGGTCGAAGTTCGACACGACAGCTGGAACAACGACGAAACGTTGGCATCGTTCGCGCGCGGCAACGTCGCCTTCTGCAACATCGATCAGCCGATGATCGGCCGCTCGCTCTCACCCACGGAGCACGTGACCTCGTCACTGGGTTACGTTCGGCTGCACGGCCGCAACTACAAGGAATGGTTCAACAGCGACGACCGCAACGATCGCTACAACTACCTCTACAGTGAGAGCGAACTGGGTCCCTGGAAAGAAAAGATCGAGGGCGTCGCCGAGAAGGCGCAAACGACGTACGTGATCACGAACAACCACTACGAGGGACGCGCTGGCGTGAATGCGCTTGAATTGAAATCAATGCTCGGCGGCAAGCGCGTGAAAGCGCCGCCAACTTTGCTGGACACCTATCCGGAACTGAAGAAATTCGCCGACCCCGATCACGAGGCGGGGGATCCGAATTTGTCGCTGCTAGCGTGAGGAAACATCTACCACGGAGAGACGGAGACACAGAGAGATTCGTAATCGCTCCGCGAAATTGTCATCCTGAACGAAGTGAAGGATCTGCTTTTTTCTTGGAGCAACGGGGTCCTTCGTCTGTGTTCGCTCGCTCCTTCGCTTCGCGTGAGTATCACGACGAAGAGGTTAGCAAGGAACACCCTAAAAGGACCTTGTCGCGGGTTCGATCGCGTTGATTCCCACGAAATTAGCGAAGGCATAACTCCTTTTGCAAGAGTGACTTACTGGGTCAGCTCCGTTTGTATTTGACAAAGTGTCGAGATGACACTATTATGGTGTCTGTAAGACACTTAGGGAGGGCCGCAGATGATGGTGAAGTTCATCAAAGTGCCGCCAACCACCTACGTTCTGCAATACCAGCACGGGAAGATCAAACGCGAGGGAGCGGGTCTGTCGTTTTTCTACTACACACCTTCTTCGACGATCGTCACAGTTCCGCTGGCGAGTGCGGACGTACCTTTTGTCTTCCAGGACACGACCGCGGATTTTCAGGCGGTCACGCTGCAAGGTCAGCTGACCTATCGCGTGGTGGATGCAAAGCGGCTCGCGACGCTGCTGGACTTCAGCGACAACGCCGGACGCAACTACTACTCTGGGGACCGCAAAGCACTTGATGATCCGCACAAGTTGCCCGAGCGCCTGATCCACATCACACACACGTTGGCTCGATCGATCACCCAGAGATTCGCCCTGAGGGAATTATTGGTGAGTTCGGATGCGGTCGTGGACGAAGTACTCGGAAAGCTCAGAACGTCGGAAGCAGTGGCGACATTGGGCGTGCAGATCCTCGGCCTCAATTTGTTGTCGATCAAGCCGACGCCCGAGACGTCGCGCGCTCTCGAAGCCGACGCTCGCGAAGCTTTGCAGCGCCGCGCCGACGAGGCAATTTACGCGCGCCGCAACGCTGCTGTGGAGCAGGAACGGCTCATCAAGGAGAGCGAACTGAATACGGAGATTGCTGTTGAAGAGAAGAAGCGGCAGATCCGCGAGACCCAGATGGCCGCCGAGATCGCGGTCGAAGAGCAACGTTCGCAATTGATCGACCGGCGCGTCGAAAATGAACACAAAGATGCGGACAGCAAGGCCTACGCCCTGGCCGAGACGCTGAAGCCGCTACGTGATCTCGACTGGAAGACGCTGATGATGCTGGGTGGGAAGGGCGCCGATCCGAAGACCATGATCGCCCTTGCGTTCCAGGAGATGGCCGACAACGCGCAGAAGATCGGGGAATTGAACGTCTCGCCCGATCTGCTGAAGTCGCTCATCGGCACCGCGGGAAAATGACCATGTTCAAGAAACTGGTGATCGTGACGCGCAACACTCGGTTGCAGGAACTGGTGGCGCGCTTCAACACCCGGTCGCAGGCGAAGTTCTACCTCGAGCACGCCGGCGGTGACTTCGCCGACTACGAACGCGAGGACGACGCCTACGGCCGGGCACTTGAAGCAGTGCAGCGATCGCTGGAATTTGAGGTCCCGCGGCAGGTCGTGGATCGAACACTGGTTCCAACCTTTCAGTTCCAGAAGGAGGATCTGGTGGTCGCCCTTGGCCAGGATGGGCTGGTGGCCAACACCGCGAAGTATGTTCGGTCGCAGCCCATCGTGGCACTCAATCCGGATGCCGCGCGTTTCGACGGCATCCTGTTGCCCTTCCGGGTATCTGATGCGCGGGACGCCGTTGCGCGAGTGCTGGAAGGAAAGGGCAAAATCCGTGAAGTCACGTTGGCCGAAGCTATGCTTAACGATAGCCAGCGACTGCTCGCGTTCAACGATCTGTTTATCGGGGCCCACAGCCACGTTTCGGCGCTTTACAAGCTGACGCATGGAAAGCTATGCGAGACACAATCGTCGAGCGGCGTGCTGGTCTCAACTGGCGCAGGCTCGACCGGCTGGGTCTCGTCGGTGTTCAACATGGCTTCGGGTGTTGCGGCATTTACTGGAGGGACGGCGGGCAGCGCATTCCGGATGCCGTGGGAAGATCCTCGGCTGTTGTACGTTGTTCGCGAGCCGTTTCTAAGCCGCCATTCGCAAGCCGGAATCGTGGCCGGGATGCTTCGTTCCGGAGAGGAGTTGTCGCTGGAATCACTCATGCCGTCGGGCGGAGTGATTTTCAGCGACGGAATGGAGGCGGATTTTCTCGAGTTCAACTCTGGAGCGATCGCGCACGTGAAGGCATCGGAGCAGAAGGCCCGCCTCGTTGTAGGCTAGTCAGGATGAAAGTCACCGTCGACATCGTTATCTTCACGATTCAGGCTGGAGATTTGAAGGTCTTGCTGGTGAAGCGGGGCGTGCCTCCCTTTGCCGGCCAGTATGCGATTCCGGGCGGCTTCGTGCTGCAGAACGAAGGCCTGAGTGATGCCGCCCTGCGCGAATTGAGGGAGGAAACTGGGGTCGATGATGTCTATCTCGAGCAACTGTATTCCTTTGGCGAGCCCGAGCGCGATCCGCGCGGCCGCGTTGTGACGGTGGCGTACTTTGCACTCATCTCGGCGGAGCACTCGCATCTGCAGGCAGGTACTGATGCCGCCGCCGCCGCATGGTTTCCGGTCGATGCGGTTCCGGAGCTGGCGTTCGATCACGCGAAAATTCTCGAGTACGCGATCGAACGGCTGCGTAACAAGCTCGAATACACAACAGTCGGGTTTCAATTGCTTCCGGAAAAGTTCACGCTCTCGGAATTGCAGGCAGTGTATGAAGTCATTCTGGGTAAAGACCTCGACAAGCGGAATTTTCGCCGGAAGCTTTCGCTGCTGAAGATTTTAAAGCCAACGTCAGAGTATCGGCGGGACGGCCGCAAGCCCGCGCGACTTTATCGCTTCGTCGCGGCAAAGTTCGAGAAACTGAAGGATAAGGGGATTCTGTTTCCGTTCTAGCGCTACCGTTAGTCCGCCAACCACTTCCAGGCCGTTCCGCGGCTCTCAATCCTTCCCATCCCCGGAAATGCGAAGTGGTAGGCCAGCACCTTGATGCGGTCGTTGGCGGCGCGATCGAGCAGGCGTTGCCGTGACTTGGCAGCGACCTCGGCATCGAGGTCGAAAATCGGGCGCCACGACGGATTTTCCAGGTGAAGCGGATGCAGAACAGCGTCCGACATGTGCAGGAACTGCGTTTGACCGGACGCGATGGTGACAGCCAAGTGGCCCGGAGTGTGCCCCGGCGCGGGAACGACAGAGATCCCGGGCACAATTTCATTTTCGCCCTCGAGCAGTTCGATGTGTTCTGTTAGCGGTGGAAGGTTTTTCTCCGCGGATGAAGTCAGCAGCTGCCGCATAAATGCGTCGAGGCTGGTGCCGTTGAGGCTCGGCGAGTTGGTCCAAAAGTCCCATTCTTTTTTCGACATCAAGTACTGCGCATTCGGAAAGGCGCGCTTTCCCTCAGCGTTGAGCACCCCGCCAATGTGATCGGGATGGCCGTGCGTCAGGAGCACATGCGTGATCTGCTCGGGTCGGAGGCCTTCCGACGCCAATTGACTTGTTAACTGTCCGGTAGTTGGCGCGAGGCCACCCGCGCCGGTATCAATCAGAATTTCGTGCTCTCCCGTTCGCACCAGCAGACAGGTGTAAGGGCTCTCGACGTGACTGGTGGGGAGATGGTGAGCCCGGAGTCCACTCTCGATTTGCTCTGCGGATACATTGGAGAAAAACCACGCCGGCGGATATTGCAGCGTGCCGTCGTTCATGGCGACACAGTGAATGTGTCCAACATCGAAAGCGGCACGAGTTGTCGGCGACGTCATAGTTGCTCCGAAAGTTAGCTTGAGAAGCTATGACAAGGGCTGAACGTGTGTCAAGGAAGGGAAGAGAAAACTATTCTTTCTCATCACAAAGACACGGAGACACAGAGAAGCATCGGGGAATTGAGTGCCATCTCCAGTCTTCCTCCGTGGCTCTGTGTCTTCGTGGTAGAAGCTACTTCGCCGCCACTTCTTCTTTCGGAGCGAGGTCCTTCGCGGCGTAGTGTGAGTCGACGTAGTCGTTCAGGATGCCGATGAACTCGGCGACGATCTTGTCGCCCTTCAGCGTTGTGAACAGGCGGCCGTCGACGTAGACCGGAGCCTTTGGTTCTTCGAAAGTGCCGGGCAGTGAGATGCCAAGGCTGGCGTGCTTCGATTCGCCGGGGCCGTTGACAACGCAGCCCATCACGGCGACTTTCATTTCTTCGACGCCCGAGTAGCGGTCTTTCCAGACGGGCATCTGCTCGCGCAAGTAGGTCTGGATCTGTTCGGCCATCTCCTGGAAGAACGTGCTGGTGGTGCGCCCGCAGCCGGGACATGCGGTGACCTGCGGCGTAAAGCTGCGGATGCCGAGCGATTGCAAAATCTGCTGGCCAACGCGCACTTCTTCGGTGCGGTCGCCGCCCGGCGCGGGCGTTAGCGAGACTCGGATCGTGTCGCCAATTCCTTCCTGCAGCAGCACTCCCATCGCGGCCGACGAAGCGACAATTCCTTTTGCGCCCATGCCCGCCTCGGTAAGCCCGAGGTGGAGAGGATATTCGCAGCGCGCAGCAAGCGAGCGGTAGACGTCAATGAGATCTTGCACTCCGCTGACCTTTGCGCTGAGGATGATCTGATCCGGACGCAGGCCGTACTTTTCGGCGAGCGCCGCCGAGTTCAGCGCGCTCACGACCATGGCCTCCATCGTGACTTCGCGCGCCTCTTTGGGTTCGGGCAGCAGCGAATTTTCGTCCATCATCTTGGTGAGCAGCGTGCTGTCGAGCGAGCCCCAGTTCACGCCGATGCGTACCGGTTTCTGATTCTTGGCCGCGACCTCGATCATGGTGCGGAAGTTGTCGTCGTTCTTGCGGCCCACGCTGACGTTGCCGGGATTGATGCGGTATTTTGCGAGCGCACGGGAGCACTCCGGATACTTGGTCAGCAGAAGATGTCCGTTGTAGTGGAAGTCGCCGATGATGGGGACATGGATGCCCTGCTTGTCGAGTTCGTCGACGATTGGGGCGACGGCGGCCGCGGCTTCCTGGTTGTTGACGGTCACACGGACCAGTTCCGATCCGGCCCGCGCCAGGGCGGCGACCTGCTTGACGGTCGCAGGGATGTCGGCGGTATCGGTATTGGTCATCGACTGCACCACAACTGGCGCAGCGCTGCCCACGCGCACACCTCCGATGGTCGCTGTCACGGTCTTTCTGCGCTGAATGTAAGCCATGAGAACTATTAGTTTAACACGCGGAAAACGACAAGGACGCTGCGGAAGGGCTTACACGAGGGGCGTAAGGATCGCCTCTTGGGTGGACTGCTGGATGTTGCACCTCTGATGTATCCGTGCAATCAATTGATTTGCTTCACCCCCTTCGACACGGTCGCCGAAACTGATCGTCCTAACACCATAATCGAACGATATTTGGCTGCTTCGCTTTCCCGCTGATGGCTGAAATCGAAGATTCCTCATTTCAGACAATAAGTACTGCTTTCCCCGTCCCACGCCGAAGACTTCACGTCGGATGACCAAGCTCTGAGGGTCAGCTGTAACGACATCTGTGCCGCCTATCATTAACCGAAAAAAATAGAAGGCCACTGACTCTGATACCAACCAGAAACAGATCCTGCAAAGAGACTCGGCTTCTGAAGAAATTCCTTAATGATTGATATTCCGCCGAACGTCCACCCCACCAGCCAGTACGCAACCACCAAAGCCAGACCATAACTCGTGAGGGGAATCGAAATTTGGAGTCTGCCGTCGTAGTCAGAAACGGCTGATTTCAGCGGAGTCGGCCGTACGAGGTTTGGCATCGAGAATCGGGCACTCGAGATTTGTTAAAACACCGTTGCTCTCGTTCGCAAGAAATTTTTTGCTGGGTTTTCTGCCTCGATGGACAAGAAGTGGCTTTCACCGGAACTAAAAGGACACAGTGGATCACGTGGAAACCCTCCGTGACCCGCTGTGCCCTCTGTGGTTAAAGCTCTTCGCTGTTCTAACTACCGAGCGGCCAGCGCTTGGCGATGTCGTTGTAGATCACCGTCACCGCGAACAGCACCAGGAATACGAATGCTGCCTGGTAGATGCGCTCTTTGATCTGCAGGCTGATATCGCGCCGCATCAGGCCCTCGATCAGCAACAGCAGAATCACTCCGCCGTCGAGAATCGGGATCGGCAACAGGTTAAAGATGCCGAGGTTCAAACTGATGCCGGCCGTCAGACCAAGCAGCGGTGTCCAGCCCTTTTCGGTGACGGCGTGGCCAATCGCGCTGCCGATGCCGATCGGTCCTTCCACCTGCTTCATCGAAACTTTGCGCTGAACCATCTTCTGGATCAGTTCGAGCAGAACCAGCGAGTAACGCTTGTTGTCTTCAACCGAACGCTGCAGCGCGGGGACGAACGACAGCTGGCCAACCTTCATGAGCGCGGTGCTCTCGAAGCCCACCCGATAGCGCTTACTCTTCTCTTCCGCATCAGCCAGGATCGGCTGGAGCTGGAATGACATCTGTTTGCCGTCGCGCAGAACGTCGACGTTCACCATCTTGTCTTTGGTGACCTGCAGCGAGTCGATGAGAGCTTCGATCATGCCCACCGGCTTGCCGTCCACCGCGACGATCTGATCACCTTCCTTGATCCCAGCCTTGGCCGCGGGCATGTTGGGCTCAACGTCCGCCACCACAATTCCCTGATCTGGGCTCCATCCGGCCGATCCCACTTCCGAGGTCGAGACAGCTTTGGGGGTGATGGTGGTCTCGATCGTCTTGCCATCGCGGCTCAAGGTGAGCGGCAAGGGCTCGTTCGGGCTCAACATCACTTTCAGACCGATCTGCTCCCATGTGGGATTCTCGGCACCCGCGATCCGGACAATGCGGTCGCCAGGGCGAACACCGGCCAGCGCAGCAGCGGAGTCCGGCTTCACATAGGCAATGACGCCCGGCTGATCGATGAACGCGGGATATTCGTAGTGGACCATGTAGACCACGGTCAGCAGTCCCACGGCCAGAACGATGTTCATGAAGGGCCCGGCGATAGCGATGACGAAACGCTGCCAGCGTGGATGATTCAGAAATTCGCCGGGATCGTTCGTGCGCTCATCCATCGGGTTTTCGCCTGACATCTTCACATATCCGCCCAGGGGGATCGCGCTGATACGGTAGTCAGTCTCACCGCGGCGGAAGCCCAGAAGGCGCTTGCCGAACCCGATCGAGAAAACCTCTACCCGGACTTTAAAAAATTTGGCGGCAGCATAGTGTCCCCATTCGTGAATGAGGATCATGACGCCCAAAACAACGGCCATGGTTACCGCGGTCAACAAGAAATGCTCCATGATTCTGGATTACTCCCCCGGACAGGATACGGAGGTCGCGTGCGGCACGGGGGAATTACCGCGATGCAACCGCTCTATGCGCTCTCGGGCAGCGCGTCGCGCCTCCAGGTCTGTCTCAAGCACCTGATTAATAGATTCCATTTTCCCAGTTTTTGTTGCAGAAAGCACTTCTTCAATGACCCTGGGAATTTCATCGAAGCGAATCTGACCTTCAAGGAACGCTGCGACCGCAACTTCATCCGCTGCGTTCAGAGCGACAGGATGGGCGCCTCCGGATTCTGCTGCCTCGTAG
>Ga0126371_10002475_pt1 | contig 15907 bp, 11 predicted proteins | sample PanSoiMetaPlot_4_FD_110145 | JGI IMG/M metagenome (GOLD analysis project Ga0126371, IMG submission 110145) | Tropical forest soil microbial communities from Panama - MetaG Plot_4 | ecosystem: Environmental > Terrestrial > Soil > Tropical forest > Bulk soil | place: Panama | collected 2016-02-17 | reverse complement strand
TCGAACGCCGATCAGGCAGGCCTCGATACCGGCGAAAGCACCTCCAGCGTCTGGGTCAACGAAATTAGCGGCAACTACTTCGACGCCCTCGGCATTCAGGCCTATCTCGGTCGCCTCATCCAAACCTCCGACGAGCACGGCCCGAATAGCGCTCCATACATTGTCCTCAGCTATTCGTACTGGCACACCCATTTCAACGATGACCCCACCGTTGTCGGCCGTATCGTCCAATTGAACAAGCATCCGTTCAAGATCATCGGCGTCGCGCAGCCTGGTTTTCGCGGAACGCTGGTTTTTTTCAGTGTGGATCTTTTTGTCCCCATCGTCAACGCCGCACAAATCAACACCGGCATCAATACGGGCGCTGACCTGAACACGCGCGCCCGTCGCTGGGTTTTCATCACCCTTGGCCATCTGCGGCCCGGTGTAACGAAAGCGCAAGCCGTCGCGGACTTGAATTCGATCGGCGCTCAGCTTGAAAAGACTTATCCCAAAGATGACGAAAAGAGGACCTTCACTCTGGCGCGTCCAGCACTCTACGGTGATTTTCTGGGGAATCCTGTCCGTGCCTTCATGACCGCATTGATGCTGCTCTCCGCGTTGATTTTGCTGGCCGCATGCGCCAACTTGGGCAGCCTCTTTGCAGCCCGCGCTGCGGACCGCTCTCGGGAGGTCGCCCTGCGCCTGGCCTTGGGCGGCACGCGCCTGCGCATTCTGCGCCAGCTCTTTACAGAAGCCATACTGCTTTCGCTTGCGGGCGGCGTTGTCGGCCTATGGGGCAGCGTCATGTTGCTTCATCAGGTGAGCAATTGGCAGCCAATCTCCCGCTGGCCGGCGAGCTTGCCCGTGAACCCAGACGCAAACGTCTATGTCATGGCTCTGCTGCTGACTTTGGCCAGTGGATTCATCTTCGGCGCTGTGCCGGTCAGACAAGTCCTTCGCACGGATCCTTATAGCATCGTGAAATCCGGCTCCTTGGCCAAAGCGGGCCGGCGAATTACCATTCGCGAAGTCTTACTCTCCGCGCAAATCGCCATTTGCGCTATCCTCGTCACCTCTTCGTTCGTTGCTGTCCGCGGGCTTGGGCGCTCCATCCGCAGCAACTTCGGCATTGAACCCCGCAATACCGTTGTAGCCGACGCGGATTTAACGATGTCGGGATACAAGGGCGGCGCGATCTCCAAAATGCAGCGCCGCGTGATCGATACTTTGAAAGCTGTCCAGGGAATTGATTCAGTAGGGCTGATCAACACTATGCCCTTGATGGCCGGAGGCTACCGCGGCGCATCTGCGTTCAACGATCAACAATCCGACCTTCGTCCATCCAAGGCTGCTGCCGACTCATACATGTTCAGCGTATCTCCCGGATACTTCCGCGCCGCAGGCACCAATTTCCTGACCGGCAGAGACATCGCCTGGAGCGACGACGAAAATTCGCCCGACGTAGCCGTCATCAACCGGTTCTTTGCGCGCAAAGTTTTTGGCTCGGAGACACAAGCAATGGGCGGTTACTTCAAACTGCTTCGGGCTGGGCAAGTCAAACGCATTAAGGTTGTCGGCATCGTCGAAGACGGCAAATATCAGAAGCTGACCGAAGATCCTCAGCCGGCCGTATTTCTCTCGATTCTGCAATCGCCATCGAGTCAGGCGTTCTGGATCATGCGTGCGAGCCGCGATCCCGCGCCGCTCGTTCCAGCCATCCGCAGCGCGGTGCGCCGGCTGGACCCGGGTCTGCCGCTTTACGTGGAAACTTCGAGCCATGAACTGGATACGACTTTGTTTCCTGCGCGGATGGCAGTCATGGCGCTTGGCATCATGGGCATCATGGGCGCGCTGCTCTCCATCACTGGCATTTTTGGCATGGCCTCATACGCCGTCAGCAAACGCAAGCGCGACTTGGGCATTCGTATCGCCCTCGGAGCACAGCGCAAAGAAGTTCTGCGGGCCGCGCTGGGTCGCTCAGTGAAGCTGCTAGCATTTGGCTCGGGCGCAGGCTTGCTCCTTGGAATCCTCGCCTCGCGCGTTCTTGCTGCCGTGGTCTTTGAAGCCACGCCACGCGACCCGCTCGTTTTGACCGGTGTTGTTTTGGCGATGGCCGCAGTTGGGCTCGTGGCCACCTGGATTCCCGCGCATCGCGCGCTCTCCATTGATCCCGTGATGCTGCTCCGCCAGGAATGACGGTCCAGTGATCATCCGGCATCGTGAACGCCGCGCGCTTCCGCTTGGTGGGTCGTGGCTTCAGCCACGACAAAAAGTTTAAGGTTTCTTTTCTTCCTTTCGCGCGTTTTATCCGCGCAACGTCGTCGCAGGGGTGGGGAGGCATAGACCATGTTCGGAAAAGTGTTTCGCCGCAGCCGCAACTCGGGCGATTTCAAAAGCGAAATCGACGCGCACATTGCCGTGGAAGCTGAACGCCTGCGCGCCGAAGGATTAAGCGACCACGAAGCCCGCCGCGCCGCCCATCGCGCCTTCGGCAACGTCACCAAGACGCAAGAACGCTTCTACGAAGCCCGCCATTGGCTCGTTTGGGACAATCTCTGCCGCGACATCAGCTACGCGCTGCGCATGTTGCGCAAATCCCCCGCGTTCACGCTCGTCGCCACTCTTACACTCGCCCTCGGTATCGGCGCCAACACCGCCATTTTCAGCATGGTCGATTCGTTCCTTCTGCGTCCCACGCCCGTCGCGCAGCCTCAGCAAATTGCCACCTTAGACGTCCAGGAAACCGGCGGCGCCTACAACGCCCAGTTTTCCTATCCCGATTTCAAAGATATTCGCGAACAGTCCGGTTCGCTCTTTTCGAGCGTCACCGCATCCATGGACACTCACGCGCTGGACGGCCTCAATGTCGACGGAAAAGTCGCGCCCATCTGGACCAGCTACGTCGCCGGCAATTTTTTCCAAACCATGGGCGTGAAACCGGCCGTCGGCAATTTCATCGAACCAACTTCTGCCGACAATGCTCCGGTCCTCGTCCTCGGTTACAACTATTGGAAAGTTCATTTCGCCGCCGACCCGCAAGTCATAGGCAAATCCGTTCTGATCAACGGCCATCCCGTCACCATCATCGGCGTCGCGCCCAAAGGATTTCACGGCATCTCTGCGCTCCTCGACATCCAGGGCTATCTGCCGATCGGCATGGTGACCGTCACCGCCGATGCCACAACTGACCTCTTTACGAATCGCAAATCCGCGCAGTTCGGCATCTACACTCGCCTGAAACCCGGCGTCACTCTCGCCTCCGCTGCGCCCGCGCTGAACGTCATCGGCCGTCGCCTGGCCTCGCAATTTCCCGACGCCAACAAATGGATGTCCCTCCTCGCCTATCCTCTCGCGCCCGATAGCCCCGTTGACGATCCCGCCGGTTTGAAGGTCGTCTTGGTCACCGGCGTATTTTTTCTGATTCTCGCCGGACTCGTTCTTTTGCTCGCCTGCCTCAACGTCGCCAACCTGCTCCTTGCGCGCGCCGCCGCTCGCGAACGCGAAATGGCCCTCCGCGCCGCCGTCGGCGCCGGCAGAACGCGCCTTATCGCGCAGTTGCTCACCGAAAGTCTCATCCTCGCGCTTCTCGGATGCGCTGGCGGCATTGCCTTCGGAATTTTCGCCAGCCGCCAGCTCGGCTCCATCAATTTGAATGGAAGCCTGCCGTTGGTTCTGGATTTCCAGTTCGACTGGCGCGTTTTCGCCTATGCGTTCGCCGCCGCTCTTCTTACCGGAATCGTCGTCGGCATCGCTCCCGCCCTGCGCGCCACGCGCGGCAACTTGAACGACCTCCTCCACGAGAGCGGACGCACCACCGCCTCCCTCACCCGCCAGCGCAGCCGCAGCATTCTCGTCGTCGCGCAAGTCGGCGGGTCGCTGATGCTGCTCATCGTCGCCGGACTTTTCGTCCGCAGCCTCGAAATCGTCCAGCACTCCAATCTCGGCTTCGATCCCGCGAACGTTTTCAATTTCACCATGGACGCGCACGAAGCCGGCTACAACGAATCGCAAACGCGCAGTTTCCTGCAAGCTTTCCTTCCGCGCGTTCAAGCCCTCCCTGGAATTCAAACCTCCAGCCTCGCCTTAGCTGTTCCCTTTGACTACACCTTCGACCTTGGCAAAAGTCTGCAAATCGAAGGCTACCAGCCGCCCAAAGGCCAGCCCTCGCCCGCCGCTCGTTACAACGCCGTTTCGCCGCAGTATTTCTCGACCATGCGCATTCCCATCGTCCGCGGACGCGCCATCCTCGATTCCGACACGCAAACTTCGCAGCGCGTCGCCGTCATCAACGAAGCCATGGCCGAAAAATACTGGCCCGGCCGCGATCCCATCGGTCGCCGCTTCGCTTCCACTGACGCCCCGATTCAATCCGTCGAAGTCGTCGGCATCGCCAAAAATTGCCGCTGCTTGAACATTCGCGGCCCCATCCCGCCTTACATGTATCTCGCCTCCACGCAGCAATACCACAGTCCCATCGTCCTCCAGGTGCGCACGAGCTTGCCTCTCTCGGCCGTCAATCGCGAAGTCGCCGGCCTCGTTCAGTCCCTCGCTCCCGGCATGCCCCTCTCCAACATTCAGCCCATGACCGCGGCGCTCAACACTCTGGCCGGATTTCTGCTTTACCAGATCGGCGCCGTCATGGCCGGCGCGCTCGGCCTTCTCGGAGTCGCTCTCGCCGTCGTCGGCGTGTACGGAGTTGTCTCCTGCGCCGCCAGCCAGCGAACGCACGAGATCGGCATCCGCATGGCCCTCGGCGCTCGCCGCGCCGACATTCTCCTGATGATCTTGCGTCAGGGCATTTTAATCGTCGGCGTCGGACTGCTAATAGGAGTGCTCCTGGCTTTCGCCATCGCGCGTCTCGCCGGCAATTTCCTCTCCGGCGTCTCGCCGCTCGACCCGCTCACCTATGTGAGCGCCTTCCTGCTGCTCGGAGCCGTGGCCCTCGCCGCCTCCTACATCCCCGCTTATCGCGCTATGAAGGTCGATCCCATGATCGCCCTCCGCTACGAGTGACCTCCATCTTCAGCCTCTTTAAAAATGTCATTCCGAGGGAGGATGCGACCAGCATCCGACGAGGAACCTGCTGTTTGCTGTTCGCCTACCGGGTCCCTCGTGGCGCTCGGGACGCACACAGCGCGTCGTCTTCGTAGGGGCAGGGTTCACCCTGCCCATCGCGACTCCCCAAGTCGCACTTCGCCTCAACGATGTCATTCCGCCTGCCCTGAGTGATGTGGCGAAGGGAACCCAGCGGCCGGCTGCGGCAAGCAGCCAACATGAGAAAGTCGCGGATGGCGGTGAGGAACCTGCTTTTCGCTGTTCGGCTTCCGCCTTCGTAGGGGCAGCGTTCACCCTGCCCGCGCGACTCATCGAGTCGCGTTTCGCTGCTGACTGATCCCTCGCTGGCTTGGGACGCGAACACCGCACCTTGGGCAATGTGCGATTTATTATCGATTAGAAAAAATGATGTGGCTCATTCGATGGCACTTAGCTCAACTTCTAATTTTTCATAGATCTTGCGATTAGACCCTTGACTAGGAACGTGCCCCTGCCCCGCCGGGTCGGGTACCACCAGGTTTTAGTACTCGGTATACCGCGGACTTTGTGCGATCGGCGGCACGCTTTTCTTATCCTTATTTGCGTCAGAGGTGTGGATCGACTGGCTCGCTATGCTCCCTGCCTATTCCGGAACGTGAAATTTGCCGTTGCCGACTCACTGGCTCCGACGGTCACTTCTTGCTCTTGGCTTCCGAATGTCGCGGTCCAAACAGCAACGATGTATTTGCCAGCGGGCAAGCCCTTCAGTACGAAACTGCCCTTGTTGCCAGTCACCGCAAAGTACGGGTTATCAACCACCCCAATGTAGGCCTTCATCCACGGATGCTCGTTACAATGCACCGGAATCATGATTTCCGCGCGCGTGAATTTCCGGATTGCCGACGCGGAGCCAGGTTCTTGCGTCACGTTCCATTCGCGATTGCCGCTCGCCATCACATGAATGTTGTGAGTCGTCGGGTCGAGCGTCTGCACCTGCAGCGGCTGGCCCACCATAATGCCGAGCACGTGCGGCTCGTACATGCAGCCCTGTTGAGTGAGATCCACGGAGTTCCGTGGCGGCACCACCTTCACACTGGCGTTGCTCCCCTTAACGTAGACGAAGGCGTTCGGAAGCGTTCCGTTCTCGTTAACTGCGCCGTCCTCCGCGTAGACCGTTCCCGTATGCTCCGACTGACAGACCGGATCCTTTCCCATGTTCAGTGGCAACAGCTTCGGCCTGTCACCTTCGAAATAGATTTTCCCTGTAATCTCTCCCGTGTTTCCGCTTTGCTCTAACGCTCTTCCTGCGACCTGCAGGCAAACCGCAGCGGGCCCAAAGATCGCCAACAGTGTTAGCGCCGCTCGTAGGTGAGTCAAGCCAGTTCTTTGTCCATGCATGGCTAACCTTTCCGCTAGAAAATCAGACCGAGGTAGAGGTACACAGAGTTATTGTCTCCGGCGTTGCGTCCGAAGCCGTCATAGTTCGTGCCGGCGCCATTGAATTGCGTAAATCCGGTATATTGCGCCGCCAGTCGTACGTTTTGCACTGGCCAGTATGTGAAATTTAAAATGTATCCCTTGCTGTTCGGGCTGCCATTCGCGCTGCCCGAGAAAGATGCGGGCGCGAATTGCACTGGATCAGGAACGCCCGTCGTCATGAAATACTGGAATGCTGGCGCGTACCGATAACCGAAATGATAGACGGCGTTCACCCGGAAAGTATTCAGGCTGTGTGCATCGAAGCCCGCCGCTCCAGAAGCGAAATCCGCATTCAAGCGCGAATTCTCTCGTATGTAGGTGGTGTGAAGACTGATTAAGTTGTTGTGTAGTCTCGGAAGAACACGCTCGAACTGCGCGTCCACTGCCAAATCCGTGTATATGTTTTCTGGTCCCGTTATGGCTCCCGGTGTTGATCGGATGTGCATGCCATAACCGCCGAATTCAAAGAAACTATTTCCGACCGTTTGCTGCCACGCGACGCGCCAGTAAGGCGCCGCGCCCTGAATATTGAAATTGAAATTCGTTCCCGGATTCGGCAGCGGCTGGCCCAGGTGGGAAGAGCGATAAACTGCTGCTGCCCCGTATAGGTGATCATTCCACATCGCATATCCGCCGATCCCCGCAACATCCTGCGCGAGTGCTCCATCTACGACTGTGCCCGCCGCCGGCGAGGGCGCGGACGGAGATGCGATCCACGGAAACCCCCAAGCGGGCGTATCATTCCATAAATCTTCGACTGTCGGATTGTTGTTGATGTCTATGCCATAGACTAGCGTCTTGCCTTTCACCAGCCGATTCTGCGCAAAGCGGATGTCTGTGTTGTCCCACGTGAAGTGATCATCCGTAGCGTTATACGTTGCCTGCACGAATCCACCGATGTGGCTGCCGTAGGCTCCGGCGAGGAACAGCGAAACATCTTGGGGGACGGAGTAGCTCCAGTTCTGCGTGGCCGGCTGCGGCTTGTTCAGGCCCGTGTCCGAAATCTCAAGCCATGCCGAAAGAGGCAGGGTAGTGAGCAAACTCAGCCCAGCCTTCTGCTTCTCCGGTGGGGAACTGATCACCTTGATTCCGGTCATGGTGTAGCCATTGAGCTTGAATGTGCGGCCAAGCGGGGTCAGCTCCGGCGGGTTCGTGTGGCAAGAAGTACAGGCCAGCCCCGTTTGCCGCGCGAAGCTCGGCACCGCTTGAGCTCTGTGCGTCGAGAAAGCTAAAACGAATACAGTTACGACGCCTGCAAACAGCGCCACGTAAGCCCAGTCAGTCTTCTTCCGCTGAGTCGTCATGCCAGCCCCGATCCGTGAGAGTGTTTCATTCTTCTCCTATCGCCATTACTTCAGAGTGAAATTGGCTGTCGTCGTTTGGCCCGCCTGCACGGTCACACTCTGTTCCTGCGTCCCCAGCGTTTCCTGCCACAACTTCAAGTGGTAGGTCCCCGAAGGAACATCCGTCAGCGTGAAAGCCCCTCCTTTCCCGCTCAGCACGTAATAGGGATTCTGCGCGACGATGATGTAGCTCTGCATCCACGTATGCACATCGCAGCGCACAATTGCCATGTCCGGCCGAAACAGAGAAATCTCCAGCGGATCTGCCCCAGGAGGCTGTACTTGATTGAAACTCCGATTTGCTTTCGGAAAAATATGCACGTTGTGTGCTGCGTTGTCGCTGTTCGTAACTTTGAGTTGGCCCGGCTTCATGAGCACCACATGCGGCATGAACATGCAGTCCTTCTGGTCCATCACCGGGGGCGGAAATGAATAATCCTTGCCATGCGTGATGTCGTCGATCCATATGACCGTATCGGCGACGCCTCCTTCATCGATCTTTACTGGTGAGATTTCCTTCATATTTCCGCAGGTGCCTTGGTCCTGAGTCACAGTGACCTTCTTCGCGTGAATCGGTTTGCCGGTGTAGAGGACCTTTCCGGAAATAGTGCCGCCAGAAACCTGCTGGACTGTGTACCCGCCCTGCTGCGGCGCAGCGGAAAGCAGCGAAGGCGCGAGGATGGCGATAACCGAAACACTACCGAGCATTGCGCTTGCTATTCGGGCTGCCTGACGGAACATGGCTCGAACCTCCTAAGTTATTTTTCTTTCAATCTAATGGTGCATGGAAGGCTTTTACTCGTCAGTGATTGCAATCACTGACTGTGGTGACGACCGTCACATGGTGAACGGTTTGAACTTCGGTGCGGAAAAAGGGCTATTCAACTTCCCACGAGCTGTTCAAGTCGTGCCTTGTCACAAACAGTAAGCGTTGAGCCCTTGATTTGTAGGAGCTTTCTCTTCTTGAAATCAGTGAACAGCCGGGTGACGGTTTCGCGAGACGCCCCGATCATCTGGGCGATTTCTTCGTGAGTGAGGGTCAACTTGGCCTGAATTTCTTTTTTGCCATTCCCGTGGCTGGCGCACCAGTCCAACAAAAACCGGGCGAATTTCTCTGCTGCCGAGCGTGACAATCCAATAGACCGCATTTCTGCGATAGCTGAGTGATAGGTTTCGCCGAGTTGCTGGGCTACCCGTAGTGCAGCCTCCCCGTTCTCTCGCAGAAAGTTCAAGAAATCTGTTCGGGAGATGAAGTTGGCTTGCGTTGGTTCGATCACATCTGCCGTTAGCTCATAAGGTTTGCCGGTGACACTCGCAGGCAAGCCAAGAACTTCCCCAGGGTCCGCAATTCTTACGATTAGCGTCTTGCCGTCCGTCGAAGAAGTAGAAAGCTTAACCCGGCCACTGCATAGAATAAAAACGCCGCGCGCTCCCTGCCCTTCCACAAACAGCGTCGCACCCTTTGGATACGAGGAAGCCGAGGTTATGGTGGAAAGGCGCTGCAACCCGGAGGGCGAGAGATCGCAAAATACCCTCTGTCGCAAGAGCGGGCAAGCAATACAGTTCTCGATAATTTCAAGTCCGTAAGGGGAGCGCATAGGGGTGCCTGGGCGCATTGTACACCTCTTCCCTAGCGCCACAATCCTGAACCCGCTCGTAGGATTCGCTGCCACTTGCAATCTCAGTGTGCTGCGCGTCGGCGCGTTGGCAAGTGACGAGGGTCACTTTGTCAGGTGACACAACTCACAGCCTCACGAAAGAGAGTTCACAATGAAGCGTGGCAGACGAACAAGGAATCCGTGGGAGGCCATTTGCGGAACGCACCGCTTGGAATTAAGGAAGACGAGCCCAAGGTGTATCACTTTTCCGATATCTGTAATTATACCCCCGTTTTTATTGACTTTTTCCTTGCCTTCCGGTATATAGTTCCTTCGGCTGGCAAATACCAACCGGATGTTACAAAAAGTTACAGAAAAATCAGGCGCCGCGAAGGCGCCTTTCGCATTTTAGGAGGGTCTAATCGCAAAAATATGACGAATTAGAACTCGGCACAAGTCACTGAAAACAAAGGAGAGATGACTAGTCTAATCGCAAAAATCCGCCGTTTCGCGCAAATTAGACGTCCGCTTCTGGACACTCCAAATTGGGCGTGATTTCGGGTCATCTGGCCTTCGGCGGCCTCGGGTTTTCTAAAGAAGGGTCTATTCCTGGCGGCAAAGCTCGGCGCTGAGCGTTTCGCGATGGTCGAGCGCGATGCGGTCGATATGAGACAGGCTGATACGATACGCCGTAAACGTCACAACTGAGAGGATCAGAAAAATCACAATGGCCAGTGCGGGCCGGTTGAGATGCCGCGTTACCGTAAACACGATCGCGCCAATGCCAATCAGCACGGCCTGCATCACAAGCGCCACGGCCACGGTTATGCCCGCCTGCCTTTTTTGCCGCATGGCCCCGAATTCCAAGCGGCGCGGATAGCAGACGGAAAGTATGTTACCCAAGGCGAAGTTCGCCAGAGTTCCGTAGAGCAGTCCTGCAAACGACGCAGCCACGATGATCAATGGCGGCGGCGCGAAAATCAGGCTGACGGCAGCCAAAGTCAGAAAAGCTTCGAACACGCTGACCATGCCGATAAACACATTCTTGCCAACCAGGATGTCGCGAAAACGCACTGGCGCCAGAATCAGAAATTGAATTCCCGAACCCTCAAACGCGAAGGCGTTGTATACCCAGTTCACCTGGAACAGCAAAACATACGCGGTGACAATCGGGAAAATCATTTGCGGCAAACGCTGGAAAAAATCCGGGCGATTGTGAGGGGAACTGCGCGGCGTCATTATCAAAACGGCCACAAGAAAAATGGGAATGACCAGGTTCAAGAGCATGATCGGATTGCGAAACATGTAGCGGACTTCTTTTTCGACAATGGCGGAAGCGGCGCGGGAGAGACCGGGAATTCGCAGGCCCGCCGCTCCTGAGATTGATGCCGCTGCAGGACGCACGCGCACGGACTGCGCGCCTCGAACGGGCGCGACCGGGGATGGCGCCCGAGCTTCGCTGAGATTCTCTCCGTGGAATTGCGCCGCAAGCCGAATCCGCAGCAGCCAAAGAAACGCACCCGCATATAGCAGCACAAATAAAAGCGAGTAAGCAGCAGGCGCGAAGGCTCCTTTCAGAGCGGACTGCAAGGCGGTCCCTGCCACTCCCGCAGGCAGCACGTTGGCAACGGGAAGAAGGCGAATCACCCAATCATCTCGGAAGTGCGTGTGATTGTTGCGAAAGTGCTGGACGGCTGGAGTTATAAGCTGCACCGAAAGCATGCCGAGTATGAAAATGAGTCCGAGGACTTCGCGCGTGCGGCGACGCGCGAGCCACTTCTCAACCCAAGCGAAAACCATGCGCGAGAAGAAAAGATTCAGCGCAGCAAAAGACACAAGCACGAAGAGTCCCCAGAGGAACAGCGCCGGGCGCGCCAGCGTGAGGCCAATCCACATGGCGAAGAGCCAGACAATCGAAGAGACCGCGCCGGGATCAAAAAGTCCGTAGACGAGACTGAGAATGAAAAAGCTGCTGAAGCGCAACGGGAAGCGGAGAAGGTTCGCGAAATCAAATTGCGCGCCCGCTGAAGCGGCGAAAATCGGATAGATCTGCCAGAAGACGAATACGATCCAAAGCAGTCCAGCGAGCCAGGCCCAGTGATTGTTCTGAACGAGATAGTAGGTGGCGATGCCGAAAAAAATCCCGCCGCCGAAGACCAGGCCGGACATCATCAGCCAAAGAATGGCGGAAGAGACCGCTTCGAGGCGGCCTTTGATGTTGCGCAGGGAGTTCTTGAAAAGCATCCAGCGCAGACCGGCGACGAGCCTGATCTGCTGCGAAACTCCAGGGATCTTCAGCTCAGCCAAGTGAGCTCCCGTTCGCCTTCGCGAGAGCCGCCGACGATATCGAGGAAAATTTGCTCCAGAGTGAGTTTCCCGTCTGCGCTCGCGACCGCTCCCTGGCGCGCCTCGATTCCTGCACGAAGTTCTTCAAGCGAGCCCTGCGCCACCAGTTGCCCTTTGGAAATGATGGCCACGTGACTGCACAACCGTTCGACAATTTCCAAGACGTGCGAAGTGAGGAAGATCGTCGCGCCTCGATTAATCATTCGCTGAAGCATTGCTTTGAGCGTGCCGGCGGCGATTGCGTCCACGCCCTCGAAGGGTTCATCGAGAAAGAGAATTTTCGGGCCGTGAATCACCGCAGCGGCAAGCGCCAGCTTTTTTTGCATGCCATGAGAAAAATCGGTAATGAGGGATTTGGGCCGGTCGGTAAGCTGCATGAATTCGAGGAGCTCCTGCGCACGCTGCGCAGCAGTCGCGCGATCGAGGCCGTACATGCTGCCGACAAAATTCAAATATTCGGAAGCGGTGAGCCGACCGAAGAGAGCCAGACCTTCCGGGACCACGCCAATGTTGGCTTTCACTTCGACGCTGTGCGTAGAGAGGTCGAGTCCAAGAATATTGATGCTGCCGGAGGAGGGCGCCAGCAGCCCGGTCAGCATCTTGATCATCGTGGATTTGCCCGCGCCATTGGGCCCGAGAAAGCCGAAAAATTGGCCGGCTTCCACTGTGAGATTCACATTGTTGACGGCGACGAGCTCGCCGAAGCGGCGAGTCAGACCTTCCGTGCGAACGGCAATATCTGGGGACATCGCGAGAATGTAACACAGAGGCGCGCGTCAGCCAAACGAGCTGGGCACGTGCAGTTCGTTGCGAAGTGGCGATACGTTGCGGAATGCAACCAATGCGACTTGCACGCATCTGTAGGGGTGCAATCCTAGCTGCTTCAGCGTGCGAATGAGAACCTGGCGGCCCTCTCTGCACGATTAGAATTTTGAGGAACGAAAATGAAGTTGAAAGCCGGGCTGATCGGAATGGTTCTCGCCGCGAGCACAGCCGTAACTATTCCTCCGACGAAATCGGCGCGGCGCACCGCCAAACAGCGAGATGTCGAGTTTAGCTACGTCGCGCATATTCCGAAGCTGCCTGCGGGCGCGCGTGCGATGAGAATCTGGATTCCCATTCCACAGACCGATGCGCATCAGCGCATCACAAATGTACGCGTCACGAGTCCTGTGGCATATCGCATGGAGAAGGAAGCGAGTTATGGGAACAAGTTCGCGTACTTTGAACTTTCGCCCGCCGCAACGCACGGCCCGTTTGAAATAAAGTTCACATTCGAAGCGAGCCGCGATGAATACAAAGTGATGCTGCCCGCCGGAGATCCTACGGCTGCAGCTACTCTTCCGCCTGATGTCGCGCGTTTCTTGCAACCGGACCGCCTCGTTCCGATTGACGGCATCATCGGCGAAATTTCGCGGGAGCAGACCAAAGGAATCACAGATCCGCTCGCCAAAGCCCGCGCGCTTTACGACTATGTTCTCCGCAACATGCACTATGACCATGCCGGAACGGGATGGGGACACGGGGACGCCGTTTGGGCCTGCTCCTCGCATCACGGCAATTGCACGGACTTCCATTCGCTTTTCATCGGACTCGCGCGAGCGGCCGGCATTCCTGCACGATTCGAGATTGGTTTTGCTGTGCCTGCGGATGCTCAGGGGAAAATCAGCGGGTATCACTGCTGGGCGGAATTTTATGTTCAACGGATCGGCTGGATTCCCATTGATGCGGCGCAAGCTTCGCAGATGCCTGCCCGGCGCGATTATTTTTTCGGCGCGCTCGATGAAAATCGCGTACGCTTTTCGCGCGGGCGGGACTTGTCGCTGAATCCAAAGCAGGCCGACGCGCCGGTGAATTACCTCGTTTATCCCTATGCGGAGCTCGACGGCAAACCGTTCGCCGGAATTACTCAGGAATTTTCATACAGAAATTTGAGCGAGCCTGCTCACTAGTTCGGCTACGGCGTGGCCTGCGGCTTGCCCCATGAATGCTCGTGAACGTAGCAATATCGCGATTTAAGCGAGTTGCGCGCCGCGTTCGCTCGGAAATTGTAAACGGAAGTGACGGTCAGGTGCGTTAAGTTGCAAACGATTGCACGCTTTCTGGCCGGATAGATTGGCGCGGGGGAACGGGGAACTGTGCAAAGTCGAGGCACTGTGAAGATTCCGTGGTATGCGATTGCCCTGGCAGGGATTTTTCTCGTGCTTGCGTCACAGCGCTGTTACTCCGCTCCACGGAGTGCGCCTCAGGCGAAATCAGTCCGAGGCGGCGATGCACAAATCTATTTTGAAAAAATCGGCAGCGACGATGCTTCTCCGATTCGCTATGCGGCGCGCTCGCGTGCGTATGATCTTTACATTTCGCGCGAAGAAGCGGATCTCGTGTTGCACCGCGGCCTGGAACAGCCTGTTCAGGCCGAGCGCGGAAAAGTAATCGTTGTGCAGGCGTATGCAAGCGTGCTGCGGATGCGATTCGTGGATGCGGATCCGCCAACGAGTGTGGAGCAGCCCGTTGAGAGCGAACGGCGATCACTGAATTCCGTCGCATACCGTGGAATCTATCCGGGAACGAACGCCATTTTGCGCGCGAACCAAAACGACATCGGCCTCCAATTCGAGTTCTCCTCGGGCGCGGATGCGCGAAATATCGTGCTGGAAATTGGAGGGGCAACTTCGATCAACCTGGATTCGCGCGGCAACGCCGTTGTGCATGCCGGACGCGAAGCCATCGTGCTGCAAAGACCCACAGTTCAGTCCAGCGGGCGCGGGGAAGCAAGTCTCGGCGCCTACGAAGTCGAAGGTAGAAACCGCTTGCGTTTCATCTTGAGCGGGAATGTGCCACAATCTCACCCGACGATCGCCGATTAATCGGCCTGCGCACAACAAAGATTCGCTGCGTGATTTTTCCCGCGGGCAATTCATTCCATGAATGCTAGAAAAACGCGTGCAGTTGCAGTATCTTCGATATTGGTGATGAGCGAACTCGCGGAGGAGTGAATGGCGGAAGAGAAAGACAAATCCACGGCAGCGGCGCCTGCGGGCGTGCGCATGGTCAAGTGCGTGAAGTTTGGCAAGGAGATGGAGGGTCTCGACCGCGTGCCGTGGAAGGGCGAGCTGGGGAAACGCATTTACGAAAATGTTTCCAAAGAAGCCTGGAAGATGTGGATTGAGTACTCGAAGATGCTGATGAATGAATACCGGCTGAATCCGCTGGATCCACAGTCGCAAAACATTATCGCCGAGCAGATGGAGAAGTTTTTCTTCGGTGAAGGCGCGCAATTGCCGCCCGGTTATGTCCCGCAAAAATCCAAAGGATGATCGCTGCTTTTTCCTCGGTTGATTCTCTGAATTTTTTGGAACCCGCAGTCGGACGACTGCTTCAGGCGGACACTTTTCCTGTGACAGGATGCCGAACCGGCAATCGCCGAGAAAACTTGAAGCGCAGGCATGAATGCGCTTCGCGAAGCGCGGCTTCGGCCTGAGCAGGTTCCGGTGCGCGCGCGAAAATGAAGCCCAAGTAGCTTGAACCTTGCGGCCACGCTTCGAGGTAATCCTTGAAACGCGCGGTGATTTCGATTTGGCTGGTATAGCGAACATGACTCGCGTCTCCGAGCCCGTCTACTGCGTCGAAAATTCCGCTGCGCGGAACGGGTATCATCATCACTCCTGACGCCTCTGTTTCGCGCTCGATATCTGTTGCGCCTAAATGCAGCGCGCTGCGAACGAGCAATTCTTCAAGTGAGGTTCTGTGCGGGCCGAAACGTAGCGCGCGCGAGCATAAGCCGCCGATCGGCCGCGGAGCAACTTCGAGGGGCCAGGCGCCCGCGTCGTTAAGGCGAAATTCTGCGTGAACAGGTCCGTGCGTGAGTCCAAGGGCCGCAACGCAGCGCGAAATGCATTCGCGCAGACCCGATTGTTCCGCGTTCGAAAGCCGCGAAGGCGTGACGTAGATGGTTTCTTCGAAATACGGCCCTTCGAGTGGATCGGGCTTGTCGAAAATCGCCAGAATCCGAAGCCGGCCATCTTCCAACAGCCCTTCGATTGCAACTTCCTTCCCGGGAATATAACTTTCGACCAACAGATGATCTAACGCCGGCTCGCGGGTAACCTGAATGGAAGGCGACGC
>Ga0126371_10002474_pt1 | contig 15907 bp, 15 predicted proteins | sample PanSoiMetaPlot_4_FD_110145 | JGI IMG/M metagenome (GOLD analysis project Ga0126371, IMG submission 110145) | Tropical forest soil microbial communities from Panama - MetaG Plot_4 | ecosystem: Environmental > Terrestrial > Soil > Tropical forest > Bulk soil | place: Panama | collected 2016-02-17 | reverse complement strand
TCATCCCGCCCTTTTTGCCCGGCTTCGCTTTGGCCACCGGCTTGGCGGCCTTCCCCTTCTTCGCACTCACGCTCTATGGCTTCGGCAGCTACGCGAAAACGCGTAAGCGGACACACCTGCTCTTGGGGGCCGCCTCCTATGCAGCCATTCTCCTCAGCCACAACGCGGCCGCTTTGCTATTCACTCCGTTGCTGGCCGCGTTCCTCTGCTTTACAGCCAGGATGGAGAAGTCGTGGCTGGTGCTGCGCGGCCAGGCCTTCGCATTTCTGATGGGACTGGGCCTCGGTGCCTGTGTCTGGCTGCCTTCTTTGGCCGAGCGGCAGTTTGTGGGCCTTGACCGCTTACTTCAGGGATACCTCCGCTACACTAACCACTTCGTCTATCTGCACCAGCTGCTGTATTCTCCCTGGGGCTATGGCGTTTCTGTGGCGGGTGATCAGGATGGCATGTCCTTCGCGCTCGGCTGGAGTCACCTGGCTCTCGCCGTCGCGGCCTGGATCTGGATCGCCCGCACGCGCAGATGGGCGGAGCGGCCTTGGCTTCGCTTCTTCACGGCTGCCGCCGCGGTTCTTTCGGTCCTGATGCTCGAAGACGCCGCCTGGTTTTGGGATCACGTCCCCCTGCTCCGTTACGTCGAGTTCCCGTGGCGTTTGCTGGGACCCGTGGCGCTCTGTGTCGCGCTTGTGGTCGCAGCGATCGGACCGCTTCTTGCCTCGCTGCCGCGATGGCGGCACGCCGCGTTTGCTCTGGCGCTCGCCTTGCTGATTGTTCCCAATCTTCCGCATCTGCACCCCAAACAGTTTCGCCAGGTCGACCTTGCCCTCTGGGGACCGCAACAGATGGCCGCGCGAGGAATCGAAGTGACCACGGCGTCTGAGTATGTCCCGCGCTGGATGCAGATTTGGCCGGCGTACGACCCAAGACCGCTTCGCGTAATAGGAGGCGAAGCGATCATCGCGCAATCCAAGAGCACGCCCGTGTCGTGGTCCGGACGGCTCCAGGTCAAGACCGCAGGGACCGCGGAAATGCCGATCGCGTGGTTTCCAGGTTGGCAAGTAAGGATCGATGGCGCGCCGGTCGAGATTACGCCCGCTAAGCCCACCGGCCTCATTCGGTTTCAGATTCCGGCCGGTGAACACGCCGTCGATGCGTCATGGACGCTCACCACTCCACGGTTGCTTGGCGACGGAATCACTCTTCTCTCATTCGCTGCCCTTCTTGTCTCGGCGGTATGGAGGCTGAAGTCCGGCAAACGCGAGATCGCTCTGGCGCAGCCGAGTCGCGTTTGAAGTTACTCGATTGCGCACGCGAATTTTTCGAACGCCCGTACGAGTAACGCTGCCAGTACCAGTACAATTCGCGCTCGTAACCCCTCAACACTATCATCCAGATGCACTGCTTCCGACTTATACTGTTCGAGTCCAGCGAGCGAAACGTGTGTTTCACGGTGTTGCGGAGAGGGGTGTGAGGATGAGGATTTGCCGGAAGCTGATCCGGATGCTTGCCGCATTCTGCGTGGTGCTGGCGACGGGTTGGGCGGATCAGTCCGTGGTGGGCGACGCCTTTTTTGCATCCGGCAACGCCACCAACTTTGGCGCGAGCCCGTACGTGAACGTTGGCGGACCTTCCGGGTTTCAAGGGTTGCTGCAGTTCGATCTGGCTGCCTTGCCTCCCGGCACTACGGCAGCCAACATCTCCAGCGCCAGTTTACGGCTCTTTGTCAGCCGCATCGGCACGGCCGGGACCATAGACATTTATTCGGCTGCTTCGTCCTGGAATGAGTCGACTGTGAACGGCACTGCTCCCCCAACTCCGTTGAGCTTGGTGGCCGCCGGAGTCAGCGTCTCGGTGGCCGGAACTTATCTTTCCATTCCCATTACCAGTCAGGTGCAGAGCTGGCTGAACGGGGCCCCGAACAACGGGTTCCTCCTCGTCGCCAATCCAGGTACAACGTTCGTCTTCTTCGATAGCAAGGAAAACACCAGCACCAGTCACCCGGCAGTTTTGGAAGTGAGCCTGATCGCACCGGTGGGAGCAACAGGACCGATGGGCCCCACGGGTCCAATTGGTGCGGTGGGCGTTCCGGGAATCGCGGGACCAGCCGGCGCTGCGGGTCCGACTGGACCAACAGGCCCTTTCGGTGCGCAAGGCCCAATCGGTGACACAGGTCCCGCCGGTGCCATTGGCTTGGCGGGAGCTCTCGGAAATGTCGGTCCTGCAGGGCCAGTCGGCCCAACAGGACCGGCGGGAGCTAAGGGTCCAACGGGAGCAACCGGTCCCACCGGGCCCGTCGGCGCGACTGGTCCCGCGGGCGCAGCCGGTGCGGTCGGCGCGCAAGGGTTAGCTGAACGCAAGGCCCTGCCGGCGCTACCGGACCGGCGGGAGCTACTGGTCCTGTGGGTGTAGCCGGGCCTCCGGGCGCCACGGGCGCGGCCGGTCCGGCAGGAGCAACTGGTCCCGCAGGAGCGACCGGAGCTGTGGGCTTTAATGGAGCTCAAGGCCTGCCTGGAAGTGTTGGAGCCACTGGTCCAACCGGACCCACTGGTGTCATCGGCAACAACTATTCGTTAACTACACTGGCGAACACTCCGGGCACGAAGTTCATCATGAACGGAGTTGTGGATACCTCCGTCAACGAGTTTTATCTGCTGAACAACACTGGCGCCATCGCCATGGTGGAACTTCCTGCCGCTGCCAATGTCCCGGCCGGCCGGCGCATCGTTCTGATCAATTCAAACTTCGCCCTCACCAACGGATTCGACATGAACGTGTTTCCGACCGACGGCGATGCCATCCTCAACGGAGACACTCTGGTCAAGAACACAGGCGGCCAGGGTCCGGCGCCGCACAACTTGGTGGACACAGGCTACGCCTTGGAAGTGGTGTCGGACGGAGTCGGTACGTGGTACATCACCACGGGAGCTCGCTAATGGGAGACAGGACAATGATTCGAGGCAAACTCTCCACGACCGTCCGGCTCTTGGTGGCTGGCGCCGCGGTCCTGATTCCCCTGCTCAGTTGGGCTGATTCCGTGCCGCTGGTCGGCGATACCTTCATTAACGCGGGGAGCAGCCTGAACTTTGGCAATCTGCCCACGATCAATCTCGGCGGAACCAGCGGCTCTCAAGGATTGCTGCTTTTCGATTTGAGCGCGTTTCCAGCAAACGGTCCGGTGGCTTGGGCCAAGCTGCGAGTCTACGTCGACAAAGTGACTACGCCCGGCGCATTCGATCTCTATGCGGCAGGGGCCACGTGGTTGGAAGCCGCTGTGAACGGAACTTCAGGAGTCGGGCCGGGATCGCTCGTACAGGTCGGCATCCCGGTGACCACTGCCGGCACCTACATCACATTGGATGTGACCGCGCAGGTACAGGCGTGGATCAATGGAAGTCCCAACACTGGTTTCTTCTTGAATCCGAATCCCGCCAGCACGACAGTGTTTCTCGACGCGAAAGAGAATGTCTCCACGAGTCAGGCCGCCAGCTTGGAAGTCGTGATGCTTGGGCCTGCCGGCGCAATCGGAGCGCCTGGGCCTGCGGGAGCGGCGGGACTGACTGGCCCGACTGGGCCCTTTGGCCCGACTGGGCCCGCGGGTGCAACCGGTGCCCAGGGCTTGGCAGGACCGGCAGGTCCCGTCGGCGCGACCGGACCCCCAGGACCAGCGGGCCCGACTGGCGCGGCGGGAGCTACCGGCCCGACCGGACCGACCGGCGCAGTGGGAGCAACCGGAGCGCAAGGTGATCCCGGACCGCAAGGCGCAGTTGGACTCGCTGGTGCAGCGGGTCCGAACGGCCCAGCGGGCGCGATTGGTCCGACCGGGCCCGCCGGCATACAAGGCAATCCGGGAGTCGCGGGACCGACGGGCGCTGTCGGGCCCGCTGGACCCAACGGCCCGGCGGGAGCTACTGGAGCGCAGGGCGTGGCCGGTGCGGTGGGACCTACGGGCCCAACAGGTCCGATCGGACTTACGGGCGGAGCGGGTCCGCAGGGCCCTTCCGGTGCGACCGGACCGGTTGGTGCAAACTTTGGCAACGTCTTTTCGGTGACCACCATCAGCAACGGCGCCACTATTCCGGATACCGACACGCACCGCATCTTCTTTGTGAATAACAGCGGCGGTGACGCCACGGTCACTCTTCCGCATGCTAACAGCGCGTCCGGAAAGGTGATGATCTTCGAAGCCAACACGTTTACTTTCACGAGCACAGCGATCACCAGCCACTTCATCATCCTTAAAACCCAGGATGGGGATCGCATCTGGCTCCCGAGCGGACAGACCACGACCAGCGGGTTGACCTCATGTAGCACACAGGGCTCCTGGGAGGTCGTTAGCGATGGCGTCAGCCGGTGGGTTGGTTTGGGCCGTTCGGTGGCGGTGAATCCCGATGGTGCCACGCCTGGCTGCAGTTAGAGAACGCGAGTGAGGAGAACACGATGATGAACCGAACAATCATACGAGCCCTCGTCGCGGGAACTCTGCTGCTACCTGGTTTGTGGGCGCAGTCGGGCACGCTCGCCTCCGACGCATACATCAGCTCGGCGTCGCCCACGACGAATTTCGGCACGGCGCCAACCTTGAGCATCGCCGCCGGAAATACTGCCTTGGTGCAGTTTGATCTCACTGGCATTCCTGCCAATGCGAATGTGGCTGCGGCGTTCCTGCGCGTTTTCGTCGACAAAGTCACGACAGCGGGAACGCTGCAGTATGCACTCGTGACCTCGCCGTGGACTGAGGGCACCGTCACCTTCAACGCATTGCCAACAACTGGCGCAGTGTTCAATTCCGCTCTAGTGACCACCGCCAACGCTTTTGTCCTAGTGGACGTCACCGCGGTGGTGCAGAACTGGATTGCCAATCCGGCCACGAATTTCGGGATCGCCATTTCCGGAGTCGGGGCTGCGTCGGTTTTTCTCGATAGCAAAGAGAACACCCTTAGCAGCCACCCGGCCGCGCTCGACCTCAGCATCATCGGCCCAACCGGTCCCAGCGGCAGCATTGGTCCCGCTGGTCCGCAGGGCCCGACGGGACCGGCTGGAGCGCAAGGTCTCGCGGGTGCGCTTGGTCCATCCGGTCCCACCGGACCTGCCGGGCCAACGGGCGCCAAGGGTGCGACCGGAGCGACGGGGCCGACAGGCCCTGTTGGCGCAACCGGGCCGACCGGAGCGGCGGGCGCTACGGGAGCTGTAGGATTGGCGGGTGCCGCTGGACCTGCCGGGCCAGTCGGCGCGATCGGCCTCACCGGTCCTACCGGTGCTCCCGGAGCAGTCGGCGCTACCGGCCCCACCGGAGCTGCCGGTCCGACCGGGGCACCCGGAGCAGCCGGCCCCGCCGGAGCAACAGGAATTGCCGGGGCAGCCGGTGCGCCGGGAGCAACGGGCGCGTTGGGCCCGGCAGGTCCCGCTGGTCCTGCGGGAGCTACTGGAGCGATGGGACCGGTCGGATTGCAAGGGCCACCGGGATTGACTGGGCCTGCGGGAGCCACGGGTCCGAGAGGAACCGACTGGCCCGGTAGCAGCAACGTGTTTAACTTCGACGGCACCCCACTTACTTTCGCGATCCAGGACACCGACACGAATATTTACTACCTCGCGAACGATTCGGGCGCTGCTGTCACCATCACTTTGCCGCATGCAAAAGTGGCGGCGGGGCGCGTGGTGGAAGTCCGCGTGACTACGCCTACGGGAGTCGGCCACGGCGTCACCGTGCAGCCACAGTCGGGCGATTCGATCGTCACATTCAACCATCAGGTGGGTATCATCACTACCGCCTATCCGGGCTCGCACGGGGGCTTCGGTCTGTTCAGCGACGGCAACAACCAGTGGTTTATTTTTGACATCTTCTGAAGGGGGAAGTTCGTGTCGTCACCATACGTCGGCGAGATTCGCATGTTTGCCGGTAATTTCGCGCCTGTCGGCTGGGCTTTCTGCCAGGGCCAAATCATGGCGATATCAGAGAATGAGACGCTGTTTAATCTCATTGGAACCCTCTACGGCGGGGACGGTCAGTCTACCTTCGCGCTTCCCAACCTGTCCAGCCGAATCCCGATTCACACCGGTCCCGGGTTTTTGATCGGCCAGCAGGGCGGAGAGGAGAGTGTCACTCTGACCGTGTCGCAGATCCCGGCGCATAGTCACTTGCCGCTCGCGGACGCGAACCAGGGCGGCTCCACCGATCCAACCAACAATGCTTATGCCGGCGCGCCGGTCTACGTTGCCACGGCTCCGTCCACGCTGTTGAAAGCAGGGACCATTCAAAACGCGGGCGGCTCCCAGCCGCACGACAACATGGTGCCGTTCCTGGTCGTCAACTTCATCATCTCGCTGTTCGGAATATTCCCGTCGCAGACTTAGAAAGAGATACGAATGGCTGAACCATTTCTAGGCGAAATCAAGCTTGTTTCGTTTACCTTTCCTCCCAAGGGCTGGGCCTTCTGCAACGGCCAGCTCCTCGCAATTAATCAGAATCAGGCCCTGTTCTCGATTCTGGGGACCACTTATGGCGGAGACGGCCGCGTAAACTTTGGCCTACCCAACCTGCAGGGGCGCATGCCCGTGCACGTCGGCAATGGGATTACCCTCGGCGAACGAGCCGGCGAGACCGCTCACACGCTGAGTCTGGGCGAGCTGCCGCAGCACACGCACCTGATTGCGGCTGAAACTACCTCCACCGATCAGTCGCCTGGAACCACTTCCATTCCGGGGGGCGGCCCGCAGGCACCCGCCACGCTCTATAGCAACACCTCCAACACGCCGATGAACCCGGCCGCGGTAAGTACGGTCGGCGGAAATCAGCCTCATGACAACATGTCCCCTTACCTGGTGCTGAACTTCATTATTGCCCTGCAGGGGATTTTCCCTTCGCAGACTTAGCAGGAGACGCGGATCATGGCAAATCCATTTCTGGCCGAAATTCGAATTTTCACGGGCAACTTCGCTCCGAAGGGGTGGGCGTTGTGCGACGGACAAATAATGTCAATCTCGCAAAATACCGCCTTGTTCTCGCTGCTCGGCACCACCTATGGCGGTGACGGGAAGAGTACGTTCGCTTTGCCCAACCTACAGGGTTGCGCTCCCATGCAGCAGGGGCAAGGCCCGGGGTTGTCCCTGCGCGACCTTGGCGAGATCGGCGGCGAGCAGGCGGTGACGCTGCTGCAAACGGAAATGCCCGCTCATAACCACACGTTTACTGTCGGGACAGGCTCTCGTGGCGAAGTGAGCACTCCTGCCAACAACGTTCCTGCGAATGCTCCCTCCGGTAGTGCCATGTATTCCAACGGCCCCGCTCCCAACACCAACATGGGCCCGCAGGCGCTGGCAACGGCCGGCGGGAGCCAGCCTCACAACAACATGATGCCGTTCCAGGCTCTGACGTTCATCATCGCCCTGCAAGGCGTATTCCCAGCTCGAAGCTGATTTTCGGCAACATGCCGTTTCCGTATACGACTTACCGGATCCTGTGCTCGACTCCCCACGATCTGGATGCCGAGCGGCTTGCGTTCCTGTCGGCCAATGCGAAGTTCGGCGAGGAAGTGACACTCCCCGCTCAGGTTCTGTTTGCGGTCGCATCGCTCCCCTCGCCCGCGAACCCGAATCTGCAAAAGGCCGCCATCGAAAGCAACATTCGCATGGTTGATTTCTTTGTCCACGTCTTCGGGCAGGACGCGCCAGAGCCAGTCTACAAGGGTTTCGTGGACTATGCTCTGGGATGCCTGGCAGATCCGGCCAAGCCGCTGCGCAGTGTCGCCGTGCTGTTCAAAGCCTCTCCACTAGACAGCGGCGAGATTCGCCAGATCCGGGAGGAACTGGAAGGCGGTGGGCGTTGCGAGATACGGGAATTCCACGACGTTCAGGAACTCGAACAACAGGCGCGCGCGATACTGGAAACCTGGTACGAGTTGGCGCGTGCCAGGCCCAACACTCCCGGCTAGAGAAACGCCAAGGTTTGGCCGGCAAAGTTGCCGCGCACATCCGCCCCATACCATCGGGCCAGAGTTGCCGTGTACTGGCCCAAGGCAGTGGACGGGATCCAGATCCCGCTGTTGCCGGCATCGTCCGCACCTCCCAGCTCCAGCGAGGGAAAGCGGCCGTAAACCTGCCCACCAATCACCGACCGGCCGACGATCAGCTCGTGGCCACCCCACCCATGTTCTGTGCCGCCCCGTGCGTTCGGCGCCAGAGCGCGGTTGAACTCGGTTTGCGTAAACAGGGTCACCCGGTCGGCGATGCCGAGGTCCTGCAGAGCGCCGTAGAACGCCACGATGGCGTCGTTCAGTTCGGTGAACAGAGCAGTTTGCTGGGCCAATTGATCGGCGTGAGTGTCGAATCCATCAACCGGACAGACAAAAGCCTGGTGGTGCACGCCCCGCAGCAAAATACCGGCCACATTCGCTAATTGACGGCCGGTCCGGGTTGACGGAAAGGTAGTTTCAAACGGAGAGCCCGTCGCGGGCCGTCCGTTCGCCGAAGTCAGCGTCACGCCGTGCTTGAGCCGGAAGAGACTACCGCCGCCATCGGCCCAAGGCAGAGTGAGATAACCGTTCGGGGCGTAGCCAATCTCCGCCGCTCCTGTGTGCAGGAAGAGATTCTCTGGAAGCGTGTTTGAATTCGAGCGAATTTGCGCCTGAGTCAAAGGCGTATCGATCCGCCCGACATTAGCCAAAACCGCCAACACGCCCTGGTTATAGAGGTCTCGCAGCCCGGGAAGGCTGGGATGAAATCCGTATCGGGAGGCGCCGTTAGTAGCGTATACATCGAGAAGGTCGCTTTGAGGGATGGCGAGCGTTCCCCGGCCTCTGGCATACAAATCGTAAGCAGGCGAGTCCAGCGGCACGATTAAATTGTTGCTGTCATTGCCCCCGATCAGGTACAGGCACACCACTGCGGAATTGCCGGCGGCCGCGGCCCTCGAGAACGGAGCGGCCAAACTGGCCACGCCTGCCACCGCCGCAGCCTTGGCGCCCAGACTCAGAACGGATCTACGGGATTGTTTGGTGGCTGTGTCTCTGGTCATGGTTGATCTCTTCCTCCGACAATTCTGGCGCCGGTTTAGTGTAGCCCAACCCAAGCAGCAAAAGAAGAGAAATCGATGTGGTATTAGAACTAGTACTTCTCGGCGCCGCTGAGTTTTAGGAGTGAATCGACGGGGCACGATATTCCAGCTCGTAGTAGATCGGATCCTGGCTGGTGATGCAGAATCCGAGCCGTTGATGAAAGCGCAAGGATCCTGTATTGCTCACCGCCACCGAGCACCGCAGAGCTGCTTCCGCCGCTGCGGCATCGGCGATGAGTTGCCGAAGCAATACGCTACCGATCCCTCGGCCGCGGCAATCGGGGAGTAGGGCGATATCGATCAGGCGGTACCCTGCGGAGTCCCGGTCTACCCAGATATGTCCGACGGGAGTTTCTCCGGAAAGCACGATGGAGTGCTGCGAGCCGGGATACGCGGTTTCGTACGCTCCCGTTTGTGCCTTGAATTGCATGGTCAACAGCATGTCCAGTTGAGCAGCCGGAAGGGCCGCGGGAGCAAATTCGGGCGCGCGCACGGACTTGAACAACTCCAACAGGAAAGGTTCATCGGATTGGCGCGCCAGGCGCAGAGATATTAGGGGAGTCATTCGTTCACGCTTGCGTAGATTGGTAATACCGGCAATCGGCAGTAACCGGACACTGGTCGCACCTGGGCCGCGAGCGTTTGCACAACTCCTGGCCGTGCCTTTGCAGCAAGAGGTAGGCGCGCAGCCGCGCGCGATAATCTTCCGGGACTTCGGCCGCCAGCGCCGATTGCGCCGACTTGTAATCCTTCGTGTACGTTTTGTAGGCAGTGCCGATCCCCAGCCGCAGTGGCACGTGAACGCAATTGGACGGCACGGCGGCCACCGCAGCCTTGCGAGTGAACAACAAAATCTTCTCCGCACCGGGATCGCCGATCGTCGGAAACTGCTTCAAGACCTTCCTGGCTTCCGGCAGCGGTTTTTTTATGGCGGCCGCCAGATCGCCCGAATACTTGCCCTTTACGCGCGCGGCGATCTCTTTCAAACGCTGCGCGCGCACCTCGGGAACGATCCCACCGAAACGCAGAATTTCGGTGAGTTGCTTATCCGGCGCGGCGAGAATCTGGTCGGGCTCGATGCCAATCTTCTTCTTCAATGCCTCATAACCTTTCGTGCACGTTACATCATTCGCCGGGTAGCCGCAATTGGCGTAGATCACCATCTCCCAGGCATCACTCGGCGCCACCGGCTTGAGCTTGCCGTAATGCTTTTCCAAACGATCGAGGATGCGGGCGATTCTCATGAGGCTTTCTTCAAAAGAGATTCCGCGTTGAGCGCGCCCTCGGGCGTCTCTTCGTGCTTGAACATCAGATAGAGATCGCGGCCGGTCGCCAGCAGATCCCTGGCGCGTGCGGCAAAGGCGGCGATATCGGCATCGGTGTAGTCGGGCTTGCGTAACCGGTAGTACACGAAATCGGCGGTAATCACCTCCGGCACTTCCAGACGTTCGGATTCCGCCAGACATAACGAGATGTTCCGCCGCCGCAACTCCGCATAGACTTCGTCGACCAGCCAGGAAGTGTGGCGGAACTCGAAGGCATACCGTAGACCATTGGGCAACAGTTCCAGATAACTTTTGAGCAGCCCGACATCGCATTTCATCGCGGGCGGCAGTTGGAACAGCACCGGGCCCAGATGGCGCGAGGTGCGCAGCGGGTCGATGGCCTTGAAAAAAATCTCGGTGGCCTGCTCGGCGTTCTTGAGACGCAAAATGTGCGTGATCCGCATGTTCGCTTTTATGGCGAAGACGAAACCGGCCGTCGATTGCTGCACCCAGTTTTCGAGGGTCGTGACGGCGGGCAGGCGCCGGAACGTGTAATTGATTTCGACGCAATTGAGCCGCTCGGCGTAATGCTTCAAAAACTGGTTGGAGGGCAACTTGGCCGGATAAAAGCCGGGTTTCCAGGCCGCGTAGGCAAAACCGGACGTTCCGGCGTAAAGAGTCGCCATGGCCTATCATTATAGAAGTGCTGGTCCCCAAAACTCCGCGCGAGATGGCGGAGGCACTTCAGGAGGCCGCTGGCCGCGGCCGCACCATAAGCCTTTCCGGCAACTCGACGAAGCGGCGCATGGCCGGTCCGGTCGAGCAGGCCGACGTCTGCATTTCGACGACCGCGCTCAATCGGGTGCTGGAATATGAACCGCACGACCTCACCATCAGCGTGCAGGCGGGCCTGCGCTGGCGTGACCTGACGAACCTGCTGGCCGAGCACCGGCAGATGATCCCGCTCGATCCGCCGTTCGCCGACGGCGCGACGGTGGGCGGCGTAATTGCCGCCAATTCGAACGGGCCGCGGCGGCGCCTGTACGGCACAGCACGCGATCTCATCATCGGCATGCACTTCGCGACACTCGAGGGCAAGCTGACGCAATCCGGCGGCATGGTGGTGAAAAACGTTGCCGGGCTGGACATGGCGAAGCTCATGATCGGTTCGTTCGGGACGCTCGCCGCGGTAACCGTGGTCAACTTCAAACTGATTCCGGCGCCGGAGCACGAGCGCAGTTTTCTGCTGGTCTTGGATTCGCTGCCGGCAGCGATGGCGGCGCGGGACCGCATTCTGCACGGCGTGCTGAGTCCCTCAGCGATCGATTTGCTCAATCCGATGGCGGCGGGCGTCTTGGGAAGCCGCGGATGGACGCTGGCCCTGCGCGCGGGCGGCAGTCCGGCGGCGCTCGACCGCTACGAGCGCGAGCTGGCCGAGGTGGCGACCGGCGTGGTGCTCGACGATTTTCGCCAGGACACGTTGTGGCGGCACCTCGAGAGCTCGACGCCGCGGCATCTGGAGCGGCATCCGGATGGCGCGGTCGTGCGCGTGTCGTGTACCCTGAATGGAATGGAGCCGGTGATCGCGTCGTTTCCAGGCCCCGCGTTCGCTCGCGCCGGATCCGGCGTCTGCTACGGCTATTTCGAAACCGCGGAAGGCGCCGCTACGTGGACCGCCGACGCTGCCGCCAAAGGATGGAAAGCCGTGATCGAGTTCGCCCCCGAAGCCAAGAAGGCCGCGCTCCCGTTGTGGCCGGCGCCGGGCGGCGATCTGGAAATCATGAAACGCATCAAGAACCTGTTTGACCCGTCGAACCTATTAAACCGTGGCCGTCTCTATCGTCTCCTCTAGACCATCCGCATACGGTCCGCAACAAGTGGACCTGGACCGGTGTGTGCATTGCGGTCTGTGCCTGAACGCCTGCCCGACGTACCGGGAACTGGGGCTGGAGATGGATTCGCCGCGAGGGCGCATTTACCAGATGGTGCAGGTGTCGGAAGGGGCGCCGATCACGCCGTCGTACCTGGCGCATATCGACTTGTGCCTGGCGTGCCGCGGCTGCGAAACGGCGTGTCCGTCGGGCGTGCAGTACGGGCGGCTGGTGGAAGCCGCGCGCGCAGACATCGAAACGAGGGCGCCGCACGGTCTGATAAGCCGCATGGTGCGCGCATTCGTGTTTCGGCGGCTGCTGCCGTCGCGGACGGCGCTGACGATAGCCGGCACGCTGCTGTACCTGTACGAATCGTTTGGCGTCAAAGCGTTGATGCGGGGGCTGGGATTTCTGAAGCTCCTGGGGCGGATGGGCGAAATCGAGCGGCTGGCGCCGTCGGCCGAGCCACCGTTTTTCTTTAGCCAGATCGGGCGGACGTTTCCGGCGCGCGGGACGCGGCGGTACCGCGTCGCATTTCTTTCCGGGTGCATCGCCAACATTTCGTTCGCGCGGCTGAACGAGGCGACGGTGCGGGTGCTGCAGAACAACGGCTGCGAAGTGGTGGTACCCGAGGGACAGAGCTGCTGCGGCGCGCTCCACGTGCACGCGGGTCTGCGCAAGGACGCGCGGCGCCTCGCGCGGCACAATATCGACGCGGTGGCGAGTGACGAGTTCGACGCCATCATCACCAATGCGGCCGGCTGCGGGTCGACGCTCAAAGAATATGAAGAGCTGCTGCACGACGACCCGGAGTATGTGCTCAAGGCGCGCGCGTTCACCACCAAGATGCGGGACGTGACGGAATTTCTGGCATCGATCGAGCTGAACCCGGACCTGGGGCCGATCGGGGCGACGGTGACGTACCAGGATTCGTGCCACCTGGCGCACGGGCAGAAGGTGCGGAGCGCGCCGCGGCAACTGCTGGGGCGCATTCCCGAGCTGCAGTTCAAAGAGCTGCCGTTTTCCGATATTTGCTGCGGCAGCGCGGGGATTTATAACGTGGTGCACAACGCGATGTCGATGCAGATACTAAACCGGAAAATGGAGTGGGTGAAGGCGACGGGGGCGGCGTTTGTGGCGACGGCGAATCCGGGGTGCATGCTGCAATTGGAAGCGGGTGTGCGGCTGCAGGGGACGGGGCAGCGGGTGTACCACGTAGTTGAGTTATTGGACCTTTCTTATCGCGCGTTCTCCCGGAAACCGGAGCCGAAGCGCAAAGAGCCGAAGCGGCCAAAGACCTAAGTGGTGGCGGAACTCGGTGTTGAGCCGGCGTTTTCGCCATTTTACGAAAGGATCGTTTCGGAATTTCGCGAACATTTGTTGCAGGCGAAGCGGTTAGCTGCGCATCTCCGCTTGGTACCAAGCGAACCACTTCGCTCCCGTTTGGAGCGCTCGCCACGGCCACCATTTCTCGGAGTGTGTCCAACCTTCCCACGTCTTCATTATCCCGCACAGGCACCAAGAAACCGGGTATTCCAAGGGCTGGTTTTCGACTGTAAGCCGTGGGTGATGAAGGGGATCGGAAAATTTTGCGAGGGCCGTGATGGAATACAATCTGTTTATGCGAATCAGCCTGATGAAGCCGCTTTTGGCGGCCGTTCTCCTCTCTTCGTGTGGATTGATTTTGGGACAGCCGCCGGCCGGAGCCGGCAAAGGTGGTGGAGGGAGGGGGCCGGCACGACCGGTGCTTTCCGTCTCTTCGCCCTCGTTTCCTGATGGCGGCGAAGTACCGTTGAAACATTCTTTCTACGGTGACAACAAATCACCGGAGTTCGCTTTCAACTGGTCGCTGGGTGGCAACCCGGTGGCGGCGCCGGACGGGCTCCAGACGTACGCCGTGATCTTCCACGACATCGAGAATGCGACGAACCGGGGTCCCGCGGATACGCTGCACTGGTCGGCATTCAACATTCCCGGAAGCGCAAAAGGATTGCCAGAAGGATTGGGAACCGGCGACTTGCCGGACGGCACGCGGAATGGTCCGGGGATCGCAGCGAGCCGTCCCAACGGCACTCCAGGCTACTTCGGGCCAGGCGCCGGACCGGGACCGTTCCATCATTACGTGTTCGAGTTCTACGCGCTGGATACGAAGCTCGATCTGCCGGCGAATACGACGCGCGACGAACTACTGAAGGCGATGGAAGGTCACATCGTCGGCAAGGCGGCGTACGTAGGGCGGTTTCACCGGATGCCGTAGGGGCGGAGAGTGGCTCCGGGAGTATCGTTCCGGGGAAGCCCGACGGCTTTTCTGACTGGCGCCGAAGGTTGGAACGCGGGCTGCTATTCTCGGTTGTGATGGTCGAGACGGCAGTCGATTCATCGCGCCGATTCATTGAACTGGGCAGTGCCATCATCGGCATGGCAGTGCTAGCGCGAGTCGCCAAAAGGTGGGGCTTCTCAGCCGTGCCCTTCTATCTACTCGCCGGCCTCGCATTCGGTAACGGCGGGTTAGCCCCACTCAACCTAAGCCATAGCTTTGTTCAAAGCGGCGCCGAACTCGGCGTTCTGCTTCTTCTCTTCATGCTGGGGCTAGAGTATTCAGGGGATGAATTAAGACACAATCTTCGGAGTGGACTGTCTTCCGGCGCGGTCGATTTGGTCTTGAACTTTCCTCCCGGGCTGATTGCCGGCTTCATGCTCGGTTGGAAGCCTCTGCCGGCCGTACTTCTAGGTGGGGTGACTTATATCTCATCCTCAGGGATTATCGCCAAGGTGCTTGGCGAGTTTGGCATGTTGACGAATCCAGAGACCTCAATTGTGATTTCAGTGCTAGTTCTGGAGGATCTTGCGATGGCCGTGTACCTGCCGGTCGCGGCAGTGCTCCTTGCGGGCGGTGATCGTGTAACAGTGATCCTGTCGGTGGCCATCGCGGTCGTCGCAGTCGCACTAGCGCTCTTCGTCGCGATCAGGTTTGGACAGGAGCTTAGCCGTATTGCCTCGCATCAGTCTGATGAAGTCATCTTGCTGACGGTGCTCGGGACCATACTTGTTGTCGCTGGCGTCGCGCAGCGGTTTCAAGTGTCGGCGGCAATTGGGGCCTTTCTGGTTGGGATTGCTGTTTCGGGACCAGTCGCGGAGCAGTCTCATCGCCTGTTGGCGCCCCTTCGAGACCTTTTCGCAGCGATCTTCTTTTTCTTTTTTGGAATGGAGATCGATCCAGCGACACTACCGGGAGTACTGCGCTTCGCGGTCGCTCTTGGATTAACGACCGCCCTCACCAAGGTGCTCACCGGTTATTGGGCAGCACGCAAGAGCGGTGTTAATCGGCGAGGCGGTATTCGTGCGGGAGCGGCATTGGTGGCGCGAGGGGAGTTTTCGATCGTGATTGCAGGTCTGGGCGCAGGAATGGAACCGGGACTTGGTCCCCTGTCGGCAGCATACGTGGTCCTTATGGCCGTGCTAGGACCGGTTGTCGTCCGTGCATCCAAGATGTGACCCTTGCGCGATCTCCCACTTCGGGTGGAACACCAAACGAAAGAGGGGCGAACAGCGACTAGCGCGACACGTATACCACAGCGTGTGCCGACCCGCCAAGCTCCCTAAATGTCGTAGTACAGGGCGAATTCGTAGGGGTGCGGCCGCAGACGGACGGCATCGGACTCGTTCTTGCGCTTGTAATCGATGAAGGTCTCGATCAGTTCTTCGGTGAACACGTCGCCCTT
>Ga0126371_10002473_pt1 | contig 15915 bp, 12 predicted proteins | sample PanSoiMetaPlot_4_FD_110145 | JGI IMG/M metagenome (GOLD analysis project Ga0126371, IMG submission 110145) | Tropical forest soil microbial communities from Panama - MetaG Plot_4 | ecosystem: Environmental > Terrestrial > Soil > Tropical forest > Bulk soil | place: Panama | collected 2016-02-17 | reverse complement strand
AGCGTGTCAATCGAAACCAGCCGCTGGTCCTGCATCACCTGCCGGATTCGTTCCGTCATTTCTTGATGAACTTTCTGTCCCTCGCTTGTCGCTTGGCGTGTTCCAGCAAGAAGTTCGATCAGGCCTTCTTGGGTCACATTCGTTTTTCCCGTCGCCGCCCGGACCACTTGTTCGATCGAACTCCTCCCAGCGGTAACCAGGTGGGGCGCCGAGGTAACCTCCGAGAACGGCTTAATTACGTCCCGCCAAGAGGTATTCAGTTGCGACCTATCGATTTGTCCCTGGCGCGCCGCGATCTGCCAGATCCCGATGTTGGCCTGGAAAATACCCATGGCATTTCCCCGCACCGCATGATCGGAAATCTTTCCGAGCGCTTCGGCCGTATTCAGGAACCGCACCATCGAGTCTTCATTCAGCTCTGGAAACTCCAGGAAAATCAGATACTGATCACTGAAGTCCGCATATTTTTTCCCGAGCAATGCAACCGCGGACTCGCTCAGGCGTCGCGACGCTCCTCGCCTGCGATCCATTTCGCTGAAACACAGATACGCCTGCAGTGGCCCGGTTTCCGTTTCGAGTCGCGCGAGCACGAACAAGTTCTCGGCCAGCCGCTCCGCGCCACCGCTGTCTGAATGCTTGCTCCAGCCGCGCATCATCTTGGTGTCCCCGCGGGGACGCAGGATCTCTGTCCAGGCTGCGAGCGTCCCGGGAACATAGGGGTTGCCCTGTTCATCCCAGCGCATTCGTGTCACAAGCACTAGCAGTGCTGCCGCAGGCCGGTAAGCCAGGCGGATCGCCGACTCACCCGGCCCGGATGTCCCGGGCGAACGAAATGCCGCGTAATACCGCCTCAGCCGTTGCCCTTCCGCAAAGTGCTCCTGTTGATTCGCGCTCGCTCGCGCCATGGCGTCGTAGTAAGCCGCCAGCCACCCGTGGTCCTTGGTCAGGAGTTCTTGGATAAATTCCTTGGGTGACTCCGGACTGGCACCCACCAGTCCATGCCATTCCTTCTCCGCCTTGGCCCCTCCAGGCACCAGCACTTTTCCCTGCCGGATACAAATCTGGCTTCCGTAAAGATCCAAAACCGGTGCGAAATGCAGCAGCCTGCCCAACCCGATCTCGTTCTTCATCGCCAGTCGCGTTTCCGGTTCGATTCGCGAAAGCCCCCAGTAAAGCCGGGCCACGTCGCTCTGGTACAACAAGGTGTCTAACAAGTCGGGGCTCGCCTGCGGCTTCTGCACAGGTAACGTCGTCCAGTCTCCCACTGTAAACAACACCGGCACCGTAGTTCCGGTATACGGATAGCTAAAGGGCATGTCGTGTTGCAGAGCCTGCTCGAGGTCAATCAGCGGAAATCCCGAATCCACCGTGATAAACGCGCGTTCCGGATCACCGGTGACCAGCGCCATGGAACTCTTCCCGCAGTCGCCCTGAACTTTGTATCCCAGGATCTGCAGCAGAGGGCCCCAGTCCCTGCATCCGTTCACGCGAATTTCGCCGCCCGTGCCTGTGGCCATGGCGTTCAATTCGCGGGCCTGCGCCACGTAACGCCGCAATAGAATCAGAAACTCCGTAGGTCTTCCAGATTGGTAACCCTGCAGCAAAATGCTTTGCGCCAAAGTCGGCAGGACATTTTGTGGCGGAAGCTCCACGCTAATTCCGCTCATGCGCAGGAAGGACCGCAACGGTCCCGGAACGATCACACTAGTAGCGGCGGAATGGGTGGAAGCCCCTGGAGCGGGACTTTGCGGGACTTTCGCCCTGACCCTGGCGCTAATTACTGGTGGAGAGGAGGCACCCAGCAAAAGCCCAGCGAAACAAGTAGCCAACACAAGAGAGGAAGGTCTCACAACGCCCCCCACTTGACCCGGAAGCCGCGCGGAAGCCCACAGGGAAGTCTAGGCGCAGGAGTCTACTCCTCCGCGCCAACTTATTCCAGTATCCTTTTTTCCGAGCAAGCACCTACCGGATTTCCTGTATGTCTCACGAAACGGAGAATTGCCGGCCCCCTAGGGCACCGGGACGCGGAACAGATTCCGGTGCACCGCTGTTTTGCGGAGCGCAGAGTGAGAATGTCCGGTCTGAGCAAGGTAGAAATGCGCGCTTAGGTGGTCGGCCGCCTTCTGCCGAGTCCCTGGTCAAACCGTCTTCCATTTGTACCCGTACCCCGGTACGGTCTCGATTCTCTCCGACTGCTTCCCTAATTTCTTCCGCAGCCCCTTGATCACCGCGTCTACCACGTTGCTTCCCACGTCGTACTGGTGTCCCCACACATCCCTGATCATGGCCTCTCGCGCCACCGCCTTTCCTTCGCGTTCTTGCAAATAGCGGAACGCGGCAAATTCGAGCGGCGTCAACCGGATTCGCGCGTTCCCCATCACCAGTTCGCGCGCATCCACATCCAAAATCTCGCCCGAATCCACACCCAACTCTGCGCCTACTAGTCTTGCGAGCCAGCCGTCCACCGACGAGGGCCCAAAATCAAGCATCGCGCTTGCGTAGGCCCGCCCCTCGATCTCCACACTTCGCTCCGCAAGAGGCACAAAGCCCAACGTCTGCGCCGCGCTCGCATACGGCCCGAGATCCCGCAGCGTCAGGTAAACGCGCCGCAGTCTCGGCCGCAATGCCAGATAGGTCCTCTTGATATCCAACCAGCAGGCTGCTTGCACCGCCGAGGGCAACTCTCCTTCCTCCCGGCTCAACCACCGCCGCAGAAACAACGCCTTCTCGTCATGCGGCAACGGATCTTGGTCGAGATGAGCCAGCCAAGTTCCTGCCACCGGATCGTTCTGCAACCTGGTGCCCCGGATGCTTTCCGCTTCACCCAGACAATAAAAGCCCACAATCTCGCCCGCATGGTTTCGCGCCACGAAAAATGTGTCGAGCGCCGCCTTCCACCACTCCTCGAGCCATCGCGCAGACTCACGATCATGTCGCTCGCAAATCTCCAGGACCGCTTTGCCATCCTCCGGCCGTGCCGGCTCGATCGAATAGGCCCGTGCTCCAGTCGGGAAAAATGCGTCGCGCACTCCGGGATTCTCGAGCAGGAAGAGCATGTCCGCTGTGTACCGCCAGAAATCGGTCGACGGTGCGGTTGCCAATTCTGTGCGCAATTGCCCCCAAGCGGCTCGGCGATACTCCCGATATTTGCTTGGGTCGGTGGCACGCAATGACGCCGAGAGGACCTGCCTGACGACGTCGTGAAGATGCAACCCGTCCACATCAATCTCTGCAAAGGGCAGCGATCTCAATCGCAGGAAAATCTCCTGCGGCAGAATCTCCGGCAAAATCGCACGCAGCAGCGAAATCGTCACCCGCCGCAGCACGCTCACCGCTTCGAGCGCGCGTCGCGTCACCGGATCGGCAATCTCCGCCAGGTAAAGCTGCGTCAATTCCTGAATGACCCGGTGAATCGCCAGATCCTCCAGCGTCGTTCCCGGGTGAGTCGCCATCGAAGACGCTCCGAGCGTCAGCGCCAGCGGATGCCCCTGCGCCACGCGATTCACGCGCGCAGCATGGGGCTCGGGCACACCCAACTGCGCCAGCAACGCTGCTGCATCGGTTCCCGATAGCGCCTCGAGTTTTACCGTCCGGAACAACCGCTGCCATCCCGGCGTCGACGCCCAGGTCGGCACTGGTGCCTCCCGGTCGACCAACACCACCCGCACCTTGCTCGGCAGCTTTGGAATGAAGCTCTGCCGCAGCCAAGAATCGAGCAGCCTCAACACCTCATATTGATCCAGTGCCAGGACGACCCGTATCCCGGCACTTCCCAAACATCGCGCGGCGCCCTCTGCCGAACCCAAGTTCCTCCCAAGTCGAGCGCCCAACGCCCGCAGAAATCCATATTCGGTCGGCTCCACCGAGTGGCAGTCCAGCACAATCGCCACCGCGTCCCGACTTCGCGCTCTTTCCGCAAAGGCCGCGATCAACCGCGACTTCCCGATCCCGGCGATTCCGTGAACATACATCACTGCCGGGCCGCCATCACTAAGCAACTCAAGCAGCGCCGCCATCTCCTGCTTCCGTCCGACAAAGGTGCGGTTGGCCTGCTCGGCCAGCAAATCTTCAACCCGGTTTGTAGAGCTCTCAGCAACCCTTGCCCCGGATTCGCTCTCCCGCTTAAGCCGCTTCAGGTCCGTTCGGATCTCTGAAGCATGCTGATAGCGGAACTCGCGATCCTTTTCGAGCGCTTTCCCGATGATCTCTGCAAGCCTCGCCGGCATTTCCGGATTCAAGCCCAATGGGGAAGGCGGAGACGAACTCAAAATCGCCGAGGACACCACCCCCATCGTTTCGCCACGAAAGGGCTTGACCCCTGTGGCCATCTCGTAGAGCACCACTCCCAGACTGAACAAATCGCTCCGCGCGTCCAATTCCTTCCCGCGCACCTGCTCCGGCGACATGTAAGCCATCGTCCCCAGCGCCGTTCCGGTCCGCGTTAGGTCCTCGTCTAATGACACTATCGCGCCCACGGCCTCTCCGCCGGTGCCGCGTGTCCTGGTCACTTTCGCCAATCCAAAATCCAAGACTTTCGCCTGTCCGCGTTTCGTCACGAAAATATTAGCGGGCTTGATGTCCCGGTGCACAATGCCGCTGCTGTGCGCGGCATCGAGCGCATCGGCAATCTGCTCGGACACTTCGAGCAATCGCTCGATCTCCATGGGTTGCCCGCTGATCAACTCTTTGAGGGTCGCTCCTTCCAGGTATTCCAGCACCAGGAAGGCGCGCCCGGCGTCTTCGCCAAGATCGTGAATTGTGCAGATATTCGGATGGCTCAATGCCGAAGCTGCCAGCGCTTCGCGTCGAAATCTCGCGAGCATGTGCGGATCGCCGACTACATTTTCAGAAAGGAACTTCAGCGCCACGCATCGCTTGAGCCGCGTGTCTTCGGCCCGGTACACAACCCCCATCCCGCCGCCACCCAGGCGTTCGAGCACCCGGTAATGCTGCACCTTTTCGCCAATCATGGAGAATACCCGGAAGATTTTCGACGGAGTATACCGCACTCGCCCCTGGGATGGCCTGCGTAACACCGTGAAGGACTAAACAGCCAGCGTCAGGATTCCCGACGCGAACAGCGCTCCCATCCATAACCAATCAAAGTTGAACCACGCCTTGCGCAATACCGCCACCCCGAGCTTGTAATACACCAGCAGTGCCGCCAGCGCCGTCACCGCAAGATACCCGAGCGTATGCAAACCGACAGAAAGCCACCAAGCGTTCATCATTGCGGGGAGTGGCTCGATCGCGCTGGCTATGGCGACATGGTGTTGGTGTTCGGCCGGCATTGCCGGAGCCGGATGCGCCAGCACAAACGGCAACAGCATGAGTCCCGCCCCGTGCGCCGAGGCCATCAGAAACGACCAGAATGCCAAATCCTTCGCGCCCACCCGCATCCCCACCCAACGGGGATGCCGCTGTCTTAAAAGTTTGTAGAATGCGTAGGCGATTAAAGTCACGCCAGCCATGATGCGTATCGTCCGGAGCGGTAGTGTCACCGTCGCTAGTTCAGCCGCCCCCACGACAACCCCCACCGAAGCCAGGTGCCCCAACCCCAGCGGCAAGAGCGATGCCCCAATCGCCTTCCCGCTTTTTTCCTGCATTCCGAGCGCTGCCGCGAACAGCCATCCCATCGCGGGATTCAGCCCGTGGTAGGCGCCGAGCAGCAGAAGTCCAAGCCACATCCACATGGCAATTACGAAAAGCAGAACGAGTCCGAGGAAGCGTCCCCGCCTTCCAGCCTCACCTGATGCGACCGCCGGTCCCCAAAATCCACAAAGAAATTCGCGTCCAGTTTGAACCCGTCCGGCCCGACATCCGCCTTGGCCATCCATCCCCGGATTCCATCCGGATAAAACTGATCGTCCCAGCTGCGATAGAGCGAGTTTGTGAAGTACACCCGCCGCCCGTCTCGGCTGATCTCGACCATTTGCGGCCCCCCGTTCAGGGGCTTCCCCGGATTGTTCAGGTGCGACGTCCGCCGCACGATCCCTCCCACGTAAATCGATCCGACAAGCTTCGGATGGAGCGGATCAGAAACATCGTACTGCCGCATTTCGCCCGTACCCCAGCACGACGCATACAAATATTTGTCATCCAGCGACAAATCAATGTCGGTCAACAGTGGCGGCACGGCCTTGAAATCTTTCAGCATCGGCGGCAACTGTGCAGGATCGGCCGGCTCGGCTGGAATCTCGATCACTTTCTGAATCGTCCATTGACTGCCGTCGTTCCGCCACGCCCAGATCGACGACGAAAGATCCTTCAGTGAAACCACCACGCCCACAAACCCATACGCTTTCGCGGGGTCGTGCGCCGGACGCAGTTCGAGCGCCATCTGGTGTTCCTCACCGAGATCGAGCACCTGCTTGTGCTTCCGTTTCCGCAAATCCCAAACGTGCACGCGGTGCCCGTACTTCGCTCCTAACAGGAGCTCGGGATTTAGTCCGTTCTCCACCATGTTTGGTGTTCCCCACTCGCTCGTCAACATGGTGTCGTGCCCCAAATGCCACCAGAAATCGTAGGCCAGGTACTGCGGGCCGCGGTCCGCTTCCCATTTCCCCTGCACTTCAAAGGTGTCGTGGTCTAACACCAGAATTCCGCCGGGCCCGTCGCCGCTTGTTGACCCTGTCGCATTCAAGTAGATCCCATCCGGCCCGCAATGCACCGTGTGCAGCCGCGAATATCCAGCGCGTTTCGCCACTTCATCCGCCTCGATCGTTTTTACCAATTTCGGAGTGCGGGGGTCTGGTTTCGTGTCCAATATATAGATTCGCGACGACCGTAGACCCGGCACCACCAAGTACCGCCTCTCCACGTGCGGGTGCGGCGCATAGGGGCATAACGCTGAACTGCAAGCATTCCATCCAAAATGATGCAGCTCGTCTCCTGGTCCCGGCATCGGCACACGATTCAAGATCTGCCCGTAGCGGTTCGAACTCACGTCCAAATCCACCACCGTCATCTCGTCGGGCAAGCCGCTCTCCGTCGAACTCAGCGTGGCCACGTAGCCCAGCCGCTCGGCCGGAGCCTGCATTGCCATCTTCGGTGAGGGATAAAAAGTCGGATCAGGTCGAAAGGTCATAACCGTTCTCCAAAGGTTGGTTATCGCGCTATCTTTCTGACGGGTAGACGACCGTTACGATTTCCCCGCGGCCAGCGCTTTCACCGCTTCTGTGGACATCGCCTGGCCGCCAATCCCCCACTCTCCGCTGGCTACCTCTTCGATAATCACCCACGTCACCGGTCGCATGTTTTCCCCCTCAATGGAGACCATCGCGTCGGTTAGCTTCTTCACCATCTCTTGCTTCTGCTGTGAATTGAACACCTTCTCGATCAACTTCACCTGTATGAGTGGCATCTGTTTTACCTCGCTTTCAGAAGTAGGCGGAAACCTGGGGGAGCGCATCGACGCTGCTCCCCGATGCTCGGTAATCTACACCCGCGCCCAAATCAAGTCATGATACCGAAATGAGATTTTCATGAGGATTGCTAAATGCTTGCCCTGAAATGACTTAAACGCTGCCAAGTGTCGGGCTCGCACTTCTGGATTGTGATTGTTTTGTTTTCAAAATCCCTATTTCGCAGTTTCGATCGGTCGTGCTTTGGCACCTGGATCTTGAATCTTCTTGGCCACTTGTTTCCAATATCCCGCCGGCCGCAACCTCTGCAACATATCCGCCGACTTACAATCGACCCCGATGAGCACCCGCGGCTCGTATTTCTCGACAGCCTTCAGTATTCGTGTCGCCGCATCTGCCGCGGAGGTAATCGCCACCCGGTCGAATCGCGAAACACTGTCTTCATACAAACCAGCTGCCGCCTTGGCCCCCAGCCGCGCGTGACGCGCAATATCGGTCTTGATGCCTCCCGGATGCACGCTGGTCACAAAAACATTCGTCCCTTCCATCTCATGCCGCAGTGACTCTGTAAATCCTCGCACCGCAAATTTGCTCCCACAATAAGCGGTCTGTCCGGCGGCGCCCACCAGCCCAAAGACGCTTGACGTATTGACGATGTGCGCGCGCTTCTCTTTGTTCAACAGCGGCAAAAAATAGTACATCCCGTAAATCACGCCCCAGAAATTGATGTCCATCACCCAGCGGATGTCGTCGAGCGCCAACTCCACAAAATTCCCCAGCACGGCCACGCCAGCATTGTTGAACAATACTGTCGCCCTCCCATGTCGCGACGCCACTTCTTCCGCGAACGTTTTCACCCGCGCTTCGTCTGCCACGTTCACCACATGCTGCGTCACTTTCTGTTTCGGTGAACCCAACAAGCGCGCTGTTTCTGCCAAACCCTTCTCATTCACGTCGGAGATCGCCAGCGCCGATCCCATGGCCGCCAATTGCTGCGCCAGGCATCTTCCGATGCCCGATCCCGCACCGGTAATCACCGCTACGCCTTCACTCAGGAATGACATGGCTTCACCCGTTGATGGATTTCACACAGGACTCTGAGGAAGAGTCCCCTCGCAACCGCTATTCCTCGAGTGCGACTCTTACCACACTTCATTACATGCGGCCAGCGGCGCGATTACGTCGTGGTGGTCTCGCCTGGGTAGAAAACGCGCATGGCATTACGCCCGCCGCGTTTTGCTTCATAAAGCATCTGGTCGGCCTTTCGCACCAACAGACCAAACTCCGGCAAATCTCTTCCCGAGCATCCGGCTACTCCAAAACTCGCCGTCACGCTCACGCTCTGGCCTTGAAACGGAAACGAAAGCGCTGCGAATTGCTCCCGGAAGCGGGCCACGGTTGCCTCAATCTGGTCGGCTTCGACGTGCGTCACCACCAACAGGAATTCGTCTCCGCCCAGGCGTCCGCAAATATCCGAGGCTCGGGCGCACCGTTTCAGCAATTCCGCAAACGTCTTAATCACCGTATCTCCCGCTTCATGACCAAACGTATCGTTGATCGTCTTGAACGAATCAAGGTCGGCAACCATTACCCACAAGGAAAATCCGTGCCGCGCCGCGCCGCGCAACTGCTTGAACGCCCATTCCTCAATTGCCCTCCGATTTGGCAATCCCGTCAGGGGATCGGTGCGCGCGGCTTCCTCTAGTTTTTGACTCTTCGCCGCCAGTTCCCGGTTGAGATCGATGATCCGTCGTCCCACGCCGATTCGTGCCAGCATCTCGCCTGGATCAAACGGTTTTGTCAGATAATCGTCCGCGCCCGCCTCAAGGCCCTTCACCACATTCATTTTTTCCACGTTGCTGGTCATCAAAATGATATAGGTGTACGCGCGCGACTTGTCGGCCCGAATCCGCTGGCATAACTCCGGCCCGGAAAATTCCGGCATCATCCAGTCCGTGAGCACAATGGAAGGCGAATGCTTTTCAAATAGCTCCACCGCTTCTCGCCCATTCCTCGCAAAATGCAATCGAAAGGGCTCCGCCTCGAGCACTTGCTCAACTAATTTGCGGTAGACCGGTGAATCGTCCACCACCAGCAGGTCATAGATGTAGCATTGGGGTTTCATGGCGAAATGCCGCGTTCGAGCACCGCAGCGATGGTCCTGTAGTTACCTGGTCAGGCGCGCTTGTCCCCAACCTACCAGACAATCCCCACTTTCCCCAGCCCACCTTCACCACGACACGTCAATCAGTAATCGTTGCCAGCCCCTCCGATGTAACCCTTCCGCGACTCCGCAGTCGCCGCGGTTACAGCGTGGCCGGCTGCGCTGGCCTTCTGAGCGCGCCACTTTTTCCTTCGGCAAACCCCGACCGGAGCCGAGTGTCTGCCGCTGCCGGCTCTCGAGAGGTCTGGTTGGCGCTCGTCCAAACTTCTCGCGTGGGCTGCCAGCAAATGGCTATCGGCTGACTCCTTATTTCTTTCTTCCGCTCACCAACAGTGCTCCTTCGCTCTTGAACGCCCGCAACTGCGCGGCATCCTCGAACCATTTCCCCGTGTAACTGGCCGGCGAAGGCGACCGATCGATGACCCGCTCCTGCCCCACCTCAGCAAATCCCGCTTCCCGGAACATCTCCTGCCACTCTTCCGCGAGCAACAACTGCGTTTTCACCGCCAGCAACGGTCCCCACTGATGGCAATGCGGATTGTCCCGGTAATAGTTGATCAAAATCCACGCCGCCCGGCCGGGCCGCAGCACCCGGAAGATTTCCCTAACCCCTGCCGCCGGCCGGGGCCAGTAATACGCCGATTCCACCGAAATCGCATGATGAAAAAAATTCGTTTCCCATGGAATCTCTCCCGCTTCGCCCGTCACGTAAAGAATGTTCTCGTGTTCGAGGCTGGTACGCCGCGCAATGCGAATCATCTCATCGGAAATATCCATCCCCACCACGCGCCCCTCCGGCACCAACTGCGCCAGCCGCCGCGATAACCAACCTGCCCCGCACCCCACATCGAGCACATTGTCTGCAGCCGTAAGGCGCATCTTCTCGAGTACCGGCAAGGTAATCGGCAAATGGTCCTGTTCCATTCCCTCGCCGCGCCCAGCCTCCGCCCATTTATTGAATTCCTCTCGCAGTTCCCGCCCTTGCCCTGGTTCGGTCATTTCTGATCTCTTCTTTCCCTGCTCATCTTTTCTGCCAGGCCGACAGCAGCAGCCACACTGTCTTGCACCCGCGATTGATGTGCCGGCCGCGCAGTTGAAGCATCGCCGCTAACACCGCTTTCGAACTCCTCGGCCGAAACGCCGCACCGGCTTCGTTGGCTGTCAACCCACGACGGTCCGCTTTCTTACTTCCTCTCCATTTGCGGTACTCTATTCCAACCGTGATCATCAATCTGGCCAACCGCGCGCACAATCATAACTGGGACCTCGACCCCATCACCCGTTCACTGCTCGACACCGACTTCTATAAGCTCCTCATGCTGCAGTTCATCTGGAAGCACTTCCGCACCACCGAAGCCTCCTTCTCCCTCATCAACCGTTCCTTCCATGTCCGCCTCGCTGACATCATCGATCTTGACGAACTCCGCTGCCAACTCGAACAAACCCGCAAGCGCCGCTTCCACAAATCCGAACTCATCTGGCTCGCCGGCAACACCTTTTACGGCCGCGAAGACATGTTCGAGCCCGCTTTCCTCGAATGGCTCGAGAAAGACTTCCACCTCTCTGACTACGAGCTTTTTTCCCACAATGGCCAGTTCGCTCTTACCTTCCGCGGACTGTGGACCGACACCACGCTTTGGGAGATTTACGCCCTCTCCACCATCAGCGAACTTAAAACCCGCGCCAGCCTCAAGCGCTTGAGTGAATTTGAGCTCGATATCCTTTACTCCAGGGCCAAAACCCGCCTCTGGGAAAAAATGGCACGCCTCCGTGGCACGCCCGATCTCAACGTCAGTGATTTCGGCACACGCCGCCGCCACAGCTTCCTCTGGCAGGAATATGTCGTCAAAGCCATGAGCGACGTCCTCGGCCCCTCCTTCAAAGGCACCTCGAACACCTACCTCGCCTACAAGCACGACCTGGAAGCCATCGGTACTAACGCCCACGAACTGCCCATGGCCCTTGCGGCGCTGGCCAACTCCGAGGCGGAACTGAAATCCTCACAATATCGCCTCCTCGATCTCTGGCAGCAGACCTATCATGGTGAACTGCTCATCGTCCTCCCCGACACCTTTGGCTCTACACAGTTCTTCCAGAACGCTCCCGACTGGGTCGCCAACTGGACCGGCCAGCGTGCCGACAGCAAGGATCCGTTCATCGCCGGCGACGAATACGTCGCCTGGCTGGAGAGCCGCGGCCGCGATCCGCGCCAGAAACGCTTCATCGCCTCCGACGCTCTCGACGTGGATGCCATCCTTCATCTTCACGCGCATTTCAACGGCCGCCTGCAAAACGGAGCCAAGCCGTCCGACTTCCGCCAAGCCAGCGACTTTCTCGACAGTAAAAAGTGGTCACCCGACCGCCGCATCCGCTTCAGCGCCGGCTGGGGCACCCTGCTCACCAACGATTTTCGGGATTGCAGTCCACAAGGAGATTCCGGCTTCGACCCGCTCAGCTTGGTCTGCAAATTAAACGACGTCGACGGCCGCCCTGCTGTCAAACTCTCCGACAACTTCCAAAAAGCCCTCGGCAACTCCGCAGAAATCACCCGCTATCGCCGCGTCTTCGGTCTCGCCGGCGTCGCCGATGTCCCGGTCACCCTCTAGCCTTCTCTTTAGCAGGCTTCCGCGTGTTGTTGCGTCGAAGACGGGCATCGCCTGGGCTGCGGGGTGCCTGAATCGATTGCGCTTGATCGCCCACATTGCTCCGATTCAGTTCACCTTCCCGCCCCTTGCACCTTCACCAACAATTCCGCGAACTTCTGCTTCCGTTCTTGCTGGTCTTTCCCGCTCTCGGCTTCCGCCAACTGCGTAATGTTCATGGAGCAAAACTTCGGCCCGCACATCGAGCAAAACTTCGCCTCTTTGTAGAAATCGTCGGGGAGATTTTCATCGTGCATCGCCTTAGCAGTCTCCGGGTCGAGCGACAACTCAAACTGCTTGTTCCAATCGAACAAAAACCGCGCATAGCTCAGCGCATCGTCGCGATCCCGCGCGCCCGGTCTGTGCCGCGCCACGTCCGCCGCGTGCGCTGCGATCTTGTAGGCGATCACGCCCTGCTTCACGTCCTCCGGGTTCGGCAATCCCAGGTGCTCTTTTGGCGTCACATAGCAAAGCATCGACGCGCCATACCACCCGATCATCGCCGCGCCAATCGCGCTCGTGATGTGGTCGTAGCCCGGCGCGATGTCGGTCACTAGTGGCCCCAGGGTGTAGAACGGAGCCTCGTAGCACCACTCGACTTCCTTATCCACCTGCTCCTTGATCTTGTCCATGGGAATGTGCCCGGGACCTTCGATCATCACTTGCACATCGTGCTGCCAGGCCTTTTTCGTCAGTTCACCCAGGACTTTCAATTCCGCGAACTGCGCCTCGTCGCTCGCATCCGCCAGACAGCCAGGACGCATCCCGTCGCCCAGCGAAAAGCTCACGTCATGTTTTTTGAAAATCTTGCAGAGGTCGTCGAAATTCTCGTACAGGAAATTCTGTTTCTTGTGGTGCTCCATCCAGTGGGCCATCAGCGAACCGCCACGCGAGACGATTCCCGTAATCCGTTTCCGCACCAGCGGCACCTGCTCCCGCAGCACGCCCGCGTGGATCGTCATGTAGTCCACACCCTGTTCGGCCTGTTCTTCGATCACTTCCAACATCAGCCCGAAGGTCAAATCTTCCGGCCGCCGCACCCGCGCAATCGCCTCGTACACCGGCGCTGTTCCGATTGGCACCGGCGAAGCGTTAATGATTGCTTTGCGGATCTCCGGAATGTTTCCGCCGGTCGAAAGATCCATCACCGTGTCCGCGCCGTAATGCACCGCGTGGTGCAGCTTCTTCAACTCTTCGTTGATCTCCGAAGTCGTCGCCGAATTCCCGATGTTCGCGTTGATTTTGCAGTTGAAGGCTACGCCGATCCCCATGGGTTCCAGGTTGCGGTGATGGATGTTCGCGGGAATAATCGCCCGCCCACGCGCCACTTCACTCCGCACAGTCTCGGGTTCCAGTTTTTCGCGTGCGGCGACATACTGCATCTCCTCGGTAATCACGCCCAGCCGCGCAAAGTGCATCTGCGACATATTCCTGGATCCATTCGCCTGAGCCTGCGCCGCCTCTCGCTTGTCAATCCACGCATCTCTCATGGCCATAACAACCCCCTAACCGGTGATCGGTGATTTGTGACTCGCTGCCGGGGTAGACGCGTCGCGTTTTCACAAATCCCCCTTTCGAGACTCAAATTATGTCACTCCGCCGCAATCCGCGCCAAGTCAGTAATCTCCGTTACCTTTCGATTCCTTCGACGCTTCGGTCTCAACCAATCTCATAACTCGGAAGTCGTCAGTTCAAATCTGTCCCCGCACCACCCGGCGGATGTCGGCTAGATTTATATGTACAAAATTTTGTATTCTTTCTATCAGATCTTCACCGGGATCAACTTCACCGCTGGCAAGCCTGTCCGCTATACCTTGGAGTTCTCGTTCGCGAATCGCAATCTCTTCTACTGAACATGATGATGGTCCGATCCGCGCTGCAGTCGGCTTCGCCATCCTCGGCGATCGGCTCTTCATGGCCACGCTCGACGCCCACGTCATCGCGCTCGACACCAAGACCGGCAACCTCCTCTGGGACGTCGTGGCCGCTGACTACCATCAGGCCTACACCTTCACAGTCGCGCCTGGCGCTCAAAAATGAAATCATCGTTGGCGTCTCGGGTGGCGACTACGGTGTCCGTGGTTTCATCGAGGCGTACGACGCCGACGCCGGACGTCGTCGCTGGCGCTTCAACACCGTTCCCGGCCCCGGCGAATCCGGCCATGAAACCTGGTCCGGCGACACGTGGAAGACAGGTGGTGCTCCTGCCTGGATCACCGGCAGCTATGATCCGCAACTGAATCTTCTTTACTGGTCGACGGGCAATCCCGCGCCCAGCAACTACGGTGGCGACCGCGTCGGCGACAATCTCTACAGCAACTCGATCCTTGCGCTTGATCCCGACACTGGAAAGCTCAAGTGGTATTTTCAATTCACGCCACACGACCTCTACGATTATGACGCGACGCAAATTCCTGTACTACTCGACGCAATTGGAGCGGCCAGCCCCGCAAACTTCTCCTTCTTGCCAACCACAATGGCTTTTTCTATGTTCTCGATCGGACCGACGGCCAATTCCTTCGAGCCAAGCCGTTTGGAAAAGTTACTTGGGCTACGGGAATCGCCCCCGATGGCAAGCCGATCGTCAATACTTCGCTCAAATCCTCGCCCGAAGGCACGCGCGTTTGTCCCGGCGCTCCGGGCATGACCAATTGGTAGGCACCCTCCTACAGCCCCATCACTAGGCTCTTCTATCTCGCCACATCCAATGAGTGCGACGTTTTTACGAGCTCCCCACAACCCTATCGCGCCGGCCATGACTTTCTTGGCAGCGTCTACGTTCCCGAACCCGAAGTCCGTCCGACCGGCGCTCTGAAAGCTCTCGATCCTCTCACCGCCGAAACCCGGTGGGAATTTCCGTACTTCAGCAATCCCAATGGCGGCGCACTTTCGACTGCTGGCAATGTCGTCTTCGCGGGAGACTCCGATGGCAACTTCATGGCGCTCGATGCGCTTACTGGCCAGCACCGCTGTCACATCCAACTGGGCGCCGCGATCTACTCAACAGCCGTGACCTATGAACTCGACGGCAAACAGTACGTCGTGATTCCGGCTGGTTCTGCGCTGTTTGCGTTTGCCTTGTCGCTGAAATGATCCCCGTGGTCGCGCACGTGCAGAATTGTCTCGTTGATCATCACTAGGATTACTGGCCAGTTTTTGAGCTTAGCAACGCTTAGGTTTAGGTTTAGGTTTAGGTTCACTGGTACCTCACTGGCTGCGACAGAACTCGACAATTCTTCCGGCCGAGCCTGCGCGTCGCGATGGTGATGGCGATGTCAATGATGTCGCATCAGATGACCGTCATAAGAGGCCAACGCCAAAAGACTTCAGCCCCCTCAGCAACAACACACCTGTGCGCTAGGCACTCATCGCCAGATAGGGATCTCGAACGGGATGGTGGGTGCAATCGGCAGGTTGCGCCAACTATCTCCGGTTTTGTTAGGGCGCCACCAGGGCGCCCTTCGTCTTTTCCGAGCAAAACTTCCGCGACATAGAAGCGTTCTTCTCATTAACTCGCTCAGCGGGAGCTAAGCGCGACATGCGGCCAATCCTCGTTGTATTCTCTCCCCCTCCGTTTCAGCTTTCCGGGTTAGATCCTTTTTGTTGTGGAACGTTATCCGCCGGTAGAATTCCCCAGCATCGGTCTTATGGCTTCGTTCCACCTTCGTGTCCATTCAAGCAGACAAGCATAAGAAGACGACAAACGCGATTGCCAAGGCTAAAGGTTGTTACATCCAAGTGCCTT
>Ga0126371_10002470_pt1 | contig 15920 bp, 10 predicted proteins | sample PanSoiMetaPlot_4_FD_110145 | JGI IMG/M metagenome (GOLD analysis project Ga0126371, IMG submission 110145) | Tropical forest soil microbial communities from Panama - MetaG Plot_4 | ecosystem: Environmental > Terrestrial > Soil > Tropical forest > Bulk soil | place: Panama | collected 2016-02-17 | reverse complement strand
AGGGCATCGGCAATAAAGACTCCATCCCAACCGGCAAGCTCGGCTTCGTGAGCGAGGTCGCCTACAGTCCTCGGCTCACCCCCTGGTATCTCTATTCCATACTTCATATCCTCCTCCTTTGCTTGGTGTTTCATTTCCACAGACCGGCCAATCCACAGACCGCCAAGGCATTCCCGATGCCGTGGGATCTACCCACTAGTTGGCTCGGCCGAAATTCACAGGATGTATCCAGGCAAACTCACAACCAGTCTAAACGCCAATCCCGACATGGAATGTCATATTTCGAGCGAGAGCGACCTTCGTTTCCAAAGTCAATTTTCCTTCAACCGCACCTGCGGAACTGGCGCTTTCTTCTCACGCCGTTGCTCGAACGCCTTTTCTTGTGTTATTTATCCTCTGACCTGAAAAGGTCTTCCAATGTTCCAGAGCTCAGGCGCTTAGGTCTGCATATTCAACCGAAAGGCTGTTCTGAGGCTCGGAGTTGTTTAACCTGTTGTGCTCGCCGAGGATTCCCTCGAATCAGGATGTCAGGCCGACTGCGAGATTTGAATGCCGATTTGGTCGGAACAAAGAAGACGATTTGGTACCTTCGTTACCATTGTTGCCGCTGTTGCAAGCCTGATCGTGAATTGCCTGGGCCAGATCCGGCCGACCATCATAGACGCAGGGGAAGTATTCGATACGAGCCGTTCGAGTCACGGCGGTAGGGCGCGCTCACGTCCGCGCCCCAAGTATATTGGGGTGAGTCGTGTTTCGCAGCGAGCCGCAACGTCAGAGGTTGGGATTACACTGTGGCAGGCTCCCGATAGCGAGACAAAGACCGCCCGATCTATCCCGAGCCAGCCTGCTGACAAGAATACCGCGCCCAACGACTCGGACAGCGATCCTCTCAAGACGCATGCCCTGACTCACCCCGACAGCGGCACGATCCCCGGCGCCTCTGCGATTAGCATGATCGCATTGGACGACTTCGAGAGAACGTCTGCCGGGAGTTCTTTCACCCCGGGAGCCAGCGTCAGACTAACTGTGGAGGTGCCTCGCGCGGGGTTTCTCTACGTTATCGATCGCGAGAAATATCGAGGTGACAGGCTTGGCGATCCTTACTTGATTTTTCCTACCAGGCGTACGAACGGCGGTGACAACAGCGTTTCGCCGGGTCGTCTAGTCGAGATACCTTCGCGTGACGACCAGCCCCCGTTTTTCGTATTGGCGGCCAAACCTGGCGAGATCGGTGAGTTGCTGACGCTGATTGTCGCTCAGAAACCGATTCCCGAGCTAATGGCGCTGCATAACGAACCGCTGAAGTTATCCAGAGATCAGGTCAATCGCTGGGAGCGGCTGTGGGGAACTCAGTCCGAGCGATACGAGATGATTGGCAGTGCGGGGGAACACAGGACTCACGAGGAAAAAGCAGCAGCAGAAAGAGGAGGCCCTCCACTGACGTCTGGAGCACCGCTGCCTCAAACCGTTTTCCGAGTCTCGAAGAGAGCGGGAGATCCCCTCCTGATCAATGTTCCACTTGTGGTCGCCACCGGGCGGCCCCCCGCCAATCCGAGCGAAATAGTCACCGGTCAAACGGTGGATGAGGTAAGGGCAATGCTCGGTAATCCGTCCCGGATCGCAACCGTCGGAACAAAGCGGATATTTTTCTACCCGGATATGAAGATCACTTTTATCAACGGCAGAGTCACGGACGTCGAATGAGCAACGATACTTGGTCCCACCGCTCGCCGACTAACATAATCGATATCATAAGAAAAGGAGAAGCAAGCTATGAAGCTTGGTTTAGCTTTATCTATTCTTGCGGCGCTGTTGCTCTTGCCATTTGGGGCGGCCCGTGGGACCTCATCTCCGAAAACGCATTTGGACTGGGCGATCCTGATGGTCAAAGAGCTCACGCCAGATCACACTAGCTATCAACACAAGCAGGGCCATGTATCATGGAAAGGTATTGACGGAGCCACGGACTACGAAAGCCATACCGACTGCAGCGGCTTTTTGAATGCTCTATTTGAGCGGGCCTACGGTTTCGACAAGGCTTACTTTCAGAGATGGCTCGGCAAGGGACGCCCTTATGCGATCACCTATCACGATGCAATAGCAAGCCGGCGTGGTTTCGCCAGGGTTGACCGCATTGCCGAAGTGAGGCCCGGAGACATAATAGCGATTCAGTACCCTGACGGGAGCGAAAATACCGGCCACATAATGCTGGTGGCCGAACGGCCCGCGCCCCGACCATCCTCCAAGCCACTGATCGCTGGCACCGAGCAATGGGAAGTCACCATCATCGACTCGAGCAGCTCGGGGCACGGGAAGACGGATACTCGCCGGAAGGATGATGGGAGCTTCTCGTCAGGAGTAGGTGAAGGCGTATTTCGCATGTACAGCGGTCGCGATGGCAGAATCGCGGGCTACTCGTGGAGCACTCTAGGGGCGTCTGATTTCTATGATCAGGACACTCGCAACCTTGTAATTGGCCGGTTGGATCCAAGATTCAAGCCGTGACTACCGGATGACTTGACCTGCGGCGGCGAGGGCTGTTCTGTGGCTCAGTAGCAAAAGGCCTGGGACTGCTTCCGCTGAAGGGCCGTAGGTCCCAACCCGCACGCCTCGCTTTCAGGTTGGCTCTTCACCAGTCTAAGCTCCGGCGGTATGTTTGCGCGATATCCCAAGGGCTCGCAAGCGGGATGCAAGCGTGTTTGGGTTCACCCCAAGCCGTTCGGCGGCGCCGCCCGCGCCAGACACTTTGCCGCCGGCCTGGGCCAGGACGTTAAGCAAGTTCTCGCGCTCCAACTCGCGCCACTCGGCTTCTGTGTAGTACTTGTGAGCGTCACCAGCCGTCGAAGACTTACTCATCACTGAGTCAGTGATCCCAGGATCAGGCAAGTGAGGATCAGTCAAGTGAGAATCAGTCACGCGAGGGTCGGCATTCGGCCGGTGCCCCGCCGAAGCACTGCGAGTCGGGTGTTTGGCCAGCGCTGGATTGGCAAGGGGAGCGCTCGAAAGATCTGCTGGCTGCGGCATTCCGGGGTGCGCTTCATCATTGCGCCCTGGGCCAAGCTCGAAGTGCAGTGTTCTCCCTTGTGACAGGATCACGGCACGTTCCACCAGGTTCTGCAGCTCCCTCACATTGCCCGGCCAACAGTATTCTTGAAGCCGGTCCAACTCGCGACGCGGAACCTTCACCACCGGCAGGTGCAATCGAACGCACGCTTGCTTTACGAAGTGGGCTGTCAGGCCCGATATGTCTTCCCGCCGGTCGCGCAGTGGTGGGACTTCGACAGGGAAGACACTCAAGCGGTAGAAGAGATCTTGCCGGAATCGCCCCTGTTCGGATTCCGCGCGAAGGTCCCGGTTGGTAGCGGCAATAACTCGCACATCAACCTTGCGAGTGTTGTCGTCCCCAACGCGCTCGAACTCACGCTCCTGCAGGACGCGCAGGAGCTTTGATTGAAGATCGGGCGGGATTTCGCCCACTTCATCCAGAAACAGGGTTCCCCGGTCGGCGAGTTGAAACCGGCCGACGCGGTCGCGGATGGCGCCGGTGAATGATCCTCTGACGTGTCCAAAGAACTCGCTCTCGAAGAGCTCCCTGGGAATCGAACCGCAGTTGACGCGAATCAGTGGTTTGGCCGAGCGGCGGCTCTTCTGATGGATGGCCCTCGCTATCAGCTCCTTGCCCGCTCCGGATTCGCCCTGAATCAACACTGTCGAATCAGTCTGGGCTACGAGATCAATTTGCCCGAGCACGCGCATGAGGGCGGGGCTGTGGCCGATGATGTCGCCGAAGTCCCCGGTCTCGACGACCTCTTCGCGCAAGTAGTCACACTCGAGTTCGAGTTGATGGCGGAGCCGGTCGATCTGCTGAAATGCCCTGCAATTGCCGATAGCAACCGCTGCATGCGCCGCAAACGTGCTGAGCCACTCCAGCGTGGTTTGGTCAGGATGGCTGCGGAGAAAGACAGCCAGCGCGCCAACAGGGTCTCCACGAAACCGCAGCGGGTGGCCGATGAATCCTTTCAAACGCTCACGCTCTGCCCAGTCCCGGTCCATCAAGGCGTCGCGAGCATCGGCAATATCCGGTATTAGTACTGGCTCGCCTGTCCGAATCATGTAGGCCAGCTTACGCTCGGAATCAAGCGGCACGCGATGATAAGAACCGTCGATCCTGCTCCAGTCAACGCCCGGCTCTAGAGGACGCCCGCCGCTGGCGCGCAGGTGCAGCGCGGTTTCTTCACCGTTCCGGCTGCAGACCGGACAGGTCAAGTCCTGATCCAGAAACCAGATGCGGGCCAGGCCCACGTGATCATTTGCCATAACTGCCTTGATGATCTGGCCAAGCACCGAAGCCGGCCCATCGGCCTGAGCTATGGAGAGAATCACAGGAAGCAGATCCATTGATGCACCCATATTGTGAGAAATACCAAATCTGCTCGCGATTATTCCCGGATTCGTGAGAAATCAAAAAGCAGGGACCGGCTGACCGGCCGTAAGGTGTTGACAATAAACGGATCGCCTTTGGCCGTCGAGGTGCACCTGATAGACCGCCTGCAGATCCCCAGTACCAACGAATGGAAAGGGAGGATGAAGTCGTTGAACTACAAGTATGCGGATGTTGAAGATCTGAAAGTCTTTTACCGTGAAGCCGGCAATCCGGGCAACCCGGCGATGGTGTTGCTGCATGGCTTCCCGTCATCTTCACACATGTATCGGAACCTGATGGAAAGCCTGGCCGACAAATTCTGGCTCATCGCGCCGGACTACCCAGGCTTCGGAAACTCAGACGCGCCGACACCGGACAGGTTCTCCTACACTTTCGACAGGCTGTCCGAGGTTGTCGAGAAGCTGCTGGTCTCGCTGGGCGTAAAGAAATTCACGTTGTTCATTCAGGACTATGGCGCTCCGGTTGGATTCCGGTTAGCTCTGCGGCATCCCGACTGGATTCAGGGTATCGTCTGCCAGAACGGCAATGCATACGAGGAAGGCTTTACTCGAGCGTGGGACGGTCTCAGGACTGAGCTCTGGAAGAATCGGACTCCGGTGACCGAGGCGGCGCTCGCCGGGTTCTTCACTCCTGATGGTGTTAAGTGGATGTATTGCGAGGGCACGCGCAATCCGGAGCGGATCAGCCCAGACAACTGGAACATCGACCTGTTTTTCCTCGGCCGGCCGGAAAATCACCGGATACAACTTGACCTGTTATATGACTACAGGAACAACGTCGATCAGTATCCGCGCTGGCACCAGTACCTGCGGAAGCACCAGCCGCCGGTGCTCCTGACCTGGGGCGCGAACGATCCGTTTTTCACACCGGAAGGCGGCCGGGCATTCCAGCGCGACCTCGAGCACGCCGAGCTCCACATGCTCGATACGGGCCATTTTGCGCTAGAGGACCACTGCGACGAAATCGCCGGACTGATCCGGTCGTTCTTTGACCAGAAGATCGCGACCCGAAAGAGCAGTGTGACTGGGTGAGGTGAGCCCGGAATGCGGAGCGCCGAATGAGGAGTGACGGAACTCCCGAGTGCGGACCGCGAGTGGGGAAGAGGAACCTGAAGGATGACGGTGGGGCGATGTGGATCCAAGAGATCTGGCGCTATCCGGTGAAATCAATGGCTGGGGAGTCTCTGGAGACGGCAGACCTGACGGAGTCAGGTGTCGAGGGGGATCGCACTGTTCAAGTGCGATCGTCGGGAGGCCGAATTGTGACCGCTCGAACCCGGCCGCTGCTGCTCCGGTATCGCGCAACAATCGGGCCCGCGGGCGGGGCGTCAGGGGCTAACGTCTTCGTTGACGGCCGCCCTTGGACGGCTACTGATGTTGGCCGTGACGTGGAAGCGGCTGCTGGGAGCCGGAAGCCGCCTCGTCGAAAGCGACGCGGAACAACGTTTCGACATACTGCCGCTCTTGATTGCAACTGATGGCATGCTGGCGGCAGTGGGTTATGACCGTCGTCGCTTTCGGCCGAATCTGGTAATCGGCGGTGTGCCCGGCCTGACTGAACGGCAGTGGGAACATTGCCAGTTGAAAGTCGGTCAGGCAGTGATCGGCGTCAGAGACCTTCGCACTCGCTGCATAATGACGACATACGATCCGGATTCAGGTGAGCAGGACCTGAACGTGTTGCGGCGAATTCAGAATGAGTTCAATGGCCGGCTCGGGCTCAACTGCTATGTTGTAAGCCCAGGCCGAATCTCGACCGGCGACTCGGTCGAGCTGATAGCCCAGTCGTGAACAATTATGTTCGATCAACTGAAACGGCGGGGTAGGGCAAGTCAGCATCTTGCACCACCGATCGCTCTGCAGAATAGATAGGGAGGTGAAATGAATCGCAGATTTGGAAGCAAGGTCGCAGTAATTACCGGAGGAAACAGCGGCATCGGTCTGGCGGCGGCAAAGGCCTTTGCCGCCGAGGGCGCAAGCATCGTTATCGCCGGGCGTGACCGCAAGACGCTCAACGCCGCCGCCCAGGAAATCGGCGGCGACGTGCTGGCCGTACAGGCAGACGTTGCAAACTTGAATGACCTCGACAGGCTATTCGCTGAGACGAAGGCCAGGTTTGGCAAAATAGACGCGCTGTTCGTTAACGCAGGGGTCGCCAGGTTTGGGCCGATCGAAGAGACGACGGAAGCGCAATTTGTCGATCAGGTCGCCATTAACCTGAAAGGGTCGTTCTTCACCATTCAGAGAGCGTTGCCGCTGTTGAGTGACAATGCGTCAATCATCATCAACACGACGACGATTTCGCGATTGGGGTTGCCTGGGACCAGTGTTTACGCGGCCACGAAAGCCGCCCTGCGATCACTCACACGAACTCTGTCAGCGGAGCTCGCCCACCGCGGCATTCGAGTGAACGCCATCGCTCCAGGCCCCATCGAGACGCCGATTTACGGGCGCCTCGGACTGTCACAGGAAGCAGTTAATGAGATGGCGACTGGTATTCTGAGCCGCGTGCCGATGAAACGGTTTGGCAAAGCAGAGGAAGTAGCCAATAGCGTTTTATTCCTGGCGTCGCCGGAATCGGCGTACATTCTTGGAGTCGAAATCAACGTAGACGGCGGCATGGGACAGCTTTGAAGTTGGAGAAGCCGGGGCGCGGGCTCCGCCCCTTCTTTACCCTGATTGATGCGCGCGGCAAGACGTAATCAGGTTCGCGGGAATTCCTTATTGAGGTCTGGTAGCCTTCTCCTCAAGAGACAGGCTCGGATGTATATTGCGAAATCGAAATCAACGAAGACGGCGAGGATGGAAGCGGAGTTTAGCGGCCCGGCGGTAGGTGGGAATCCAGGATCATAGGTGGCAGTTTCAGGCCGGCGCTGGCAAGCGACACTGAATAATCAGGCCGGCTGTCAGGAATCTCTTCCAGACAGCCGGCGCTTTAACTCGCTATAAAAGGGTCTGCGTAGGTCGGTCAGTGCTGTGAGTCGTCGTCGCCGCCGTCATCCCCCTTCGGTTCGCCGCTCGAGGGATCAAGTATCAGCTTGCCGGCGCGCGGATGATCGAAGTCGAACATATTAAACAGCGATCCTGCGATCGCATCCAGTGATCCGCCGCCGATCCTGCCAAGATTCCAGTTGTCCTCAATAAAGCGCAGAATCGAGCTCTGGTCAGTCAAGCTGTGATCGACAAAGTTCGTCCTGGCAAAGCGCGAAATAGCAAGCAGGGGAAGCCTCGGGCCGTATCCGCAACGGCCCTGGACGCTACCCGCGGCTGATTGGCCGCAACTGCCTGGCCCAGTCAGAGCGTCTGCCGTAGTGTTCGACTGGCTCACGATGGGCGGCATCGCATGATCGTACCAACCGTCTGAGTCGTCGTATGAGATGATTACAGCCGTACTTTCCCACTGTGGCGATTGCTGCAGCCTGTTGATCGTATTGACCAGAAATGTCTGTTCCGCAAGGGGATCGGAATAGCCGGCATGCCCATCCTGAAATGCCGGGGCCTTCAAGAAACTGACTGCCGGCATGTTGCCCGCCTGCACCGCCTGCCAGAATTCGGTGATGTCGTATTGATGATTCGCCTGGTCCGTCCGGCCAATCATGGCCACCGACGTCGGAGGCAGATGTTGCGGATTTGCCGTTGACTGGTAGTACTGAAAAGGCTCGTGATGTGGAATGTAGTCTTTGGTTGCGTTACCGTTGCTGCCGATATGCGTGGCAGTGCAATCTGCAAAGCCTCCTTGAAACCAGCCCCAGGTGATACCATGCGCGCTGAGTAGATTACCAACGTTTGTTCCGGTCATAGCCAGGTTTTCCCGAGTGTCGCACTTGTCGCCTTTGGGCTGCGGGTCGCCGATCACTGTCTGGTCGACCGTGTCTCCGGCTATATCCACGTCCGAGCCGTGCGTCTGGCCTGATATGAGATTGAGTGCTCCAGGCGTCGACGGCCCAAACCCCGTTCCGAAGCTGTTGTCGCTCATTGCAAAGTGCTGTGCGTAATTCCAGAGCGCCGTGACCGTGTTGCCGTCAAAGTACCCCATTACATCACTTGCTTTGCAGGTACTTCCGCTTCCGTTGCCAACAAATTCAGGGAATTTGTCGACCAGGCCGGCATTGTAAGCCTTCTGCTCGTCGGTATAGTTGTGGTCCTGATCACATGTCGCCGCGTGTGACCGGTCAAACCGAAAAGGGGCCGCCGAATTCGGATTCTGGGCTATAAGACCCGGGGTCAGGCCGTTTACAGTAGGTGTATCCGGTGCCGCGACAAACCTGGGCTCTCCCGGCGGATTCATCGCGACCGGGTAGGTGCCGAAATAATGATCAAAGGATACATTCTCCTGGAAAATCACAACCAGATGACGAATAGGGGTCTTAGTGCTCACTCCCGGTCCGGACTGCGGAAGAATCCGGGGTGCTACCAGACCAAGCATTGCACTGAGCAGCAGAATTCTGCCCGCAGCTCGCTTCTTCGCATAAGCATTCATAGTCTCCTCCGTCTGTTGTAATTTGAGTGCGACCCTGTGAGGTTACGGCTGTCGCAGCCACTGGAAATAGGGAGGGTAGCAGGCGGTGGTTTCAACCATGTTTCACGAAAGCGAAATTGGCGTAACAGTATTTCGACAAATCGATTGCGACAATCTGTGGCGCCGCTTTCCGGTTTCAGGCTCCTCGCAGTCGTCCCCGGCTGGGGTTGTTCTGGTTGGTCGCCAGAGGGCAGGCGAACACCAGTTTCCTCTAGCTCGCCTGTAAGAATTGACAGTACCCATGGCCGCCATTTCTGGAATAGAATTCAGAGCTGTTTCAATTTAACGTATCGCCACTATTAATCTTTTCTCGCAGGGCGGGATGTTCGGAGGGAGACCTGTTCCTATGGGCTTGTGCTCACCAGTTCGCTTGTCCTTGAGCGTAGTTAGCCTGTTTGGCATATGCCTAGTGGGCGGGCTCCTGGCGGCGCCATCCCAGGGACGCATCCAGTCCACGGCAACTCTGCTGGGGAGAGTGGTGGACTCGGCCGGTGCGGTAGTGGCGGGCGTCGATATAGGGGTCCGGAGTCTTGAGACCAATCTGGAACGGGCCACACAAACCGATGCCCTCGGCAACTACCAGGTTTCGGGACTGCCGGTCGGCGACTACCGCGTTGAAGTTCGGGCCCCGGGTTTCCAGACCGCGATTGTCGATAAGTTGGCGGTCGAGGTCGGGAGGTCCGTTATTCAGGATTTTGAACTGCGCGTCGGCGACTTCAACCAGGAAGTCAAAGTAGCCCCGGAATCCCAGGGAGTTGAGCGCACAACCTCATCCGTCGGTCACGTAGTCGATCTACTGATGGTTCAGCAGCTCCCGCTCAACGGACGCTACTTCCTGGACCTGGGACTCCTCGTCGCCAGTTCGGCCACACCGCCCCAAGGCGCATTTTCGGCCGCGCCAATGCGCGGCCTCGGATCGCTAGCAATAAACACCGGTGGCAATAGGGAAGAGACGGTCAACTACCTGATTAATGGAATTACCCTGAACAACCTGACGTTTGGCTCGATCAGCTTTCAGCCCTCGATCAGCACTGTCCAGGAGTTCAAGATCGATAACTCGACATTCAGCGCCGAATATGGGTTGAGCTCCGGCGCGATCGTCAATATAGCCACCCGTTCGGGCGCCAACGAATTCCACGGCGAGCTGTTCGAGTTTCTGCGTAACGATGCGCTGGATGCCCGCAACTTCTTTACTTTTACATCCGCCCACCCGCCGCCATTCACAAGGAACCAGTTCGGCGGAAATTTCGGCGGCCCCATAGTCAAGGACAAGCTGTTCTTTTCCTTTTCCTACGAAGTGCTTCGCCAAAGGCAGGGGCTCGACCTCAACAGCATTGTTCTGAGCGACGCCGAGCGGTCCTCGGCGACCGTTCCTGTGGTTCGAAAGCTTATTGAGTTAATCCCGCAGGCCAATTTTGTCGACTCGTCGGGAACACCGCGCTTCATCGGTTCGGCGCGCGCTCCGGTAAACAGCGATCAAGCGACCCTGGACATAGGTTACAACGTTTCTGATAACGACAGGCTCCACGGCTATTACGACATAATCGACACTGACATGGTCCAGCCTAACGGCGGCGGCAGCACCATTCCCGGCTTTGGCAACTTCGTGCGGGCGCTCCGGCAGATCTTCACGCTATCCGAAACGCACATCTTCAGCGCGACTCTTGTTAACGAGGTCCGCTTCGGCTTCAACCGTTGGCATTCCTCAAACCTTCCCGATGCCCAGCTCGATCCGGCTGACTTCGGTATCAGCGACGGGATTCATCAGCCCATTGGGCTTCCCCAGATAAGCATCGCAGGAGGCAATCTCAGCTTTGGTGGACCGTCAGCCCAGCCCTCGGGGAGGGGCGACACGACCTTCGTGGTCGCTGACACGGTGAGTCATCTCATGAAGGCGCACTCCATCAAGCTGGGCGGCGAATACCGGCAATTTCTCAACAACAATATAAGGCAGGGTACCGGTTCCTTCACGTTCCCATCTGTCGCAGATTTTCTTGCAGGAGACGCGAATGCGTTCAGCATTACGCTCGGCAATCAATCAAGCAGCATCGAACAGGGCGCCCTCGGGTTCTTTGTGCAAGACAACTACAGGCTGCGGCCGAATCTGACTCTCGAGCTGGGGCTCCGTTACGATTGGAATATGACTCCGAGCGAACGCTACGGTCGATTTATCGTGTTCGATCCCGCGAGCGATTCGCTGGTGCGCGCCGGGGCGAGCGCAGGCGATATTTATCACCAGAACAACAGGAACATTCAACCGCGCGTCGGGTTTGCTTGGGACCCTTTTGGAGACGGTAAAACGTCGCTGCGAGCCGCCTATGCCGTTCTGACCGACCAACCGATGACTAGTGTGGTGCTCGGCACGGCCGCGAACCCGCCGCTAGCGATCCCGCTGACCTTTACCGGCAGAATCCGGTTCGAGAACGCGATCGACCTTGCCCGGGCTGCCGGACTTGCCCCCCAAACCATAGCCCACGACTTTGACAACGCCTATATGCAGTCCTGGAATTTGAACCTGCAGCGCCAGTTGACTTCGCATCTGGTAGTTATGGCCGGCTATTTCGGGTCAAAGGGTACGCATCTGATACTCCGCAGAAACATCAACCAGCCTTCGAGAGGAGCGCGCCCTTTCCCGGCGTTGTCCGTGTCGAGCCCGATATTGCCTGGCACGCCGCTCGGCAACATTACCGAGGTCGATGGGGCAGGCAACTCCACTTACAATGCGTTGTGGGTAACGGTGAATCAGCGGCTTGCCCGCGGACTGGAATTCTCCGCTTCCTATAATTGGTCAAAATCCCTCGATTACAACTCGTTCAGCACTCAGGGAATCGCCGTCCAGAACAGCTACAACCTCGCGGCCGACCGGGGTCTTTCGGATTTTGATGCTCGCCACCGTCTGGTCATCAGCGCTATATACGTATTGCCACTGAAAGGCAACCGGTGCGTTGAAGGATGGCAGATCGCCTTGATCGTCCAGGCGCAAAGCGGGAACCCCGTCAACATCGTCACGAGCAATAGCACGGTCAACGGCGTTCCCGGGACGCTCAGGCCCGATGTGACCGGCCCTATCAACAGCGTTGGAACTGTAGAGCGGTGGTTTGATACTTCAGCATTTAGTCCGGTTGCCGGCTTTGGCAACCTGGGCCGAAATGTAGTGATCGGGCCAGCATTCAATAACATCGATCTTTCGATCAACAAGAATACCGGGCTTACCGAGAGGTTGAAGGTCCAATTCCGCGCCGAGTTCTTTGACCTGTTCAATCACCCTAATTTCGGTCAGCCTGGCAATATGGCCGGCACTCCTTCGTTTGGCCGTATCACCAGCACGCGCTTTGCGACCGGCGAGTCGGGCTCGTCGCGGCAAGTGCAGTTCGCATTGAAACTGGTTTTCTAGCAAGGAGCTTGTGTAGTAAAATAGCCGCGCAAGCCCTGAGATATTCATAGTCTCGTCCGGGAAATCGCAGCGATGGCGCCGAGCCTCGATGCGATGGTTCATTCGTCGGGACGCACGCAGCGAACCATTTCGAAATCGACCGGCAGGAAAGGCATGAGCGGCCTGTCCGACCGCTGGAAACCGTTATCTGAGAGTTCGTCCAATGACGCCGCGAACAGACACAATGAACGTCGGATTGAAGCTTGGCCGAATGGCGGCCTTGTTGTTCTGCGTCGCGACGCCATTGTTACCCTCGCGCGCCCTTGCCGAGCAAACTGCCGCTCCCAAAAGAGTTCTCGTCCTCTATTGGGAAAGCAAGGGCTTTCCGGGCAATGTCGCGGTCGAGCAGAGCTTTCAAGAGGGTCTGAAATCTGCGCCCGCAGGGGGGATCGAATACTATAACGAATACCTCGAATCCAACCGATTCCCCGGGGAGGACCAGGCTCCGGTGCTGCGTAATTACCTTCGACAGAAGTACGCCCAGCGCCATATCGACGTAGTAGTTGCTGTTTCAGATGTAGCTCTCGATTTCCTCCTCAAGTACCGTAACGAGCTCTTCACCGAGGCGCCAATTGTCTTCCTCGGCGTTAAACAGCCTGATCCCAAAGACATCGCTGCGGGTCCCGGCATCACTGGAATCCTTGCCAGGAACGCCTACAAAGAAACGCTTGACCTCGCATTACGGCTACATCCGGGAACGGAGCAGGTGGCTGTCATCAGTGGTGCTGCTGGAGGGGATAAAACGCTTGAAACACAGTGCCGGGAAGCATTCAAAAGCTACGAAAACCGTGTGTCGATCAATTATCTTAGCGATTTGCCACTGGCGGAATTGATCGACAAAACAAGAACTCTACCCGGGCGGTCAATGGTCCTTTACGTTTATCAACAAGCAAAGGATGAGCAGGGTAGGTTTCTGGAGACCGAGGACGTCCTCGATATGGTGGTCCGCTCGTCGCGAGTGCCGGTTTATGGGCTGGCCAGTTGGAAAGTCGGCAAAGGGATCGTCGGCGGTTATGTGCGGATGAATGAAGGAAATGGCGCCAGAGCTGCGGCAATGGTGCTACGTATTGCCAGCGGCACGCCGGCCCGGGACATCCCGGTCGAAACCGTCCCGGTTGTGCCGATGTTCGATTGGCGCCAGCTCAAACGCTGGGGTATCAACGAGGCGAGTCTTCCGCAGGGCAGCATCGTGGAGTTTCGCGTGCCTTCGTTCTGGAGCCAGTACAAGTGGTACGCTGTTGCCGTCATTGTCGTGCTGTCAGTCCAATTTCTGCTGATTTTGGGATTGGTCATTAATCGCGGGCGCCGCAAACGTGCTGAAGCAGAACGTGAACGCGGCCGGTCAGAGGTTGCGGAAAACAGGGCGCGCCTGGCCGCCATCGTTGGTTCCGCGATGGACGCGATCATCTCTATTGATGAGAACCAGCGCATCGTGCTCTTCAACGACGCCGCCCAAGCAATGTTCGGTTGCCCCGAACATGAGGCGTTAGGCCAGCCTCTGGACCGCTTCATTCCTGACCGGTTCCGCGAGGACCATCGCCGGCACCTGCGGGAATTCAGCCGGACCGGGGTAGCCAAGAAAGCTCTGGCGAAGTCGGCCTTCTTATACGGTCTCCGCGCCTCAGGAGAGGAATTTCCTATTGAATCCTCTATCTCATGCCTCGAATTGCTTGGGATGAAGTTCTACACCGTTATACTACGCGATATCACCGATCGCTTGCGATCGGAGCAAGCCCTGCGAGAGAGCGAAGCAAGATTCCGCAATATGGCTGATACCGCTGGTATCATGATCTGGGTCTCGGGCCCCGACAAGGGTTGCACCTATGTTAATCGCAGTTGGCTGTGTTTTACCGGCATGAGTCTGGAGCAGGAGCTCGGGAACGGCTGGACCGAGAGTATCCATCCCGACGACTCCGCTCGCAGTCTTGACATCTACATGTCCGCTTTCGACCGGAAGGAGCCCTTTGCAATGGAGTACAGGCTCCGGCGATCCGACGGTGAATTCCGGTGGATTCAGGAGATCGGTGCCCCCAACTTTTCTTCAACCGGCGAGCTAATGGGGTATATCGCCTCCTGCATCGACATTAACGACCACAAGCATGCCGAAGACACTCTCGTGCTCCTGCTTGAACAGGTCAATCAGTTGAAAAACCAGCTCGAAGCGGACAATGTTTACCTCCGGGAAGAGATCAAGCTGGAACACAACTTCAATGAGATCATCGGCGCGAGTGACGCCATAAAGCGCGTGATATTCAGCATCGAAAAGGTCGCTCCCACCGATACTACAGTGCTTATCACCGGCGAGACCGGCACCGGCAAAGAACTGGTTGCTCGCGCGATTCACAGCGCCAGCACCCGTAGCCAGCGAGCGCTGGTGAAAGTCAACTGCGCCGCGTTGCCTGCTACGCTGATCGAAGCTGAGCTGTTCGGACATGAAAAGGGAGCTTTCACCGGCGCCGAGGCCCGCAAACAGGGCCGCTTTGAGTTGGCGGACGGAGCAACCATCTTTCTCGACGAGATCGGGGAATTGCCCCTGCAGTTACAGGTCAAGCTGCTGAGGGTTCTGCAGGAGGGCGAGTTCGAGCGCCTGGGAAGCTCAAAGACGCTCAAGACAGATGTCCGGGTCATCGCGGCGACCAATCGCGAACTCAAGACCGAAGTACAGCGCGGAGGCTTCAGAAGCGACCTGTGGTACAGGCTGAACGTGTTTCCAATATTAGTGCCGCCCCTTCGCGAGCGCAAACAGGACATACCGCTCCTGGTCAGCCATTTTGTTAAGCGATTCTCTACGGGAATGGGCAAGACCATTGACAACGTTTCACCTGCGGCCATGAAGGCTCTGGAAAGCTATTCCTGGCCCGGCAACGTCAGGGAGCTGGCCAATGTGATCGAGCGCGCGGCAATCAGTTCGATGGGGTCGACTCTTCTCCTGGCCGAACGGCTTGTCAGCGCCAAGTCAATCGACCCGGCGGCCGATGTGAAGCCCCTGGAAGAAATGGAACGGGACCACATAGTTCGGGCGCTCATCGAGACCGACGGCAAGATCGAAGGACCAGGCGGGGCTGCCATGTTGCTGGGGCTCAATCCGAGCACGCTGCGTGGGCGGATGTCAAAACTCAGGATTCGGAGACAGCGTGGCCGGAAGTTCGTCGATTCCCGGATTCAATCCTCCAGGACCGAGCCAGGGCGTGACAGATTCGAAAGACGCCCAGGCCCTGGCCCGGATACACGATCGGCCCGGATAGATTGAAAAAGGCCTCTGAAATTCACCTGCTGCGAATCGTCTGAAATAGTTTCGAACCAAATGTCTTAACCTCATTGAGGACCGCAGCATACCTGTGGCGAAAACCGGGCTGTGGTAAACAGGATACACTCCTATGCCTAAGGTGAAAGTCAACACCCTCACACTGAACTACGAACAACAAGGGGCGGGGGAACCGCTGTTGCTCATTCCTTACCTGACCGCTGACCACGCCTGTTATGCCTTCCAGGTTGCGGAGTATGCCAAGCACTTTACCTGCATCT
>Ga0126371_10002469_pt1 | contig 15922 bp, 12 predicted proteins | sample PanSoiMetaPlot_4_FD_110145 | JGI IMG/M metagenome (GOLD analysis project Ga0126371, IMG submission 110145) | Tropical forest soil microbial communities from Panama - MetaG Plot_4 | ecosystem: Environmental > Terrestrial > Soil > Tropical forest > Bulk soil | place: Panama | collected 2016-02-17 | reverse complement strand
GCTATACCCCGTGTACACGATTCCTTTTCCGGTTCGCGCCAGCGTGCTGTCTCTTGCCGGAAAATAGAGTTGTAACTTGGTAGTAAATTCATCTGATGCTGCCGTTGCGGCAATCGTCAGCGTTCCGTATGCCTTGCCTTTCCCCGCCTGGTAGCCGGTCACTGCCCAGGCTCCAGCCAGCTTCGGGTTGGCCATCGAGGCCTTCCACGCCGTCCATTGCGGCGTGATCAACGGCTGGTTCTTTGTCAAATAGTCCAGGATTGTGTCGATCGGGTAGGGCCCCCTCGCGTCTTCCGGCCTCGGCTCGTTCAGAACCACTCCATTCCCGGTGGAATCCCGAATGATCGCGGGCCGCTCGCCATTTCTTCTGCGCGACCGTTGCGGGTGGAACTGGTTCTCTGCGCCGGGGAAGAGCGCCACATGAAGCGCCGCCAGTTTTTCGTAGTCTTCGCGCGTGCGCCGCTGCAGAAGGACCCGGCCGACAGTGTGGCAATAGTTGCAAGTCCTTCCCAAGGCCTCCGGCACGTAATCGAACTGGTGCCCCGGCAGGCTGTGATCCACTTCCCAGAAAGCCGGTTCCTGTTCTTCAGGAGCCAGACCGTTGTTGCTGCTGAGGTACTTCACGATTTCCCGGACTTCGGCCGGACTGGCCACGACGCCATTGAGGCGGATCATCCGTTTGATGTTCTGTTCCCAGATTTCCGGAGTGGTTCGGATGTACGAAATCCGGCTCATCATGCCGTCTTTGTCTCTCCGGTGACACCCGCCGCACTTCTCAATCGTCAGCTTGTGATCGATCGGTATTCCTTGCGTCGGCGCCTTGGCTTGTGCCGCCGATTCGGCCACTCCGGCCAGAATCATGGTTGTGAGAAGCAACCGGCTCGTGATTTGACTCGGCATCGTATGCTCCACCGCTTGTTTTGTGAGAAAGTTGTGAAAAGGGCCCAACGTGGGGGATGTCTTACTGATTGGAGCGACTCGACAGGGCGGAGTGCATGGAGTCGCCAGTCACTACTAGGTGAGCGTACTTACGACTAGGTTGCCTCGAAGTATACCCACTCGCTAGTATCTTGTCAATGTACTTTTCGAGCCCTACGATCCGCGGGGATAGCGTCGCCGCGTGGTGCTGCGTTCACCTGCTGACCAAGGCTGGCCTGAATCCCGCATTGAAGCGGATCGCTCGTCCCAGGCTGCCCGCCATCATGTTGAGCGATGCCGCGCTGGCTCTTATTGAGGACGTATTCGAGAAACCCGGCTTGTTTGGGACGGCTCATCGCATCACCCGGCGCGTGGTTAAATGGGGCCGGCATGCCGCGCCTTTGGAGTTGGAGCACTCGGCCGCGGTTGTATCGGAAGCCGAACTCCTCCACGAGTTGGAACAGGAACTTCCGGACACTGCCGCCACCACCGGAGAGACTTCGTACACAATCTTCGCCTCCCGCCCCCTGCCAGCGGACGCTGTCGAGCACTGTTTCGGCTCGCGCACTGCCTCTGCCGCGCGGATCGGTTTACGAAACACGAGCGACTCGACAGCCTGCTGGATCGAGTCCCTCGATGACGGTTGGCTCTTCTTGATTCCGAACAGCGCGGATTCCGGCTGGCTTCTCTCGGTCGGCGCTTCGCCGCAAATGATGCTTCAGCGCAGCACGTTGATCGCCGGTCGAATTGCGTCGTCGAGCGAAACGTCCGCCGAGTTTCCCGCAAGCCCGCGCATTGTCTCGCCACTCGGCGGCCCTGGCTGGCTCGCGTGCGGTACCGCTGGTATCGCCTTCGATCCGATCTGCGGGGATGGCACCGCGCACGCAGTCCGCGAAGCGATTCTCGCCTCGGCCGTGCTGAAAGCGATCTGGTCGGGTGGGGACGCCGGCGCGCTCCTTCGCCATTACGAGGCCCGTCTGCTTCTCGGATTCCAGCGCCATCTCGCGGCCTCCCTGAGTTTCTACCAATCCGGCTACGGCGGCTCCTGGTGGGATCAGGAAGGGGCGCGTTTGCGGCAGGGAATCGAGTGGTGCGCCGGCCGAATGCAAACTCACGCTGGGTTCCTTTATCAATTGCGCGGATTCGACTTGATGTCGATTGACAACAATCGGCCGTAATGCTAATTTTCGGACACGGGATTTGCGGCCATGCCGCTCCGCCTGCTTCGCGCTGTGTATGCGCACCTGTTTCCCCGTCAAAGACTTCGTCCGTCGATTTGTCATTGCGCTCGGCGTCGTATTTGCCATAAGAACGGAGGGTTCATGTTCCTGAGAAGTGCGGTTCCCGGCGGACTCTTCCTCATCGCTTCCGCGTTGCTGACCGCTCAGCCTGCCCCTGAGGCCGTCGGCAGAAAAGCGCTCGATCTACTGCTCGCTGAAAAGTACCCCGAGCTGAGCGCGATGTTCTCGGACAATTTCAAACAAACAATCACGCTCGAATTCCTCCAGCAGCGGGTTAGCGCCGAGTTGAAGGAGTTCGGCGCGGCGCAGGACATCGGGCAGCCCGTCCTCGGTACGGATGGGCCGAATAATTTGGTCAGCTTTCCGGTACGCTTCGCCAATACGAGTATCCACGTCCAATTCACTCTGAACTCATCCCGCCAGGTGGCCGGGATGTTCTTCCGGCCTCCTGACAAGCCTCTGCCCTATACCTGGAAACGGCCTCCGTACAGCAAGCCCGAGAGTTTTCACGAACGGGAACTGACGGTCGGAGCCGATAAATGGAAATTGGGCGGTACTCTTACCGTCCCGATAGGGAAAGGAAAAGTTCCCGGAGTCGTGCTAGTGCATGGACCTGGGCCCAATGACCGGAACGAGTCGCTGTTTGCAACACGCATGTTCGAGGACCTCGCCGAAGGCCTTGCGTCGCGGGGCTATGCCGTCCTCCGGTACGACAAGCGGTCCAAGGTGTACGGCGACGAAATGAGCGAGACGGATTACACCATTGACGATGAGACCGTCGTGGACGCAACACACGCCGCCGCGCTGCTGCGAAAACAGCCGGAGATCGATCCGGCCCGCGTCTTCGTGCTGGGGCATAGCCTGGGTGGCTACGCGGGCCCGCGGATCGCAGCGCGCGACGGGAAACTTGCCGGGCTGATTCTGATGGCCGGTCCCGCCCGGCCCATTGAGGACGTGGCGCTTGATCAGACCGACTATGTGATGCGCCTAAGGGGCGAGCCCGCCGCCAATGAACAAGCGCGACTCAACCAGTTGAAGGCTGAACGGGACAAGGTCAAGCATCTCGATCCCAAAGCGAACAATCCTCCTGTGCTGATGGGGCTGCCTACTGGCTGGTGGCTGAACGTGAAAGGCTACGATCCCGCGTCGGAGGCCAAGCGGCTCGGGATGCCGATGCTGGTCATGCAAGGAGAACGCGATTTTCAGGTCACGATGAAGGAATTCGCTCTCTGGAAGTCGGCATTGGCCGGTCGCGAGAACGTTACTTTTCACAGCTACCCTGCGTTGAACAACCTGTTCATCAAAGGGGAGGGTAAGAGTTCACCGGCCGAATATCACAATCCCGGCAACGTGGCGCCGGAAGTTCTGGACGATCTTGCGGCTTGGCTAGCTAATCAAAAACATTGAGAGCAGACCACATGATGCGCCTGCTTAGCGCGATTGTTGCCGCAGGAAGCCTGCTGGCGGCAGCTGGCGGCCCTGGTGCGCGCCCCATCCAGGTCGAAGCCTCGGAAGACGTCAGCGCCGATTTCCCCGGAGTACCCCGTCTGCAAGCGTTCGCCTGGGCGCAATGGGAAGGGAAATGGATCTTCATCGCCGGCCGTACCGGGGGATATCACGGAGTCGGTCAAGGCGACGTGGATTTCCCGCGTGCCCACGCCAACGCACGAATCTGGATCATCGAACCTTCCGCCTCAGGACCTGCCAAGGCTTACAGCTTTCCCGTTGCGAATCTGCCTGCCTCCCTCGGTCTTGTGAAGGACCAGTGGATGTCGAGCAACCTCCTCCACTTTCAGGACAACGATACGCTTTACATGGCAGGTGGATACGGCGAGAATTCCGTCCACGAACTGGTAACTTACCCTGTGGTTTCTGCCGTAAACCTGCCCGCGTTAGTGGACGGCGTGATCCACGGGAAAGATACCTTCTCAACGACCATTGCATGGGCGGAATCGCCCGCGGTGCAGTCGACCGGCGGGGAACTGGTCAAATTGGACGACGGATTCTTCTATCTCATCGGCGGACACGTCTTCATGGGCAGTTACCGCGGCTTTGAAGCGTCGGACGAAAAGAACACCCCCAAGTCGTCGCAGACTTATTTGAGCGAAATTCGCAAGCTCCGTTTGACCCGCGCTGGACCAGGCAAACTCGACGTTTCGCTGGTCCAGAGTTTCCCGGATCCCGAGTTTGCGCGGCGTGACCTCACTGCAACGCTTACGATTCTCGAAGACGGAAAGTCGCTCGGAGCTGCCGCTTATGGCGGCGTGTTCACCAAGGACCAGCTGAACTTCACGCACCCGATCTGGCTCAAGGCCGGCGCTGCGCCACAGGTGGAGGGCCGCTTCGAGCAAAAGATGAGCGCCTATTCCTGCGCGACCTTGCTTCTCTACGATCCGGAATCGTTTGTTATGTACACCACGTTCTTTGGCGGCATCAGCCGATGGCGCTGGAACGATACGAGCCGCCAGTTTGTCCAGGCGCCTCAATTCGGTGACAAGACCCGGCCGGGAGGTTATCTCGACGGTCTCCCCTGGATCAATGAGATCAGCACACTGGTTCGAGGCCAGGGGAAACTGGTTGAGTTTGTGCAGCAGGACAACCGCCTTTCCGGGTACGTGGGAGCCAACGGTGCATTCCTTCCGGCGGCTGGGCTCAAAAGAATTCGCGAAGACGCTCCCATTTTCGATCTGCGCCAATTTCGTGGAAGACGGGTTTTAGCCGGCTACCTGTTTGGCGGGATTCGCGCATTCCCGAAAGAGTTTCCTTATACTGAGGAAGCGCGGGACTACACATCGGGCAACGTCCCGACAAGGCCCAACGACATGATTCTGAAGGTGTACGTGACGGCTCCGTAGAGCCGGGGAGGTTTCGATGAGAAGTGCATGGGTCTGGTTGATACTCATGTCCGGTGCAGCCCTCGGCCAAAAGGCGCCCGGCTGGAGCCCCGTCAAAGCTGCTGCGTACTTGGACGGCCGCACGTCGTGGTGGATGACCTGGCAGAAGTCTGCCCGCGATCACGGAACGTTCTGCACCTCCTGTCACACGGCTGCTCCCATTGCGTTGGGCCGTCCCGCCCTGCACGGTGTTCTGGGCGAAACCGCGCCGCCGGCTACCGAGCGGAAGTTGCTGGACAACATAGCCACCCGCGTGCGGCGCTGGAATGAAGTAGAGCCGTTTTATTCCGACCAGACTTCCGGCCTCCCGAAAACCTCCGAATCCCGCGGAACCGAATCGATTTTGAACGCGCTTATCCTTGTTTGGAACGACCTGCCGTCGGGCCGCCTCAGTCCCGACGCCCGGCTCGCGCTCGACAATATGTGGGCGCTTCAGCTCAAATCCGGCGACATGAATGGGTCGTGGGCCTGGCTTCAGTTTCATAACGCGCCCTGGGAGGGCGACTCGCAGTTTTACGGAACCGCTCTTGCCGCCGTTGCGGTCGGTTCTGCTCCCGGCAATTACCAGGCGGAGCCGGCAGTCCAGGATGGAATCAAGAGGATGCGTGCCTGGCTTGTGAAAAGTATGGAGGCGCAAACGCCCCTGGATCGTACGGTGCTGCTTTGGGCTTCCACGAGGCTGACTGGGTTACTCACCCCAGACCAGCAGAGAGCCATCGCCGCCGACATTCTTCCGCGCCAGCAGGCGGACGGCGGTTTTACCTTGTCGAACCTGGTCGGTTCCTGGAAGCGCAAGGACGACACACCTTTGGAAAGCTCGAGCGACGGCTACGCAACCGGGCTGGTTGCCTTCGCGTTGGAGCAGTTCCAGGCGCCGGAGGTCCGTCCGGCTCTGAAACGGGCCCTGCAATGGCTGAATGCGAATCAAGCCGAGGATGGCCGCTGGCCTGCATCGTCCTTGAATAAGAAGCGTGACCTAGCATCGGAGGCCGGACTTTTCATGAGCGATGCCGCCACAGCCTACGCCGTCCTCGCGCTCACACACGGGCCTTCAGACTAAAGCGGGCCTCATTCCCGCAGCTCCAGCTTCAGCTCGCCGTTGGCCGAAAGTATCCGCGTGACGTGCAGCGCCAGCACGCCATCTTTTTTGGCGGGATGCCCGGAAATTGTGAGTTTGTCTCCCACCTCCAGGTAGGCGGCGTGCCAGCCCCGGCGCGACAGCACACCCGGATTTGAGAATTCGCCCTGCCACTTCTGGATGCGGCCCTTGTCGTCTTTGACATCGAATTCCACTACGCAATGGGGATTCACGTAGTGGAAGTCCGTAACCATCCCCGTTACCGTGACTTCCGTTTTCTCGTCGAATTCCTGCCAGCCATGGTGTGCTTGAACCGGATCCGGCAACAGCAGCCCTGCCAGAAAGGGAATCCATAGTACCGAAGGGGTTCGCATCTTGCCTCCTGTCATCGGTCCGGCCCGTCGTCGACCCAACGATCGAGATCGCGGACGTACCTTCGCCCATTGAATACATAAGTTGGGACCGTCACCACCATGTACGACTTGCCCACCAGGGGCGCACCGTTGCGGTCCTTTTCGTCCCGCGCTGTCGCGATTACCCAACAATCGAAGTTGAGGTTTGGGTTCTTGTCGGCGGGCGTGAACAAACCCTGAGAGTTGATGGCGCCGACGGAGTCGGAACTGCCGCCCTCCGCGGCGTGAAACACCTGGACCGCCCAAGCCGCGTCGACGGGCCCGAGCGCTACGTCGTCGGCGGTGTGCGCTCTGCCATCCGGACCGCGTTGGTAGCCGATCGCCTCGAACTGCTGGTAGCCCTTAGGATGATTCCGATCGCCGAACGCAGCCACGATGGAATCGGGAGTCACCTTGAGGTAGTCGACGCGATCGTAAATCGCTAGCGCGCCCGGCAGCGACGACCTGCGGAACGCGGCGTCGTGTTTCCCGAGCGGTGCGTCGGCGGCGACGTCCAGCTGCGCGACGATTTCGTTCGGTGAATTCGATGCGATGGCGCGAACTGTCACACCCGGCCCGAAATTCAGATCGGCCGCCCCTATCTGCGCGGGAAAGTGATCTCCGATCAAACGAATGCGGATGGCCCGCGAGCCGGTCTTTAGGGAGGGGCGATCTACGGCGAGGAGCGTTGGCTCGGAAGAAGCGCGCCGGAGTTTCACCTCAAACCCGAATTCCTGGTATTGCCCCCAAAACCAGCGGCCTTCCGCGGTCGATTGATCCGCCTCAAGGAGCAGTACCTCGCGCGCCTCGGTCGAAAGGCCATCCGGAGCCACCGCCGAACCGCTGCCCTTGGAGCGGCCGCGCCAGGCAGATCCGCCAAAAACAATGGTGCGCCCGGTCCGGAGAATCCGCGTGCCGTCCCGGATAGAAGTTAGAGTGGCTCGGGTGTTGTACTCATCGTCGCCGTCACGGTCGATCTGCATCTCTCCGGAATAAGTGCCGTCCCCGGGCATCGAGGCGGTGACCAGCCACCGCCCGGACAGACTCTGCGCGCCGGTTCGGGCATTCCACGCATCCCAAGCCGGACTCTGCAGGGGCGCCGCTTTGGACAGGTATTCCACTGCTTCTGCCGTCGAGGGAATGTGATAACGGTTCCCATGCGAATCGGCAAACTGCTTCCAATCTGCCTCGGAACGCCGCCACGAGAGAGCGCGCGCGAAGGAGTGACACTTGCCGCAGGTTTCGTGCAAGCTCTCGCTCACCATTCCGGTTTCGTCGTGAATCCGGCGCTCCGGATCGTAGCGCACCGGTTCCGCCTCTTCTGCCGCCAACCCATGGGAACCGCTGAGATATTTGACGATGGCCCGCGCTTCAGGTGGAGTGACCGAAAGCCCCTCGCGAAGGATCATGTCCTTCAGGGCGTCCTGCCAGCCTTCCGGAGTGGTTCGCTCCCAAGAAAGGCGCTGCATGTTTCCCCGCTCGTCGCGGGTGTGGCAGCCGCCGCATTTTGCGATCACCAGCGGATCCGTTACCGGAATGCCTTGCTCGCGATCCGCCAAAGTTTGCGTCTGGCCCGGCGGGCCTAGAACCAGACCGGCGAAGAGGCAAGCCGAGCGACCCAACCTCGTTCGGAATGTTTGAGGCATGCTTTCTCCAGTATCGTCGGCGGAGACGTGCTCGCTTCAGGATTGGCCGGACAACGGAGTGGATGGGACGAACGGGGTCGGTCGAGGAAAGTATAACGCGGAACGAAGCGCGAAACCAAAATGGTTTGAGATTTGAAGAGCGGTGCTCATGGCAAAGGGGTTATGCGAACTTCCCAAGCCATCGTGGTTTGCCGTGGGCGACTTTTCCATCAAACTTGAATATAATGACGGTCGAGCCAAGTGGCTTGAAGTCTCCCCGGAGAGAATGCTTCGCGCGCCGAGTTGCGTATTTTGGGTAACAGCCTGCGCCTTGATGGCCGGCACGGGTACCCATTCACCATCCAAACTCACGGTCGTCATGGATTTTCAGGGAAGCCCTTCCCCGCGCGCTCTTTCCGCCATGGAGCGTGAGACAGAGGGCATTTTGAAGCCGGCTGGCCTGAGTTTGGGGTGGCGGTTGGCCACCGACGCAGCGCGGGAGAGTTTTGAGGACCTCGTCGTGGTCGAGTTCAAGGGCGCCTGCCAGTTCGATCCCGTCCCGTATGTCTACGACGAGCTGGGCCCGATGGCGTTCACCCACTCCAGTGATGGAAATGTACAGCCCTTCGCCGAAGTTTCGTGCTCCAAAGTAGCGGCCTCGGTGAGTTCCGCATTGGAGGGCGAAGGTTTCCCGAAGGCAGACGCGCTGTTCGGCCGTGCCTTGGGTCGAGTGCTGGCACACGAACTGGTCCATGTATTGACCGGTTCGGAGGCGCACGGTCGCGAGGGAGTGCAGCGTGCCGCCCTTTCCGGCAAAGATCTCATCTCCAGTGCGCTGGTCCTCAGCCCGGCGGATCTCGCGCGCCTGCGGGAAGTTCGGAAGTAGCGCAAAGCCACGCAGCACCTAGGCATCCGTTCCTTGTGGAGCTGACCGGCTGATCGCGAGTCTGCTCTTTGGCGTCAAGGCAAAAGACCCCATAGTCTTCACGTTTGTGCCGTTGATTCTGATTCTTGTGGCGTTCCTGGCCGTGTGGTTTCCGGCACGCCGGGCAACGCGGATTGATCCCACAGATGCACTTCGATATGAGTGACGGCCGACAGGGTTCTAAACTAAAAGAGGCTTGATGCGCGGCTCCTCTTTTTTGATTGCCATGCTGATCGGTTGCGCCGCCGGCTTCGCCGAACTGGGCGACACGTTGGCCCCGGCACTGGATCATCCCGCCATCGGCTATTTCAACTACCTGGACCATCCTCCGAAAGATGCCGTTTCAAAACTAAACCGCAAAATCGAGCTAGGCACGGCGGAGTTGAAGTTCGAGAAAGGAAGCGGATACTTGCGATCGGTGCTGGAATCCCTGCAGGTTCCGATCGAATCACAGATTGCCGTGTTCTCCAAGACGAGCTTACAGTTTCCCCTGATTGAGCCGAACAATCCAAGGACGATATTCTTTAACGACGCAGTGGCCGTGGCCTGGATGCGCGGCGGATTTATTGAGCTGGCGGCTCAAGATCCCGAGCAGGGCGTTGTGTTTCACGTGCTCGAGCAACGACCGGTAGAAAAGCCGGAATTTGTGCTCAGGAACGATTGCAATCGTTGTCATATCTCGGACGCCAGCTTAGGAGTCCCGGGCATGATGGTGCGTAGCCGGTTCCCGGCGCCCGACGGTATGCCTAAGCTGATTCTCGGCGGCTATACCACTGACCATCGCAGCCCGTTTACGGAACGCTGGGGCGGCTGGTACGTGACGGGCAATCTCGGCTCGATCGATCACATGGGCAACAAAATCTACACAAGTGATGACCGAGCGGAGAGAGTCCCGGTCCACATCGGCGACGGCTATCTCGCTCGCTATAGTGACATCGCCGCTCTCCTGGTGTTCGATCATCAGATGCACATGAGCAATCTGCTGACTCGCATCGGATGGGAGGCGCGAGCCGGATTGTTTGACAAGCGCCGCGATCTCACCACCAAGCTGCGTGACGCTGCCAGAGAATTGGTCGACTACATGCTATTCGTGGACGAGGCACCGCTCCCAGGCAAAATCCAGAGCACGTCCGGCTTCACCGAACGATTCGGCGCGCTCGGGCCGCGCGACAGCCGGGGCCGGTCGCTGCGGCAGCTTGATCTAAACAGGCGCCTGATGCGCTATCCCTGCAGCTATATGATCTATACCGAAGCCTTCGACAGCCTACCGGTGGAAGCGCGATCCGAAATCTACAAGCGGTTGTGGCAGGTCCTGTCAGGCGAATTGAAAGGCCCAAAGTATTCCCCTCTTTCTCTCGCGGACAAGCAGGCCATCATCGAAATCTTACGGGAGACCAAAAAGGGTTTGCCTGACTATTTCCAGGCTCGACTATAGAGGTCTCGTAGAGGGAAGATCCGGCCGGCCTTGGACTGATCCTGGCAATCGAAGTGGTCCATGTCGAGGCCCAGACCCTTGTCGTTCGGCGCTGGCAATGCCAAAATGGGCCGAATAAGGAGGGTTTCCTTGTCCCATTCGCGTTACGCCTCTGCTTGTCTCGTCGCCTGTCTCTTCGCGCCTGCCGCACCGGCTCAGCGCGCCGGCAATGCGCCTCCCGCGGCCGGGGCGAATTCCGAACGGCCCGCGACGCCGATTCCTCCGGAGAAGAATTCGGTCACTTCTCACGAATTGACCCTGGGCGGCAAGACTCTCCGGTATAACGCCACCGCCGGCACCCTCTTGATTCCCGGCGAGGACGAACAGCCCTACGCCAGTGTCTTTTACGTGGCGTATACGCTCGACGGCGTCTCGGATGCCCGGACTAGGCCGCTCACTTTCCTGTACAACGGCGGCCCTGGTTCGGCCAGCATGTGGCTGCACATGGGATCGCTCGGGCCGGTGCGCGTCCTGACAGCCAGCCCCGAAGCCACGGGCCCGGGGCCGTATCAGGTGGCGCCGAATGAGTACAGCCTGTTGGATAAATCGGACCTGGTTTTCGTCGATGCGGTCGGCTCCGGCTATTCGCGGCCCGTCGGCCGGGGCAATATCCGCGATTTTGCCGGCACCGATCAGGACGTGCGCGCGTTCCAGAAATTCATCTATCGCTACGTCAGCGTCAATCACCGCTGGAACTCGCCGAAGTTCTTATTCGGTGAATCTTACGGCACCACGCGCTCGGCGGCCCTGGCGGACGCGCTGGAAAACAGCGGCATGTCGATGAACGGCGTGATCCTGATGTCTTCCATCCTGAACTACTTCGCGCTCGCGCCCGGCTCGGACGCCATCTTCGTCGGCAATCTTCCTTCTTATGCCGCCATCGCCTGGCATTACGAAAAAGTTCCGCACAAAGGAAAAGACCAGAAGGCCTTTCTCGATGAAGTCCGCGCCTTTGCCCGAGGCCCGTACGCCGAAGCTCTCGCGCTAGGTCACAATCTGCCGCAGGCGCAGGTCGACGCCGTCGCCGCGAAGTTGGCCGGCTACACCGGTCTCAGCGTGCCCTACATCAAGGAAGCGAACCTCCGCGTCAGCCCGCCTCGTTTCCGCAAAGAATTGTTGCGTGACCAGCGCGCCATTGTCGGCCGTTATGACGCGCGCTTCGAGGGAAGTGATATTGATGCCGCGGGGGAGAATCCCGGCTACGATCCGTCCAATTCCGGCATCGAAGGCGCGTTCGTCACCGCGCTGCATGATTACCTGGATCGCGAGCTGAAATACGCTTCCGACGAAACCTACCTTCCCAGCGGCCCCGGCGTCAATCAGATGTGGGACCACACGCACCGTCTGGGTTCCGCCCTGCCCACTGGCGGTGGTCAGGGAGGCCAACCGATGCGCGATGCCTATGTTGCCGGAGACCTGGCGGACGCGATCCGTAAGAACCCGCGCTTGCGCGTGTTCTCGGTGAACGGCCTGTTCGATCTGGCGACTCCATTCTTCATCACGGAATACGATCTGGCTCACATCGAGCTGGAGCCGAAGCTGCGCGGCAACATCGAATTCGCGTACTACCCATCCGGCCACATGATCTATCTCAATGTCGATGCGCTCAAACAGTTGAAGACCGATCTGGCGGCCTTTTACACGCGTGCCGCGCCCGGGCTGTGACGGTTCCCATTTTTCAGTGATTCGGAAAGGTACTAACCAGTGATGCCAGCGAACGGACACCGCGGGAAGCATTTTGTGGCGATTATCGGCGGCGCGATTGCCGGTTCAGTGGCGGCGGAGATTCTGGCCGACCGCGGCACTCGCGTGGCCGTGATCGAACAGAACAAGAGGCCGTACGGCAAAATTGAAGACGGGTTGCCGCGCTGGCATGTCGAGCAGCGCAAGCAGGAGTATGAACGTATCGATGCCCGTATGAGAAAGCCTGGTGTGATGTACGTGCCCGCCACGAAGCTCGGGCGCGATTTGGGCTTCGACGATGTGTGCCACAACTGGGGTTTTTCGGCGGTGATTCTCGCCAATGGCGCGTGGCGCGACCGCGAACTGGGGATGCCCGGCGAAGAGGCGTTTGTCGGCAAAGGCCTGATCTACCAGAATCCGTTCATCTACTGGTACAACCACCACAAGGAAGAAGCATATGCCGGCCCGCGGTACGAGACTCCTGATGAGACGCTGGTAGTCGGCGGGGGTCTGGCGTCGATCGACGTGGTCAAGATTCTGCAATTGGAAAACTACGAGCGGGCCCTCAAGGCGCGCGGTATCCAGACCGACATGCATGAGCTGGAAAAGAAGGGCATCGCGGCGATCTGCAAATTGCACGGGATTCAGCCGGAGTCGCTGGGTGTCAAGGGGTGCCTGCTGATTTATCGCCGGCGCGAGCAGGATATGCCGCTGGCCCAGCCTCCCGACAATGCCACTCCCGAACAGATTGCGCGGACCGAAGGCGTGCGCCAGAAGATGCTGCGTCTGGCGCGCGACAAGTATCTGTTTCGGGTCCAGGACCGGCGGATGGTGGTGGGGCCGATCGCGGAAGGCGGGCGTCTGGTTGGCGTGAAGGTCGTGGAAACGAAAGTCGAAGGGCGCAAGGCAGAACCTGTTCCCGGCTCGGAACACGAGTTGCGCGCGCCGCAGGTAATCTCCTCGATTGGTTCGGTGCCGGAAGTGATTCCGGGAATCGCGATGAAAGGCGAATACTACATCTTTAAGAGGGAAGAGACTCTGCCGCAGTACAGCGACCGTGTGTTCGGTGTCGGCAACGTGGTTACAGGGAAGGGGAATATTCGCGCTTCGCTCGTACACAGCCAGGAAGTGACAAACCGTTTGATCGAGAACTACATCGGCGTCGGGGAAGGCAATCCGGATTACGTAGCGCTGTACTCGGCGGCGGAAGCGCGCGGCGCGGCGCAAGCCCGCGCCGTGGAAGAACAGATCGAAAGCCTGCCGCCGCTTTCTGATTCCGAGATTGCGTCGATTGAGCAACGGCTCCGCGAGCTGCAGCAGCGCGTCGGATATACCAAGGACTACGACTCGTGGATCGCGCGCGAGACGCCGTCGGATTTGGAATAGTGCGCCGGACCCCGAATTCACCCCTCAGACTATCTTTAGACCAGTTCTCTTGAATTGCTCCAGTAAGGCTGCTAAACATTAAGTAGGCTTCATCTGGGAATCGTTGTGATCCGTTCTTGCCCAACTCGATACGGTTTGACGATCCTGTTGCTTTGTCTCGCCCTGCAGGCGAGCGGACCAGCAGCCCTCGCGTTTTCAAACTCGCCGGCCACCCAATTGACTCGAGACATACCGCACGTCTCACTGCGATGCCCGTTAACGCAGGCTTCGATGACGAGCGTGTCGGCGCCCAGTCACCGTCTGGCGCATCCGGCAGAATCTGCGCCTCCCAAGATATCGTTCACCTTATTGGGCTCAGAACTCCGCGTCAATCGTTCGGCGCGCCTGCTGGGCGGGGCGGTTCTTCGACACAGTGGCCGATCCCCTCCTGTCCTTCTCTAGTTACTTCCAGTTATTCCATTGAGGGCTCCCGTGCGACCGGGTCAGTGTGTCCGCGCGGGTCTAAGTAAGTGATGAGAAGAAACAGAATGAGGAGGTCAAGATGTCTTCGATTCATCGTGTGCTGTTTCCGGTCGATTTTTCACCGGCATGCCAGTCCTTGTTGCCCACCATTCGGAGGATGATCGAGTACTGGCACGCCGAGGTGACGTTGTTGCATGTGATCGAGGCGAGCGCGTGGCCAGACCAACGGCAAGAGCTGGAGCAGATCACGACCAAGATGCGAGTCATCGCCGCGCATCTGGGCGAGCGCTCTGTCAAATTCCGTTTGGAGCGCGGCGTCGCCGCGGAGCGGGTGTTGGAATATGTCCGGGCTCACCAAGTCGACCTGGTGGCGATTGCAGCACGCGGCGCCACCGGTACTCGGCGAGCGCCGCTCGGCTCGGTGGCGGATCAGGTCCTCGCGGAAGCTCCTTGCCGTGTATGGCTCGATTGGGGCTGGACGCACTCGAACCCGAGCGCCGGTATGTACGCGCGCCGCGTGGCCTGCGCACTGGCCAACAACGGATCCGATGAATATGTATTGCGCTCGGCTGAAGATGTTAGCGGGAACCTGAACGCCGCGCTCACCGTCATTCAGGCGGTCTGTGAGCCGGCCGAACACTCGCTGGTCTTGTTGCGGAATCAACGGCTACGGGATTCGGCCGTGGCGCAGGCAACAAAACGCATCGAGAATCTTCGGCGCCGTTTTTTACAGCGCGTCGATGTTGCTGTCGAGGCGGGCTCCCATACCGCGGTTGTCAGTGAGGTGATCCGAAGACAGGCAAGCGGGCTTCTCGTTACCGGCAACCTGCGGGAAGCGATTCTGGGCGCCGAATCGGAGTGCCCGGTGTTGCGCGTGGCTGCGCCCGGCGCCGCGGCCCGCGCTGCGTTGGAAGTATCCTATCTGACAGCAGCACGGAGGAGCGCATGACAGGGCCCGGCGTTCCTTCGCAAAATCACGTCGAGAAACCAGCGCCTAGTTTCCGCGAACAGCTGCTGGTCACCCTCGGCGTTCTGCTGGCGACCGGTGCGGTGTTCGGCGGCATCTGGATTCTCGACACGATCGCTCACTAACGCGCGGGACTGAATCCGGAATCCCGGCGGCTGCGAGGATCGCAGTCGCACGAAAGTAAACCCTCTTCCGCGGAGTTCGACCCGCCTTATTTCTTCAGCGGGGCCGGCTTGGCGAATTTCTTTTCGTCGATCGCGATGTTCGTCTTAATGTCATTCAGCACGATCGAATCGCGGCCGTCGAGCCACGCGTACGTGATGCGGAAGGGAAGCTTGAGGCCGTTGACGTCCTTATAATCGCTGTAGTCGATTTGCGTGGGCACGCGCCCAATCGGGCCCGCGCCGTAGCGGAGTTCGCGCAACAACAAGTGTGTGTCCTTGTCGAAGAACAAGGTGACCAGAAGGCCTCGGGGGCCGGTCCCCTGAACCACGTCGACGCTGTGATTCTGCAGCGGCGCGGCATCCTGCAGCGAGGTCTGGCTGGAAGGGCCCGGAAGATCGCTGATCGAGTTCGGCGGGCCGGTTCGCAGGTTGGTGAGAATCTGCTTGATCTGGCCGGGGAAGGAAAGCTGCGCGTCGAACCGGTAGCCGTCGAGATCGGCGCCGTTCAACTGATACTCGCCGACCACGTTGAGCGGCGTGCGCACCCACCCGGTCTTGCCGTCGTAGGTGCGGATCTGGTCGCCGCGGCCGGTCTCGGCCTTGAACAGGATGATGGTGGCGCGCTTGTCGGGGAACTTGGCATCGATTTCAACATCGCCACCGCCGCCGAATCCACCGAATCCAACGCTGGTGCCGCGCGCGACAAAACTCGT
>Ga0126371_10002464_pt1 | contig 15931 bp, 16 predicted proteins | sample PanSoiMetaPlot_4_FD_110145 | JGI IMG/M metagenome (GOLD analysis project Ga0126371, IMG submission 110145) | Tropical forest soil microbial communities from Panama - MetaG Plot_4 | ecosystem: Environmental > Terrestrial > Soil > Tropical forest > Bulk soil | place: Panama | collected 2016-02-17 | reverse complement strand
TGGAGCGCCTGGGAGACCTTTGCGGTCGAGCAGATGTATGTCGGCCTGTTCATGATCGCGCTGATCGGCTTCGTGCTCACCGTCGCGCTCAACGAGCTCGAGCGCTTCATCATTCCGTGGAAGGCGAGTTGATGGCGCATCACGCACGGCGCTTGCGCGCCCTCCCTGACCCTCTCCCGCGAGCCGGGGAGGGGAAAGAATCGCAATGATCGCTCCCACCCTCGACGACGCGCTCGCGCCCATCACCGACGGCATCATGCTGGCGGTGCCGCGCGAGGTCGCGGGCGTGCCGATGGAGGCGACGCGGGCGCTGATCCGGCGCCGCGTGCGCGGCCTGCATCTCGTCGCGCTGCCGACCTCGAGCCTGCAGGCCGACCTGCTGATCGGCGCCGGCGCGGTCGCGACGCTGGAAACATCGGCCGTGAGCCTCGGCGAGCTCGGTCCGGCGCCGCGTTTCACCGACGCCATGCTCAACGGCCGCATCCGCATGCTCGATGCCACCTGCCCGGCGCTGCACGCGGCCTTTCAGGCCGCCGAGAAGGGCGTGCCGTTCATGCCGCTGCGCGGCATTCTCGGCTCCGATATTCTCGGGCACCGTCCCGACTGGCGCGTCATCGACAATCCGTTCGCCGACGCCGACCCGATCGTGCTGCTGCCGGCGATCCGGCCCGACGTCGCGCTCATCCATGCGCCGATGGCGGATCGCGCCGGCAATGTGTGGATCGGGCGCGAGCGCGAGCTCGCCACCATGGCGCATGCGGCGGCGAAGACCGTCGTGACGGTGGAGAAGATCGTCGACGGCGATCTCCTGTCCAATCCGGTGCTCGCCGCCGGCGTGCTGCCAGGCTTCTATGTCGAGAGCATCGCGGTCGCCGCGAATGGCTGCTGGCCGCTCGCCCTGCCCGACGTCTATCCGGCCGATCTCGGCCATCTCGCCGAATACGCACGGATGGCGGTGACCGCGGAGGGATTTGCGAAATATCTCGATGAGCACGTGTATGCGAAGCGCGCGGCTTAGCCTCTTGGCCCCGCGCACTGCGGGTGCGCCCCCTCCCCCGCTTGCGGGGGAGGGCGGGGAGGGCGAAGCCGCAAGCACGGAGCAAGCGGCTTCCCCCTCTCCAACTCTCCAGCCGAAGTCGGATATATCCGACTTCGGCCGACCAATTGTGCCGAAATCGGGCAAGCCCGATTTGGGACGCAAGCGGGGGAGAGGGTCCGGGCGCCGGCGCAAGCGGCACTGAGAGCGAGACGCTGTGTCCGATTTCCGTCCGCAGGAGCTGCTCGCCGATGTGATTGCGCGGCTGATCGGCGACGCGCGGCACGTGGCGGTCGGCAACGCCTCGCCGATTCCGGCGACCGCGGCACTGCTCGCCCGCGCGCGGGGCGGCGGGCGGCCGTACGTCTCGCTGCTGCAGAGCCGCAAGCACAATTTCTTCACCGACGGCGGCCGCGAGCTGTTCGACTGCGCGGGCCAGGGCCGCATCGACGTGTTCTTCCTCTCCGGCGGCGAGATCGACGGCGAGGGCAACATCAACCTGGTCGGCATCGGCGACCACGACCATCCTGGCGTGCGCTTCCCGGGCTCGTTCGGCTCGGCGCACCTCTACTACGTGGTGCCGAAGGTCATCCTGTTTCGCACCGAGCACTCGCGCCGCACGCTGGTGCCGCGCGTCGGTTTCGTCAGCGCCCCGGGCACGAGCCCGCCGAACGTCTACCGGCCGGGCGGCCCGATCGCGCTCGTCACCAACCGCTGCCTGTTCGCCTTCGACCGGACGCGGAAGCGATTCCAGCTCGACAGCGTGCATCCGGGCCACACCGTCGACGAGGTGATCGAGAGTACCGGCTTCGCCTTCGACCTGCCCGCGCAGGTGCGCGAGACCGCGCCGCCGTCGGCCGACACGCTGCGCCTGATGCGCGAGACGGTCGCGCCCGAGCTCGCCGAAGTCTATCCGCAGTTCGCCGCCGCGGTATTCGGACCTGCATGATTCGCCTGCCGAATTGCATCAATCCGCGCTATCATGGAACAAGCAACGCGCCCGCCGGGGGCCGGAGGCATTGCGTGCGGGAATTCGATCGTCGCTCCTTTCTGCTGAGCGCCGCTGCGGTCGGCGGGGCGCTGACGCTCGGCTTCGACCTGTCGCCCGATGCGGCTGCGCGCGCCGAGGCCGGCGCGTGCGAGATCACGGCCTGGATCGTGATCGCGCCGGACGACCGCGTCACCATCCGGATTGCGCGCTCCGAGATGGGCCAGGGCGTGCTCACCGCATTGCCGATGCTGGTCGCCGAGGAGCTCGGCTGCGCCTGGGACAAGGTCCGCGCCGAGCTCGTGCCGCCCGAGGAGAACCTGCGCCGCCACCGCGCGTGGGGCGACATGTCGACCGGCGGCAGCCGCTCGATCCGCACCTCGCAGGAGATGTTGCGCAAGGCCGGCGCGACCGCGCGCGAGATGCTCGTCGCGGCGGCGGCGGCGCGTTGGGATGTTGCGGCGGCGGACTGTGCGGTCGCCAATGGCGTGATCCGCCATACCGCAAGCGGCCGCACGCTGCGCTTTGGCGAGGTCGCCGCGGAGGCGGTCGCGGTCGCGCCGCCAAAGGCCGTGCGGCTCAAGGAGGCGCGCGCGTGGACGCTGATCGGCACGCCGCGCCGCCGGCTGGAGATCGCCGACAAGGTGACGGGCCAGCCGATCTACGCGACCGACGTGCGGCTGCGCGGCATGCTCTATGCGGCGCTCGCCCAGTGCCCGGTGTTCGGCGGCGCGCTCGCCTCGGCGGACGACGCCGCGGTCGCTCGCATGCCCGGCGTACGTCACGTGATCAAATTCGACGATGCGGTCGCGGTGGTGGCCGACAGCTGGTGGCGAGCCAAGAAGGCGCTCGACGTGCTGCCGGTCGTATGGGACGCGAAGGACAATGGCTCGGCCACGAGCGACACGATCGCAGCGACGTTGCGCGACGCGCTCGGCGCCGCCGAGGCGGGCGTCGGCCGCGAAGAGGGCGATGTCGCGGCCGGCCTCGCGCAGGCAGCAAAAACCGTCACCGCCGACTATCACGTGCCGTATCTCGCCCACGCGACGCTCGAGCCGCAGAACTGCACCGCCCGCGTGACCGCCGCCGGGGTGGAGATCTGGGTGCCGACGCAGCACGGCGAATCGGCGCTCTCGGTCGCCGCCAAGGCGGCCGGCGTGCCGCAGGAGAACACGGTCGTGCACAAGATGATGCTCGGCGGCGGGTTCGGCCGGCGCGGCATCGTGCAGGACTTCATCCCGCATGCGGTCCGGATCGCCAAGCACGTCGGCGCCCCGGTGCAGACCATCTGGTCGCGCGAGGAGGACATGCGGCACGACTTCTACCGGCCGACCATGATGGCGCGCATGACGGCGGGCCTCGACGGCCAAGGCCGCCCGCAGGCGTGGCACGTGCGGCTCGCCGGCCCCTCGGTCATTCATACGATGTTCGCGGGCGGCTTCTTCGGCGGCGTCGACCGGCAGGCGCAGGAGGGCCTGACCGAAGGCATGCCCTACGACGTGCCGCACTATCGGGCCGACTTCGTCGAGCGCAACACCGCCGTGCCGGTCGGCTTCTGGCGCGGCGTGAGCCACACCCACAACTGCTTTTTCAAGGAGTGCTTCGTCGACGAGATGGCGCATGCGGCGGCGTGCGATCCGCTGGCGTTTCGTCTCCGGCTCATCGGCCGCCACCCGCAGGCGGAAAAATTCCGCGCCGTGCTCGAGGCGGCCGCGCGGCAGGCGGGCTGGGGCGAGCCGACGGCGGCCGGCCGCTTCCACGGCATCGCGCTCGACACGATCGACGGCACGTTCATCGCCGGCGTCGCGGAGATCTCGATCGGCGCCGACGGCGCGCTCGTCGTGCACCGCTTCGTCTGCGCGCTCGACCCCGGCCATGTGGTCAATCCGATGACCGTCGAGCGCCAGGTCGCGGGCGGCGTCGCGTTCGGCCTCGCGGCCACGCTGTATGGCGAGATCGACATCCGCGACGGGCGCGTCGTGCAAGGCAATTTCGACGACTATCGCATGCCGCGCATGGCGCAGATGCCGAAGGTCGAGACGGTGCTGGTGCCGTCCGGGGATTTCTGGGGCGGGGTCGGCGAGCCGCCGCCGGTCGTCGTCGCGCCCGCGGTCTGCAATGCGATCTTCGCCGCCACGGGTCGGCGCATCCGCTCCCTGCCGCTGAGGAACCACGATTTAACGAAGATTTGAGCTTTCTTCTCGTCACCCCCTGCCGGGGAGTCCGTCACACGGGAATGTGAGGCAGGGGCCTTTTTAGAGCCACTCAAATTCAGCTATCATCGCCCCAAGCGACCGAGATCGCTGCCCGACGCCGCATATGGCGGCAAATTCCCACCGCTGCGCCGGTCAGGCGTGACCAAAATTCCGTGGCCAGGAGGAACGCATGGTTCAACTCACCATCAACGGCAAATCGCACGAGGTCGACGTCGAGCCGGACACCCCGCTGCTGTGGGTCATCCGCGACACGGTCGGCCTCACGGGAACGAAATACGGCTGCGGCATCGCCCAGTGCGGCGCCTGCACGGTGCACATCAACGGCGAGCCGGTGCGCTCCTGCTCGCTCGCCGTGAGCGACGCCGTCGGCAAGCAGATCATCACCATCGAGGGCCTCGCGGCCGACGGCAAGCTGCACAAGGTGCAGCAGGCCTGGATCGACCAGGATGTCCCGCAATGCGGCTACTGCCAGAGCGGTATGATCATGGCGGTGGCGGCGCTGCTCAAGCAGAAGCCGAACCCGACCGACGCCGACATCGACGCGGCGATCACCAATATCTGCCGCTGCGGCACCTACCAGCAGGTGCGCGCCGGCATCCACGCTGCGGCCAACGCTTGAGCGGGGAGGATGTCATGAATTTCATGCCAAAGATGAATCGCCGCGCGTTCGTGGTCAGCACCGCGGCGGCCGGCGGCGGGCTCGCGCTCGGCTGGCAGCTTCCGTTCGGCGCGGCCGAGGCCGCCGAGGACTCTCCCGAGGTCAACGCCTGGGCGCTGATCAAGCCCGACGAGACCGTGGTGATCCGCATCGCCCGCTCCGAGATGGGCCAGGGCACGCTCACGGGCCTCGCCCAGATGGTCGCCGAGGAGCTCGAATGCGACTGGGCGAAGGTCACCTACGAATTTCCCACGCCCGGGCAGAACGTCGCCCGCAAGCGCATATGGGGCGACTTCTTCACGGCCGGCAGCCAGGGCATCCGCTCGTCGAACGAGATCGTCCGCAAGGGCGGCGCGGCGGCGCGCATGATGCTGATCGAGGCGGCGGCCGGGGAATGGAAGGTACCGGCCTCCGAGTGCACCGCCTCGCTCGGCGTGATCACGCACACGCCCACGGGCCGCACCGTTACGTTCGGCAAGATCGCGCCGATCGCCAACAAGCTCGAGCCACCGGCCGACGTGAAGCTCAAGGACCCGAAGGACTGGAAGGTCATCGGCCAGGGCAAGAAACGGCTCGACACGCCGCTCAAGGTCAACGGCGAAGCCAAGTACGGCATCGATATCCAGCTGCCCGACATGCTCTATGCGGCCATCAAGGCCGTGCCGGTGAACGGCGGCAAGGTGAAGAGCTTTGATGCCGCCAAGGTCGAGGGCCGCAAGGGCGTCAAGAAGGTCGTGCAGGTCGAGGACACCGCGGTCGCGGTGATCGCCGACAGCTGGTGGCGCGCCAAGACGGCGCTCGACGAGCTGCCGATCACCTGGGACCTCGGCGACAACGTCAAGGTCTCGAGCGCCTCGATCGCGGCCTGGCTCAAGGAAGGCCTCGACGCCGACACCGGGCTGGTCGGCAACAAGACCGGCGACGCCACGGCGACGCTCGCGAGCGCCGCCAAGAAGGTCGAGGCGGTGTACGCCTATCCGTACCAGCACCACGTCACCATGGAGCCGCAGAACGCCACCGCGCGCTTCACCGACGAGAAGTGCGAGGTGTGGACCTCGACCCAGAACGGCGAGGCCGCGCTCGCCCTCGTCTCCGAGACCAGCGGGCTGCCGATCGCGAAATGCGAGGTGTACAAGACCTTCCTGGGCGGCGGTTTCGGCCGGCGCTCGACCTCGCACGACTACGTGAAGCAGGCTGTCCTCATCGCCAAGCAGATGCCGGGCGTGCCGATCAAGCTCCTGTGGACGCGCGAAGAGGACATGGTGCACGGCTGGTATCACCCGGTCACGCAGGCCAAGCTCACGGCCGGGTTCGACGCCGACAAGAACCTGACCGCGCTGCATATCCGCATCTCCGGCCAGTCGATCCTGGCGACCGTGATGCCGGCGCGCATGCAGGAGGGCCGCGATCCCGCGACCTTCTCGGGGCTCTATCCGGGCGGCGCCGAGGCGGCGTTCGGCTACGACATCCCGAACGTGCTGGTCGACCATTCGATGCGCAACCCGCACATCCACCCGGGCTTCTGGCGTGGCGTGAACATCAACCACAACGCCATCTATCTCGAGAGCTTCATGGATGAGCTCGCCAAGGAGACGGGCGTCGATCCGCTCGAGTTCCGCCGCAAGATCATGGCGAAGCATCCCAAGCACCTCGCCGTGCTCAACGCGGTGGCGGAGAAGATCGGCTGGGGCACGCCGGCGCCGGCCGGCGTCCATCGCGGCCTCGCCCACTTCATGGGCTTCGGCAGCTACGTGGCAGCTGCGGCGGAAGTCTCGGTCGACGGCAAGAAGGTGAAGATCCACCGCATCGTCGGCGCGACCGATCCGGGCTACGCCGTCAACCCGGCGCAGATCGAGCGGCAGATCGCCGGCTCGTTCGTGTACGGGCTCACCGGCCTCTTCCTCGGCGGCATCACGGTCAAGGACGGCGCGGTCGAGCAGACGAACTTCGACACCTACGACATGATGCGCATCGCGCAGATGCCGAAGGTGGAGGCGATCGTCATGCCGTCGCGCAGCGGCGTGTGGGGCGGCGTCGGCGAGCCGACCATCTGCGTCGCGGCGCCCGCCGTGCTGAACGCGATCACGGCCGCGACCGGCACGCGTTACCGCACCTTCCCGCTGCGCGAGCATGGGCTGACACTGGTGTGAGGCAACCACGGATGGGCGGCGTTCTGCGCCGCCCTTTCCCACACGGGGATGCCGCGATGATCCGCACCCCGATCGATCGGCGCAGACTGCTGCAAGGCACGATGGCGGCCCTGTCGGCCGCCCTCGCGTCTCCGGTCGTGCGCGCACAGCATGCGGGCCCGCGCGTGGTCGTGGTCGGCGGCGGGTTTGGCGGCGCCGCCTGCGCGCGCGCCTTGCGCAAGGCGGACCCGCGCCTCGCGGTGACGCTGATTACCGACACCACGACGTACACCGCAAGCCCGATGAGCAATTCGGTGATTGCCGGGCTGCGTGAGCTCACGCGGCAGCAATTCGGCTACGATGCGCTCAAGCGCAGCGGCATCGACCTTTTCATCGGATCCGCCGTGATCATCAATCCGCAAAGCCGCGAGGTGAGATTCGGCCAGAGTGCCGATCTCCTCACCGCCCGCTACGACCGGCTCGTCCTCTCGCCCGGCATCGATTTCCGCTGGAACGCCATTCAGGGCTATGACGAAGCCGCATCCGCCGTCATCCCCCACGCGTATCGCGGTGGCGACCAGATCGCGCTGTTGCGGCGCCAGCTCGAAGCGATGGAGGACGGCGGCACGGTGGTGATCGCGGCGCCGGTCAACCCGGCGCGCTGCCCGCCCGCGCCCTATGAGCGCGCGAGCCTGATCGCGCACTATCTCAAGACCAAGAAGCCGCGCTCCAAGGTGATCGTGCTCGACGCCAAGGACAGCTTCACGATGCAGAAGCTGTTCGAGAACGGCTGGAAGGCGCTCTATCCCGGCATGGTCGAATGGGTCTCGGTCTCGTCGGGCGGCGCGCCGACCTCGGTCGACCCGAAGACGCGCACGATTTCGACCGACTTCGACAAGTACGAGGCCGCGGTCGCCAACGTGATCCCGCCGCAGAAGGCCGGCCGGCTCGCCGAGATCGCCGGCGTCGCCGACCGCACCGGCTGGTGCCCGGTCGATCCGCTGACGTTCGAATCGAAACAGCAGCCGAACATCCACGTGATCGGCGACGCCGCGATCGCGGGCGCCATGCCGCGCTCGGCCTCGGCTGCGACCACACAGGGACGCATCTGCGCCGCCGCGATCGCGGCGCTGTTTGCCGGCAAGACGCCGGCCGCGCCGACGCTCACCAGCACCTGCTTCAGCCTGCTCGCGCCCGACTACGCGATCTCGCAGCGCGGCACCTATCGGCCGGTGGGCGATCTCTACAACGAGTCCGAGCCCGGCATCACGATGAGCCCGCTCGAGGCGCCGCCGGCGGTGCGCAGCGGCGAAGCCAAGGAGGCCGCCGCGTGGTTCACCGACATCACCACGGGGGTGTTCGGATGAGGGCGCTGCTCGCCGTGCTGCTCTGGGTCGCGGCCATCTGCGGCGCAAGCGAATCCGGCGCCGCGGTGGGCGCCGAAGAGACCACGGCGCTGCGTCCTTACACGATCGTCGGCGACGCGATCCCGGCCCCGCTCACCGGGCAAAAAGGCGATGCGGCGCGCGGCCGCGCGATCGTGCTCAATCGCAATGTCGGGCTCTGCCTGCTGTGCCACGCGGGGCCGTTCCCGGACGAGCGGTTCCAGGGCAACATGGCGCCGGACCTCAAGGGCACCGGTGCGCGTTGGTCGGAAGGACAGCTGCGGTTGCGCCTGGTCGACGCGCGCAAGCTCAATCCCGCCACCATCATGCCGCCGTATTACGTGGTCGACGGCATGGGCCGGGTGGCTGCATCGCTCCGCGGAAAACCTATATTGACGGCGGAGCAGATCGAGGACGTGGTCGCGTTCCTGGCCACGCTGCGCGAATGAGGAGCCGGGAGACAGGGATGAAACATGCCGCGAGCGCGACCCGGCGCGACCTCCTGGTCGCCGGGCTCGCGGGCGCCGGCGCCGCGCTGATCCGGATCAGCCCGGCCGCCGCCACGCCCGACTCGATGAAGCGGGCGATCCGCCAGGTGGTCGGCGAGGCGCCGGTGCGCAAGGGCAAGGTCACGATCGAGGTGCCGGCGCTGGTCGAGAACGGCAACACGGTCGCGCTCGCCATCGAGGTGCAGAGCCCGATGACGCCGGAGGATCACGTCAAGGCGATCCACGTCTTCAACGAGAAGAATCCGCTGCCCAACGTGATCAGCACGCACCTGGGCCCGCGCGCCGGCCGCGCCCGCATCGCCACCCGCTTCCGCCTCGCCGACACCCAGACCATCGTCGCCATCGCGGAGATGAGCGACGGCGCGTTCTGGTCGGCCTCCGCCGACGTCATCGTCACGCTGCAGGCGTGCCTGGAAAGTCTCGACTGATGGCCCGTCCCCTCATCAACGTGCCGCAGAAGGCCAAGCGTGGCGATGTGATCGAGATCAAGACGCTGATCTCGCACATCATGGAAACCGGCTTCCGCCACGACAATGTCGGCAAGCCGATCCCGCGCAACATCATCACGAGCTTCGTCGCTCGCTACAACGGCGAGGAGATCTTCAGCGCCGATCTCCACCCGGCGATCGCCGCCAATCCGTTCCTGAGCTTCTTCACCGTCGCCACGGCGAGCGGCACCATTGATTTCGAATGGACCGGCGACAACGGTTTCCACGAGACCGCGTCTGCGAAGATCACGGTCGAATGAGGTGGTCGACCCAAAACACCTCGGCCGTCATCGCCCGCGCAAGCGGGCGATCCAGTACGCCGTGACGTTTGTGTTTGGCAGCGCCGTGCCGGCTCGCCCGTGTCGGTGGTTACTGGATGGCCCGCTTTCGCGGGCCATGACGACGCGGATATGGATCGCGTTCCTCCTTGTCCTCGCCTCCGGCGTACCAAGCCGCGCCGCCGACATTCCGCTCGACCAGCGCCGCTCGGGCTATGCCGACCTCGGGCCGGACAGCAAGGCGATGGAGGACGACGACACCGCCAATCCGGCGACCTTCTGGGTGCAGGACGGCGAGGCGATCTGGAACGCCAAGGTGGGCGGCGCCAAGTCCTGCGCGGACTGCCATGGCGACGCCAGCCAGAGCATGAAGGGCGTGGCGGCGCGCTACCCGGCGTTCGACGCCGCGGAAAAAGGTCCGCTCGACCTCGAGCAGCGCGTCAACCTGGAGCGCCGCGACAGGCAGAATGCGCCGCCGTTCAAGTTCGAGAGCCACGAGCTGCTCGCCCTCACGGCCTACATCGCGCGCCAGTCGCGCGGCCTCCCGATCGGCGATTTTTCCGACCCGCGGCTCAAGCCGTTCATCGATCAAGGTCGCGCCCTGTTCGAGCAGCGCCAGGGACAGATCAACATGTCCTGCGCCCAATGCCACGACGACAACTGGGGCAAGAAGCTCGCCGGCAACGTCGTCCCGCAGGCGCACCCGACCGGCTACCCGATCTACCGGCTCGAATGGCAGAGCCTCGGCTCGCTGCAGCGCCGCCTGCGCAACTGCACCATCGGCATGCGCGCCGAGCCCTACGACTACGGTGCGCCCGAGAACGTCGCGCTCGAGCTCTATCTCATGTGGCGCGCCCGCGGCATGACGCTCGAGTCGCCCGGCGTGCGGCCGTGAGCATCCACGATTCCCACCGTTGTCATTGCCCGCGAAAGCGGGCAATCCACTAGTTCCGGCGCGTTGAACGACGCTGTGCCCCAACCGCACCGTCACGGCGCGTACCGGATGGCCCGCTTTCGCGGGCCATGACGACCGAGAGTTTGGGAATCCCCCGCATGTCCCCCGTCATCGACTGCCATGCCCATATCGTGCCGCCCGACATGTGGCGCACGATGCTCAAGGACGGCCCGCGCTACGGCGTGAAGATCGGCGGCGACGACCAGCGCCGCATGATCCGGCTCGCCGGCTCCGACTATGCGCGGCCGATGTACATGCCGCTCACCGCGACCGACGCGCGCATCGCCACGATGGACCGCCAGGGCGTCGACATGCAGGTGCTCTCCGGCTACGTCGATTTCACCGGCTACACCATGCCGCTCGACCTCGGCACCAAGTTCGCCGAGCTGCAGAACGAAGCGATCGCCGCCGTGGTGGCCTCAAATCCGACGCGCTACGCCGGCGCCGCCACCGTGCCGCTGCAGGACACCGCGACCGCCATCAAGGTGATGGCGCGGGCGCGGCGCGACTACGGCTTCCGCGCGGTGCAGATCGCGCCCTATTTCGGTGGAAGCAAATTCCTCGACGATCCGGCACTCGATCCGTTCTGGGCGGCCGCGCAGGAGATGGAGACGCTGATCCTGTTTCATCCCTATGACGAGCAGGCGGCGGCCGGCCTGCGCGATTACTTCCTCACCAACTGCATCGGCTATCCGCTGCAGACCACGATCGCGGCGGCGCGCATGATGTTCTCGGGCGTGTTCACCCGTTTCCCGAAATTGCGCATGCGGCTGCCGCACGCCGGCGGCTTCCTGCCATTTCAATTGGAGCGCTTCCGCCACGCCGCGGATTTCCGCCCCGAGCCGCGCGCAAAAGGCTTTGCCGAGGATCCGCGCGACGTGGTGCGGCGGCTCTACTACGACAGCGTCACGTTCAGTCCCGCCAACCTGCGCTATCTGGTCGACCTGGTCGGTCCCGAGCGGCTGCTGCTCGGCAGCGATTTTCCCTTCGAGATGGGCGACGTCGATCCGGTCGGCACCGTCAAGGCCGCGATCGCGCCCGAGCACCAGGAGCGTGTGCTCGGCGGCACGCTGCAGCGCCTGCTCTGCCTCGATCCCGCCCGCGGCTGCGGGGCGGGCGAATTCAAAGCCGAGGAGACCCGATGACTGTACCGTCCGACCGCTCCAACTCCGCCATCCGCCTCGCCGTGATGGCGGGCGACGGCATCGGGCCGGAGATCACCGCCGCGACGCTCGCCGTGCTCCAGGCCGCCGACCGAGCCTTCGGTCTCAACCTCACGTTCGAGGACGCGCCAATCGGCCTCGCCGGCCTGCGCGAGCTCGGCTCGACCCTGCCCGACGACTCGTTTGCGCGCGCCAAGGCGGCCGACGGTGTCGTCATGGGCCCGGTTGACACCGCCAATTATCCCGAGGGCGCGCGCAATCCGTCGGCCGAGATGCGCAAGCGGCTCGAGCTGTTTGCCAATATCCGCCCGGCGCGCTCGCGCGCCGGATTCCCGCCGCGCTGCGGCAAGCCGGTCGACCTCGTGATCGTGCGCGAGAACACCGAAGGCTTTTATGCCGACCGCTCCATGCATGTCGGGATCGGCGACCTGATGCCGACGCCCGATCTCGCGATCTCGATCCGCAAGATCACACGCGAGGGCTCGACCCGCATCGCCGAGCAGGCCTTTCGCATCGCGGCGCGCCGGCCGCGCAAGCTCGTCACCGCCGTGCACAAGGCGAACGTGCTGCGCGTCTCCGACGGCTTCTTCCTCGACTGCGTGCGCGCGGTCGCGGCGCGCTACCCGCAGGTCCAATACGAGGAGCGCATCATCGACGCCATGGCAGCGCTGCTGGTGCGCGACGCGAGCCGCTTCGACGTGATCGTCACCACCAACATGTTCGGCGACATCCTGTCCGACGAGGCGTCGGAGATTTCCGGCAGCCTCGGCCTCGCCGCCTCGATCAATGCGGGCGCGAGCCACGCGGTCGCCCAGGCGCAGCACGGCTCGGCGCCCGATATCGCCGGCAAGGGCATCGCCAACCCGGCCTCGCTGATCGGCTCCGCCGCCATGCTGCTCGGCTGGCTCGCCGAGCGGCGCTCCGATGCGCGCCTGGCGCAGGCGGCCGACGCCATCGAGGCCGCGCTCGACGCGGTGATCGCCAACCCGGAATGGCGCACCCCCGACCTCGGCGGCCCGCTCGGCACCAAGGCATTCGGCGAGCGGGTCGCGGCAGCGATCAACTCGGCATAGAGGCGCACGCCCGCATGCCCATCCCCCTCATTCCGATCATCGTCGGGCTCGTCGCCACCGAGGTTGCGGGCTGGCTGCTGGCGAGACGACTGCGTCTCGCGTTTCCGAGCCTCTGGGACGAGCTCGGCCAACCGCCTGGCCACTGGGGCATCGCGACTTTCGCGGAGAACTGGAACAGCTTGAAACCCAACGTCCGGCTTTTCGTCTTTGCTTGGGGCCCGCGGCATCGCAAACTGCACGACGCGCGCGTCACCGCATTCGTCTGGGCTTTCAGACTCTGCTTGTTGTCGGTGATCATTGGCGCGGTTCTCCCGTTCTTCGTCAGCAGATGATAACGCGGCGCCGGCTACCGTCGATCCAATGAATGCCAGACGCATGGACACGCTCCTGTCGGGCCGATAACCTTTAGCGTGTGATGGGCGCGTCGAGCGCCGGGGGAGGCATCTCATGTCGCAGCAGCCGTCGATGCTCGCCGGCACCAGCCCGCAAACCTGGGCGATCGTCGTGTGGGGGCTGTTTCTCGCCTCGATCTTCAGCGTCGCATTCACCGCCATTATCGGCGTGGTCATCGCCTATATCAAACGCGCGGACCTCGCCGGCACGCCGTACGCGTCGCACATGACCTCGGCGATCCGCACCTTCTGGATCACACTCATCGTCGGCATCATCGGTTTCGTGCTGCTGTTCGTCGGGATCGGCTTCCTGGTCCTCGGGCTGCTCGCCCTGTGGCACCTGTTTCGCGTGATCCGCGGCCTGATCTACGCGATCGACGGTCGGCCGATCGCCGATCCGGCCGGCTGGCTGTAAGGCGCCGCCATGTCGCAGCAGCCCTCGGCGGTCGCGCAGACGAATGCATGGATGTGGGCCACGGCGGTCTGGTCGCTCTATCTGGCGTCAATGTTCACCTTTGCGCTCACCGCGATCATCGGCCTGATCGTCGCCTATGTGAAACGTCGCGATCTTTCCGGCACGCCGTACGCATCCCACATCACCTCGGCGATCCGTACGTTCTGGATCAGCCTCGTCGTCGGCCTCGTCGCGCTCGCGCTGCTCATCGCCGGCTTCGCGATCCCGCCTCTCGCCGTGATCGGCGGATGCATCTCGGTTCTGCTCCTTCTGTGGCAGGCCTTTCGCGGCATCCGCGGCTTCATCCGCGCGATCGACGGCGATCCGATCGCCAACCCGACCGGCTGGCTGTGAGGCGCCGCAGCGTGCTGCGCCTCGCGCTCGCCGCCGCGGTCTGGCCGGCGGCCCGACGGCGCGCGCGGGCGCAGACGTTTCCGGCCCATCCGCTGCGGCTGGTGGTCGGATTTCCGCCCGGCGGACCGAATGACATCTTGGCGCGCCTGATGGCAGAGTGGCTCGGCCAGCGGCTCGGCCGGCCAGTCGAGGTCGAGAACATGCCGGGCGAGGCCGGCAATCGCGCGACGGCCGCGGTGGTGCGCGCGCCTCCCGACGGGCATACGCTGCTGCTCGTCGGTCCGGCCAATGCGATCAGCGCCACGCTGCCGGACAAGCTCGACTTCGTCTTCCTGCGCGACATCGCGCCGGTCGCCGGGATCACGCGCGAGCCGCTGGTGCTGCTGCTGCATCCGGACGTTCCGGCAACGAGCGTCGGCGCGCTCATCGCCTACGCCAAACGGAATCCGGGCAGGCTCAGGATGGCGTCGACCGGCGCCTGGAGCGCGCCGCACGTCTCGGGCGAGCTGTTCAAGATGCGGACCGGTGTTGCGATCGAGACCGTGCAGTACGCGGGCGGGGGCCCCGCGCTCCGGGCGCTGGCCGAGGGCGACGCGCAGATGATGTTCGAGCCGATGTCGGCCGCGATGATGTTCGTGCGCGGGCGCACGCTGCACGCGCTCGCGGTGACCACGGCGGCCCGCTCGCCGGCGCTGCCGGAGCTTCCGACCGTCGGCGACGCGGTCCCGGGCTACGAGGCGAGCGCCGTCACCGGCATCGGCGTGCCGCGCGCCACGCCGGACGGCGTGGTCGAGCGGCTCAATGCGGCGATCAATGCCGCCTTCGCCGACACGGCCATGCGCGCGCGCCTCACCGACACCGGCGGCGAACTGCTGCCCGGCTCGCCCGCGGCGTTCGGCCGGCTGATGGCGGCCGAGACCGAGAAGTGGGGCAAGGTGGTGCGCTTCGCGCGCGGCCACGAGCACTGAGCCTGCACTCCCTCCCCCGCTTGCGGGGGAGAGGACCCGGACTCCGAGCAAGCGGCCTCTCCGCTATCGCGCGCTTGGCCGCGGGGCCTCCTGCTTCAGCTTCTCCAGCGCGTCGGGCATCATGCGGCCGAACAGCGAGCTCAACAGCGCGGTCGGAATGAGGCCGCCGCTGCTGCCGTCCTGGCCCTGCTGGCCCGACATCAGGAATTGCGGCACCAGCGGCTGGTTGATCTTGGTCAGCGCGTCGGCGAAGCGAGCGAAATTCTGCTCGGCCAGGCGATATTCCGGGCCGCCATAGGCCTCGACCGAGAGCCGCGTCGCCTGCGCGTTGGCGGTGCCGATTGCCAGCGTGCGGTCGGCCTCGCCCTGGCCCTCGAGCCGCGATCGCTCGCCGCTCGCCGCCGCCGTCACCTTGACGGTCTCGGCATCCTTCTGGGCGCGCGCGAGCGCGGCCGCGCCCTCGTTCTCCTGCACCTTGATCGAGATGGTCGACTGGGTGAGCGAGGTCTGCGCTGCCGCGGTCGCCTTCGCCTCGTTGAGGGTGCGCTCCTGCACGGCCGCCTTCTCCTGCTCCTGGAAGGTCTCGATCTGCTCGCGCGCGACCTGGCGCGAGCGCAGCTGGATCAGGATGTTCTCGATCGTCTGGTCGCCGGCCGGCGCGCGCGGTGTGCCGATCAGCACCTCCTGCAGCTCGAGCGAATAGGCCTCGAACTTGGATTTCATCGCCTGCGCGGACTCGTCCTGGATCGCGGCGCGGTTCTGCAGCAGCTCGATCAGCGTCATCTTCTGCGCGATGTTCTTGAAGAACGCGCTGACCATCGGATCGAGCGTCTGCTCGACCAGCTTCTTCACGTCGCCGAAGCGCTGGATGATCATCGGCGCCTT
>Ga0126371_10002463_pt1 | contig 15931 bp, 17 predicted proteins | sample PanSoiMetaPlot_4_FD_110145 | JGI IMG/M metagenome (GOLD analysis project Ga0126371, IMG submission 110145) | Tropical forest soil microbial communities from Panama - MetaG Plot_4 | ecosystem: Environmental > Terrestrial > Soil > Tropical forest > Bulk soil | place: Panama | collected 2016-02-17 | reverse complement strand
TACGAAGCTGCTCTTGGGAGGGCGGCTCGTCGACACCGAGCCACTCGCGAGCATCTTCAAGAGTTTTGAAAACGCGCAAGTGATCTCCCATATTGGAAACTTCGCGGTAAGTTTCATACAAACGCGCCATACCAAACAACGTCATGTTCGCCGGAGGAAGTGTCGTCACAACTGCGATTCGCGAGGCCTGTGAGAATAGGGGTTCCCTCGAGAGAGGTCGAAGCGCATCCGAGTTTAGAGATGTTTCGGGTACTTGGGTGAAATCAACCAGTGCATCGAAACTGCGATCGAAATCGGGGTCACTCAGCAGTGCTTCCCGATTGGCAACGATCTCGTCAGGGCCAATGACACCGACACCGGTGATTAACACGAGACGACGGTTCTTTTCCAATCGGTAATTCAGCGCCATAACGGTCCCTTGGTCGCTCAAACTGCTGCTTCCTTTAATTTTCGTCCATGTGAACACTCTACGCCCGTGCTGCTCCCGAAGTGAAGGCACGACCGCAGCCGGACCGCCCCGCGACAAGTTGATTAACAGCTTTATCTGTTTGTGCTGGTCCCCGCCAGCTGCTGCAACGAGGCGAGTAGTGAAATGGCCTTTTTCACTGAGATCCGAGCATCGGCCAACAAGAACTGGGTGAGCCATGGCAGCCGCGTATGGGAAGCGGAAAAGGGGAAGCATTTTTTCAGGGTCGATACTAGCGAAGAGCGCACGAGCGTCCGACGTGCTACCTGCGCACAGTATTGCGCCGAACGTGAGAAGTTTTGCCTCAACGTCTCCAGCATACCGTCCGGAGACCGGCCTTCTCATCCCATCTGTTAGGGTCAACCGACCGATGATTGGTGTCATCACACGATCGCCGCCCTACTTTTCTGCGCGCATTCATATCCTCGAAGGGCGCAAAACTTCGCATTTCAGCTAAAAGGGCGCCCCGAGTTACCGGGCGCCCGCGCGAGCTTATCGATTTGACGAAGTACGACCTCACCCTACCTTACTTCAGAGTTTGGTGTGCACAGAAGGGCTGAGGATCGCTTATGCGTCCGTCCGACCAAGCTGCAAACATCGTAGGGGTCGGCCCCTTCTTGCTGGATGCGATCGCGATGTAGCTGTCGGTATAGTCGCCGAAGTTGGGGTTGATGTCCGAGTTGGCATTGAGCCAGTTGGACGAAACGTTGGTTACGCGGGTGTTAGATCCAGGTGTACTGGAGGTCCTGGGATTGACTCCAAGCGCAGCATAGACGTCTGTCAGGGCGCTGTTGGGGTTAATTCTTCGGTCAAACCAACCTACATTGAGGTTGCCTTGAGCATCCACGTTGCGTAGCCCCGGTAGGAAATGGAAAGCGCCTGTTCCGGTTTTGTCGTTGTTAAGCTTAACCGGGACGGACTGCACCGGGGTGAGGACACCGAGGTTGAAGCTTTGCAACAGAATATCGCCCGAAGGGTTGCTGCGCGCATCGTTCCAGACAATGCTAACGGTTGCGTTCGCGTCACTGACCGCGATGCGAGGAAAGTCGTTCATCGGGAAGCGGCTGTAACCTGGGATAAAAGCCCCATCCATGGAGACGATGTCGACTGCGTTGGAGAGGGGAGCGCCTCCTGGGCAGCCGGTAGGGCTCGGAAGCAAAATGCACGCCGCAGCCGGCACATAGGCCACATGCTCCTGCACCTGCAAAGGACATCCGAAAAGATTGGATGCCCAGTTGAATTGGTAGGCGACGTAAATGTCTCCCGTCGCTGGGTCCACGGACGGGTAAGCCCCTTCAATCTCGGCACAGCTAGTCGAAGTTGCGATGGGCATGTAGCGAGGGCTCGGGCCGCTGGCCGAATTACATACTGGCGTTCCTGGGTGTCCACCAAGCGCGCCGTTTCCAATGTCGCAGACCGCCAGGGAGATGGTGTCGCTGGTGCTGAAGTCTGTGTAGCTGGCATAGAGCAGGCCCCGGGTCGCGTCGATGGACAGGAAGTCTTTGTCGTCGAACCCAAACATCCCAGGGTCGGCGATGATTATAGGGTTCTGGTTACAGTTCAGGCTTGCGGGGGATCCCGGAACCACTCGGCAAACGTCCATCGCGATCTTCTCCGCTTCATTGCTGGTGTCAAAGAAGAGGCTGGAGATATAGAAATAGGTCGAACCTCCTGTCTCGAAGACCTCCACACTGGGGTCACCTTCGTAGACGGAGGTGCTGCAATTGACGTTGGGCAAACCTCCCAGGTCGGTAAAGGTCTGGCCCCCATCGCTCGAAAAACCAAAGCCCGTTAACTGGTCCTTGTAACTGGGTGAGCAGAGGGGAGCAAAAAAGCCTGTGGCGTCGTTCCAGGCCTCCACCACGTATGGGCCCGCAGCGGCAATCGACGTTTCGGATTGCCCGTACGCCTGTGTTCCGTTTATCTGATCTTCCGCGGGGTTTCCGGCATCGACGTTCGAAGTACCAAAGTTGTTACCTTTGTTGGCCGAGCCCTTGGTTGACGAACTGTGCGGCCGGTTGAATGAGGGGGGCGTGGGTCCGTTAGCCTGCGGACCAAAGCAAGCCATTTGCGCTCCCGACGAAGCTTGCATGATGCCCGATGGATTTTGTGTCTGATTGTAGATCTTCTTGCAGAAGGGGTTCTGGTTCGACTGCTTCTATACCTGAGCGCTGGAACCGGCGGCCGTCACTAGCAGCGCGATGGTGGTTAGGGCAAGAAATCGGCTATACTCTTCAAACCATCCGTGGGGTTCGACGAAGGCTCCCTTACAATCGTGTTCAGGGGTCATTTCTCTCCTCCTTGTAGTCTCGAAGTTATTTAATTGTTTTTGCTTCCGTTAGTCTCGAAGTTGTGTGTTTGGTGGGTTTTCGAGCAGTATGCTTCGTGCGACGGGGAACTATAGATTTCGGGTGTCCCTCTAGCAACTGTTAAAAATGACAGTCGCATCGCCCGAAGGTTCACAAACCAAAAAGGGCAGCCTCGCCAATCTGCGCCACCAAATCTTTCGGGTTCCTCAGAGAGCCCGGTTGGCATCCAAGCGAAATCAACCGCCACCACGAACCCTGGCCGTCCCGTTGAGGAGTTCATATCGTGGCAAAAAGGAAATTAAGGCTACTCAAGCGCGTTCCGTCGATTATTGGATTGCCACCGCCCGTGCCAAATTCCAAAGCGGGAACATCTCTGTCGCGGTTGCGGGAGATTTGTTAATTGGATGTAAATTCGTGTTGTAGCGACTTTTGGAGAGACCACACAAGCTGTCCATTTGGCGGACTCCTTCCTGCCTAGCAGTCCCGCGTTTACGTTGGACACCTACGCTCACGTTACTCCCTCACATGCAGGACGAGGCAGCCGCAAAATTTGAAACAATGTTATTTGCACAACCAATCGTGGTTTCCAACTGAACACGCTGCCATTCGGCACTCGGTTGTTCGAAGTTGACCCGAGATTTTGATAGAGACTTCGCTTTCGCACGTACGAGAAACAAAGAATTTGCGTGCTTAGGTTCGATCTTAATCTTGGCTTTCGGTCCGAGCTTCTGCGCTTACACCGACCACGCAATCGCCTTACCGAAGTAATCTCGGTTGGCGGTTGAATACTCTTACAATCTTCCAACTAAGTTGTCGGCCTTTATAGGGGAATACTCTATGACCTGGCAATCCGGAAACAGGTGGATTTTCTGCACCCTGGGCTGCTTCAGTCTGGGCTGGACGGCAGCGGGAACCGCGCAGACCTCCTTGGCGAACAATCCATCCACAGATTCCGGGCAGACCGCTCCCGCCTCTGCTGCAAATCAACCGAAAAGCGATCTCGATGCCGCTGCCAAATCAACGCGGACGCAGCGGGTACAGGAAAAAGCGCAGCGTTCGGAGCGTTCTGACGTCGTCAACCAACAGGCAAAGGAGTTGTCGGAATCCGACGAAGAGCCAATCGCGGGGGCTCCCACGGGATATCGCTACTACTATTTCAAGCCGGGCGATTACGCGATTCTAGTTCCTGCGGACGCAAAGCCCGAAGCACGCGACAACTTCGGCCTGCGCCTCTTTTCCCACGACGCCTTTACATATCGGATCGAGGTGATTATAGGAGAGCCGATTGCAGCCCAGGGCGATACGCCGGAAGAGATCATTCACAACGCGAACGCGCAATACTTTGCCGGGTGCGCGATGAACATCAGTGGACTCGGCGCTCCTGTGGACGGACATCCAGCACATACCGTCGGACTAAGCTGCGGGATGAGCCAGCAGGTTCTGGGCTACGCCGAGTATGTGTTAAGCGATGGCTACGTGATGCCGGTGATCTGCGGCTATCCGCTGACCCGAGAGGATCTCGATCCCAACGCGCACCAGCCCTATCAGAAGATCGCTGACAAGTACACCCGCGAGCGAAATGGTTTCACCATCTGCGAGCGCATCCTGCCGTCACTGCGCTTTCATCCTTACGCCGGCCGATGGAATCCCAAGATCGGCACCGCGCCCGCGAAACAGCCGGTCGTCACAGACGTTCTGCTTTCCTCCAGTAACGCTCCGGCCACTCCCGAAGGCGCCTCGCTGGGAAACTTTGCCCGCGCGCAGAGAAAAACGCCGACGCACTCGGTGATGACCGAGCTCAAGCATAGCTCCTCGGGATATGAGCCGCTGAGCTTTCGTTACGCGTGCACGAAAGACAACTCGACGTGCTACTCCGCCACGATGGAGATCCCGATTAGCGCCCGGCGGATCGATCCATCGCAGTATTCCTACAACGGACTCTTTCAATTCGAAGTGCCGGTAAAATCCGGTTCGGTTCTGATTCAGGGCAATACCGGAGTTTCTACCGAGCCCGGCATCATCAGTCGCGAAGAATTCATCAGGACGAAGATCGATTGGTGGATCGGCTATACGCCGGCGATACATTATTCGAGCGTAGGACCGGCCAAGGTGATTGCCGAGGAACTCACCGAGATCAACGGCGTTCCGGCCCGCCTGGCCACCTTCCGCAATCCAACGGGATCGCAAGCGGTTGTGACGTTTTTGGCAGCGTATATGGTTCCGGGCAAGTTCGTACAGATTCGCTGCACGGTCCCGGAAAAAGATTCCGGAGACGCGCAGGGCTTGTGCGAGCACGTGCTGCACTCGCTGGAGGTTCCGCAGCCGAAACAAGGGCAGGCTGATCCGGAAGATCGGCCAGACCCGCCGGCGCGCGATGATCCATCCGAGGATGCTCCAAGGGAGGACGATGGTCCCCAATAAACGCACTTGCGTCCTGATCATTCTCGCAGTTTGCGCCGGGTGGGCCCTCTGGCTGACGACAGCCGCTCTAACCCAGGATTCCTCTACTCAGGTTCCACTCGGCGACGTCGTGCGCCACCAGCAGCAAGAACGTCAGCGCGGCAAGAAAGCCAAGCACACCCTCAATGACGAGGACATCCACGAGCACAAGCGCGAGGTCAGCGGGGATGCAGCGGTCACAGTGATCATTCCAAACATCCAAATTACGGGCTATGTGGAAGATGTAAACGCGAATCCGAAACCTAGCGCCGAGCCGAAGCTGTACGCGTGGATTGGCTCGAGATCACTGGATGCTTGCAGCGATCTGGATTGCGCGAAGATGGTTTACTTTGACGAGCTGCCCCACTTGCCGAGCATGTTTGGGGCAACACCCCGGATCCTGTTTGAGTCGGAGTCGTCAATCGATGGTCACCGCGCACTCATTGCGCATATAGAAGTCAAACACGACGTAAAGGGAACGATGTTTGGAGAGGTGGCGTTCATCGAGACTCCGATTGTCGCGACAGCTGCCACTTGTGTACACAAATCGGACACCCCAGACCTTGAAGCTGCTTGCGACGAATTCATTGGCTCGCTGCAGATCCATATGCCGGAAAGGTTCATCTATGTCGAGCACCACCACTAAAGTTGCTCGTCGCCTGTGTTCGCTTGTGCTCTTGATGACTGCGGCGGCTGCCTGGGCCCAACCCACAGCGCCGAGGATCATCGCGGCGAAATTCACGCCCGGAACAACCGCGCGCTACGAATTCGAGGGGCAGGTACACATCTCCACCGAGCTTGCTCCGAACGTGAAATCGAAGGCGCCCGGCGATTGTTTGTATCAACTCAAGGCGGTCTTGAAGTTCAATTTTGCGGCCGCAAGCTCCGAAGGGACTTTATCGGGAAATGTTTTCTTCCAGGGTGTCGAAGCCCAGGTGCCGGAATGCGCCGGTGCGACTAAAGAGCAGGTCACAAGCGCCGTCAAGGAACTGGAGGCAAGCGGATCAGGATTTCAAATTTTTCCGGCAGGGGATGTGTGGTTGTCCACGCCTGTCAGCAGCACCGAGCCCGAGATTGTAAGCATCGTCCGGAAAGCCGCCTGGGACCTGCTCCAGCCGCGGTTAAGCGATAGAGCGCTCGCGCCTGAATCCGCCTGGGTTTCGAGTCGCAGGTTCCTGTATTGGCCCGATACTTTTGTCGAAGGCATGGACGTCGCGGGAGCCGTAATGCACTATGACCACGATGTTGCCATCGGGAAGACGAACTGTGCGCAGCTGACATACAAGCAAGTCATCTCCCCGAGCGATATTCCGGCCTACATTGAGGCCCGCACCCGGGCCACCGACTTTAACGGCACGGTACTGATGACTGGTAGTACCGGCGTGTCGCTGCTGTGGAGTCCTACCGATCAGCGAGTGATTTATCTTCGTCGCCAGCGCACCATCGACAATCGGCTGCTGCTGAGATATGAGCCGGCTGATCAGGCCACACGCATCGGCAGATTTCTTGTCGAGGAGGAATCGACGGTTCGCTGGCTGCCAGAAAAGAATGCTGAGGCGTGGCTGGCCGAGTTACACCATTTCGAGAGTTCCGCCCACGAAGTCTCGCCGCGAGCCGCCGTCAAGTGGTCCGGGAAACAGAACGTCGAACGACGTGAATTATCCGACCTGCTCGATCGGGCTCCTAAAGGCTTCGAGCGCTGGAGCCGAACTCTCTGCAGCGGCGTCTTTTGCTTCGAACTGTCAGTAGCTGTGCCGGAAGGAACCCAGGTCGCCGATTCCACCGACATGACGGCGCTGCTGCTAAGCCGCTCGGACGATCGGGCAGTGATGGTGGCTGTTGGACCGATATTCGATAAGCAGGCTTCGGGGCTGACGACGGAAGAACTCCTGCATCAGCAGACCTTGCGGTTCGTCAGCAACAATCTCTGGTTTGGGCGGGGAACTGGCGAAGCAATCAACTTTTCCAACGGAAGTTTGCACGATCGTCCGGCAGGTTCGAGCGATTTCACTTCTAGGTCACGCGATCTTACGTCGATTCGTGGGCGGCTCGTTATGGTGATTGGGCCATATGGGAGGCTCGTGCCGGTGGCGTGCGCTCACAACGCGCAGCGAGGCGAACTGGACGAGATCTGCCAGAGTGTGACTGATTCGGTGGTCATGCGGTAAACCCGCTGCCTTTTCGTCTCTGCGCGAGGTGGTAGAGCAATCTCAAAGAATCGGAAATGCATTCAATCAAAAGCCGTAGCTGCAGGTCAGCCACTCGCCAGCCACAAAGGGTTGGGCACCTCCACTGCAACCTCCAAGAAGCGAGTGCAGCGCCTGTGTAAGGCGATCAGCGAGATGACCCGCCGCAGTGAAACTCAGCAGGACGTAGGTATGTTGGTAGACGCGCTCAACCGTAAGATTAATGGTTGGGCGAACTACTTCTGCCTGGGAACGGTCAGCCCAGCCTACCGAACGGTGGAGCGACACACTTGTCGGCGGCTGCGCCAGTGGCTGTGTGTCAAACACAAAGAGCAGGCAGGGGAAACACGCGTTTCCCTCAGCAAGCCCTGCATCAAGAGTTTGGCTTGGTTCGTCTTACCACACGAACCGGCAGTTTTCCGAGGGCGACAACGTGAACCTTTCTCCGAGAGCTGGATGCGTTAACTGCGCCCGTCCAGTTCGATAAGCGGGGGTGTGGAAACGTGGCATGGTAGGGATAATGAGGCACCGGCAAACGAAGGGGCCGGTCTCGGCTAGGTCGCACCTAAACCGTCGCGCCACGCTTCGACTTCACCAAGTTTGCGCCGTCTGTTCGCACTTGGCCAAGGTCAATGCGATCGTGCGTCGCTAACACAACCCCTGAATCCGCGTCTCTTGTAGGAAGGACAACGAATGAAGGCCTTCCTGCTCTGTTTTCTTACTGCATTCTTAGCCCCTGCTTACGGTACTGTCGGTTTCGAGCAACTCTCTGTCCCGGATCCCCCGGGCAAAGCATTATCTGTGGCTGTTTGGTTCCCGAGTGTCGGGAGACCTGTTTCAGTATCTGTCGGGCCATATCAGCAGATAGCAATTCCGAACGGAAGAATTACGGGAACGGGATTGCCTCTCGTGTTGATTTCTCATGGTACGGGCGGCTCTTACGCCAGTCACTACGACACCGCCTTAGCCCTCGCTAGTGAAGGCTTCGTTGTAGCTGCTCTGACCCACACCGGGGACAACTACATGGATCAGAGCTACGTAGGAAATAGAAAGGACCTAACGGATCGACCGCGGCAAGTGAGTGTTGTTTTGACTTACATGCTCGCGACCTGGACACAGCACCAGCGGCTGGACGGAAAGCGCGTGGGTCTGTTCGGGTTCTCGTTAGGTGGCTTCACGACTTTGGTGGCCAGCGGCGGTGTCCCAGACCTGAGCCGAATGCGAGAATTGTGCGCAACGCGGCCCACCGCACCGGAATGCCTCTTCGTAAAACAACGAAATGGAGATCAGCTAAGTTCGGAGACCTTCACACCTGTTTGGACCCATGATCACCGGGTTAAAGCAGCAGTCATTGCCGCGCCAGCAATCAGCTATTTGTTTGGACCGGGTTCCTTGAAAGCTGTGAGAATCCCGATCCAGTTGTGGCGGGCTTCAAATGATGCGCAAGTACCGGACGCTTGGAACACGGCGCTAATCCGGCGGGAACTCTCAAGACCTGCCCAGGAACATATTGTGGATGGGGCCGGTCACTACGCCTTCCTTCCTCCCTGTAGCGAAGCACTGGCGAAACAGGCTCCACAAATCTGTTCCGACGATGCGCAATTCGATCGGGCAATGTTTCATCGGGACTTCAACCGAAAAGTCGTTGCATTTTTCAAGACAACGCTCATCGCATAACACTCAATGTGCTGATTGCAAATGATGCGTGGATCACGCAAACCAGACAATGGAAACCGCACGTATGAGCGACCTGCGCATTGGAGAAATCTGTATCGTCAGGCTCTCGTTGAACGTGACGAAAGCAAGCTTGGCATTCGCATTCGGGAAACGGAAGGAGCGATTTTGGTCGAATTGGCATTTCAAGTTTTTACACGAGACGTTACGAAACGGACCGCTCTTGAGGAAGCCATGAACAACCTACATCTGCTCCGCCAAAGGTCTTCGGAGAGTTCCGGTAAGAACCGAGTTGCCTAATCGCAATTAAAGTCGCTTAGGCTAACTGACGCGTTTAGGCAAGGGTCGCTCACATTATCGAAGCGGCAGCGAAAGACGCCGTGGTGGCGGAGAAAAAAACAGAACGAGATACACATGAACCTTATGTGGTATGCGCTCACGGCCAGAGAAAAACTCTCCATCTGACTGCGACGGCTTTGAAAACAAATGACCACAGAGGACACAGAGGCCCCAGATACGGGCCTCCGCGTTCCTGTGGTTCCACGTTTAGGCGTTGCGTGGGATCTTCCTATTGTGGCGGCAGCCCCAAGTTGGCGTGAAACACCGTACCATCCGCAAACTCGCCGGATGGAACTTTGCCGTACTGATCTGTTACACCCCAAAACGTTCCGTCACTGGCTTGGATGATCTGCGTCGGATACGCTCCGACTGCGGCGCTCGCACCAAACGGCGCCAGCACGCGAATGATCTGCCCGGTGGTTGGCGACAGTTCCATGATGTCCCCGTATCCGCTTTTGCCGTTGTAGTCGTCGAGATAGAAGTTTCCATCTGTGCCCAGCAACATCTCAAGTGGATCTCCTGCACCTTCCTGCGTTGTGTAGAACGGGAAAAGCCGCAGGTTGCTCCCATCCGGATCAACCTCGAACATCCCCATGCCGCTCTTGGCATACACGTGATAGAGGCCAAAGAAGTTCCCGTTTGCTCCCAGTGTCAAGGTGCCACCTCTCGATGGCAAACCGTTAATGAGTGGAAACTTTACAGGAAAGGTTTGCATATCGCCGCTTACCTCGGTGTAGTGGAACAAAAGCTCACTTAGGTTTCCAAACGATACGCCCCAGAAGGTTCCGTCCTTGGCAACGACCATGCTGGATGGATCTGTGCCGCTGACGAAATAATTGAAGTTGAAGACGACCTCATATTTTCCGGTGGCCGCCGTCACACGAAAAATCGTCCCGTTATTGTTGGCGCCGCCGGAGTAGGTTGTGCCATATAGGTTGCCGTCGGTTCCCGCAAAGAGCGCTCCGCCACCCGTCCCATCAGTGCAGTTTGTGGCTGAGCAGTACTCGTGGACAACCTGGAACCCAGTGCCATCGCGATTCACCCGAAACAACACTCCGTTGCCGCAGTAGCCGTTGCATCCTCCGATCCCGCCGAATAACGCCTCTCCGTAAAGTTTGCCGTCGGGACCTTCAGTGATGAACCCCGGCAGGTTGCCATTGGGATAGTTCTTGTTTGGTCCTGCAGTAAATGTGTGCAGCACCTTGATTGTTCCTGTTGGAGTCAGCGAGAAAACCGAACCTCCATTGGGCGCGGAGTCCCCTTCCATCGAAACTTGCGCGGCCCCATAAAAATTCCCATCGGATCCTTGCGCGATCGAATCTGCCCGGCCCCCGTCCGGACATTTGCCGATTCGCAACGCAACATTTCCCGTGCAAGCAAAGGTGTGAACCACAACTGGCTGCATCTCGGCAGCTAGAGCTGGCATGCTCAGCAGCGCGAGACCAACGACAAGTGCGCACTTTCTGCTCATAGGGACGAACCCTCCTGATGACCTGAATTTCGCGCAGGGGTAGCAGTAAGCTTATATGCTGGGAATATTGGGCAATTGTCATCGAGCGGTAAAAATGTTGCAGAAGTGATCGCGTACATCGGATTCAATCAAACAAGCCACCTCACATTTGTTTCGGCTCGCCAACCAGTTCGAAACCCGTCGCGCTAGATTCACTCTCTGCGCCAGATTCACGTCGGGGACATGAAATTCGAATCCCAGGTTGGCGGGCCATGGCGGGGATTTTCAATTGACGTAAGGCGTTAACGCTCATCCTATGATGTCAAGAAAAAATTCTTTTTCTTCCCCTCGCGGGAAACCAGGGCGTGGTGACTTACATCCAGCCCTGCCTCCTTATCAGAGGGGCATTTGATGTTGCCGCTTTGGATCGCTGCGTAGTTCAGCGGCGATACCAGCCCCAGTGGATAATCCCGACTTGATGATTTCATGTAACGGTGGCGCTCGACGCCAGTCGGTTACGAAGCCATGCGATAACGTGACGACATAGCCAACAACGGGTTGGAGAGGCTTTACACGATTGGCAGGATCAACAAGGCGAACGCAAAGTTCCCTGGATCTTAGGTCCTTGGAGTTGCCGCCGGGTTCCAGATTTTCATCAAAACTCAACAAACAGGCTGCCTTCGAACGCATCCTACAGGGCGATTTCAAGGAGCGTGCTTTGCCTTCTCTCAGATGGATAGGCCTGCTTTTCAATCTCGCTCTGCTGTGTGCCGCACTACTTGGTTGTAATTCTTCCAACAAGCAAGGCCAACAAGCGAACAAGATCATTGGCGCGGGATCGACCTTTATTAATCCTATTATGACTCACTGGATTGCTGATTTTCAGAACAGCCACCCAGGAGTTCAAATCAACTATCAATCCATTGGAAGTGGCGGCGGAATTCAGCAGCTAAAGCAAGGGCTCGTGGACTTTGGGGCCAGTGACGCCTCACTCGACGACGAGAAGTTGAAGGAGATGCCGCCTCTGGTGCAGGTTCCTGAAAGTGCCGGACCTGTATGCATCACCTACAATCTGCCGGAACTGAAGGCCCCGCTGAAAATAAGCGGACCGACGCTGGCCGGAATCTATCTCGGGAAGATCAAAACGTGGCAAGACCCGGAAATCAAGAAGGAGAATCCGGGTGCGAGTTTGCCAAGTCATCCCGTAGCGGTGGTGCATCGCTCTGACGGAAGCGGCACGACCAACATCTTCACCACTTTTCTTGCGAAGTTAAGTCCGGACTGGCAAAAGGTCGGGAAGGGCCTGTCGGTGAACTGGCCCGTTGGCCTAGGGGGAAAAGGAAGTGAGGGAGTCAGCGGTCTTGTGAAACAGACGCCGGGTGCGATTGGCTATGTCGAGTTATCGTACGCAACCGAGAACAAGCTGCCGGTGGCGCAGATCAAGAATCAGGCGGGTGCGTGGGTCGACCCGACTCCTGCGGGCACCACGGCCGCGATTGCAGCATTTCAGAATGAACTTGCGAGCGATGTTCGGACGCCAATCGTCGATCCACCGGCGTCGGCGAAAGACGCATATCCGATTTCAGGTCTGACATTTCTCTTGGTGCCGAAGCAGCCGAAAGGCGCGGCCAAAGGGAATATGGTGAAGGAATTCGTACAATACATTATCACGCAAGGACAGTCTTCGGCGCAGAGTCTGGAATATTCGAAGTTGCCGGAGGGACTGGCACATCAGGATCAAAAGTTACTCGAGGAGGTAGGCGGTGCGCAGCAGACGTCGAACAATGTTCAACCAGCACATTGATTATGATGATCCGGTAGAAAAGGCATAAGTCCAAGATCTTTTTCATCAATAGACGAAAAATCGCATGTGATCTGGGAAGTTTTCTATTCAGATTCGTGGCGAATATTTGGCTGAAACCAAAAGGCTCCGCCGAAGGGACTGTAACTGGTGAAGTCTGGAAGTGGAGGCAAGTAACCGCTGGGAATGTCGGAAGATTCCTTCATCCAAGGTGGATTGTACGAGATACCTTGCCCACCCTCAGACCAGCTGCATGAGAGATGCCAGCCTGCACTTGCCACGTTCGGTTCATCCCGGCCTCCTGATCTCGGAACGTAATTCGATTTTACTCTGGATTATCCGTTTACGAGACGACGCGATCACACTCATCCTACGCGGCGGTGCTGCTTCCCTTGGCCACCTGGATTATGGGCAAAGGTACTCGGACACGCCGCGCTTGTCCGCTTTTCTTCTCCGTCGCATCGACTAAGACAACGTCGTCCGTCAGCACAATCGGTTCGCTCAGGAAATCGAAAACTTCGCCGTAGAGCTTCATCTGGTTTCCTGCCGTAAAGCCGAGACGTTGGAGTCGTTCGCAAAGATGGGCTTGCTGCTTGGTCATGAGTGCCTCAGAAGTGCGAGTATGAAACTATTATTTTACCGACATGGGTTGAAGCGCGGCAGTGACACCCGTCACGCTCTGTCGATGTTTGAAACCTGGCGATTACAGTGCGCCGTGAAAAGGCGCTGGTCCACCGCGGGTGAGAGTCCCGCCCGGGAACTGGTTCGCTCCACCCGGGAGGAATCGGAAATAATTTCAATTCCGGATTCAATAACGACATTCCACATCCGGAAATTCTCATTGCAGTTGACCTCCGGCAGATTGTTCGATTGGGGCGTTGTGCGTACTTGAATCGTAGACACGTCGCACTGCTTGGATCACCAGTTCCGGACGCTCGACGTGGATGTAATGGTCGCTCCCCTTTGCGACTACGCGATAACTGTTGGGGGAAAGATGACTGAGTTCTTCCTGCATCTCGTCCCAGATGACTTGCCCTTGAGCTGCGTATGCTGGAGAACTCCATCGTGCTGGGTCGTGAGAAAGGACTGCCAGAGGAACGTTTCTCAATGAGTCCACTTCCTTGTCTCCGTTGCGGAAAGCGTCATACTCACGGCCGACAGTCTCGATTGCACTCTTCCGACACGACACTGCTGTTAGCGTGGGGAGCATCGGACTGAGCTTGGGTAGATTGGCAACGTAATCAGGAATGCACCAACGAAGAAATCTGGGGATGCCGAATGGCAGCCATGCAATGGCCCTTCTGCGGGCACGGTCGTCCTTGTCGTCATCCTTCTTGAACAACGTTCCGAACCGCTCATTCTGGCGTTTGTCTGCGGAATCCACGAACACCAGCCCAAGCACTTTCTCACGGTGCTCCGAAGCGTAGACACGCGACCAGTAGCCTCCACAGGAGTGTCCGACCAAGATATAGGGAGGAGGAATTGTGCGGCTCAATAGTGCATCGAGATCAGACTCGATCCGATGAGCGGTACGCGGAGCCGGGTCGGGGTCGCTCTATCCCAAGCCAGCGCGATCATAAGAGCAGACCTGCGTGAGCTTGGCGATCTCCGGCTGCACAAGGAACCAGTACACAGAGGAATCGCCCAAACCAGCGTCGAGGATCACTGTAGGGCGGACCTTGACCGATGCAGTTGATGTGGAGCTTGCGTCCGCCAATATCGATCAATTTGCCGGGTGGCGGATACATAAGACGGTCTCGCGCTGAGGCAGTCGCCTCGTAGGTCGCTCCTCCGATTGTAGACACCGCCAACAACGCTATTAGAGAAAGCAGTGTGAATCTCAGCAGGCCCCACCGACGTTCGCTTTTCTCGGTCATTGGACTTTCGTGAAGCTGTCGTCACTCAGGGGTAGCCGTTCTTCTCTACTTCACTTCTTCAATCGAGATTCGCGAGAGCAACCCTTTCTTGTAATCCGTAATCCAGAGCGAATCGAAGCCAAAGCGGAGAGAGTCTCCACCCTTGCCGACCCACTGCCTCACGACACGATTTGTTGTCGCGTCAATCCGGGTAAGTGGTACGTCAAAAACTGAGAGCCAAACGGAATCCGCCCCATAGCCAATGTCGCCCCCAGTGCCGGGAATGCCAATTTGAATAGTAGCGATCACCTGTCTGCTTTTCTCGTCAACCCGGCTAACGGTTCCGTCGCCTTGGTTCAGCACCCACACTGAGCCTGCACCTGTCGTAAGAAATCGTGGTTTCGAGCCGAGAAGTATCGAGTCCACTACCTTGCCGCTGGAAGCATCCACCGCTGTCAGAATGTTCTTTTCGATTCCAGTGATCCAAACAACTCCATTGCTGAAAATCGGATTGTAGGAACCGGGCGAGATTGAGATTTTCTGGCGCACACTGTTCGTGGACGGATCGATCCGAAGCAGCGTACCGTTGTTGTCCGTCACCATCCAAACACTATCGTCACTCGTAGCGATTCCACCCTCCGGGCCTGGTGGAGCAACCGGAAGTATCTTGCTGATCGCGTTTCTTCCTGCATCGATCCGCACAAGAGCGGGTTTCTTTCCACAGATCGGAGTCCAAATACTACCGAAGCCTGAAGCCAGACCGGAGCAAGCCTCTCCCGCAATTCGTATGTTCGCAACAATCTTGTTGGTTGCCGGATCAATTCGGAGAATGGCAAAGGGTTTTGTGCTGGCGAGCCATACAGCATCTTCCGTCACCAGAACCCAATCCGCTGTGCCGCCGATCTTGATCGTGACGGACGGTTTAATCGAAGAATACGGAACCTGAACTTCTTTGATCCCCGACTTTGATACCCGTTTTTCAGCACCAGAACTCGGTGTGAACACGATTGTCAGTGATGCCAGCAGGGAGATTGCGAATTTTAGGGCGTTCGAGATCACAGCTTCAAGTCAATGAGCATACCACTCCGAATGCGGCGACCATCGGCTGCATGAGAGGCACTGAGTTTCAGTCCACTGGTGCAGGCACGCGGGACATACGCCTCCCGTTTCAAACGTGTTCCACGAATGACTGCACTCGCAGAACCATTTGTCCTCTTTGCGAGGCGACCAGCCGCAGAGCGGGCAGCGGATACGCGGCGGTTCGGATTCGCCGGGCTTCTTCTCTTCATCAAGCTCGCGGTCTGGAACGATAAACACATTATCAGTGACGGGACTCATACCTCAGACTGAATGGCGAAACCAGCCGGCGTCAGATGTTCGCCGCGCGATCACCCCGATGACCTCCGAAGGC
>Ga0126371_10002462_pt1 | contig 15936 bp, 23 predicted proteins | sample PanSoiMetaPlot_4_FD_110145 | JGI IMG/M metagenome (GOLD analysis project Ga0126371, IMG submission 110145) | Tropical forest soil microbial communities from Panama - MetaG Plot_4 | ecosystem: Environmental > Terrestrial > Soil > Tropical forest > Bulk soil | place: Panama | collected 2016-02-17 | reverse complement strand
ATGAGAAGTTCTTTTGGAAAAATACCGATGCTACACTGACACTGACAAGTTCTCAGGTGACATTGACAGCAGATGCTACAGGGTTGCTTTCAGTTGGTTGTGCACCGAGTGTGGGCGATACAGCAACAGTGACAAATCGTTTGACGGCGCCAGCAAGCGTTGTGTTTGTAGGATTGAGCACAGCACAGAATGTACCGGGCGGGAACATCGCAGCGGGTTCGGCAATCGGTGTTTGGGTAAAACAGGCATTGGGCATAAACCAAGCAGCTCAGAAAAATTCATTTACAACACAGCTTTCTGGCAACACTACATAGCGGAGCTGCGGGATATGAGTGCTGCCGAGCTTAGGCGAGAGATAAGAGATGCGAAAGTGCTATTCAAACTATCACGTCGTTCGGTCAGGCGTGTGTTGCATCAAGTTTTATCAAAGCGACTCTTTGTATGTCAGAATGTACAGTGCCGAAAATTATTCCGTATGAGCGTATTGCGTTCAACAAGGCGTTTTTGCTGCTTAGATTGTACCAATGCCGACTACGAGCAACGAAATAGATTAAAAAGGAATAAAGCGGCAAGGATTCGCTATAAGAGGAAAAAGTACGGGAGGTAGCAAATGGTGATTAGCGAGGAACAGGAAAAATCAATTCGCTCGGTGAAGCGTTGGTGCCGAGGTTTCCCGATTCACGGCGAGGCGGAATTGAAGGCGTATGTGAATCGGTATGAGACGGGAGACTTCCAAGCTCGTGTGGAATTGAAGCACGAGCTTGAGACGAAATTCAAACAGGCTTGCAAGTCTGAGGAATCAGAGGTAGATGTTCATGCAGCTATCATGCCGTTGATATTTGCTTACAATGACACAATCGGCAAGCCTGTGTGTGGGCAAGATGTGAATGACCTGATTATTGCTGATGCGAGATTCGACGGCGAGGAGCATGTGACAACTTGTCCTCGGTGCGGGCAGAAACATCCTTATTCAGTAAAGTTTGACGAGGCGTAATGGCCATTGCTTTCAAAAGCAGCGCATCAGATGGAGTAGTTGCTGCAACAACCAGCAAGGCAACTACGTTTGCTATTGCTACAGGTGATGATGTATTTGTCGGCGGAATAGAAAGTGGTGGGGTCACAAGTGTAATCTCCAATGTCACAGACACGGGCGGCAATAGCTACTCACGAGTTAATGTCCATGAAGCAACAAGCGGCTCTAGCCACAATACCGTGGATTTGTGGCACACAAAGGCGACTGCTAGCGCGACGGGAATAACGACTACCTATGCGAATACGACGGCTGTAAAAAATCTGCTTGTGTGGTCGTATACGGGCGGGGGTGGGTTGGGATTGAATGCAACTGCGGGAGCAAAGACAACAAATCCTACTATCTCTCTTGCTATGGCTGGGGGCGGTGATTTTATAGTCGCCCTTATTGGAGCAGGAGCACAGCAGACAGCAACACCACAGAACGGTACACAGAGAGCCACAACAACGGTGCAGGCTGGAATTCAGGGTTGGGCTTACGATAATACGAATGCTGCGGCGCAGACGTTGACCGATTCATTCACCGTGCCCGTTTCAACAATATGGTCAGCCGTGGCTGTGGATTTAGAGTCTGTATCTGCTATGCCTCCGCTTTTGGACAAACATCGGTCGGGGCATATTGAGGTGCATCCTCTTGCTAATTTATGAATTCCGGGGGACAGAATGCCGCATAATGATGTATATGTGCTTCGCAATCAGGCTACGGTAAGTACAGCAATTACGGTTTTGCAACTGCTTGCGGGGGCGAATAACGGTTTCTTGATTCTGCGTGCTTCTGTTTCACAGCGTGGTTCGACAACTTCAGCACAAGAAGATATTGCTCTCGTTCGTAAATCCGCCGCTGCAACTGTGACCGCAGCAGTGTTGGGAACAACCCTTTTCAAAACCGACCCTAACATGGCTAGTCCCAGTCTTACACTTTCTACTACGGGCACAGGCGTGACAGCTTCGGCTGAAGGCACCGACTCAGACCAGATACTCAGGGAAGGATTTAATGTGCTGAATGGTTGGTTGTATCTGCCCGTACCCGAAGAGCGAATTTATGTGCCGCCTGCTGGGATTATAGGGATGAAGTTTTTGACAGCACCCGCATCACAGACTTGGGATTTTGAAATGGTCATTCAAGAGGTGTAGGCTTTTGGGAGTCTATCGTCAATATCCGCCGCCGCAACAATTAAGAGTCAGTGCTGTGACATTGACTCATCCTGTTTCTAACTCACTTGGGCATAATCAAGAAGGTCTGGTCGAAATTTCAAACCCAGGAATTGGGCAGCAAGAGTTTTTGGCAGTAATTTCAAGTGCACGCAATTCACAAGAGGAGTCGTTGCTTGCTGTTAACAACGCGAAAATATCTGAGCAGGAATCGTTTCTGTCCGTAACACAGACTAAGACTGGGGAGCAAGAGGCGCTGGCGAATATCTCAGAGCCGAGAATTGATGAGCAGGAATCGCTGGCAGCAATTCAGCGTGCTCTCGCCGGTAATGAAGAAAGTCGAGCCAGCGCAAGCAGTACAGCTTCTGAGGAGCAAGAGAGCTTATTATTGGTGCTTGAGGCGGGGACAAGCGAACATGAATCCTCGTTGCTGTTGAGTTCTGCTAAAACAGAGGAGCAGGAGTCGCTTGCTTTTATTCCTAAAGCATCAACAGATGAGCAGGAATCTGTGATAGGTATTACAGAAGCACGGACCTCACAGCATGAGTCACTTCAAGTGATAGTAGAACCAAGAACCGGGGAGCAAGAAGCCCTTAGCAGCATTTCAAAAGCGTCTGCCGAGGAGCAGGAGAGTTTGGGTTCATTGGCCTCAACTGGCAACATGAAGCAGGAAGTGTTGCAGTCAGTGCATAGTGCAGCTACCGAAGAGCAGGAAAATTTGCTTGCCATAGCGGGGACAAAAAGCGGTGATGAGGAAAGCCTCGCTTCGGTAACCCACGCAGCGCAGCAAGAACAAGAAAACCTAAAAGGTATAAACGAGCTAGCAGTCGAGCAACAAGAATCCAGTTTGCAAGCAGGCTCAGTTTCACAGATTGCTGTACTAAACCAGGAATCATTATTAGCTCTTACTTCGGCCTCAGCATCTCAGCGAGAAATGTTGCTGTCCGTACTGAGCGCACTCGCTGATGCACAAGAGCACCTTGCGGAAGTACAGGCTGGGCGTGATTTCGAGCAAGAGCTAATTCAGGCTTTGAATGTCGCCAAGATTTCAAATCAAGAGTCGGTAAAAGCAGTAGTTGCTGCTCAAGTATTGCAGCACGAAGCCGGTATGCTAGTGGCCGCCGCATTAGCGAGAGCAAATGAGAATCTAGCTCTGCTGGTTACGGACAGTAATTATTCTCAGGAATTAGTGCACGCAGTCGCTGATATAATCAATGCAAATTTTGAGAGCTTTTTGAGGACGGTTGCAGGCTCGGTCAGTCAACAAGAATCAATTGGAGCGTCGGTGTTGGTGCTGGGCGCATTTAAGATTTCTATTTCTGCACAATCAACAGCATCAAGCATTACGACTACTGCTTTGGCTCAAGTCTCTGTGTTCTCTAGCAAGGTCGAAGTAGAAGCTGACAGTATTACAAGTACAGCACAAGGAATTGTATTCAAGATTGGAGTTGACTTGCTATGAGTACGGGGCCGATTATCCCCACTCTCATTCTGCTCTTTCCTCTGAATACTCAGGTGATTGAGGTAGCAGGTGTAATGGATGCAGTGAATGGTGGTTTTTTGAATAACGGAAGTGGTGCGGCGACGCTGCTTGATTTCAGAGGGAACGCTGATGCAGTAATCAACAATTTGCCTCTTGCGTACGTAGCAGCTTCAAACGGTATATATCAGGGTGTTGTTCCTGATGCATTCAATGCTTCATTAGGCAGCGGGTACACATTGCAGATAAAGGTTACAGCAGGCGCGATTCAGGCTCTATGGTCCATACCGGCATTGGTGAAATTAAGGACGCAATAATGCATCCCACGTATCATACACGTAGCTTTGAGCAAGAGGCGAATGTAGAGCTTCCCAACGCGAACAACCAGCAGTCTGTGCAGCAGTTTTTACTGTCTAGGAGCACAGAATGCTGACAATTTATCATTCTCTCACTGAATTGCTGGCCGGTGGTGCTGGAAGTGGTTGCAGAGGCCCGAATTGTGGCCGTCCGCGAGGGATTAAACAGGTCTATCAAGCACCTGCTGGATACACTTATACGATTCTGAAACCTAGCCGCAGAGGAATTGCAAAAGGCAGTCATGCCTGGTCGCCCCGAAAAGACCAATTCCAGGGAAAGTACAAACAATCATTTCAGCATAAAGAACCGATGCGCCACTCGAATGTGTATGACGCTGCGTGGGGCAAAGGCGACAAATACGAGGGGCAGGGCAAGACCGTAATCGTGCATCGTGATTTCGATAAAATGCGTGTGCGGGTGCAGGAAATACCTCACGATGAGATGCAGCACTCAGCGACGATGCGGGTATTTAATTTCCGCAATTTTGGGCAAGCAGCGGGCTTTCTGAATAAGCGTTACGGCATTCGGCAGAAGTTGCCGAAAGGAGCATAATGGACGCGGAACTAAAACAGAAAATCGAGTCCTGGTTGCAAACAAAATTGTTGCAAGCCGGAATAGGTGTCGGTTGTATTCAGCCTACAACAGCTTGGGATTACCGCGATACAGACCTATTCGAGTTGCAGCAAAAAGTCGGTAATTGTTTTACATTCTCCGTGTCGGGGGTAATTACGGAAGAGGCAATCGTGAGTGCGTACAAGGCAGACCAGAATGGCTAATCTTTGGGCAGAATTGGCGGGGCGACTTGACCCTGATGCATTTGAAAATCTAGTTGAGCGAGTGTTTTCTGAATACAACCAGGCGTTCAAGCCCGTATCGGTTGACTTTGTGAAGAAGGAAGTCGTACTCGAATTGAAAGACGGGAGAAAAATAAGGGAACAGCTATGAGACGGGGAGTTTTATTTATAGGGTTTATCTTAGCACTGCTATTTTCCGCCCCTTCGGCTAAGGCGCAGGGGGCGGGCACATTTTTCTGTCCCTCGACTAATACTTGGATAGCCATTGGACAATCATGCGGCGGCTCCGGCCAGTTCAGCGCGTCCCCTACTGTCAATCTAGGAACTTCGCCAACGATTACGACGGCAACGGGCGCGGATTGGTGTGCAGCAATCGCCGCAGCAGATACGGCTCTGGGTGCGAATCCGGGCGAGATTATTGTACCTTCGACGCTTGCGGGGACGTGTTCTGCCGCGTTGACGCTGGCTTACAACGGACTTGGAGCAACACGGGTAATCAAATTCGGCATAGGAAAATTTTCCGACGGTGGGCATGGCATAAGCCCGCTTCCAAACGACGGAGGAAGCCCGCTACAAAAATCAGCGTCTATACGCATTACAGGGATTCTGCCTTCCTTCGCAACAGCCACAGGAACCATTTCTGGCGGGACGCAAATTGACCTTACCAACAATGCGGCTGTCTCTAAAATCGAAACGCTTGGGCAGGGAACGCTAGAAATTGACCACATTGCAATAATCGACGATGGCAGCGACTCGGCGGTCTTATTCTTCGATACTAACACAACGCTGGCCATTCACAACACCATTTGGAGCGGCACAGCCTCTGGAGCCAGCGCGGTCAACGATGCTTTAATTCTTGGGGGCACGGGGACGACTTCAGGAAATCTCACCACCTCAATTTTTCAGGGCTATGGCAGCGTAATCCGTGACAACATTTTCGCGCAAGTTAAGCGAGCGGCTCTTTTCCAAAGCGGCGCGAACAACATCGTATTCACTGCAAATTATGTGCAGAATTCTGGCAACCCAACCGGTGCACCAGTCGAATTCGCTCCATCGGCGTCTGGTTCGCAGTCGAGCAGCAACTACATTACTGGAAACCTATTTGAATTGCCTGCGTATAAATTTTGCATCAGCGTAACGCAGGGGCAAACGGTCACTGGAAATATGTTTGTGGGGAACGGCTGTTGGGACACCGCCTCAGCCCCAGCCGACACTACTGCTCTCTACAACTTCGCGGCAGGGCAGTACAATACAGTAATCCCCGGTATCTCTAACGTCACAACTTCGAGCGGGATAACTCTCTCAGCGGGCGCAAATGTCAGTCTCAACAATTTTGTGTCCTCTTTGATGGCTAATTCAACAACCGCAGTGAACCCTGTGGCCTTAGTTATTCCCGCGCTGACCGGAACGTCGAATGATTTTTCCGGCTCGATACAATTTAATCGCATGACTTCGGCGGGCGGTTCAACGCCAAGTCCACAGACAATATCTTTGAGCAACAGTGTTGATACAATAAATGGGGTATGGACATTCACCGGCGGTGCGTTAGGTTCATCCGGCTTGCGTGCGGTGGGAACATCGAGTATTTCTGGATGTTCATTATCTTCGGCTCTCGGAGGGGTGTATGCAGGGAGTTTTATCGCTGGCGCAACCTCTTGCACCGTTACCGTAACGCTTGACCAAACCGCTAATGGTTACTCTTGCTGGGCGACGGATTTAACCACACCAGCAGACTCATTTCACCAGAGCGCCTTCACGACTACTACGGCCACGCTGACGGGAACGGTCGCGTTGAGCGACCATATCATTTGGGGTTGTGTGGAGTTCTGAAGTGAGACTCGCGCTGATTCTCGCGGTGCTGTGCGAAGGCTGCGCGAAGCAGAAGCCAAAATTATGACCTTAGAAGAAAGAGTAATTGCAATCATAGAACGAGAATTTGACAAAAAGGTTGACGCATACACGCGGATGCACGACATCTGTGACGATTCTCTAGAGCAGGTTGATTTGATGGTTACTCTGTCCTCGGAATTGGGTATAGATGCTGGTAAGTTTGCAAGTGCAGAAACAGTAGGTGAGCTAATCGAGCAATTAGAGGGGGTAGCGTGTTAGGAGCAATCAGTGCAAAGCGTTTGACACTTGTTCATCCGGTTTTAGGAGATAAGATTCTAACGCTTTCAAATCAGACGAGCTTTCCATTTGGCGTAACGCAAGGCTTGCGAACTTATGCTGAGCAACATGCTTTATTCGCTCAGGGACGATTATCGCTGATGGATGTGAATCAACTAAGACAAGACGTAGGTTGGGCTCTGATAGACCTTGAACAGAATGTAGTGGTTACGAATGCGGATGAAGGCTTATCATGGCACAATTTTGGTCTAGCAGTTGACCTAGTGCCTTATGAACTTGATGGCGAAGCGGATTGGAATTCTAGTCATCCTTGCTGGGCAGAGTTGATAGAAAAAGGCACGGAGTTGGGCCTGACAAACGGGAAATCGTGGAAAGACGAGCCACATTTTGAATTGGTGGGCCGGTTTGCGGTCGGAGCCCCAGATGATGAAGTAAGAAGCCTATTTACGAGCGGTGGTCTGACAGCAGTTTGGGAAGCGAGCGGCATATCATAGAGTGTGGGAGAGATATAATGGACCTTCGAGCTTCTTTAACACTGTCGAACCTGCAAATGCCACATCCTACGCCTCAGCTGTCAGAAGTACGAACGGCTGATGAAGTTGCAAAGCGCGTCTTCGCACGGGCAGAGGAGACCAGCACACCTATGCGCTATATCTCTGCCTCTGAATGGAAGAATCAATGGCTGCAATCCGATAAATTCCATCTGCGTGAGGTGCCTTTGCATCTCGTTGCCTGTCCGCGTGGCATGGTTCAGGATTCGACTACCCTTGGTTGCATACAGGCGGCAGGCAGCTTTGAGCCGATTATCGTAGATATGAACAAGAACAAGGTCGGCATCTCGATGGGCCGATTTTATCCGCCAGTGATTGTGATTGATGGTGAGCACAGGCATACAGCTATGCGATTGGCGGGGAGAGAAACGATTCAGGCTTGGGTGGGTGACCTTGCAGCTGAGGCAATGGGACTAGACCATCAAGACCCTCCAAAAGAAACGAAGAAAGAAGTCTTGCGACTATTGCGAAAAGGGAGCAGCAAGAAGTCGATTGCTGCTTATCTGAAAATATCTGTACCGCAGGTAGCCGCTTGTGCAAAAGAGTTTGAGAGGAAAGGTATTGACATCCATGCGGCAAGCAAAGCTCTAGTTGATGAAGCAACAAAAATTCGTGAGCGCATAGCTCGCTTGCAGAGCAGCACGATTGAACGAGCAATGAGATTATACGCAGCAAGGAGTTCAGGGGGCATGGGCGGTGCTCCCAGTGCCTCATTATCACAAGGCAGTGGGCCCGGGCCTTCTATCGCTATGAAACCGCGACCGACACCTGGTGGTGCAACTGTAACGCCAATGCTGAAATCAAGAGGTGGTAAGCGGCGCAAAAAAGTAGGACGTTTGAAATCCGATAGCGGCTATTTTGGTTACAAAGACGCCACCGATACTCAGCGTCAGAAAACAAAAGGTGCCACGGGTTCGGATATGACCAGGAAGTTGAAAGGTTCTGGTTACTTCGGATACTCGCAGGACGCAACTGCAACGCAAAGCCAGAAAACAAAAGGCGGTACTAAATCTGAAATGACATCGAAGCTGAAGGGTGCGGCTGAGAAGGTCAACAAAATCGTTACCGATTACAAGCATGCAGTCAAAGGTGGATACAAGCCACGTTTGGAAGCCGTCGCTCCTCCGGGGATGGAGAGTACAGTAAAAGGACTGAAAAAGCATTTTCCAGAATCGAGCGCTTTTCGCTTGGCGTGGTATATGTATGACAAAAAGAAGAGCGGTAAGAAGCACATGCAAGCGGATTTTGTACCCAGCCATAAGAAAGTTGATTTGCACGAGAAAATGCCTAGGGCGAAGGTACAGGGTCTATGAATACGGCGAAGACCTATCATGGGCTGTTCCTCCCTGCGTTGAAACCAGGAGAAGAGTGGGTCAATCGCAGCACGAGTCTGCGAAGGGTGAAGATTATTAGTCTGAGTGGTACGCAGGTCAAATTGAAAATCCTGCAAACCAGCAAACAAGCACGGCGGGGAGAGGTAGGAGAGACTTTACAGATGGACTTTCGATGGTTCGTCAGAGGGTATCGCCCGGTTAAGAAACAAGAAATGAGGCTGGTGTAGAAAATGTCAGAAGATAGAAAATGCACATTGCACGGAACCCAGCCTGATGGAGTTACATTAGGCGCTCCACAGCCGATTGACCCACTGACAGGGATGCATAAAGACTACTATGTCATTTGCGATGAGGACAGGGCGAAGGGATTTGTAAGGCCGGTAAGAGATAGTTACCGGCATGTCGGATTGCCTAGCCCTCGATATTCTCTGCGTGATTTGACCGAAGAAGAGCATAAGAGGTATGACACTTTTGGTTATGTAAAGTATGAGGAATATCCTGAAACAAATCTTTCTGCTCTAGGTAGGTTTTGGACTCAGGAAGAGTTGAACAAGGTAAACAGAGGATGTCAGGCTGTGACTTCTATGAATCGTGTTATTGCTGAAACTTATGCACGTGACCCGTATTTTTACGGTTCGACATTCTGTGCAACATGCAGAGCGCATTTACGAGTAGGTGAGTTCGGTGAATTTGTTTGGATGGAGGACGGTACAAGGGTTGGGACATAGCAATGGAAGAGCGTCAGACTTTGAAAGAAGTACCGAGTGGGAAAATTGAGTTGGTGTGGAATGGTGTGTTCTCGACATTGCAATTTAATTGTGAATGCATGGATGCACTTCCCTACTGCAAGGCGATGTGTTGCAGGCTGCGGCAAGGATTTACTGTCGTGCTGAAGGAAGATGAAATCGGGAAATACAAATCCCGACCCTACCCCAAGAGCCCTGATTTTCAGGTGCTTGAGCGTTCAGCAGACGGTAATTCTTGCTGCTATCTGGATGAAGAAAAATCTCTTTGTACAATCCACGGGCATCACCCGGAAATGTGCGTTGTTTTTCATTGTTCGCCTGGTGGAAAAGGTGAAGGAATTAAGCACAGAGATGGTGGTTGGTTATGGACGCCTATGGGTTGCTTGCAGCAATTGGCCGATGGTTCGGTTGTGGATGTGAGGAAGCAATCAGTTGTGAATTTCGGCAAGTAGGTTCCTGTATCATTACAGTAAGCACGGCAAAACAAATTCTGGGGAACTGGTAATTACGGTGCAGCTTACAGACGAACATCGCTCGAACATTATTCGGTTCCTGCGCTATCGGGGCGTGCGTGAAGACGATGTCGAGGACTTGACGCAAAAGACGCTGCTGCAGGCGTGGGAGCATCGCAGGCAATTCAAAGGCGATTCGATTCTGAATACCTGGTTAATCAGCATTGCGAAAAACGAAATGCTAATGGCTGTCCGTAAAAATAAACGCGAAGAAGGCAGCCCGATTGAATCAGAACCCTTCTGCCTAAGCACTGCGTATCAGAATGTTTTGACCTCAGAACGTCGAGCATTTGTATACTCAAGAATGCAATTGCTTTCCCCTTTGAAGCAACAAGCTCTTCTCTCCTACCTTTGCGGTGACACAATCGAGGAAATAATCGCAGAGGTAGGTTGTTCACAGAGTGCAATGAAGAGCCGCCGGAAAAGAGCGATGGAGGAATTGTTTGTCCGCTGTGGTGCCAAGTTTGTAGGTGGAAAATTGTGAATCTGATAAAGGAGAATGTGTATGCGATTGCTAGACCCTGATGTTGGAGAAGTGCTAGACCGGATGTCAATTCTCGATTTGAAAATTGACGTGGGTATGCAAAAAGGTGTTTCAACCGAAGCGTGGGAACAGGAGCGTGAAGCTCTGAATTTGTTCCTGCAAAAGAAGATTCAAGCCTGGCAATCCACAGCCACAGCACAAACGACAGAAGATTGGATGGGTTACAACGCGCAGCTAAAAAATACGAATTTAGCGTTGTGGCGTGCGGAAGATGATATTCGTGCTCTTCGCAAAGAGGAAAGCCTTCCCGAGTTCTATCAAGAGGTAGCTTTGGTTGCTTTGCGAATTGCAGACCTAAACGATGCAAGAGCAAACTTGGTGAAGAAATTGAATGCCGTATTTGGCGTTCACAATGAGGAGAAAATCTACAATGTACAGTGAACTAACTCCTCGCGTACTAGTTGGGGGTTACGTTTCCCCTCGCGTTGACCCCAATATCCTCGTTCGCAACGGCGTTACGCATGTCGTCAACGCCTCAGACCGAGAAATAGACAAGGTAATCAAAAACCAATTTGTAACCTTAGAGCTGTCTGATGCAAACGCGGACCTGATGCATACACGTCAGTATTGGCCAAAGATGTTTGTCTTTACGCGACGCGCATTACGATGTTCAGGCGCGAAGCTCTATATACATGTCTCACCGGGAGACAATCTGCGTCCTGCGATGCCAATTGCTTGCTATGCAGCTTTGTTGGCGTTGGGATACTCACATGTGAATGCAAGGCAAAGGCTGCTAGCAACTCATCCGATAATTGTGCAACAAGAGGTCGGAATGTGCTGTGTGAATCGCTCGTTCTCAGAGTGGCGCGAAAAGCACCGAAGGGTAAGACCGGTAAAGGCGGAGATTATCATAGACGAAAAGCCAGAACCGCCGAGCCGACCGGACGATTTAGGAGAATGGATGTGGTAGCAATCGAGGCTTACAAGGAAATCAATTGCTGCCGTTCATGTGGCGGACGGGACTTGGAAGAGTTCTGGTCCGCCGGTGAGGTCAGAATTGTCGAATTCCCGAAGATTGGGGAATTACCGTCAAAGCCAAAAGCGCCCCTTTCCTTAGTGCTCTGCCGCAAGTGCCACCTTGTACAATTGCGACACACGGTTGACCCGAAATATTTGTATGAGGAATTCTGGTATCGCAGCGGTACAAATGAAATGATGCGTGAAGAGCTGGGTGATATAGCTGCCAGCATGGGGCGAATAGCTAACCTACAACCCGGGGATGCTGTACTAGACATTGGGTGCAATGATGGTACGCTCTTGAATTATTACAGCGGCCCGTTGAAAAAAGTAGGTATTGACCCTGCTAAGAATATCGAGGCACAAGGTGAATGGATTCGAGTGCAAGATTATTTCAGCTCTGAGAAAGCGCTCGAAGCCTCAAGTGGTCAAAAGTACAGAGCGGTAACCGCAATTGCGATGTTCTATGACCTTGATAACCCCGTGCAATTCCTAGATGATGTTGAAAAGGTTCTAGCCTCGGATGGTGTGCTGTGCATTCAGATGAATTACCTCCCGAAGATGCTGTGGAGTGCGGGTGCTGATAATGTCTGCCATGAGCATCTGACCTATTTCTCTCTGCATTCAATGCAGCAAGTCTTGCGAGAAGCGGATTTGCGAATTGTGCGTGCTGAGGTGAATAAGGTGAATGGTGGTAGTCTGCGAGTTTATGCTCAGAAGCCCTATGTCTGCGCTGGCGAGGTAGAGGAATGGAATGTAGGCGAATTGCTTGACTACGAGACGCAGGCAGGGTTGGATACAATTCAGCCTTACTATCAATTTGCGTATCGAGTATCAGAGACGGTTAAGGTGTTGAATCGTTGGTTGTCGGAGCTGAATGCAGCGAACAAGGCGGTATATGCTTACGGGGCTTCTACACGAGGGACAACTTTATTGCAATTATTGGACACAGAAGGAAAGCTGATTGCTTGCGCTGAGCGAGATGCCCGTAAATTCGGCCGCTATATGGTGAGTGGTGACCTGCTAATTATTTCTGAGGATGAGGCGAGAGCGAAGGCTGATTATTTCTTCGTATTGCCTTGGCACTTCTTGCCCGCAATAGAGAAACGGGAATCAGAGTGGATGAAACGAGGTGGTAAGCTAATCGCTCCGCTTCCTGACCCAAGAATTATCAGCCGTAATGGAGAACATTCGTGCTGAGATTTGAAGAAACCCCTATTTTTATCATCAACCGCAATCGTGTTTCTTCTACACGCAAATTGGTATTGTGGCTTCTTGTTGCCGGTTGTACAGATATAACGATAATTGACAACGATTCTACCTATCCCCAGCTTCTTGCGTACTATGAATCGGAAATGCCAAAGCAGGTCAAGCTGATAAAGGCGGGGAATATCGGGCCTAGTGCTCCAATGGTTTTGGGTTTGTATGAGGCATTGCAGAGAGACTATGTGATTACTGATTCTGATTGTGTGCCGGCGGATATTTGCCCACTTGATTTGATAGCTAAGCTGCACGAAGTGATGGCACGTTTCCCGGCGAAAAATAAAGTTGGTCCCTCATTGCGAATTGACAACCTGCCCACAGAAATACCATTCCGGCAGAAAATCCTGGACGCTAACAAAGGATTTTGGCAGACGAGATTGGATTACGATTGCTGGGTAGGTGCGATTGACTCGACCTTTGCGTTATGGCGTTGGAGCTCTGGATGGCAGGGACCTGACCCGGCAATTGGGGCAAGATTGGACATGCCGTATTGTGTTGAGCACTGGCCCTGGTATGTTTGGCCGATTACGGAAGAAGAGCGGTATTATGCCGAGCGTACATTGCCACCACCGATTTCTCACCTGCGGCAGTTTTACCAAGAGTCAGGAGTGTGGGCAGAATGAGATTTGCTATTGCACTCCCAACTTATTTGTACAGTGAAGAGCGAAAAAGGAATGCTGCACGCAGCTATGCTAGTTTGTTGCGGACAGATATTCCGAGCGAAGATTGTCCGCTATGGATTTCGGTAGTTTCACCAGATGCGGATTCTGCGACTCCAGTATATGAACTAGTAGAAACCTCGCATCGTGAAAATGAAATTCGGAAGTTTAATGGTGCGTATTTCAGTCAACGTCCCGGTATTTCTGGCACTGACCAATCGCTTTGTTGCTGTGTCGAAGGCATTATTCAGACTCACCTGGAAGTGACTCATATTATTTATCTGACAGACGACCTTGTCTATCACCCGCGATGGTTTATCGAATTGAAAGCATTGATTTCTCGCCATCCAGATGCACGGGCATGGTCAGTTTACAGGTCAGCGCATGACAGGCATCATAAGACGAGGTCGGTTGTGGGAGATGACCATGAAGTAACGAGTCTTTCAGGCAACGGGACGTGTTTTACAGTAGATGAATGGAAAGCATGGGGTGTTGGCAGCATAGATGGTAGTTCATGGCCTGTGCCTACTGGCGGAAATACATTGGACTTGCATCATGCCTATCATCGCCCAGGTGAACGGTGGGCAACAGGCAAGAGCTATATTCAGCATATTGGTATGAATGGGCTACGGGTGACCTCAGGTGTTCCTGAATATGCATTAGATTTCGTAGGAGAGGATTTGTGATTTCATCGAAAATAATGGCGTTGTCTGACTACGACGAATTGAAAGAAGAGCTTGCCGTGCTCGATTCAGCGGAAGAGAAAATAGATGCTTGGCATCCCTCACAGCATCCACATCGCAGGTGGGAATATGCAATGGCTTTGCATTGTTTGCCGAAAGGAACTGGATTGCGTGTGACCGATTACGGATGTGGCAATGGGATGCTTGGGCCTGTACTGCACAGCCTTGGGCATACAGTGCTTCTTTATGACAATTGGGCAATGGGTGACCAGAAAGAGTATTTGAGAGACAAGATGCAAAAGGCATCGCAACTGTTGCAGGAAGGTCATCTGAACTACTACGAGGTTCGAGACAGAGCTTTGGGTAGTCTTACAGATGAAGATAGGAACATGGATGCTGTGTTTTGTGTGTCGGTGCTGGAACATATATTGAGTTATGAGACGGCGTTTGTTGACATGCTGCGAAGTGTTAGGCTTGGCGGTGTAGCGTTTATTACTACTGATTTTGCTGACAGTGAAACAGACCACTTCGCAAACGCGGGACTGCGTGCGGGCAAGATGTTTACAACAAAAACTTATGCGGATTTGGTTGATATTGCGAAGCGCGAAGGCTTTGAGCTGTTAGATGGTGCAGCAAATTACGCATGGGATGAAGAAGAGAACAGGCTGGTAGCAGACTATGGGTTTGCGAGTCTAGCCCTGAAACGGAAAATTGCGCAATGAAACACGCTTTAATTACCGGAGCTCTTGGACAGGACGGGCAATACCTTTCAGAGCTTTTGCTAGAAAAAGGTTATCGTGTATTCGGCCTTGTTCGCAGAATGGGGCACTGTGCTGTGGATGGTGTTGAATATATCTACGGTGACCTGCGTGATGAACTGTCGTTGCGGACAGCGATAAGAAAATCGTGGCCGGATGAAATCTATAATCTTGGCGGGCAGGTGTACGTTCCAGTTTCCTGGGAAGCTCCAGCCGATACGTTTGACGTGAATGTGGGAGGCTTGCTGCGCATTCTGAAAATTGTAGAGCAGATTAAACGTGAGACACGAGTGTACCAAGCCAGCTCATCAGAAATGTTTGGGAATCACAGTGGTGTACTGAACGAACTTAGTCCGTTGTCACCCGTATCCCCTTATGGGGAGGCAAAAGCCGCAGCACATAGAATTGCCGCCAGGTATCGAGAGCGTGGCTTATTTGTAGTTGGCGGTATTTTATTTAACCATGAAAGCCCTCGGCGTGGACATGAAATGGTGACACGTAAAATTGCTTGCCATGTTGCTGGTTGGGCGGTGGGGGATAAGTCAATGCTTTTATTGGGCAACATGGACAGCAAACGAGATTGGGGATTTGCCGGGGACTATGTGCGAGCAATGCATTTAATGCTGCAACAAAGCGAGCCGGAAGATTTCGTTATCGGCACGGGGGTATCTCATTCAGTTCGGGATTTTCTATTCACAGCATGTCGTGTTGCTGGCATAGATGCTGAATTTGCTGTAAATCATGTTCAGCAGGATGTTCGGTTGAAGCGCGATGCGGAGATATACGACCTGCGGGCGAACGCCAAACACGCGAAATTGTTTATGGGCTGGGAACCGAAAGTGAATTTTCAAGAGCTGGTCGAGCTGATGGTCAATTCGGAAATTTCCCGACTCGCGAGATTACGCAACGAGACGGCAATGCATTGGGCGACGACATGATTTATGACATGTGGGTTCCTGTAGAATTAAGAGTGACACGTTGAAACTCTCT